>Ga0209914_1000390_pt1 | contig 60651 bp, 62 predicted proteins | sample ThiBiot_500_plan_FD_183949 | JGI IMG/M metagenome (GOLD analysis project Ga0209914, IMG submission 183949) | Wastewater bioreactor microbial communities from Cape Town, South Africa - Thiocy_cont_500_plan (SPAdes) | ecosystem: Engineered > Bioreactor > Thiocyanate-remediating > Anaerobic-Aerobic...
AATCAACAGATGGCTCGATAAATTATACTGTTCTACAACGTATGATGGAATCGATTCTCTTGTTTATTATCGATCATCCCGGTATTAATCTCGAATATCTTTATGAACATTACAAATGTGTTCTTCAGCCGGTTGCTATCGATGATTGTATCGAATTATTTCAACAGATGAATTGCTTAGAAACTGTTCAAGTTGCACGAAAACGAACAGTAGAAAATCTTATTAATCTTTATTCGAATGAAAATTCCGACGATGATGATGATAATGAAAAGAAAATCGAAGACGTTCAAGTTGATCAAACAAATGATCTCGAACGAATCGTTTTCAAAACATTTTTTAATTATCAACAAACAACATTGTATTGTTTTCCAACGTATGATTGTCTAACGAAATTTGGTGTTTCATTTCCTTCAACATTAATTAATCAACAGCGAGGCATCGATCGAATGCCGTTTCCTAGTTATTAAACATGAACCTGTGATGATTTCTTGTTTGTCTGTTTTTGTCGAACATCTTAATTTGTGTGTACGTTCTAGTACATTGAATAAAAATCGAACATTTTTTTTGTCTTCTTTGATAATTATTTTCATCTTGAATTCATCTCATCTGGAAAGAGTTGCTTGACATCTGCAAGGAGATTATCAATTAAATGTATTGATTCGCTCATCGAAAAGAGAGAGAACGACTTATGTACGGAATGGAAAATGTTGAAACCTTATGAAAAAAAAAAACAGAGGCATGTTAACATGCGTCTATTTGCACGTCGTTTTTTTTCTTCTTTCTCCGTCTTTTCTTGTATTTGACACATTCGAATTATAATCGTCATTAGTTCCATTTTTTTTCTTCCTTGTTCTCTCCTCGTTTGCTAGACTTTGACTTTACTTGAGGAAAAGAAAAGAAAAACTTTTTTCCTCTATCTAAAAAGAGAAATGAAGAAGAAAAAAACGTTCTGACGTTGTTTTTTCTCCTCTCTCTCTCTTTCATTTTTTTATATTGAAAAAAAGTCCTACAAACACGTTCATCAAAATCAGTCTTACATGACATTTTTCTTTCAATATGATGTAAGCAAATGTTTTTTTTTCTTCTTATTCATTCTTATATGTTTTGATCAGAACTCAAATGTTGTTAACTCATCTTCCGCTACGATCGTTCCCTTTAAGAGAGAAAATAATCGGAACTACTTAGAACGAATTAACATTTTCTTCTCGGTGATACCACTCAAATTCGATTATTCGGATTTTAATTTCAATACAGTAGACTCCATCGTCTCCTTAGAGAATAGCTTCATCATCATCATCATCTATTCTCAGATAGGATTTTCTAATCCTAAAACGGAATAGAAAACATCGTTTCTCTCTCTCTCTCTCGTTTTTAATTCTAAATTATATTTAATAAAAATTAAGATTGATAAGAGAATATTCTAATAACTAATATTATGAGAAACCACATTTTCTTTTATGATGACGTCGAAAAACACAGAGTTAGACTAATATGTATGTCGTTTTTTCTCTTCATTTAACCGATAAATTGCGCCATCTGTATGAATAATATTCTATTCTTTCAAAGCCAAAGCTCACGGCTTTTTATTTATTAAACAGATGGTTGAAATTAAAATACATATTATTGTGCATTTATTTATCTTGCTATGCAAAAAGTAATTGTTATTGGTTCGTATTCGCAATTGATTGATCAGTGAAGCGTTTTACTTGTTTATATATTTTTTATTCGTTCTCGTCCATTTCTAGTTTGAAAAAGAACAAGCTTCTTTTTTTCCTTCTTCTTCTTCTTCTTCGTCTTTCTCATTTTTAGTTTTGAATTAGTTCTTCTCTCAAAACGGAAGTAAAGATTTCCAAAAAACCAGAATTCTCCGCGTTGTTTATTTTCGATATGCAAATACGTTTCTTTTCTTTTCTTTTTTTCCGTTGTTCGTCGTTTCTGTCCTTGAAAATCATTGAATCTCTATGTTTAATATCCATTAACACATATTCATTGAAAGAACAACATTTCTCTTTTATTTTATCCGTCGTATCGATTTTTAAGACAAATAACAACAACAACAAAGATACATTATTTTGCTTGTCGGGTTCTTTTCTTTTCTTTTCTTTTCTTTTTTTTGCTTCGTTTTTTTCCTCTATTAATATCTAAATATTGTTGATGGGTAGGAGAAGAGAACGACAGTTCGCACTCATTCAGTCCCTTGTCGTTGATGTGTAAAAAAAAAGAAAGAAAGAAAGCAAAACGTTTGCTGCTTTGAATACACATGCTTCTATAACAACAATAACAGAATCGTCGTCGATGCAAAAATACACGCAAGTACAAAAAGAAAGAAAGCTTATTACTTTCCTTCTTTTTATCCAACGGCAAGACAAAAAAGAAAGAAAGAAGGAATGAATTTTTTTCCTTCTTCTTCTTCGCTTGTGTTCTATCTCGTCGACATGCCGTGCACATAAATATATTTTTCAACAGAAAAGAAGAAAAAAAGAACATCGTTTCGTGGCCATGTAAGAGAAAAAAAATGAGAGAGAGAGAGATAGAGAATGCAGGAAATCTATTTCATGCCCCAATGGACGGTATGTGGTTCTACACGGTTCTTCTTTTTTCTCGTTTTTTTTTTCTTTCGCGAATAAATGTCGATACGTACAGGTGAAAAACTAAACTGTCAAGGATAGATCATATTTCGTTTTTTAGATATTGTCAAATTATCTTGTCATGCTAATGATTGAACAAAGAAATTCATTGACAAGTTTATTATCATCCTGATAGAATAGTTCGTTTTTTTTCTTTTGTTTATTGTTTCGAAATGGCAACAACAACAACAACGTCAGCAAATGCTGCTGCTAATTCCTCTTCATCCACAAAAACATCAAATCTATCATCATCACCACCATCATCATCATCGATTGATGCTAATCTACCAATGCCAACTGGTGAACGTGTTATAAAAAGTAGAATTTCTCGAAGAATGTCTTTTCATTGTGCGACGTGCACGTCTCGTTTCTAGACATTCCGTGTCCACCAAATACACGTATGACAGCTTATGATGTTTTTGATTCCCGTGGTAAACCTCGTGTTGATGTTTTAAAAACGCATTTCATAGCCGAGGGACGTGTAACTGAAGATGTAGCACTTAAAATAATTGAAGATGGTGCAAAACTTCTACGACAAGAAAAAACTATGATCGATGTTGAAGCACCAATAACCGGTAGAAACAAAACAAAACAAAGAAAAAGACAAAATAATTTTCATATTGTTTTTGTTGTTTCGATAGTTTGTGGTGATGTTCATGGACAATATTATGATCTAATGAAGTTATTCGAAGTTGGAGGATCACCAGCCACAACTCGATATTTATTTCTAGGTGATTATGTCGATCGAGGATATTTTAGCATTGAAGTATGTGAAGAGAATTTCAGTTTTGATATATATTCTAAATACATATTTTAGTGTGTTTTATATCTTTGGTCAATGAAAATTCTCTATCCGACAACATTTTTTCTTCTCCGTGGAAATCATGAATGTAGACATTTAACTGAATATTTTACTTTTAAAACCGAATGTAAAATCAAGTATACCGAACGTGTTTATAATGCATGCATGGAAGCATTCGATTGTTTACCACTTGGTAAAAGATATACATCTACGAAATATGTCAAATTAACTTTTGTTTATTTGTTTGTTTCAGCTGCATTAATGAACGGACAATTTCTATGTGTACATGGAGGATTATCTCCGGAAATTCACACACTTGATGATATTAAAAGACTTGATCGATTCAAAGAACCGCCCCCTTACGGACCCATGTGTGATTTATTATGGTAGAAATAATCGTGTTTTGTTTCTTTTTTGAATTTCAACTAAATTCTGCTTCTTCAGGTCCGATCCGTTGGAAGATTATGGTTCCGAGAGAACTACTGAACAGTACAGTCACAATACCGTGCGAGGATGTTCCTATTTTTATAGTTATGCTGCGTGTTGTGATTTTCTACAAAATAATCAATTATTATCTATTATTCGTGCTCATGAAGCCCAAGATGCGGGGTAAAATTTTCTTCTTTTCTCGTTCTTATTCATTGTTTGATTGATCTTTTAGTTATCGTATGTATAAAAAATGTCAAAGCACTGGTTTTCCAAGTTTAATCACAATATTTTCTGCTCCAAACTATCTCGATGTTTATAATAATAAAGCTGCTATTTTAAAATATGAAAATAATGTCATGAATATTCGACAATTTAATTGTTCACCTCATCCATATTGGTTACCGAATTTCATGGATGTATTTACATGGAGTTTACCATTTGTTGGCGAGAAAGGTTTCGATTGAAATCACAATTGTTGTTGTTTTTTAAATCTATCTATCGATTGATTTTAGTTACTGAAATGCTTGCCAATACATTGAATATTTGTTCCGATGAAGAACTAGGCAAAGATGACGCACCAACTGATGATAGTATGTTGACAGTGAAAATTTTTAATTTATGTTTGTCTTTTCTTTTTCTTTTTTTGCTCTAGCTGATATGTCAAACGAAGGTAAATTATCTTGTTTGACAGATGAATTCATAGCTAATTGACGTTTTTTTTGTTTCTTCTAGCTGCACTAGCTGCACGTAAAGAAGTGATACGAAATAAAGTACGAGCCGTTGGCAAAATGGTTCGATATTTTGCAACATTAAGGTACAACAACAAAAAAAAGCACTTTTGACTTCAAAGATTAATTCTTATTGATTGATTTTTACAGAGAACAAAGCGAAGATATTGTAACATTAAAAGGTTTAACCCCTGGTGGTATTTTACCATTAGGTACACTCGAAGGTGGAAAGACAGCTATTGAACAAGGTAATTCGAATAAAACGAAATGAAAGTTTCATATTGATTCATTCTTGTTTAGCTAAAGAATTTATTGCAAATAAAAAGAAGATTTCATTCGAAGAAGCCAAACGTTTAGATAAAAACAATGAAAGTATGCCACCTTGGCAACAACTCAATCCATCAACAACAGCATCATCATCATCCGGTCTCGGTTCAAGTGGTAGTGCATCACCTCGTTCGCCTAATACAGCTTCGAACGATCCAACAGGAAATTTATTCATGGATTCAACTAATACAAATTGTAATGGTAACGATAAAACATCTGGAAAACCAGCCAATTCACCTAACCGAACGAAGTGAAACCAAATACACACACAAAACAAAACAAAACAAAACAAGAGAGATTTGTCTTTTTATCTAATAGTCTTCTTTTCTCATTTATTTTTCAATGTGAATTATTTGCATTCACTGATATGGGCATGTTGATATCGTCATCAGCAATTCCATTTTTTTTCTTCATTTTTTCTTTTTTGTAAAAAAACCAGTCGCGACAGACTAGATTTCTTTCGTTTTAACTATATCCATGCATGTCGAAAATCTTTTTTGTTCTTTTTTTTCTTCTTTTTTTCGTGATAAAAACTAAGAACTTTTCTTTTTCTTCTTCTTCTTCATTTGTCGTCGAGAAAAACCTTTCTCTCGTTGTATTAACTATGTTTTTCTTCTTCTTCTTAAATGTTGTCCTGCGCGCAATGCTTATGTCCGCGTTTTTCTTTGGCTTCATACTTTCCACTTTTTTTTCTCTTTTCTCTATTCGTTTGTTTGTTCGTTGTGAGCGATTGAAATTCCTATACAGTTTTTTTTTCTCTCTGTGGTAAAGCAAAAGACAACATGACGACAATAAGTATATGAGAAATTTTGTTGTTCCAAAAAAAACACAAACACAATCGAACTCTACTATTTCTTTTCCTTTCATCGAACTCATTGCAAAAGTCTTGAACTAATCCTTTCTAAATATATCTCCATTTACTTTTACATTCACAGCAAGTTGTTTATTAACAAAATTAAAGAAAAAACAGGAACATGTCATTTGCATTACTCTTGATTTTCTATCTCCAAAATGACATAGTTCAGTTAAATACGAACGTGTATTGATACGACGAATACTGATTGAAGATTATTATTATTATTTTGTTTTAAAAAAGAAAATAAATAAACAAAAAAAGAGAGATTGATATTAATGACATTCAGTTATTGTCGATACCATGTTGCCTTGACGACGTGTAACTGTTTTACAACTTTGAGATTTACTGGTTGAATGTATATGAATATTACCGGCAAAACCATCGAATATTGACCCGCCTTCACTTGGATCGCCGACATTAGAACCGAATCCAAATCCTTCATCATCATCGAACAATGATCCGAAATCAAAGCCGCTGAAAAAATCACTTTGATGAGCTTGTTGATGAGCTCTTTGATGTGCTTGTTGATGTGCTCGTTGATGTGCATCGTGATGAGCTTGATGAAAACGTGCTGATGCAGCGTCGAATTCTTTAAAGAAATCGTTCATATTAAAATGAAAACCCTGAAAACCATGGCCACCATGTTGACCCGAAGATGTAAACGATTGATGTCCCTGTGCATCGTATTGTCGACGTTTGTCCGGATTGCCGAGCACATCGTACGCTTCAGCGATCGTACGAAATGTTTCTTCGGCGTTTGGATCTTTGTTTTTATCGGGATGATATTTCAAAGCTAAACGAAACAATTTTTTCTAATTGTTTAACTATGAAATGTGAGCTTTTTTATTTTTCCAACCTAATTGACGAAATTTTCGTTTGATTTCTTTTTCACTTGCGTCTTTTTTAACGCCGAGAATTTCATAATAATCTTTCGCAGCAATAACTGCTAAGCAAACGATGATTGCTAACGATCGTAGCCACGTATTCACTTGCATTTTATTCGTTTCAATTCAATAATTTTGCTATGATACACATATTTTTCTCTCTCATGATGTTGCTCGACACAATTGGTATTACCTTTAGCTAATCAAATAAGGTCTTGCACTCTCGAGACATCTATCGTGGTTATCCTCTCGAGTGATGTCATTTTCTTTTACTTTGACTCATTGTCTGGGTGTATGTATATATACTCCTTCGAGATTCTTCTTTCTTACGTCAGTCAATCACGAAAACTACTATGCCTCAACAAAGCGAAAAATATTTCGACGAATTCGTTTCGGATATTGATTATTCCGAAGCACAAACGATTCTTAATTTAACCATTGCCAAACAACGACAACGTCAAGTAAATCTTTCGAAACGTTTACTTTTAAAACGAACATATGTACACGTATGTCAATTATTAGACTCTGAATGCATAGTTAAAAAATCTCTTCCATTAGCAATAATCGATACTAATAAACGAAAATTATCGATTGATACCACGAATGATCAATCTCAAGCGAAAAAATTTCGACAAACATTGGACAATGGCATTCAACAGTTTCTTCAAGAACTCAATTCAATCAAAGTACCAGCAAGGTATTGACAAAATAATAAATACATTGACATTGATTATCTACACGCTAAGAACTTTAGTGATGAATATCAATTGTTTCGAAGATTTGATCTCGGTGTGTAAGTTGTTCATTTGTTGCCGTTCTTTTCTGTTTTTGTTTTCTTCATCAGATATATATTTTATAGTACGAAATAAAAACAAGGCAGTGTGCCACAAAAAGAAAATTGTTTAATTAAGTAAAAACTTATTTAAAATTATCTTGAATGTGTACTCCTAGAACATGTTTATTAATTGTATTCGACTGTTGACAGTAGAAAATGGCAATGTTTTCCTTTTGAGAACTAATCTAATTAGGAAATAACAAATTCGATGATATGATTTTCTTTTCTTTTTATGTATTTACATAATCGAAAGAAAATCGAACGACTTCTTAAATATTCCGAATGTCGTTTCGAATTAAGGCAACAGATTGATTCGATGGGACGAACTATTCTTCGTCTTGTGTCTTCTATACTAAGTAGACTAAATGCCGACAGCTAAATGCGAGCATCCATTTCTTTCTTTTTTCTGTGGTGGTTGTTGTTGTCGTTATTATTATTATTATTATATTTCTCAGTAAGTAATTTTAATGATTATTATTTTTAGTTAGTTTTTCTTGATTGTGCATTGACTGGAATCAAAATTAAAATTCAATGGACTTGATTTTTCTGTCTCATAGAAGAAGAAGAAGCAAAAAAACGTCGAAATTCATCGATAAGTAATCTCTTGTTGTCGATTAACATCTTGAAAATGTATAATATAGCTATTTACAGACAGACACACATCAATTCGATTGGTAATATCCTCGATTGAATGTCAATGTTATTTTATCGGCAATAATCGCTCGAATAAATAAACAAGATATTCGATATAGCTTTTTTTTCAATTTTCATACCAAAACTATTTCCTCGTTCGATCAAATGTCAATACAAAACAACTGTTTCTTTGCCGTTTTTTTTTTCGATCTATTTACATAACATTGAACTGACACTAGATTGCAGCTGTCAAATTTAATGAGCCTAGTTAAAATATGTTTTAATAAGCTCGACTTATCTAGAAAACAAAAAAAGGAAACTCTCTCGTTTTTCTTTTCTTCCTTCGTTTTATTTAAACTATTCCCATATGTCAATGACTTCGGTTACGTTTCTAATAAAAACAAAATTAACGTTGTTCGAAAATCTCGAGAGAAAACAAGCAGAAAAGAAAAATAACAAACATTAAATTTGATCAGATCGACAGATAAATAGATCGACAAAAGACAAATCGAAGAAGTTAGAAAAAATGTAATGTACAGAGTGTGACATTGACTTATCATCGGAACAATTACCGAAACACATTGAAACTATCACTAGAATTGTGATTACATCATTGATTTTCCAGTTTTCTTTTTTTTGCTGGTATTGTATATGTGTTGCATGTGTTTGTTGATTATCAAATGTCTTAGAGAATTAGTCGAGCATTGAGATCGATCGAGTGATAGTAAAAAAAACAGAGAACGAAATTCGTTTGCGTTTTTTATTTGCTTCTTGTTTCTTAATATTCTAGATGATGATGAGAATGAGGAGGAGGAGGAGGAGAAGAAGACGAGGAAAGAAGAGAAGAAGGAAAAAAGGAAGAAACAAATAAATGACAATAATACTTCGAGGAACATACAAACAATATTTTGTTGCGTGCACACGCGTACTAGAATTTTCACTGATGTTTGTATTTGTTGGACAGTTAATTAACAGAATGAGAAAGAGCAAGAAAAATGTTATTCAACTTCAGTTTTTTTTTGTGTATGTGTTGTTGTAATAGTTGTTCGTACATGCTCCGTTAATTGATCAATATCTTGTTGTTGTTCTCTTTTTTTTTTCTTCGGTTTTTTTTCCATACAATGTCGAATCAAGTCACAATCTATCTATCTATCTATCTATCTATTCATTGTTGAAAGATGTGTATATGACCTTGACATCCTCTATTGCTTTTACATATATATCTATCTATCAAGAGAAGAAATAAACTATAACAAGACCTCAATCTATTGTCACTCGGTATCGGAAAAAGAAAGCGAACCCTTGTTAGATACAGTATTATTTCGAAGCAAGAAAAAAAAATCATCATCATTAATACATGACAGTCGACGCGTTACTAACAAATATTGATTGAAAACGACAATTTCTCTTCAGACGTTTGATTTTCTTCTGATGCTCTCAGCAAACAAGAAAGACGAATTCATCATTCTTGGTTCGCTTCTCTTTTATGTACATTCTTTTCTCATCTTCATCATCATCATCATTATTATTGACATTCTTGGTATCTATGGATAAGACCATTTTCTTCGTCGTTTTCTTTTTCCCTGGTCAAAGTAACCGTCGATAGAATGTATACATATTAATAATATCTATCGCAAATATACCAGAGTAGAAACATTATATAGAAAATCTTCGCTCGTTTTTTGCCAATTGATATTATTTCGACATTTAGCAAAAAAAAAACGACTATATAATATCTCTCTGAAATTCTAGGATTTCCTCATCGTCTTTCTTTTTTCTCTTTCCTTCTGTTGTTATCTTTTATCATCATCATCACTCTTAACAATATGTTCTTGTCATTTATATACAATTAGGTAAAAAACAAACGCTAGAACGGTATATCGATTACTACGATATTGGTGAAACAAAAAAACAGTCGTCATATTTTCTTTTTGTTTTTCTTGTCTGATGCGACATTCTAATTGGAAAAACCCTAAACAGCATGAGATCAGCTTTGTTTTCTCGAGAATTACAGATATAAATATCTATATATATATATCGAGTCTCGTTTGCATTCTGACACAAATTGTTTGCTTTCTTGTTTTATGTATATTTGATTGTTTATTGGCTTGAGTGTATATTTTAGTCAAATAAGACTATGAATTCGATTCGACGAGTGTGAAATATGAAGTAATAGTAGTAGCAAACGAGATAATCCCCTGGTGAACACCAATAAGAGAAACTAGGAAAGGAAGAGAGAGAGAGAGAGAAAGAGAAACACTAAGATAAGCAGATAATATGAAAAGCGAAGGAAGGAAAAAGTTTTCTTCTTCTTCTTTTTTTCCTAAGAAAAAAACAAGAAGCAGAAAACCGTGAGGTAAGTACTTGGTTTTATTTGCTTGTTGTGCGCGGGAGATAGACTTTATTGTGATTGTCTATAATTGAATCGGCATGAAATTGTACGATTCATGAATGAAATTGATTGAATTCTCGATCGACTTGATTAATTTTTACCGTAGAGTTAACGTTGAAAAACTTTTTCTATTTTTTTAATATAGAGAATTCTCTTATTCTCTCGCGCTCTCTCTCTCTCTCGCCTGTTTTTCTTCTCTCGTCTTTTTTCCTCAACTCACTGCAACGATGTGTTTCTCTGCTGTTGTTCCGGATGAAGCTAAATTTCCTCTTTTGATATTATAAAAAAAAAACTAGAAGACAAAAGTGCCTATAATACTTCGACTATACTGTTCAATGTCTTCCTTCTCATTATTATCATTATTATAGTTGTTTCTTTAGGATGTAAGCCTGTTTGTCATCTTGATCTCGCTCATTTGTGATGCATCCGTGTCGTTATTTCACATCACCAATGCGTCTTATTTTATTGATATTAATTATCACACCATTATCTATTCATGCGCTCGCAGATTTCAATCAAACCAATCCAACATGTGCCAAAATTCGTACGAATTGCTCATCACAAGACGGACTTATCATACCTCTTTGGCAGCCTCAACATGGCATATCATTAGGCGATCGTATAGCACGAGCTGTTGTTTATTTATTCGTTTTAATTTATTTATTTATGGGTGTGGCCATTATATCCGATCGATTCATGGCATCAATCGAAGTCATAACATCTCAAAAACGTGAAATCCGTAAAAAGAATCCCGATGGAACAGTGTCAGTGACGACCGTCGCTATATGGAATGAAACTGTTTCGAATTTGACTCTCATGGCTTTGGGTTCGTCGGCGCCTGAAATTCTTCTTTCAATCATTGAAGTTGTTGGTAAAAATTTCCAAAGTGGCGAACTCGGTCCAGGCACAATCGTTGGTTCGGCTGCGTTTAATCTTTTTGTTATTATTGCTATTTGTATTGTTTCTATTCCATCCGGTGAAATACGTCGCATACGACATCAACGTGTATTCTTTGTTACAACAGCTTGGTCGATATTCGCCTACATATGGTTATGGGCTATAGTTGCAAAAATCTCTCCAGGTTATATCGATGTCTGGGAAGGCACATTGACATTTCTTTTCTTTCCATTGACTGTCATATCGGCGTATTTTGTCGACACGAAAGTTGGCCAATTCATACGTATACGTATAACAGCACAGAAACGCGTCTCACTACTTGACAATCATGGTAATCTACCATCGCCAATTAATATCGATGATCACGAGCAAAAAGGTATGCTCGATGGACAAATGAAAACATCGGCAGCACCGAGTACAAGTGATTTGCTTCGAAAGAAAACAAGTAGCATTATGATGGGCAGTCTGTTGGAACAATTAGGCGGCTCTTCAACGGCACTTAATGAAACAACTCTCACAGATCAAATTGAAGCTCAACGACGACAAGAATTCATCGACATTTGGAAGGATCTTCGTAAACAATATCCGAATCATGATATGCATACATTGAATGAAATGGCTGCAATTGAAATGATGAATCGCGTGCCGAAATCTCGAGGTAGAGGATTGAATCATTTCTTCTTTTTTTTCTGATGTTGTTGTTGTTGTTGTTGTTTCAAGCGTACTATCGAATACAAGCGAATAAACGATTCGGTGGCGGAGGTGGAAATGTTAAAAAGAAACTCTTAGAAAAGTTAAATGAACCGGATAAATTAACCTCACAAGATAAACAAGCGTCAGCCACCGACTTAACTTCACATATAAGTAAGATCCGGTTCGAACCTAATCATTATACGGTCTTGGAAAGTGCCGGCTATGCAACATTGAATGTTGTACGTACGGATGGCAATCTAAGAAATACAGTCTATGTCGATTATGCAACTGAAGATGGTACGGCAACACATGGCGCTGATTATGAGCCTGCTGAAGGTACATTGATTTTTTATCCGAATGAAACAGAAAAACAGATTCAAGTGAAAATTATCGATGATGATATATTCGAAGAAGGTAAATATCGTCACTGTGTGTGCTCTTCTTGTTTCTCATGAAATCTGTTCTCTAGACGAACATTTCTCGGTTAAATTGAGCAATTTAAAAATTAAAGATAATCAAGGTCGATTAACGCCGGGCGCGTTTGACAAGACCGTGCAATTAGTTGAACCGTCGACAGCTGTCGTTATGATTATTGATGATGATCATTCGGGTTTATTTGTGTTTGATGTCGAAGAAAAATCGATTGTCGAATCAGATCGATTCGCTGAAATCCGAGTTGTGCGTACGTCAGGTGCACGAGGACGTGTACGAGTACCATTTACAACCGAAGATGAAACGGCTGTACATGAAAGAGATTATTTGACAACAAATGGTGAAGTTATTTTCGAAAACAATGAGAACGAGTAAGTCGTTTTTTTGTCTGTTTTTGTGTGCAGAGAAAAAGGAAATAGATTTCAATGTCAATATACAAAAAAAGAAAGAAAGAAACTACATCGGACGTCGATCGACTAATTGCATTCTTACTTTCTAACACTTGCTGCTGCTGCTACTTTGCCGATACAAATCAAAGAAATAAATCATTTGAAGACTGCATTAGAACTGCTAGATGACGGGATAGTTATTGAAACGATCGGAGAAAGACAAATGCAAGTTGATTAGAACCTTGAATTAAAGATTGATGAACGTATTATTAAATCAACGAGAATTTTTCTTCGACACATCGTTTATCTCTGTTATTTTAAATTAGCATATTCATTCATCATAAAAAAGCGTTTGTTTGCATAATTAGGAAGACAATATCAATTGAAATTGTCGATCGTGATCAATATCAACGGAATGAAAGTTTTCTTGTTCGCTTAGGCGAACCGACATTAATTCGAGAGAATGAAGATTTTGATGAATCTCGTATGTCATTGATCTACTTTTATTATCAATGACTAATTAGGCTTATTTTTCTTCTTTTTTCTAGCAATGACAGAAGAAGAAAAATTAGTTGCTGATTTAGGCAAACCGAAATTAGGCGAACGAAATCTTATTCGTATTCATATACGTGAAAGCAAAGAATTTAAAGTAGACAAATTGATTTGAGTTTTTGTTTTTCAAAATGAAATCTATTTTGTTGTTTCGTTTCTCAAGAATGCAATCGACAAAGCTTTATATAAAGCAAATACGGCAATTCTTGTCGGTACATCGACATGGCTCGAACAATTCAAACAAGCATTCAGTGTTAAAGGTTAATTAAATAGGAAAAAAAAAGCAGATATTCTAAAAAAAGACTGAAACTTTATAGAGGATGATGATGATAATGTTGTCGAATCCGGCGAAGATAACGAAGACGTTAATCAACCAGCAACATGTAAAGATTATATGTTGCATTTCATCTCGTTTTTCTGGAAGTTTTTATTTGCGTTTGTTCCACCAACAAGTAGAACGAGAAGTTTCTTTTTTTTAATTAAAAAAAGAAATGTCATTGACTAGGCATTGCTGGTGGTTGGGTGTGCTTTTTTGTTTCAATATTAATCATTGGTATGCTAACCGCAGTCATTGGTGATGTTGCAACACATGTAAATACATTTTTTTTAATTTTTCTAAAATTCTTCATATCTGCCGGCTGTAGTTCGGTTGCACGATCGGTTTAACAGACACAATGACAGCTATTGCATTTGTCGCTCTTGGAACATCTCTACCAGGTAGGTAGATTCATTTGAATAATCGATATGAAAACTCGTTTCTTTTTTTTTTCGTTTATGAAGATACATTTGCATCGAAAGTTGCAGCTGAACACGACAAATATGCTGATAGTTCAATTGGAAATGTGAATGGTTCGAATGCTGTTAATGTTTTTCTTGGTATTGGCTTGCCATGGGCGATGTCAGCTTGGTATCATTATTTTAATCAAACAAGATTCGAAGTTACACCGGGCTCGTTATCATTCAGTGTGACTCTATTTTGTACATTTGCAGCTGTCGGTATTGTTATTCTTCTCATTCGACGGTTGAGTATATTCGGTGGCGGTGAACTTGGCGGCCCATTAAAATATCGTCTTATATCAAGTTTTCTATTTCTTTTACTTTGGATTGTTTATTTAGTTTTAAGTGGACTTGAAAATTATTGTCATATTAATGTGTAACAAACATACATATTCACGTCTCTCTCTCTCTCTCTCTAATTTTTTTTCTCTGTTGATTTGTCACTATGTGTGTGTGTGTGTGCGTTTTGGTCTCCTAATAATAATAATAATATAATAGAACAGAAGAGAACAATGCATTAAAGAGTTTTTTTTTTATTATTATGACAACATATTATTAATCAAAGTAATAAACATTGTTGTTTATCTCGAAAGGGATTATCTTTCGGAGATTGAAAACCCGTGACTAATGGATCGTTGGTTTGATGGTCGGTTATATACCGAACAAGATCTTTACAGACGATTGAAACTTTCGTACGTTCACGTTGAGCATCTTCACGAAGTTGTTCACATAGACGACGTTGAGTTAAATACGCTGTTTGAGTATTATCTTTTCGAACACAAAAAAAAAAACATCTTCAAATTTGTGGTTTTTGCTTTGTAATTAACTTACATTCGGGCGCATAGGAACGTGATGATGTAAAATTATCTGATATTCCACGGTTCGGTATTGAATCGCGTTTTACAATCGGATTAACCGGTGGTGCAGACATAGAAGATTTTAGTTGATGAGAAGAAGAAGAAGAAAAAGAAAACACGCAAGTTACTCTTCTGTGAATAGAAGAAGAAAAAAATGAACGCAAAATGCTCATGTCAGAATCTCGAGATTTTCTTTTTCTTCTTCCTCTTCTGTAGCGAAGGTATTAGAATAAGTAATTTTCTCTTCTACACACACACACACACACACACGATATGAATAAACTTTATTAGCATATCTTCTCATCAAATTCAATTACGAAACAATCTCAATTTGATTTGTTTGTCGACTTTTTTCCATAGGCGGAAATCCGACTTAGTCTTCATACAGATACTAGCGGACGTGCCAGCTACAAATCAAGATACTTTGCTGGTGTCGTCTACCTTGATTTCTAGCTGGTACGTCCGATAGTTAAAATAGATGCATGAACAGAGAAAGAGTACTTGAAATGTTGAATGTGTAAGTGTGTGTTTTTTTATTAGTTTTTTTTAAACACAATGAGCAACAAACAGAAAAGAGAAAGAACAAATGAATGAATGAATGAATAAGTATGTTATGTATGACTAGAGAAGAGATTCATATTTCTGTACATCTAATATTCGTATATTGATAATAAGAAAACAACCGAACTCTTTTTGCTTTAGGGTCATTTTAGACAAAAATCTAAAAACAAATAAACAAATAACTCAATGGAACAAGTTAAGTTTGTGGTGGAGCTTGTTGGTATTGTCCTTGAGGTGGATAAGGTGCGTATTGTTGTGGTTGCATCATTCTTGGCTGATTTGGCCATTGTTGTTGTTGTTGTTGATAGTACATCGATTGATTTGCGTTCGGATAGTTGTTGTACGCCATTGGTTGTTGTTGTTGGTTGGAAACAAGATTTTGCGTGTTCGTTGTTTGTGATGGTGAATTGGATGTCGATGGTTTTGGCGAGGTCGATGGTTGCTGAGTGTTCGAAGGTGAATTCGATTTCGGAGGGACGGACATACCGGGATCTAAATTAATTAATGAAGAAAATAAGCAAATTGATTGAAAAATGATGAGATTTTACTTTGTTGTTGATGATACATTGGATAATGAGGTGGTTGTTGAGGCATAGTGCCATTGGGATGATGTCCGTATCCGTTTTGCTGCATGGGATAGGCTTGTTGTTGCGACATGTATGGTTGTTGGTAGTTCGACTGTGTTTGATCGATAGTCGAGCCGTTGATTGGTCGATAGGGTCGTTGTTGAGGCATCGAAGGTGGTTGAGGTGTTGGTGTTTTGTTTTGAGGTGAAACAGAGGATGTCATAGGCACTGAGGGCGAGGGCGACGGAACCGAACCGGCTGGTGAACGTTGTTGTGGTTGTTGAGTGGACGATGTGTTCGGCGGGGGATAGAGACTATTCGTTGGATTTGTATGTGGACTTTTGTTTAGATTTGAAGGCGGGATGTTCGTTGGCACGGGACTGTTGGTTTGCGTTCGATACACTTGAAAAGAAAAGTTTTTTGAAAAGAAATTTTAAAAAAATGTGTTTTGGCGTACTCGAGTCCGATGTTGAGGGCATTATTGGCATCATCGGTTGTTGAGATGATTGAATAAATGCATCTGGTGGCTAGAGAAATGAAATTTATCGACTTTCTTTTGTTTTTTTTTATAAGCGAATCTGATTTACTGGCAGAGTATTTGGATGATGCGTTTGTGACATATCGAACTGTGTTAGATACGTCAAATTTCTATGTAAAGTTCGTTGATAACTAGAAGAACAACGATAACTATGGAATTTTCAAATGGATTTCTTACTCGAGACATTCGATTTGTCGGCCTTTGGCTTGTAAATCAAGAATTAATGATATTAATTGAGAATTTTCATCTAATAACTGCAAAGAGAAAGCAATGAGAGATTATTTGAATAGATGGTCAAGTCTACTTTTTGTATGGATGGTTTTTGTTGTTGAGGCATAGGTGCCATTTGTTGTTGAGTATACATTGTTGAAATCATGCGCAAATAAGACAGATTAAAATAATAATAAAAACAACAACAATAAGCAACAGAAGCTGAAGAAGAAGAAGAAGAAGTTCAAAAGGAAAAGAAAGACATGAATGATGTACCAATAGGAAGATGACGAAATTTCAATGTCAAAAACAAAAATAAATAATTCGAAAATTTCTTGAAACTATTTCTCGAAAGTAAAATCTCTTTTACAAGATCGAATTGTTGTCGATTATTTATAGATGTCGCTAATTTATCCCTCTCATAGAAACAAAAACTATACTTGTTTAGATTTTTTTTTCATGCAATGAGAATGTCTCTTCTTCGTCTACGAATACCGTTTTACTCACAAATTTGTTCACGTATTCATACAAATATTCTCAAGCCCTATCCAAGTTATGTCGAACGGCAAGTTGAAATTCAAATAAATACATCATCAGGCGATGAATACATGCAAATCGATCGTGAAACCGATGTTCATGTCGCCTCACCAGCAACATTCATTCGTACGACAGCCAATTACATTGATACGAATCCATTGGGAGATAAAAATCAACCGATTGTTCTACTTGTTCATGGTTATCCGGGCACATTTGAATCGACGAAAAATCTGATTGAAGAATTTCAAAAACGAAACTATCGATGCATTGCACCGGATATGCCCTGTTCGTTTTCGTTTTGATTTGAGATTTATGAGCGAAGAGGATTTGTTTAGATTGTGGTCAAACAAAAATGCCACTGTGGAGCGGATTAATTTGGAGAAATTCGATTTTTCTACGCGCTCGATTTCTCGGTGAATTACTGAAAACAGCTATGGGAACTAAACTAACGTAAACAATTGATTGAATTCGTTGTTTTTGATTTGTCATATCTTTCAGACCGATTCATACAGTTGTTGGTTTTCATGAGAATTCCTATGCGTTAATGTCAATGATTGATCAGTACGAATATCTACGTTGTAAATCATTGATTATGATCAATCCAACACCGAGAAAACTCGTTCGGTAGAGACTAATTTCTGCAAAAAAATCGAATTATTTTTATTTTATTTCTGTTAAAAAGTTTCCTTCCGTTAGCAAAATTTGCGTTCGATTTCGGACGTTTACCTTTACATTGGCCCGTAGCAAAATATCTTCTTAAACTTCTCGGATATAAAGAACTGTTGAGTTATTCACAACGAGATATTATGGCTGCTCTACGAATCTGGATGGTCGAAGATACGAGTCAAGTAGACTAAAATGATAAATCTATCGAATTGTTTTGAAAATCATATTTCGTTTAGTATGACGCGCATATTCATAATCTTTGGTTGTCACGTTTACGTACGATGATCATCGTGTCCGATGAAGATCCTCATTTGAATCGACAATTACTCAACGGAGTTGTCAATGATCTAGCTGCTGAGTCATTCAATAAATGTAGGTGAGCGACTTTTGCCTTGATCGAATGAATCCTATCATGCTTGAACGAACGTGAAAATAAACGTATTCTATCATGTGTTTTTTTCTTCTTCTTCTCTTGTTTAGCTCGTATGTCGAATAATATTATAAAAAAGTACGCATGTGATCAAACTGATTTGCTAACCGAACGTGTCAGCTATGTTGCCGATGATATTGAAACGTTTCTTTCAATGTCGCCATCTGTGACTACGTATTGATATTTCAATGGTTTCTTTTTGTTGTTCTCATTTCGCTTCTTTAGTAATCAAGCAGTAGCATCGAACGAAAAAAAAATTGAAGAAACAAAAAAAACAGCAACGTCTGAAATTGAGCTCGACGAAAGTTCATATCGACGTGCGAATACAAATGATTTTTTTTCGAAAGCATTCGGCCCAAGCAAAGCCGAGTTGAAACCAAATCAACCGCATAGTTTACGATCGGCATTCGAAAGTGCAGCTGCAGGTTTCATTCAACAGCCAGCTCCTGGCACACAACGTGAAACATTACAAACGATCAAAGAAGAAATGCGAAAGAAAAAAATTCGTCTCAATACAAAAACTTAAACAAATTGCCTTTTTTTCTTTTGATTTTTCATCAGCATCTGTTTTGACTTCTAACTCTTGTTTTCAGATGGCATCTCATCTCTATTGGTTTCTTTATCGTCGTCGAAATAAAGTTCTCATCACACTTCTCATTATCATCGGTGTTTTCCTTTACTTATTTCGAAATGATACAAATCTGTCCAAAGCCACCGAACAGTTCGGTGCTAGAGCAGCACGATACATTAGAAGCAATGCTCGGATCAATCGAAATACTTATACGACCCCTCAATCATGTCAAGGCTGTCCAGGAGAGAACGGTCAAGGTGTAGCGTTAACTGTATGTTCGACAGAACGATAATTTTCGAAGAATTTTAGAAGAACGTGTTCGTTTTAGGCTGAAGAATCGAAAGATTTAGATGCTGTGATGAAAAAAGAGTTTTTTAATCTACGTGCTAGTGACAAGATTTCACTTTGGAGATCATTACCGGATACTCGTGATGAATTGTAAAGAATTTCGTTTTTGTTTTCCTATTGAATTTGTATTCGTATTCAGATGTAAATCAATTCCCTATCCGTCCGATTTGCCAACAGCATCGGTTGTAATTGTATTTAAAAACGAACGTTGGTCGCCCGTACTTCGAACGGTTTATTCGGTTTTAAATCGTTCGCCTAAGCATTTACTCAAAGAAGTCATTCTCGTTGATGATCAATCGGATATCGGTATTAGACAGACGAAAAACAAAAACGCATCGATCAATCAAAGACTTTTTGTTTGTTTGTTTATTGCAGAGGAAATGGGTCAGAAATTGGACGATTATTGCGAAGAACATTTCGGTGAACTAGTTCGCGTTCTTCGAGCACCGACTCGACTCGGTTTAATCAAAGCGAAGAACTATGGCGCACGAAATGGTTCGTGTTTTCTTTTTAAGATTTTCTTCAAAAATATTTTCTTTTTCAGCAACCGGTGATGTCGTTGTTTTTCTCGATGCGCACTGCGAAGCCAATACCGGCTGGTAAGTACGAGAGAGTTTTTCAAGTGTCTGGTCTCCTGATCACTGATTCCGATCTAGGCTCGAACCGTTAGTCTACCGAATAAAACAAAAACGTTCGGCTATACTCTGTCCGATGATAGATTCGATTAGTAGTTCGAATCTTGCCTATCATTCAGGTTCAGCGAGTTGGATTGGAACGTTTAGTTGGTCGTTGCATTTCTCTTGGTCACCTATATCCTATCGAATTCACCAGCAACGAAATTCTTCGATTGATATTCTCCCGTAGATAAATTGCCTCGGACTTTGTGCTTTTTTTTCTCGTTTGGTGATTGGATTGATATGATTTGTGCCTTTTTTGTTTTCGTCACAGGTTAGAACCGCTTTTAGCACGAATTAAAGAAAAACGTTCGGCTATTCTATGTCCGGGAATTGATATGATTAGCGAGCAGAATATGGCTTATGGTGTAAGTGTTGTTGAGTTTGTTTGGTTTTGAGTTTATGTTTCGAATTCAGGGCACCGGTGATGGAAGTGTCGGCGGTTTTTGGTGGTCGTTGCATTTTAATTGGATTGTTATACCGGCACGAACACGAAATGCACAGAAAACACGTGTCGAACCTTATCCGTGCGTGATGAAGAGAAAAGAAAGGATAACAGATTGATCTTTGCTTTTAGATCGCCAACGATGGCCGGTGGACTTCTAGCAGCAAGTCGAGAGTACTTTTTCGAGATCGGTGGTTATGGTAAAACTAGTTTTCGTTGTTTTGCAATTGATCATTTATTTATATTGCGTTCTTTTTAGATGATGATATGGAAGTAAGAAATGTTCGATATTTTGAAAAACAAACACGAATGAATTGCGTAGGTTTGGGGAGGTGAAAATCTCGAAATATCGTTTCGTGTTTGGATGTGTGGTGGTAGTCTCGAGTTTGTTCCGTGCTCTCGAGTCGGACATATATTTCGGCCAGGTCATCCGTATAACATGACAGGCGAAAAAGGTAAAGGTGATGTTCATGGTCGAAATTCGATGCGTTTAGCTGAAGTTTGGATGGATGATTACAAGAGATTTTATTATATGCATCGACATGATTTAAAAGTAGGCGAAATATTCGCGTGACAAAACTGAAGACAAACACGAATTGATTTCAGGGAAAAGATTTTGGTGATATTGAATCTCGTAAAGCCATTCGTAAACGTTTGAATTGTCATTCGTTTAAATGGTATTTGGAGAATGTTTTTCCGGAGAAATTCATTCTCGATGAAAATGTCAATGCTTATGGTGAAGTAAGACAGACAAAAGCTCGATGGATGAAATCAATTTGATTCTTTTTGTTTTTTTTGTAAAGGTACGAAATCCATCGTCAAGTTTATGTTTAGATACACTAGGCAAAGATGAAAAAGGTTCGATTCCATTGGCGATATTTTCTTGTCAAAGTGGTGCGTCAGCTAATCAATATTTTTCTCTATCGAAATTCGATCAATTACGTCGAGAAGATACTTGTGCTATTGTAACATCGCGTGAAAACGATCAGGTACCAGTTATTCTTTCGTCATGTGATTATATCGACAAAGCACAACGATGGACACATGAAAAAGTAAATCATGAGAAAGATTGTTTGGTTTTTTGAATAAATTTTCTTTTTTGTAGAATGGTTCAATTGTTCATCATCCAAGTAAACTTTGTCTTGATCTCGAAGGTTTACAGAACAATGATCAACTTAAATTAAGAAAATGTGAAGCTAATAAATCATCACAACAATGGTTATTTGGACGTTATCCAGCATAATTCAATTTCTACATTCCGTATAACAGTACAATTACAATCTCGTGATAGTAGACAATTGCTTTTTTTTATCATTTGTCAAATCTGATAATAATAATAATAAAAAGTTTCGTTTGTTTTTCGAGTTTTAAAATTGAATCGATTAGAATATATTATGAATAAATATACAAAGAGAAAAAAAGAACAATTACACACATGTGAAAGACAGAAGCCAAAACAGAAAAAACAATTTTGAGCCCGTATGACAATGTTGAGAATAATGTGATGTCACCGGATAATGAGAACAAACAAACAGACATTATGTAAAAATTAGTTTTTCGACGGTAATAACGGAATTTCGGTTAATGTTGGACGATGAGCATAGAGTTCACTATTATCATCATCATCATTATCATCAGGACTTGAACCAATATCATCGGAAGACGCATAGAATGAACTACTTGAATCACTAACATCTCTACTTGCTGTGGACAATGGACGAGGTCTAAAACAGAACACCCTCAATTTTCATTCGTTAACAATCAACAATTGAGTTAGGTTATTAGATGTTAGAGAATTTCAAATGTCCCAACAAAAAACTCAAACGAATAGCTACCAAATTTCTTTTATCAATTTTTTCGAAGAATTATCCGAAAAAAATCTAGATTTGACGATGAATTTCATACAAAATTCGAACGTATAATACGAGAACATACCTTGATATCACATTGACATGATCATCAGGCGATGAATTCGATCGATTTCGACCGGTATCCTCGTTTTTCAATGATTCTACCATACTACGATGAAGCACGGTTCTATTTTAAAAGAAAACAAAAACAACTCGATCAAGTCAAACTAAATTGACACTAACGATGAAACGTCAGAAGTGTGCGCAGGTGTCGTATGATATTTATATGCAACAGGTGCACGTGATGTAACTGGTGGCGATGGAGCTGGCCGGTGTTTCTAAGAGAAAGCATTGCCAACGAGCGAGCTAATCGGTTATGAATAGACTTACAATCGATGGGACACGTCGAACAGGTTCTTTGCCTGATATCGAAGTTGTTCGATCGGATGATGGTGGTTGTGATTCGGAATTCGGTGGAGTTGAGATCGAATTCGATCGACTGCTGAATACACTGAGAATTTTCGAAAGTGTTCGTTTTTTCGTTGCTATTGGAGATACTCGACCGGGATTCGGTACGATGGCTTCATTCGTTGTTGCTGTTGTTGTTGTTGTTGTTGTTGTTGTTGTTGTTGTTTTAACAGTAGTTTCATCGTTCGTTGTTGGATTATTCGTTTCAGGAAGAGGTTCAATCGATGCTAATCCCGTACATAGAATTGGTGATAGTTTTTTTATTTCTTCTTGTTTCAAACGTTGCCGTTGTTCGGCTATACAAAATCTCAAACTCGGCGATTCAATAGCAACATTAATTGCGTTTAATAATAATGTTAGAAAGTAATTTCGAAACGATGCATCACATTCATAGATTCCACCTGGTGGATCAATAATCGATGTTAAATCCGGCCGATGCCAAATATCAATCTGAATGAAAAAATAAATAAAATGACATTTTGACATTGTTCGAGAGTTTATACTTTGTAATATTTCTTTTCTTTGATTTTCATTGGTTGAACTGTAATATAGATTTGTGTGACTTTGCCAGAAATGAAATCCGGAATAAAAACAGCGTCAGATTCTTGAAAAACAATGCACACAAATGAATTGCCAACGAGTCCTTTACGTTTGACACATTGACCGTTGGTATTCACCGATGGAATCATCGGAGCAATATTAAACATAATCTCTCGATTGTTATATTGAGTGTAATAGGAATATTCGCCGTGCAAATCGTTTTTAACATCGAGATCACCACGATATTTTTCGAAACCTTTTAAACGAACACGATCGGCTAGAATTTGAAGAAATTCAGTCATATCATCCGAAATAAGATCGTTGTTGAATATGTCGACTTCATCGGTTTGTTCCGGACGTTGACAGATGAAACCAACTTTACAATTTTGTCGTTCGTCATTTAATTTATCGAATGCATAGATCAATTCGTTTGCCTTGAATATCAAATTGTTTTCATTTGATTTCGAGAGAATCGACTTACTCGAGGATTACTCGTGGTTTTACAAGTTTGAATCGATGAAAGAAGAGCTTTCTTACAAAGTAATTGCAAGATATGTTCGTCATTCGTTCGATCGATTGCCATTGAAACATCATAATTTCGACTTGGAATACTTCAAACGAAATAATCTTATTAATCAATGAAAATAATCTTAAATTTACCGAATAATTGCTCGAGCTTGACAACTATTATTATCATTTTTATCGTAAATATAACGTATGGAAAGAATAAAGTGACCTTCTTGCTGAAATTCTCCGCAATAATTCACATGAAACTAACAATTAAAAAATTCGTTTGTCTGAGGAAAAACAAAAAATTAAAGTTTTATTACATAATCATGGAAATGTTGACGATAGATTTCAGCAACACTTAAGGGTGTATTCGATTCTAACATATACATTTCGGTTGATCGAGGTTCCGATTGACTAACATCGAGAATAAACGACGATGAAAACGATTCATCGTGCGACATAACTGATGATACTTCACTACTAATAGATAGATTTGATCGTGAACCGTTGATACTACCATTTAAAATCTTCTATAGAATCGAAATAAAAAGAAAAAAAAGAATATTAATCATATATATCAAATAACATCATACACAAGCTATCCTTTTTCATTATTTGCTATTTTATTAATAATATAAGAAAAACAAATTCGAATGAGAATTTGACTTACAGATGAGGACGCTGGTGGAGGTTCAAATTTCGTCATAACTGAGTCGTTTAAAAGTAAATATGAGTTGTTATTTGTTGATATTTCAAAACTGGAATTAAGTTCGTCTCTAGATAATAAATAAAGAAGAAAATAATGAGCAGACAAAATCTAAACACGCACATTCATTGATTACAAAGCAGAATGAGAAGCAACACTGACTCTATTGTAGACTGATAAGCGTGAGTGAGACAGAGAAGGAGAAGAAAAGAGTTTTGGAAAGAAAATGACGTTTGTTTTAATAACGATAGTATATTCTTATCATTATCATCGTCATCTGCGTTTCATATACTCGTAGAGTAAAATAATGTAGCAAAGCATACTTATTATTGTGAGTTTTAATTGAATGTCTATTCGAACGAAATGCATTGGGAAGAAGTGAACCGAAATTAATTTGAGGAATTGAATTTCGACGATCTGGATTCGTCGGTTGAGTTTGCTGAATAATCGGCGGTTTTAATTCACTGAATCTTCGATTACGTTTCGAAAGATGAGCTGCTTTTGTTGGCATATAGGGTAAATTCGATAGATCTGCTATTTGATCATCGGATGTGTCTTCAGCAAAGGACATTGTTCGACTATTGACTAGTACATTTGATTGCCGATTTGTATAGCGATCTGATTGTGACAGTGTTGCCTTCAATGTTTTCTTACGGTTAATCGTCGATGATGACGTCGAATCGATTGACATGATTTTTGGTTAGAAGAAAAAAGAAGTAGAAAGAACTTATCTAAAACATAACTCTATTTATTCAAAAGTTTCTTTTTTTATAACAATGTCAATAGAAACACTCAAGAAAAGAAAATAGTTTCTTCTCGTTTTTTTTTTCTTCTTTTCATCTTCCAAAAAGGTTTCTTCCATTTAGGAAAATATTATACACTTATTTTAAAAGAAAAAAAGAGAAACTCAAAATCACGAATTTGATTCTTCTCCCATTATTGCTCATTATTTGTATATAGTAGCAATCATGTTCTGCTCTACTGATTACTCTCGAGTTAGATGAGTCAATATTGCGTCGACTATCTACGGCATATGATACCCACATTACCTATTAATAAACTACTTTATGACGTCGGTGAAATCAACGAAAAATTTAGTAATTAAATTCGAGTTTACACGGCATATACTTTTGAAGAAGTAAAGAAAAAACAAGAACTTTGGTCTCGACTTCTCCTTTTTTTTCTCTTCGAACATTTTTAATTGCATTTTTTTTATTCTTGTCAAGAACACAAACAAAAGAAAAGCAAAATTCATACAAACTTTATCGAAATAAAACATACGCAATATAAATCAGAAATGCATCTACATATTGGATTGTGTAAAAGTCATTAAAACACAATCGTCAATGACCTTCTCATTTAACATTAACCTTTTGGTATCATCGATTGCTAAACTTTGCAATTTCATTTCATATATACTGATTAACACCTGACAAGCATTCAAAAGGAAGTCATTTGAATCATTAGACAAAGTGTACGTTTACGTTCGGAGACACATCATCTATTTCCCGTTGAAATCGGTTATTTTTTTTTATTGAATAAATATATTTCAAAAAAGAAAGAAAGAAAAAAAAACACAGTCATGCCATGAAAAATTGCACTAACCAACCAAACCACTGGGAGCTAAAGAAAAACACAAGAATTTCAAATGTAAAACGTGTATTTGAATAATTGAAAAATGTGCATCGTAAATAAGCGATAGAACCTTAGTGACTCGCGCTGTGGCGACGACGACGAAAGAGTTTTTTCAAAATATTTCCTAATAGATCGAATTCCTTTTCTTGTTCTTTTTTTTGGGGGGGAAAGGGAGAATTTATTTCAATTACCTGGGCTTTTCGATTTATTTAAATGATGTCGATTTAATGTTGCTGATTTGATTGTTTTTATTGTTGAAATATTATTGAAATCATTGGTGAGAATATTTAGATTTTCATTGGAATTATTTGCTCGTTTTGATGTTCGAGTCATATCTAAGATAATCGACGGAGCGACATATGTAAAACCCTCGAAGAACAAAAAGCAGCATCAATATTTATTATCAATTCGATTCGATTCGATTCGTACGAGAAAGACTTGATTTGCACTTTCACTCAACATATTATCATCGGGCGAATCGACGGGTGTTTGTCGAGTGAATCGCGTATCGAAATGGCTGACATCGTCATCGCTTTTGAGATTGGGTTTATGTGGAGGTTCGTATCGTTTAGCATAGACATCGTGCCAATTTAGATGACGAAAGAATCCATGAGACTAAAAGTTTGATTGAATGAGAATTATGTGTTTCGTTTTATGAACGTACTTTGATTGTCTCGGCATCTTCGAGTCCACTGCCAAGTCGATGGCTGACTTGTCGACGAAGTAGCTAATGAATTCAAATAGATAAATAAATAGATAAATTACAAAAAAAAAGAACGTGTCGTTCGACTATCGCACAGAATAATGAATTGACATTATTCTGTCTCAGTTCGAACATGAAATACTTTCGCTCGAATTATTCGAATTCTTATTTTCGATTCTTGAGAAACGAAGAATTTTGTTTTTCGAGCATTTTTTCGTTTGTTTTCAACTTACATTTCGAATAAGTTCTCTAGCATCATTAGACAAATAGCCGGGCAGAATCAATTTAGCTTTGATAATTTTCTCCATAGTTCGTTTTCGATCATCGGCTGTGAACGGTGGCTGAATCAAATAATTAACATATCGAAAGAGAGAGAGAGAGAGAGAGAAAAAAAAGCAACATACAGCGCCCGTCAACATATCGAACATCAATGCACCAAATGACCACCTAGAAAAAAAATAGGAAAACGAATCTTTTTTTGATTTCATTCGAGCTCATTTCAACAAACCAATCGACGGCTTTACCATGGCCACTACGCGTGAGAATCTCCGGTGCCATGTACTCGATTGTACCACAGAAAGTATTCGTTTGTCCGCCGTCGTAAATCGATTCTTTGCAAAGACCGAAATCTGTCAGTTTCACATGGCCTTAAAATCGAATTTTGAAGAAAGGCAAACGTCAAAGTACATGAGTCTATACCTTGAGCATCGAGAAGGATATTTTCCGGTTTAAGATCTGAAAATTTGCATATCGAAACAAATCCATCATTGATCACAATCAATCTCACCTCTAAAATTTATTTCAAATCAAACAAATTCAATGTAAAATGAGCTCGACAAACCTATAAATAATTCCTTCTTTATGCAAATGTTCAAGGCCGAGTAGAATCTCTGATAGATAAAAACTTAAACATCAAGGTCACGTATTCACATCTGTTTCTCTACGTGATATCAAGTACATACCAAGCTGTATCATCATTAAATACACCAACACGTTCCAATTGCGTAAATAATTCCCCACCGGAAAGATATTCTAAGATTAAATACAGTTTACCACCTGTTTGAAATGCATACATTAAATCGACAATAAACGGACACTGAATAGACAAATGTATAAATTATTTTCTCTCTCTCGTTCTTTTTTTTTACTTTGACACATTCGAGAATATTTCGTTCAGCTTTTGTATGAGCGGTATCTTTAGCATTACGAACGATACTTCAAAAAAAACAACACGAAAGTCAAGTTCAATACGATCGAATGGCAAATCTTACGTTGCTTTCTTCAAAACTTTCATTGCAAATATTTCACCTTGATGGCTACCGAATAATTTCTTCACTTGAAAAACTTTTCCGTAACCACCTTTGCCCAAGACTTTTAGCAATTGAAAATCATGTGGCGATATTCGTTCACCATGTGGATTAACTGTTCGTTCAGTAATTGGTACTGTTTCGATTTTACTAAATAAAAAAATTTTGATCTTTTCTTAATGTCGATCGTTTTCGTTTTTTTTTACTTTGTTTGTGTTAAATCAACACCGATATCATTTTGAATAAATCGATTATCATCATCATCTTCCTCATCAACATTTTCGTTCGTTGATGGATATCGATTTCCGTTGATTTCCAAAGGAAACAATGCTTCGTCCATGTTCTCGTAGTACTTTTCTTCTTTTTTTTGATTCCTATGATGAAATAAAACGTGCTTTTATATAGAGCGCGAAAGAGAACGGACGTTTGTTGCTTCTTTTTTCCTCTATTTTATCGCATATTCAAGATTAACATCATTCGGAATTTCAAATATAATATAAACTACCTCGATATTTTATCGATAAATCATTTGTTTGTATTGGTTAAATGCTCGATCAATCCTCGACGAGATGTCAAGTTTACTTTCTTTTCTTCTTCCATTAAATAAATAATTTCAAACTAACTGTTGTCATGGAATGTGAATTTTGAATGGTAGACAAGTTTTTGTATGTAGACAATTGTTATTGCTACGAGTTGACATTGTTCTAGTCAGGAATTTGTCGTTGTTTTTTTTTCGAAGATTTCTCTTTTAGAAATTGACACGTCTCAATTGACACACGAAAAGCATTGTGTTTTTTTCTTTATTCTTTCAGATGTATGATCGAGCATCGCGTAATTTACATCTGACTGTCGGTTGTACACCTGATCATGTTGGTCCGGGCACTTATGATCACCGACGACGACGAATCAATGAAGGTAAATCCACTGTGAATAAAGACAAAACTCGAATCGAATTGAGTAGAAGGCTACGCTCCATTTCTTTCTCTTGCCAATCGTGGCGATATATTTCTCAATGGAGAAAATCCTGGGCCTGGTCATTATGATATTCGAACAACTCAAACAACAACTATTAAAGTAAGATATGTAACAAAATAATGCGTTTCAATTTTCACTTAAGTGTATAGCAATTAAAATGATTTTGAGATATACACTTTTGTTTTATTTTATTTTGTTTTTTTATTACATAAGAAACGATGTTTTGCGTTGTTCTTGTATAATTTATTCATCGATATCGCAAAGACGTTCGACTGCTTTTGCTCGAATTTTTGAACGTTTTTCGTCGTCTATTTTCGTGTGAAGATCATTGAGCATTTCATCGGTTATAGCATAAGTCAATGCTGGACAGTCAAGAAATGGTAGAAATGTATCGGGTGATGCGTATAAATTGAAATATTTCTCGGTGAATCTTTCTAATTGATCGTGATGTTCTTGTGACCATTGAGGATAATCATTTTCGATATTGCTAAATTTCATGAGAAATAACGTTTTATCTTCATCGGTAACGAATGTACTTTCGAGTAACATAGTTCGTAAAAATGATAGATTCCAATCGAGTGCATATTGAGGCGTTTGATTTGGATTATAAACGACATTAAACAATAATTTCAATGGGTTAACACGACGCATAACTTGAACTTTTGGCTTAATGAATGTCACTTCGGCAGAAGGTGTTGTTTGATGTGATTGACCCGATATAATCATAATGAATAAGAACAAGAATAGGAAAAGTACTGATTTGAACATGATGAAAAAAGAAAAGAAAATGAGTTCTCTAGTGTTATGTCTGTTTGTTTCTTTTTTTTAATATTCTCGATATGATAGTGTTTCTGAAGAGAATGCGTAAGGGGAATGAGTGAACGTGTGTTTTATCTCAAAGAAATTTTCTGTCTCTGAATTTCAGCGATAATGGGGGCGTATGAAAGAAGAGTGCTATGCGCAAATGAATAGCAAAAAGAGAGAGAAAAAAAATATAGAGAAATTTATGTGAAACTTATTATTAGTAAAAAGAAAAACGAGAGAAGAAATCAAAATACCTAGATGTCATTTATTCAACGAAACATCCGTCTCGGATTTCCTTTTCTGATTTGATCAGTACATGTTGTCTTCAATTCGTCGTAGAGAAATTATTTCTTCTTCAAACTTGTATAAATAATCAAACATCCTATGATTATCCCACGGTTCGTTTCTTCGATACATGTACGCTTCGATGCTTATGATTAATATCAGGCGAAAATACGTAGAAAATTTTAAATGTTGTTTCTCTTTTGCTTTTCTGTTAGGGCGGAAGTACACTAGCGAATCGAGCAAGTCGATTCGTCGAAAAACCCGTCGAGGACACACCAGGTACATTTTAAACGAACATAATTTCGGAAAACGACGAAACGTTGTTTTGTCTTATTCAGGACCGGGAGCTTATGAACTACGTAAAAGTCAATCGGCTCGTACGGCAACAACAGAAACTGTTAAAGTAAAACAATAGTTTGTTTAATTAATTCTCATTGATTTGTCTTTTTCTAAAGCAACCACGACAGAATGTATTCAAATACAATCGAAAATCATTGCCACCATCGATACCCGATCCGAAATTTGCCTATGGATTCGAAGAAGACGATGGTGGCCGATTGATTCCTCAAAAACCACCGACGAGAGACGGATCAATCGGTCCGGCATTTTATAATCCACCGAATAACGTCTGTCAAAAAAGAAACAGTTCTTTTCGAAAGATTTTATTCATCTCGTGATCGTCTAGGTGGAAGTTGACGCGTCAAAACTTTACCATGGAGTACATTTTGGTAAATATTCCGGAAAACGAACTGATTTTGTCGGAAAGACAGGTCCCGGTCCGGGTGAATACGATCCCAATGATCCAATTAAACTTGAAATTCATCATATAAATATGAAAACTTGGGATAAAAGACCGGAATTGCAAGTAGCCAGATATCCGGAGAATATACTTCGTACTGCAACTAAGGAAGTACGAGTTCTCTTTTCTGTCGATATCGACGTCATGATGTTTTTCTCTCGTCTAGAGTCTTCCTGGTCCGGGTCAATATACAATCAAACGAGAACTCGATCCCGACCAACCGAAAAATGATATTCTCGGTCTCGAATTCGAACGGCCCGGTTTTGGTTCTCAGACAAAAGTAAATTTCCTCTTCGAATTCTTCTGAAGAAAAACAAAATCCTTTTGTTTCTCAAGCGATTCGATACACACGCATCCGATGTACCCGGTCCAGCGGCGTACAGTGACAAAGTTATGTCTGCATTTAGTGGTACTCAATCGAAACCATCGAGTCTCAAACGAACGCCGTTCAATCAAACTTCAGCACGTTTTGTTAGCGTTGATTATAAAGCTCGAAGTGCGCCCGGTCCGGGTCAATATCGTATTCCGGGTTTTGCCGATGAAAATCTTCGAAAAGCCGTTGTCGAAGGTGGCAAAAAACCGCCGTTTAACATAGCGTCCATTCGACGATTGAATATGGCGAAAAAAGATGAATTTAACATGCCGGGCCCGAGCAGTTACGATGTGAAAACGAAACCATTTCAATCGAAAGTCGAACATCCATCGGCGAATTTCGTTTCTTCGACAGCACGTGAAATTGTTGTCGAAGTAAAATTGAATCTATTCTTTTGTTTTTTAAAGTTTCTTTTCGTTTCGTTTCAAGGATATTCCAGGTCCGACAGCGTACGATGTCACACGTGCCTATCAAGCACTTGTTTCTCAACATCGACAGCCGCCACGATCGAAACATGCACGCAAACGACACGCACAATTTCTCAGTGCTGCCAAACGAACGTTCGCCGGCGATGCAGCACTCGACACACCGGGTCCTGGCGCCTACGATGGATTTGTTCAAGAACGAACACGAGGCGCTGCGCCATTGCGTGACAGTCGTTTTCGTTATGAATCATCGAAAGGACCTGGTCCAGCTGATTATGAACTTTCGCCGCTTCTTCAAGATACGGTTCTTCGTGGAACATTTAATTCAACATTGAACAATCCTGTTCTTACTAAACTACAAAATCGTGCTTTAAGAGAAGAAAAATCAGCTGCTGCAACATTGAATTCAAATTCAAGTGTTCAACCAATGACTGGTCATTCAGGCGATGTTACTGTTTACAATTAAAATTAGGATACACACCACAGTGCTTTTTCTTTGTCGTGATTTTTATTTTCTTGTATATCAATAATAATAAAAAAAACTACCGCGATCTTCAACACAAAAAGATCTGTGTTTTATGTAAAAACGACAGTCAATTAGCTCAGAATAGAATGAGAATTTACTCTAAGAAATAACTAATATTGACATTCAAACTGTCTATTAGTTTAATTTAAAATACGTCTCAAATCACGTCTTAACGTACTTCAATCCTTTCTCAATATATCAAATGACTTTTGAATTTTGTTTTTTTTCTTCATTACCGTGTGCGCATACATCTCACTAACAAAATTTATTTGCCGTAGACCCATAATTAAGTTACTTTCATCCGATAAGAGAATTTTTTTTATTTATGACTATTTATCAAAATGCATAAGATTTGATTTAGAGCTACTCAACTATGTATGTATTTACGACACAACCGTAAAAGTAAAATGTTGACCGGTCGTGAGCAAATATAGCTTGCGAGTAGAAATCAATTTAATATATTCACCTCAACTGCCATCGGCCAAAGCAGACAATGTTCACTTAGTATGACGGCAGACATAAGTCTTTCTACTCTTTTTCTTTTGTTTCAATCGGCGCAATGTTGTTGGACACATAAAATAAGCAACTTTTCTTTCGTTCTATTGTAAACATACTATAGGATGAAATGAGCGACGCTTCTCTCGTTTCGACACAAAAAAATCTTTTCATAAGCAATTCATTCAAACGAATACTTTATAGATTTCTATGGCTACTTATGTGTCTACTGAAAAAGCAAATAATTCAATAAGCAAAAAATGGATTCTATTCGTAAGTGTATGTGGTTTAACAGCTTTTTATTTTCTATTTGTGAAATCAACAACACATTCATTACCGTCATCATCTCATGTCATACAGTCAAATCAACTAAATAGTCCAAGTGGTGCAAAATTTCTTGATAATTGTCAATATATTTATATCGATATGGGAACGAATATTGGTATACAAATAAGGAAATTATATGAACCATATTTATATCCAAAAGCACAAGTTCTTCCTTTATTTCAAGAAATATTCGGTAATCATTCAAATGAAGTTTGTTCGATTGGTTTCGAAGCCAATCCTTTACATGATAGTTACTTAAAAGAATACGAAAGATATTGTTTAAAACGTCGATGGCGTGTAAAAATTTATTCATCAACAGCCGTTAGTATTGTTGTAGCGAATTTAACATTTTTTACTGAACCAGGAAATGAAGATAATAATCAATGGGGTGCCAGTTTGGAAAATATAGCCTATAGTCAAAAGAAGAATATTACAGTGCCTAGTATCGATATTATTTCATGGTTCAGAAGTAATGTAATCGAACGAAAATATTCGAAAGATTTATCGACAAAAATTATGATGAAAACCGATATTGAAGGACATGATCAAGTTGTTTTAACAGCTATGATTCTTAGTGGTATCTATTGCTCGGTTGATTTAGTTTATGGTGAACATTTATCAGGAGAATTTCAAAATACTATTGGATATTTACTAAAAAATTCTAAAACTTGTCGTACGAAACTTGTTAATATGGATGATGAATCATATCACAGAGATCGATTTCCATTTAATTTATCGACCAATTCAACCTAAATTAAGGTGCAAGGTTTGAACTTAAACTAAACGGTGTAGAATTTTGAAATTGACGTTTTTTTTCTTGTTTGACAATAATAATACATGTGTCCATAAAATTTTGTGTACTTCAGTGAAAATCCGAAAATGTGTATACGAAATGTAAAATGAGCTTTCCAAAGTAATCACTAATTAAATTTAATTAGTAATGCTTTTCTCGACTCTCTGAATTTCTAATAAAATCAAGACTTATTTAAAGTACAGTGAGAATATCTCCGTTGCAAAGTTGTTTCAATTGTCTCAAAAAAAAACATACGAAAATCGAAAAAAAGTTGTTATCTAAATTTGGTATGTCTTTCTTTTGCCAAGAAAAAGGTCAGACGGTAAATAAGATCCTCATTTAAACTTGAAAGTTTTTACCGTGAAAACTCTAGAAACCAGTGTCTGAATAATGTGGATTTTGAATAAATGTTTTAGGTGAACTCCTTAAATTTGCTTGACTAAAGCGCTATAAAACCATAGTGCGAGCGAGTACACTGACTAACAAACGTTCTCAAAATGCAAATGTGCGATGATATGGATGCTCCGTTATAAATATGTTTTGGCGTACATTTCTTTACTTCGAAACATCTGTCCTGTAGACTTCAACTTCATATAAAAGTCTTTATTATTCTAGTTTTCAATGATAATTATATTAGATTTCTTTCAGAAAAAAGTCTGTAAATCCCTGGGGTGAGCACTAGTAATTTGGCATTAATAATTTTATACAGATGTACAAAGTTTTACGATATTTTGATACGGTAGACACATAAGATAGAAAAGAGAGAAAAAAACTGTTCAAACGCATAAAAAGGTGAGAGAAAGTATCACTAATTAAATTTAACTAGATGGCACACGAGACGTGCTCAGGTGCGAAATGCGGTGCGGATGTAATCAAAGCTTTCGATTGAGTTGAAATCTTGTATAAAAAAATAAATATTCTCTACTTCTCCATAGCCAATCAATTTGTTTCGATTACTCCATAGATTACACTTTTAATTATCCAAAGATTCTGTGCACGTAACTTTTCGTACAGCTGACTGTTTCAATTATCTCAGACATCATTATATGTAACAAAGTAAAATGCGGACGTCAAGAAAGCAGATAAATGCTTTGTTCGTTCGCATCGCATCACAGAGGAAGAAGAAGAAGAAAAAAAAAGAGAGGAAAACTCAAGACGCACAACATAAATGCTCTGTGCATTCGCACCGCATTAAAAAGAAGAAGAAAACTAGAATTCCATTCGAGACAAAGCCGAGTAGATACGGTGGCTGACTGCAATTCCCTAATGTGCAAGAGGTAAGACAAATAGAGTTAGAATATGAGTAAAAGATATACGGTGTGCTTTTTTTTAATCGTGTCGGTCATTTGAAGAATAAGTTTTACGAAAGATCTCTAACAGCCATTACTTGATCTCTCTTTTCCTAAAAGATTCTGCAGTAGATAAACTTGATTTTCAACAAATTTAATTAAATCGTATATGCAGAAGGCATGTGACATAAATGTTAATTAGTAATTCTGTATATCTTATATTTTCCGAACGACCTTGAATTTCGAAAAACAGATTTCGGATTGCTTGTCGTCAGATTCTGAGGATTCCGAATATATTTTTTTCTTTTTAAAATGATGAACAACTACTTAGAAAGATTGGTGTAATGGAAGTGTGACACATGCGTCCGTAGAAAGAAAAAGAAGAATTTTGCTAGGCAACCAAGTAAGTTGGAAACAATAAGTCGTCTTGCTGCAATAAACTGCAGTCAGCCGTCTTAACGAAGAAGAAGAAGAAGAAGAAGAAGAAGAAGAAAAGAAGAGGATATGCGACGCGCCACATAAAAGCTCTGTGCATTCGCATCGCATTAATTAAGGATTACTTGGCAAAACTCATTTTACATTTGGTATACACAATTTTATAGACAAATCACGGATTACGACTCGATAATATTATGGGCTTTAGACTACCTCACTATATTCTATTGAATCATATAGGAATGAATGAAATCAGAGTTCTACACATATATAGTATTCTTCTTCAGTTGTGAAAATGATTTCGTAGGATAGTATGACATCCTATGTCTCGACAGCAAAAAATCTTTTCATAAGCAATTCATTCAAACGAATACTTTATAGATTTCTATGGCTACTTATGTGTCTACTGAAAAAGCAAAGAATTCAAGGAGCAAAATATGGATTCTATTCGTATGTGTATGTGGTTTAACAGCTTTTTATTTTCTATTTGTGAAATCAACAACACATCCATTACCGTCATCATCTCATGTCATACAGTCAAATCAACTAAATAGTCCAAGTGGTGCAAAATTTCTTGATAATTGTCAATATATCTATATCGATATGGGAACGAATATTGGTGTACAAATAAGGAAATTATATGAACCATTTTTATATCCAAAAGCACAAGTTCTTCCTTTATTTCAAGAAATATTTGGTAATCATTCAAATGAAGTTTGTTCGATTGGTTTCGAAGCCAATCCTTTACATGATAGTTACTTAAAAGAATTCGAAAGCTATTGTTTAAAACGTCGATGGCGTGTAAAAATTTATCCATCAACAGCCGTTAGTATTGTTGCAGCGAATTTAACATTTTTTACTGAACCAGGAAATGAAGGTAATAATCAATGGGGTGCCAGTTTGGAAAATATAGCCTATAGTCAAAAGAAGAATATTACAGTGCCTAGTATCGATATTGTTTCATGGTTCAGAAGTAATGTAATCGAACGAAAATATTCGAAAGATTTGCCGACAAAAATTATGATGAAAACCGATATTGAAGGGCATGATCAAGTTGTTTTAACAGCTATGATTCTTAGTGGTATCTATTGCTCGGTTGATTTAATTTATGGTGAACATTTATCAGGAGAATTTCAAAATACTATTGGATATTTACTAAAAAATTCTAAAACTTGTCGTACGAAACTTGTTAATATGGATGATGAATCATATCACAGAGATCGATTTCCATTTAATTTATCGGTCAATTCAACGTAGATTAATATGTAATGTCTCAATTGTCAACCGTGAAAGTAAAAGATACAGAATACTGCAATGTTTGAAATTGGGCATTGACATTTTTTTCTCGTTTAATAATAATAATACATGTTTCTTTGTTTTTTATAAAAAAAAATAAATTTTATGAACAAAAAAGAGAGAAAGAAAAATTCATCAAAGGGTCATTAACTCTTCAAGTAGCGAGGTCGTTGACGCCACTCTAAATGTCTAAAAACTAATTTTTTTCAGTTTCCGTTCTGACCAGTAGATATTGTAAGGAAATTAAGGAATGAAGGAATAGAATGGAATATTCTTTTCGTTACCGGTAATGAAATGAAGAAGCAGCGTACCGCCGCTGTCGATATACGATATTTATTCAAAGCTACTTCATATCTCAAAATCTTGTTCATACAAAAGAAAAGGCACACTTTCTATACAGTCGAATAAGAGAGATAGAATAGAATCGAACAGAGTAGAGATAATTGCAGTGTCGGATTATACTACGATATGCTGCAGTGCGCTAGATAATCGCAATCATCGTTCATATAAGTAAGAACAAAAGAGAACAGAATTTGTAAATGAGAAAAATGTCTATTGTTGGCACAAACACCCGAGTGGTGTCATAATCCCATTACATCGGATATCGTCGAGTCATTACCGATTTTTATTTATATTTTCAAAATATGATGGACGAGTGGATATGGTGTAACGCCTCATTACCCTTGCGATATAATCACTTTATTACTCATTTCGACTGATATTTTTAAAAGTTAAGGAATGAATGGATGTGGTGTAATGGGTGATATGAATTTATATCTCAGTTGTAAAAATGATTTCGTAGGATATTATGACATTCTATGTCTCGACAACAAAAAATCTTTTCATAACCACTTCATTCCAACGAATACTTCATAGATTTTTATGCCTGCTCATGTGTCTATGAAGAAAGCAAAGAATTCAAGGAGCAAAATATGGATTCTATTCGTATGTGTATGTAGTTCAGTAGGTTTTTATTTTCTATTTGTGAAATCAACAACACGTCCAACACCGTTACCATGTTATTTCATACAGTCAAATCAACTAAATAGTCCAAGTGGTGCAAAATTTCTTGATAATTGTCAATATATTTATATCGACATGGGAACGAATATTGGTGTACAAATAAGAAAATTATATGAACCATATTTATATCCAAACGCAAGTGTTCTTCCTTTATTTCAAGAAGTATTCGGTAATCATTCAAATGAAGTTTGTTCGATTGGTTTCGAAGCCAATCCTTTACATGATAGTTACTTAAAAGAATTCGAAAGCTATTGTTTAAAACGTCGATGGCGTGTAAAAATTTATCCATCAACAGCCGTTAGTATTGTTGCAGCGAATTTAACATTTTTTACTGAACCAGGAAATGAAGATAATAATCAATGGGGTGCTAGTTTAGAAAATATAAGCAATACTCAAAAACAGAAGATCATAGTGTCTAGTATCGATATTGTTTCATGGTTCAGAAGTAATGTCATTGAACGAAAATATTCGAAAGATTTGCCGACCAGAATTATGATGAAAAGTGATCTTGAAGGACATGATCAAATTGTTTTACAAGCTATGATTCTTAGTGGTATCTATTGTTCGATTGATTTAATTTATGCTGAACATCTATCAGGAGAATTTTATAATGCTACTGGATATTTACTAAAAAATTCTAAAACTTGTCGTACGAAACTTGTTAATATGGATGATGAATCATATCACAGAGATCGATTTCCATTTAATTTATCGACCAATTCAACCTAAATTAAGATGCAATGTTTGAAATTGGCGTTTTTTTTTCTCGTTTGATAATAATAATACATGTTTCTTTGTTTTTTATAAAAAAATAAGTTTTATGAACAAAAAAGAAAAAAGAAAGAAAAATTCATCACAGGGTCATTAACTCTTCAACTGGCGCTGCCGTTGCCGATGACGACGACGATGGGATTAAATTTGAAATGTTTATTGTAATTGGAACATTAGTTGAATTCATTGTTGATGAACTCGTATTTCCTGTTGCTGTTTCGATATTTACATTCAATGATTCTTGTAAATCACTTCGAAATTGAATCATATTTTGTGTAAAATTTTCTTTATTCGTCTCGGTCAATGTTCGATCAATACCGGTCATAAGATTATCTAATGCTGTTGATAGGACAGCTTGTTTTGCTTGTGTATGTCCATACAATAATTGTTGTTTAATATCGGTAAAAAATTTATTTTCATTAAGAAGTACTAAACCAAGTAACGGCTTCGATATCGCATAGATATTCTTACATTCACCATAGATAATACCATTTAAAAGATTAATTAAAATTTGTCGAAAGATATTTTCATATTCATGTACATTTGTCATGAGATTCGATGATGCTTGTTGTTTCTTAACCGAACGAAATACATAGGAAAGATAGGTATCGAAAAACATGCAACATGAACTTTGTATGGTTTGTTCAGGCGAAAGGAAACCTTCGCCAATTGTATCAAGAATATAACCAAATAATGAACTCGATAGATTGGCAAGAAAATCAATTTTAACTAAAGAAAATGTTTCAATCAACGAAAAATAGGCCGATGTTAATTTCGGATAGGCAAGAAGATCTTTTTGTTTGACAGATGTTATTATAGAAATAAATACTTGTAAACAATTGTCAAAACATGGATCGGAATATAATTGAAAAACACCGAAATTAACATAATTACCCACGAGACATGCTTGAAGAATACGTAAACAAATAAGAATTGATTTCAATTTTGATTTATAGAAAAGTCTATTGTCAGTGTCAAGTACATTGGAATTAACATGAACAAGTGTTTTCGTTTGATAGATATAAAGTAGATTGGATGTTTCACGAAATAATAAATAGGCACTGGCTTTAACTGAATCAATGGCTAAACGTTCTTGACGATTCGATGTTAATTCATGAAAAAATTTCAATAATGGATTGTAAACATCGGCTCGATCGTAGAATATATAGAGTGCTTTGAGAAATAATGGTAAATAAGCTGGATATAACCATTCGAAAAATGATGTATAAGCTTGTTTAGATAGAAGTGAACTGCATAGACCACGAAGATCACGTGTTATACCGATAATATACGCTTCGATTTCATCGAGTGTCGCAAGTGACGAATGAAATTGATTGATTGTCGTAAATAGATTTCGATTGTGAAGTGAAAAATCGGGCAGATCTTTGAAGATTTGTACGAGTCGATTACATTGAATTGTAAATGGTTTCATAAATTTTTCGACACGATCTTCATCATCTTCATCAAAACGAAATTCGTGCATTAACATACGACCGATGGCAGCATAGAACGTTGTACGTAAACGTGACCAACTACTCGCTGTTATTGTACTTGTTTGAGAACGTTTTACTGTTGATATTAAATGAAGAAATGGAAATAATTCTTGTGGATGATTGTTAATAAAATATTGGATCGGATCGAGTTTAACTAATTTACGAACACTTTGATAACCGTGTGTTAAATCACTGAAACAATTCACCGTTCGTTCAATTAATTTATCTGTTATAATTGAATATTGTAGATTTGTAAAAAGTTTTTTAATAAATATCGATAATAATTGTTCTTCATCAGCAATACCTTTTTTTTTAAAAAAGAAAACATAAAATCGAAAAGAAAAATATCGAATTACCGAGATGTTTGAAAAGAACTTGATAGATTTTATTCGATCGTCCATGATCGCCAATATATTGTCGACGAAATTGCTCGAAAAAGAAGAGTACAGCTAATTCTAATCGTTCGGAATAAGGCGTTGAATTAATCTTATCTGTTGTCGTTGTTATAGATAAATTGATTGAATTTTGTGTTAATTCACCTGATGTTTTCTGTTGTATATAGGACATTAATTGTAGAACTCGAACAACTAATTCACCATCATAAATATCTTGATCATCGGACGAAACCGACAATGATGACAATGAAATACCACGTGCACCAATAACACAACCGAATGTATAAATTAAAAATGTAAAACGTCGTTCGACAGCATCGGAATTGGCTGCCTGTTGATATTGTTGTGCAATATCATCGAAACATGTGCATAGCAAAGCACATGTTTTCTTAAAATCTAATCTCGACATAATACTAATCATTTCTAATTGTTGTTGAAGTATGGTTTGATCATTATCGAACAATTCCATGTAGAGAATATCATCGGTATTCAATGCATCCAATCGTGATTGTACATAATAGCAAACAATTTGCGGAACATAAACGTCAAGTAAATGTAATGTTGACGAATCGTCTCCATCGGATAAATGCGATGAATGCGAAAGAAATGCGACTATTTTCGACCAATATGAAAGTATATAGTGAAGTGTATTGGGCGAGAGATGATATTGTCGATGATGATGATGTACACTCAATAGATGATCAATAGTAAAACGAAATAAACGTTCAATAAACAATGGATAATTATCGATACGTATCAATTCATGAAGTTGTGCGTTCGATTTCAAACGTGCAATTAATCGGCAAAATTCATGAAGAGATTTTTCGTTTGCCAATAGACCTGTTGGCTGTTCGAGTATCGTACGTATGCCTAATGTCAGCAGATTTAAAACAATCAAACGTTCATTGGTATTCAATAATGAACGTCGAACACTTGACAATTGTACGAGACATGATAGTGCCAATTGTACAAGTGTTGTATTCGAAAAAAGAAAATAATACGAGAAAAATAGTTGATAAAAACTCGGATCAATAATATGATCGTGCCACGCGAGTGGTACTTGTAATGTTTGATGTTCATCGGATATGTCGACATCGTGAATAGTCGAGCCTGTACCAAGAAAATCGTAAGTTAGACAAGCATGTGCTAGTGAAAGTAACCGTTCGACAACGAGAAAATAATCAGCTTGTAATTGAATTGTTTGCAAACTTTTTGGATAGTCAATTAATTCGGTTGATAGACCGAGAGCTTTCTTTTGATTGGTGATGACTTCACGTAGATATTGACAAGCAAATAGATAGATATCGATTAATTTCGTATCACGAAATGAAATACAGATTTTTCGATGTTTAGTAAATGCACGTGCACTTGTTTCATCGTCATTAGGCACGCTCATTTCATTTAAAATGGCAACAAGAAGTTGTAATGCAACAGAGAAATGTAATGGATCGATTTGAAATTTTAAAAGATCGTCGGTAAACTTTTGAAATGGATAATTTTCATTGTTGGTATTCGGTTCGAGATCGAACCAGGAATGTTTAGTTATACGTGCGTATAATTTAACTAATTCAGCAAGTACAAATGATGCTAATGAACTATTATGTTTGTATAAATATTCGAGTATATATGTACGTAATTCGTATCGTTCAGTAAACGAAAGAATCGGTTGATTAGCTATGGAATTAAAAAATTTAATTAATGTTGTAGCACCAAAAAATTGCGTATAAGGAGTTAGAGCACGATCGAGAAGAATTCGACATTGTGAGAGACAATTTGTTTGATTGATAAATGTTTCGAGTCGTTGAGAAGCTGTACGCATTTGTTCATTGTTGCCACTCGTATACAATTGACTACATAGGTGTTCAATTTCGAGAGCATCCATAGTCGATATTATTTTGTAATTTTTTGACTTGACACAAATTTTCAAAAGAACAAGACAAGAAAAAAACTTCTTATTGAGATTACAATTTACCAATCAAAGAATGATTTTGAGTTTTATTTCGAATGTTAAAATTAGAATTTATCGAGAAAAAAAATACAGGAAATTTTATTCAAGAATTTGTCTTTTCATTAAGAGAAATCATTGTTCTACTGTATATAGATGTCGCTAATCGGTGATAATGTCCTTGAATCCAAGGATCAATGATTAAAATATGTTAACGGATCGTCTGAATAGAAAAAAAGAGAAAAGAAGAGTAATTGTATTAGAATGGAAAATATGAAAGATTTCTTTTCTTTTTTTTTTTTACTTTCAGTGAATACACATGTTGCAATATTATGTTGAATAATCTCATGTAAAGCATAGAAATCATATTTATCTTGATCTTTTGGTCGATGTATACGTATATGAATGTATAAATCATCGCCAATGAAAACTTTGAGGAAATAATTTGTTCCATACGCAACAACTTCTTCGGCATATTTCGTTACTCTTAATACAAAAAGAATAAATGAGATTAGTTTTCTCTTAATCCTCAATTAATTAAAGTATACTTCCAATTAGCAATATGTTTCTCTCGAATTTCTTCAGTGAAATGATGTTTCTTATGTTCATAATGTTTCCGATAGAATGTATCAATTGCCGGATAGATCACTTCAGGTCGTTCACTAATTAAACAAAATAAACTGCAATTAAAAGCAACGCTCGATTAAAAACCTTATTTCTTGGATATCCGACGTTGCTTCCTAATTATATGAAGAACAAAAATCACAATTGAATTACAAAATTCGAACAAACCATAACTGGTCCCATGAAATTACGATGTTCATCAGACATGATCGAGTTTGAACGGAAGGAAAGAACGTGCGTCGATGCTAATGTTTTCCTTGAGAATGAATGTCGAACGAAGAAGAAAGAGAGAAAGATTTTCTATGTTTTTTCTTCTTCTTCTTCTTCTTCTTTATTGATTCTGATCATCATACAGATCCCAACGAGATTTCAGTTCATTAATTATTTTCTTTTACATGCATAGTAAATGTACGTGTGGGACATCTATTTGAATAGTTAACTGGCTGTCGATATATGATGCGTAAAATTGGATTTTTTTTCTCTCGTCTTTTCATATATGAATATGTTACGATTACGTTTTCATGCTTCATGGTTGCCTGATGAACATAATGCATTTTGGATTGTGTTTGACCATTCGATGAATATTGAGACAATCGAAGATTTAATTAAGTATTTTATTGAACAAGAAAAATCTCTAGCTGAGTATTATCAATTTCATCTGTCTAAACGAGCAACAAAATCGAAATATCTAAAAGCGTTTGTTAATGATTGTATCTTGCCTCCAAATGCTCGAGTCAATGAAATCCTACGTGATAACGATCAAATTTAGTAAAAAAAAACAAGAAACTATTCGTATAGAAATTAAAAACAAAATCAAACAGTTTTCGTCTAGAAATCGATTCACAAACCGAATGGCTCGTCATCAAATCTGCGCCCATATCAAAGCCCAAACAGCCCAAAATCGACACTCTCGATCAAGTTCTCGAAACAATCGCCAGTACTCCATTTAATTTTCAATTCGGCAATAAACGTGGCCGACCAATTCCTCCACGACCACAAGTTATTTCCTCTGTGAAAGTAAAAACATCTCTCTCTCTCTCTCTTATCTTCTGAACGTCTCATTTTCTTTTCAATTTAGGTAAATTCTTTGATTCCTCGTCAAGTTCTTCGAACAAAGACTTCAACTCAATAGATTTTCCTCGTGCATGTGCAAGTTTTTTTTTCTTTAAACAAAAAAAAATCGACAATAGTAAAATTCGAAAACAAAAACAAAGAAAGAAACAACACAAACCAACCAAATGTGTATGTGCATGTAGAATTGTGAGAAGAGAAAAGAAGAGCAAACAACAAACATGAATAAAACTAATAAGTTTCGTTAGACGACAAGTAAAAGAGAATATGACTATCGTGAATATTTACATCGAAAAACAAACAATGATTAAACATTCGCACTAAAACGAGAGAGAGAAGAAAAGAGAACGATTTTTGAATTTCAATCAATCCATTTTCTTACGAAAGTCTCGTGTGTCGACGAGTTGTTAACGGATGTTTGCGCGTATTTGGATACGAACGAAACGTTGGTTTAATCGAAACCATTCTAAGCAAAAACAAAACAAAAAAAGATCAAATCATTTCTTCCAAAAGTCTTATTACGTGGGTGTTGCTCGTAGGACGATGTTGGCTGTAGATGTCGGCAGACTGCAATTCTCTTTTTCTACTGGTCGTTGTTTTCTCGATGAGTCATTGTGATTCGATCGAAGGTTGACTTTTCGCGAGGTTTGACTTTGTCCGAGAACGTTCTGTATGCATGTTAAATGTTGAGAATTGGAATTCGAAATTTGATTCGATTGATGATCGAGAAAACGAACGACGGGCAGACGAGATATCGGAGAGATTGAAGGATGAATTCTAAACAAATGTTGTTTTCGAATTGAAATTGAAAAAGAAGGATTTTTCGTACGATGAGATTGGAAATATTTGTTGTTGTTGGACCGGTTGAATGGCAGTTGCTGCTGCTTGACGTTGTTTTCGTCGTTCGTGAACGGAGAGACGAGGTTTTGATCTTAAAAAAAAACGAGCAATTGTTCGTATTTCGAAATGGTTTTGGCATTTTACATTGAATCTTTGGAATTGTGAATGACTCGTTTCAAATTATCGATCATCAAGTCGAGCTGATTGATCGTATCGAAGTGTTTCGGACGAGGGAGTTCGTGTTCGAGCGACGACCAAGTCATTGCGTCTTTGGCATTGATTTGACAAGCATGACGAAAAACAATCGTATGATCCGAAACTAGAAAAAGCAAAAAGAGATTCGAAATAGGCAAATTCGTTTCGGTTTATTTACGATAATTGCAGATTTGATCTTGAGTTGTGTAGCGTCGTTCGCGTTCTAATTCGCGTAGGAGACGAGTTCGTGTTGCTTGATTGAGATGAGCAGTGTGCGTTCGACGACATTGAAGTCGACGGAGTGAGCGTTGGCCACGGACGTACCGTTCGTAGAGCTTGCGGTCTTTTTGTTCTTCGAGCATGTGTCGATGATGACGAGCGAGTAGGTCATCGTCGAAGAGTGTTTCAGTGGTATTGAGCTCGATTGGCTTTTTTCTGTGACGAAAAAAAAATGAAATTGAAGGGAAAAGAGTGTGGAAAACCTACATTGGAGACGAGGAATGTTTCGTTCGAAGATTGTAACGTGTTTTCATGTCGACAATTGAACAAATCAAACGTTCTCTTTTTCAATTAGTTCACGTCGCCATTTATGTTGACAGACATGCGAGGTAGCCAATGAAAATTCGAGAAATTTTAAATCGAATTTCTGAATTTTTCTCCGATTGATATTGGAGTTTTGTTTTTAAAATAAATTATTTCATTTTTTGGCAAATAATTCTAAAGCGACATCTATACGAACCAATAATGTCGAAATTCCTTATTATTATTATTATTATTATTTGATCAATTCTATATTTTTTGAGAATGAGTGCAATGAATACTTCACCACCTTCAACAACAAATAATTCTATGGCTGATACTGATGATGATAATAATCTCTTTCAAGCAGCTCGACGGAACGGTCGTCGAAATGCATTCGGCGATCTCGGCGAACAAATTCTTCAAGGTAAAAAAAAAGAAAACAAAAACCTTGTGTCAATAACGAATCGATTTGCTCTAGTTAATGCAGCTATTCGCACCGCAGAAATCGAACAAATGATGCCGAATTTTCAATCGATGACGCTTAAACAATAAAAAGCTTTTTCTTCTCGCTCTTTTTTTTCTATTTTATAAATATTGTTTGTGCTGTGATAGCGAATTTTTAAACTGAGACTATTACAACGAATAAATAAAAAAATAAATTACGTTTTTCTTTTTGTAGATGATCTAAATGGCGGTTTGTAGTGATGAAGTTTTTGTTTTTCGTAGAAATCTTTTCTTTTTACAGTTTGATCTCGTACGAAAACGATTGACCAAAGAACTGAAACTGTTAAGTGAAAATCCAACGCCAGGAATGTACGTTGAGTTGATGATTGTCGATATTCGATCAATTTGTTTTTATTGTAGACGAATAGTTGACGATGGTTCAGATATGCGAAAGTAATAATCGATGCAGAAATGTCTAACTGTTCGAAATCGATTTTTCTAGAATACGTATTGATATCGACGGTGCACCAGGAACATTGTACGATGGTGAAAAGTTTCAATTGCAATTTAAATTCAGTGATCAATATCCTTTCGATTCTCCACAAGTGACATTCATCGGTTCGAATATTCCATTACATCCGCATATCTATTCGAATGGACACATTTGTTTGTCGATATTGACTGACGATTGGTCGCCAGCATTGAGTATCAATTCAGTTTGTTTGAGTATTCTCTCGATGTTATCGAGCTGTAAAGACAAAAGTCGACCGCCGGACAACGATTGGTACGTTCGGACGGCGTCGAGTGATCCGAAAAAGACTCGGTGGTGGTACCACGATGATGCTGTATAAAGAAAAGCTAAATAAATAAAATCACGATTGCAATATCGATTTTAGATTGAAAAGAAAGAGAGAAAAGAAACATGTTAATCTTAGAACAATGCTCGAAATGTTTCGATGGATATCAATATGTGTACAGTCATGAGAGGTAGTTTGATACTGATAATCAAAAATGAGTTGAGAATCATTTCTAGTTATACTCTTGGATGTGAAATGAAGTTCGGTGTTTATGTTCCGTTGATAGCCGATGAACGATCGGTGCCAATGTTAATTTTTCTCTCGGAAAGACAAGCAAATGAACAAAGTTTTATAACCAAAAGTGGTATGCAACGTTTAGCATCGAAATATGGTTTTATTGTTGCAAATTCGGATACATATCCTCGTATGAATACATGTCGTTTCTCCTTTCTGATTTCGACTTTTTTCATTAGGCTCAAGTGAAATCACTGATGAATGGTCAGGATTTTATATTGATGCAGCTGAAAATGATAATTGTCAAATGTTTTCGTATGTAAACGATGAATTCTACGAATTATTAATCGAGAATTTCAATGTTGATATTGATCACATCGGAATATTTGGGTACTGAAAAGTTTGAGGCGAAACAAAGAAAAAAAGACAACTTTTCGTTTTAAGATTTGAACTAGGAGGTCATGGTGCATTGATCAGCTATTTCAAACGACCAGGTCAATACATGTCTGTCTCAGCATTAAATCCGTGTCAAACTATTCTTCGAGAATATCTCGGCAAAAGTAGAACTTGATAGAAAAAGAAAAGGAAAAAGTTCATTTTGTATTCTATCAGATGAACAACTTTGGAAAGAATACGATCCGTGTGAACTTATTCGTGATTATCAAGGTCCGTATCCATCTCTTCCAATGTTAATCGATCAATGTTCAGATGATGATAATTTGAATTTAATTCAAACTTGTGCAAACGCTTCATTTCCTATTCAATATCGTCAACAGATCGGCTATAAAAACGACATTTTCTTTCTTCTAACTTTTCTCGAAGATCATTTTCAATATCATCAAAATATAGCTCATAATTAAAATACATCGATTCAACGATTCACTACAAAACAGAATCAATCGAAAAGCTGCTTTTTGTTCTCTTCTCTTGTACCTATTCGAATGATTGAAAAGTGTGTACGATCCGAAATCTTTTAAAATAACCGAAAAAAGTTCGTCTTCAATATCTCTTCTCACTGTTTCATTTGTACAATAATCTGTATTACAAATGAATGATTCTCGTCGTTTGTAAATTGTTTTATTGGTAAAAAAGAATTCATATTCGAATTGTTCGAATGTTGATTGTAAACAAGATGAACGTTCGTATCGATTGAATTTCTCGTAGAAACATTTTTCATTTTGACTCAATTCACATTGTTCAATAGAATTTGTTTGAAAATTTTTACAGAATATTCTCCATCGTTTTTGATTCGATGAAATAATATCATCGAATGTTGAAAATAAATCTGAAGAAAATTTATATGAACTAATCAATTGTTTTATTGTATCATAAGCACATTCATCGTATGTCTGACAGAGAACATAAACTGTTAGAATAAATTGTTTTTTTATCGATTGAAAAGCCAACAGAAAATAAATGAAAAATTTCGAACGATACTGATTTGCTAACTGTTCGATTTCATCATCGACAATATGCGTCGTTCGATTGAATGTGTATGAAATTGAATTGAATCGAAAATTATCTTCATAGTGAATCATAAATCGTCCTTGACATCGTTTGGGTTGCTTTGTATGACACCGACGAGAGTCTGAATCTTTATATGAAGTCATATTTGGCAATGTTTCATTATATTTTAATTGACGATTTTGACATAATCTTATGCATTTTAATTGATTTGTTAAATGAAAAAATAAAACAAATAAATAAAAAAATATTTGCATATCTCTTTTCTCGCTCTCTCTATCTCCCTCCCTCTCTCTCTGATTTATTCTATTTATATTTACAGTTGCCGCGTCTTCAATCAAGAGAGTACTTGATATATTTCGTAACTACAATATCTGCTGACATATTGTCAGATGATATTCATGTATTTCGCCGAGCAAAAGAACCTACGAGAATAATTCTATTGAGTTGAAGAAGGAGTCTAATTGTTTTTTCTTTGTTCTTTCGATGTTTCGATCGTGCGAAGCGTTCGTTATCAGAATTTTTACCAGTATTTTATATTTCTTTCATTTCTTTCCTATTCTCCGTAGTAGCTAGTCGAAATTGTTTTTTGTAACATCTCCTTTCGGCTCACTATCATCGTGAATAAGAGAGAAAAAGAAATACTTGTAAACATTCTAATTTTTGCAATACAAACCTGATGATGGAGGCTTCCCACTATCGAAACGTCAATAGAGCAAGGAAAGATAACTACGATAATTTATGACGAGATTCGAATTGTCAGTGGGCGATGAGAACAAAAGAAAAGCCATTGAAGCATTATGTGAGAAATGAGAAGTGAAGAGAGTCTTTTTTTCTATCGTTCAGACACGCTTTTCATATCTAATTTGGAAATAAAAGATCCATCAGGGAAATTGTTTTTTTCAGTTTGATTTTATTCTCTTGTGATATTACTCCTAAAATCGATGACAATCTTCGTAGTTTTTTTTTGTTTTTTTCTTTCCATAGAAAATCAGCCAAATAGCGGCATTCTTCAACAATCGTTCTTCTCCTTGCGTACATACTAACAAGAAATGACGGACTATCGAATTCAAGTAAGAATTCATTATTAACAATGGTAATAAGATTTTTTTTTCAGGAAAATATTCAAACATATGATAATTTAACTTTATGTAAAGTGAATTATTTCGAAACATGTTGGTGTAAATCCAATAGTAATCAATCGATCGTATGTCCGTATTTATTACGTCATGTTGGAACATTATCAGATTCGAATTATTTTTGTACATATCATACAATTCGAAAACTAGTCGAATGTTTTAATTCAACAATCGTCTATCCAAGACAAGAATCGATTTCTTTCGTTTATATTACATTAACAATTCTACTTTTTATTATTGGTTTAATCGGAAATGGTCTGTCAATTGTAATTCTATTTCGTAGATCACTTCGTCAAATAAATGTCTATCAAAATTTAATTATTCTCTGCAGTTTAAATATTTTATATTTATTTACAATATTAATTCGTCATCGAAATCCATACAATCGAGATCTTCGCGAGATATCATCCGATGTCTGCCGAAAACATGTATTTAGCGTTGCATTAACAGGTCATCTTTGTTCCTGGCAACTTGTTTCGACAAGTATTCAACGAGTCTATTCACTTTTACGTTTGCAATCTCAACGAGACGGTTCATGGGTATATAATTCAATAAGAAATACTATATAGTGTTCTTCTTTTTTTTTTGTCTTTCTTTAGAAACAGACAATTAGCATATTTCTCTTGTGTATACTAATTCCATTCGTTGTTTTTGATGGACAACTATTATTCAATTATGGCCTATTTACAAATCGTCATATATGTGACGAGAGTATATCCTATGAATCGAAACAATTTCAACGTGCCCTACATTTTCCTTACATAGCTAATCTATCAAAAAATGTCACCATCCATTATTATTCATCATTTGGTCAAACACAGTCTCCAAGAATTTGTCGTATATGTCTTCTTTGGAATACAATCGACACATTGATTTATGCTATACTTCCATTTTGCTTTGTTATCATCACTAGTATTATTATTCGATTGAAAGTATGTGAACGACGTCGATCAACACTACTTGTTGGTCATGTACATCAAACAAATTCCGATCATCTTTCAATGTTATTAATTATTCTTAATTGTTTATTTTTACTTATGATTGGTCCATTGAATATTTGTTTAATTTGTCAATCATTAATGAAAGTTTTCTCAACGAAAACCTTCGATTTTCTCAATCAATCATTGCGTTTACTTCAAAATTCTTATCATGCATTTTCATTTCTATTCTATTGTGTTAATGGAAATAAGTTTCGACAATCGGCAATGGATTTTTTTCAAACAATTTGTTCATTTATTTTCGATTCATTAACAACGAAACATTCGACTATGATGCCAAGAACAACTATTGTTACACAGACAACACCAGAATCGAGTACACTTGATTTAACTAAACGTCTATCAGTATCAAGTCGAAGAAGTTATTTAACAATACCGGATTCATCAGATATACAAATGAAAAAATTGACTAAAACATTTGTTTGAATCTAAGTATAATCAATTTTTGCAAATAATAAGGCAGCGCCCTCTGCTGTTTTTTGTTGTCTTCTTATATCCATGCAAATGATTTGCAAAAGTTGATTTGTAAACTTATGACACATATAATCATCATTGTACTCTACTTTTTTTTATTCTTATCATTGAATCATACGAAATACAAAAAAAGACGCATTGGATTCTGTTGTCTATAAACCACACCACATTTCTTATATACTATACGAAAACGAAACTATATAGCATCGACAAAATGGATTCTCATTCGAATACGATCGTTCATACTGATGACGTCAATGTAGAACCATTAATTTCAGTTGAGAATAAAACAAATCATGCATCATCTCGAACATTAATAGAACGGTTTTCCGGTATTTTTTATGCATTATTATCGTCATTATTTTTTACCACATCAGTTTTTATTACTAAACAATTACGTATCGATCTACTCGATGCATTAATCTTTCGTTTTTTCTTTCAAACAATTAGTTTATTGATCTATATGAAATTGATTAAACATTATAGTTTATATTCTCATACAAAATCTGATGAAAGAATTACACTTTTCGTCAATGCATTCTTTTCTACAACTGCATTTCTAAGTTTTTTCATTGGCTATCGATATCTTCCATTGCCCGATCTGACAACAATTCGTTATACACAAGTCGTTTGGACTGTAGTCATAGCTGCATTTATCTATCGAGAAAAACCAACGATTTCAACCATTCTAGCCATGTTTTTAACTATTCTCGGTGTTGTTTGTGTAGCTCAACCGGAATTTATTTTCAAAAAAGCAGCCACTCAATCTATTGAACATTCTCAACGAATCATCGGCATATTCATTGCTTTGTACAGTTCAGTGGCAATGTCGATTATGGTCATATCAAATCGAATTCTTCTCGTTAAATATAAAAGCAAACAAAGTTTGATTTTATTTCAATTTGGCATTATTTTATTTTTTGTTACGTTAATTCATTTAATTGTTAATGTTTATTTGCATTCGAATTCAATTGAATATTTAAAAAATTTAATCTGCAATTGGACATATGTTGGTGCGTCATTGGCATGTCTTCTTCAAATGTGCGGTTCGATTCTTATTCAAAAAGCATTCAAACGTGAACATCCAGCCATAATAACTATTGTTCAATCGAGTGATATTTTGTTTTCTATTGTTTTACAAAATATTTTTACTTCACTTAAATCAAATCTGTTATCTTTGTTCGGATCTGTCCTTGTTTTATCAAGTATTTTAATAATTAGTTTATCAAAGCTATGTCATGAAATAAAAAAATAAAAAAGTCTCTCACCTATTCATTCTTTTCATTTTTTCGATAAGAAAGTGTCATTACTACCGAACGATGGATGAAACAAAGTAGGACGGTGTTACACTTTTTTTTGTTCTTTAAAATAAAATCATATTCTATAGTAAGCCAACTGAACCATTTCTTGAACAAGAAACCTCTCCGAAATTATTCGAACGTTTTACTGGAATCATTTATGCACTACTAGCTGCATTTCTATTTACGAGTTCAGTTTTTATTACGAAACAATTACAAGTCGATCTACTCGATGCATTACCTCTTCGATTTATCGTTCAAAGTCTACTGATATTTGTTTATATGAAATGCATTCAAAAAACAACATTCTATTCGACAACGACTCTTCGAACGAAATTGTTACTTCTTGCCAATCTTTTCTATGCTGTTACTGGTTTTCTTAGTTTTTTTATTGGCTATCGATATATTCCTTTGCCAGATTTGACAACGATTCGATATAGTCAAGTCATATGGATAGCTATCTTTGCTGCGATAATCTATCGTGAACGACCATCGATACCAACTGTTTTTGCCATGTGTTTGACTTTGATCGGTGTCGTTTTAGTTGCACAACCGAAATTCAATTTTCAATCCGAACGTTTCATTGGTTTGATGATTGCTTTCTACTGTTCAATTGCAATGTCATTGATGATCGTTTCGAATAAGATCCTCATGTCGAAATATAAAATCAACTATCGTTTGATTTTATTTCAATTTACATTTATTTCACTTATTATTGTCACAATTCATTTGATCTACACTCGATGGAATCAATTTGAATGTTTATTCACTTGGAATTATCTCTATGCATCATTAGCTTGCCTTCTACAAATCGTTGCATCGGAATTTGCATTGAAAGCAGTTCAACTCGAACATCCATCGATCTTCACCATTGTTCAATCGAGTGACATTCTATTCTCGATTCTATTGCAAAATCTTTTCTCGCCGATAAAATCCAATCTTCTATCGTTGATAGGTTCGATTCTCGTTCTCATGAGTATACTTATCATTAGTATACCGAAATTATTCGATGAGAAATCAGTGTCTCTATCGAATCAAAAGTAGTGATAGACTATAGCTAAATTGCTTTTTTTGAATCAAAATGATTATACTAATAAATTCTATTTGACCTCCTGTAATGACTCAAAAGTTCGAGATAAGTCTAGGTTTTTCTTCTGTCAACACGACTACAACTGAATATATCGGTCAAAATAGAGTCACCTCTATTGAATTTGATAAAAAAAAGAACAAGCGCGCGCTACTCTTTACGTATAAGTATAGAAACTAGCGACAGAAAAAGCTGAAATATGTCTGTGTCGCTCACATTCCCATCCAAATGGGCGAAACAAAGTAATAGAACGTGACTGGTATATGAGCGTAACTTTTTCTTGTTGATATATTTTAGTGAAACAAATGTCGAACAGACAGTTGAATTTCTCGAGAAGGAATCAGAATCAGTACCAGCCACTCATCGAACGTTAATTCAACGTCTTGCTGGAATTATCTATGGACTTTTAGGTGCTTTACTGTTTACAGGTCCAGTTTTTATTACTAAACAATTGCATGTCGATCTACTCGATGCATTACCTTTTCGATTTTTCGTTCAAACTCTTCTTATTCTGATTTATATGAAAGGTTTTAATAACTATTCATTCTATTCGAAGACAACAACTAAAGCAAAAGTTTTACTTTTTCTCAATCTTTTCTTTGCTGTCACTGGTTTTCTCAGTTTTTTTATTGGCTATCGATATTTACCATTAGCAGACTTGACAACGATTCGCTATACTCAAATCATATGGACAGCTATCATTGCTGCGATAATCTACCGTGAACGACCATCGATACCAACTGTTTTCGCCATGTGTTTGACTTTGATCGGTGTCGTTTTAGTTGCACAACCGAAATTCGATTTTCAATCCGAACGTTTAATCGGTCTGATCATCGCTCTGTATTGTTCAATAGCCATGTCGATCATGTTCATAGCAAATAAACTTCTCATCACAAAATATCAAATTAAACATGGTGTTATCATACTTCAGTATACATTTGTTTCATTTATTATTGTCTCAATTCATTTGATCTACACTCGATGGAATCGATTTGAAAGTTTACTCCATTGGAATTATCTCTATGCATCATTAGCTTGTCTTTTGCAAATCATTTCAACAGAATTAATTCAACTATCAGTTAAACTTGAACATCCATCGATCTTCACCATTGTTCAGTCGAGTGAGATTCTTTTTTCAATTCTTCTACAAAATCTTTTCTCGCCAATAAAATCGAATCTTTCATCTTTAATTGGTTCGATTGTTGTTCTTACAAGTATTTGCATTATTAGTATTTCGAAATTTATCAATGAAAAACAAGTTCGTACGTAGATTTTTTTAATAAAAAAAGGGATGAATAAATACATTTTGCCAAAGTAAAAATATGTTTTTGGATTTTATCTGTGACTAAATACGTAAAAAGAAACGAATGTTCAATTTGTCGATGGTTTCGACAGATGTGAAATCGGATCGTAGCGGAGAACCATTGGTTCGGCTTCCGGATGAAGACGAACGTACTCGTTCTTAGCATTTCGATATGCTTCAATCATTTCTTCATAATGAAGTTTATCACTTTGATTTGACAATGTACATCTAAACAACCAAATAAGATTATACGGCAAACAAACAAACATTCATTGATTTACTTTTCATTATTAGTAAAATGATCGTAACCATTTATTGTTTCTCGACAAACATAACAAATAAACAAACCACATGATGAACAAGTCATTTTATTACAACCTTCGACTTTATAGAATCTCTAGAAATTAAAAAAAAAGGAAATAATGATTTTCTTTCGAAACAATACGTTTCACATACTTGAGTACATCGTGGACATTTTCGAATCATTGCTTCGGTTACATGTTCTTCGATAAATTTTCTCATTTCTAATTCCAAACCTTTCTCAATTTCATCACATCTCAATGGAATATGATTCGGTTCTTTACAAAGTCTATTCACAAAGAAATTTTTCATTGCCTTTCTCTCTTTCTCTCGTTCTCTCTCTCCTACCGGCATGTTTCTTTCATACATTCAGGATTCAAACATCGAAATACTTTATCATTAGGATTATCGACAATGACAGCATAAGGACAATGAGGACAGCATTCGAGTCCATCGATACCAGCTAAAGAGAAAAAAAATCTAATGTTCGAATGAGAAATTGTTGTTGTTTTACCTTGCCGAATGTTTTCTTCTTGAAGACGTTTATTTAATCGTTGAACATCTTTTGGTGATAATAATTCATTGACAAGTTGAAGTGCATATTCACCACCGGAACAGGAAGATTCGACACAAGCAAATCGACATTTACCTTCGCGAAAACAAACATCGACATGTGTTCGAACGCATGATCTTAAAAAACACAAACGACGAATCTCTTTTTTTTTCAATCAAACTATAGTTTCTCATCTTACCGACAACATAAATGTTCATTCGTACATTCGACCATGTCATCAATTAAGAGATCATCTCGATAGCAAATCGAACATTCCAATGTTCCGTGAGTTTTCTTCGCACGTTTAACGAGTTTATCATGTTCTTTGGATAGTTTACCGAGATGACGACGAATTTTTGTTTCATTTTTGATAAAACGAAGTTCATCGTAGAATTCTTCACACGGTGTATGCGGAATAGCATAGGGAAATTTATTATTTTTAATAATCCATGCTGCTGATAGTGGCATATCGAACATATCCAATGATTTTCGAATGGCTGTTCGTTGTAGAAATGCATTGGTTTTTAAACTAAAACGAGTTTCTAATTTTCGACATGTCGATAGGAAATGATAGTTTTCTTCTCGAAGAATTTCTTCGACAATACTCTTTTCAATGGTTGGAAATGCTCGAAATATAAATGCTTTCGAATGATTCATGTAGAGATCGGATTGTTTACGTTGATTATCATAGAAATATTCGAGAGGATTCGAGTAAGTTAACAAAAATTTCGGTATATCATCGATCGTTGTTTCGGCATACGAACGTTTCAATGAATTTGTTGATGATTTTTTTGTTTTTCGTGTGTAACCATTATCGAGAAAATGTGTAACAAGATCATTCGTCGATGGTAATGGATGCATAGTTGTAATTGTTTGACGAGCATAATCACTGTCGATATCTGGTATAACACATTCGATTTCAGTAAGAATTTCTTCGATATTGATTTCGATGCGAGGCGGAGATGCATTTGTGAGATCGACTAGATCGGGTGTCCACGAACGATCAATTTGAATATTTCGCCAATCGGATAGATCTCGGTTGGTCGTTGTTGTTGTCGGTTGAGGAGTATTATCGATGTTGAAATCAAGGAAACTCATCCTTTCTAAAGAAAAAAAAACAAAATGACGAACTGATGTGCAATGAACGACTATAAGAAAACAAAAATTTGTTAGTCATAGGAAAAAGAAACGGTTCTTTTTCTTCGGTTTGTGACATCGATTGTAGTGACGAAAGAAATAATAACAAATAGTACTGCATCGTTTTATTGGTTAGAATTATGTTTGCAAATTGTCAACAAACAAACACTTCGATTCGATTCATAGCTCGGTAATTACCTAGTTGATTCATGTTTCAAATAATTTCCTTTCTCTCTTCCCAGTTCGTTTAGTCTTACTCGATGTTATCGTAAAAAACCCAATCTAAACTCGAAAAATTATTATGATATCCTAGGAGTCGAAAGAGCAGCAAGTGATAAAACGATTCGAAAAGCTTTTTTGAAATTATCAAAAGAAGTAAAAATATGTAAAAGAAAATATATAAAACGGTTTTGTTGTTTGAAAAGTACCATCCCGATTCGGATACGACGGATAAAAGTCTGCATGAGAAATTCGTGAAAATAAACGAAGCATTTACTGTTCTAAGTAAAAAATCAACACGAGCAGATTATGATTTAAGTATGAAGCCAAATCCAACGACGACGACGACGAAGACGAAGAGTCAACCTCCTCGTCCGTCTCCATCTCCATTTGAGTGGAAACAAAAAACAAATTTTCGAGAGGAAGACGTCGATTGGTAACGAGAGATTAAGTTCGTCAATCGAAATCTGTTTGTGTCTTTCAGGAGACAACAGTTCGATCTTCTACGTCGACAACTTGAAAAAGATCGACAACGAATGAAAAATGCTCGTCCATCAGCTGATCAAGTGGTCAGCTCCTATCTCACACGAATGATGATTTCTTCATTTATCATAGGATTCATAATTTTAATCTATGTCATTCAATGGCGGTAGAGGACTTTTCTTTTTCTTTTCAATGAATTTTTTTTTCTAATCTCTAGTACATTTCAAGGAACTCATTCGAATTATGTAACTACAAATGATCCTCGAAGTCGAGCCTATCGTGAATGGCAACAATTGAATTCGAAAGCTGATGAAAATAACAAATAAATTCACTGTTTCTTATATGTATTTTTTATTAAGTAAAACTAAAAGTCAGAAGCGAAAAAAAACGGCCGAATGTTTCGTTTATTGATTCTTTTTCTTTCGGTCTCGATCGATAAGATCGGCGAGGAGAATTTCTCGTTGTGCTCGCATTGTTCCATCGCCAACATACGGAACATGTTCAGGATGATCGAGATGATAGTTTCGTTGTGCCAGAGTCTTCGACCAACGATCTTGGAGATCGATTAATTTCCATTGTTTCGGACGTGATTCCGATTGACTCGAGGAAATCTTTCGATCGATCATCGATTGACTTACAGGATAGTAGGCGATGTCTCGATAAGCACGTTGATATGTCGAATGAGCATGCGAAGGTTTTCGATCGAGTGATCGAGTGACTATTTCCGGACCGGGCAGAGCTAAACCAACTTTAGCTTCCGTTGGCAATTGATTTGTTCTTTGAGGATAGAGTGGAACAGCAGGTGTTGTTGTCATTGAGTCTTTCGAATGATGTTTATAAGCAAGAAGATCTTGTTGAACTTTGAATGGCGATTCGTAGACACGAACTGTTGATCGTCGTGAATGTCCATTCGATTGTTCAGTGATATGTTTAGTTGAATACAATTCACTGTACGGCGGTGGTGGAAGAAATGGTCCGAGAATGATATCGTCACTGTTCTTCGGTTTATCTTGATCAACATCGATAATTCGATTCGATTGTGATTTCATTGGTAAAGCATTGACATTTCGAATGCGTTCTAAATTCGTATTCGAGCTCGTATTCATCATTCGTGTTGGATCAAGTCGAGCTTGAGGTAGTAAATCGTTTTCTTGGAGAAACTTTCGAGTGTTATACGATTGACCGTAGACTGATTCACGTTGAATAAATTCACCTTCTTGAGCTCGTTTATCGACTGTACTCGCATCATCAGGCACACGGAATGTATTAACAAGACGATTCTAAATGAATCAAAAACTAAAAGAAACCGACTGAATTGAAAACGAACTCGCATAGCTTGATAATCTGCAAATGTTTTATATTGAAATAAACCTTGTTTTGATGCGGAAAGACTGTTTTCATCATGCAGAAGATTGTCTCGATCTTCTTGATTGGATGTCGATGTCGAAATTTCAGGCATCGATTGAGACAATGCATGTGGATTGTAGGTATTCGTTTGATAGAGACCTGAACGTTCGTGAATGAATCGTCCAGTTTGATCGTAGAATGTTTGAATGTATTCATCGTAATATTGAGGTAAAAGTGGTCGATTATGATTGGATTTTTGAAGATTTTGGTATTTTAAATTGAGTAGAATCATGTTGTCCATCGGACGAATGACTTCTAATTGTTGAAGACGATTGTCAGCTTCGATTTGTTGATGACTCATTTGTCGATCACGAGCTATCTGCGGAATGTCGGTTGACGGTCGGAGATGATGAAGAAAACGGATTTCTTTCGGTGATTCGGTTGACGAATTTGAGGGTGGAGATTGACGAGTCCATGTTGGTGCTCGATCCGTCGGAAATCGATCGGCTGGGAGATTGACATAGTCAGTTCCGTGTCGTAATTGATTGTCAAGATGCTCGTCTTGACTCATAACTCTAAAATTGATAAAATAGAAATTTGGAAAGAAAGTTTTGTTTCTTATTCGACTTGTTTGCAGGTGAATACAATCGTTCGAGGATAATATCGGGTTTGTCGTGTTCGATTCGAGTCGAAATCGAACTTTGATTTGTTGGTTTCGACGAGATTGTTGGTTGACGAGTTGTTTCGTTGGGTTGAAAGATTTTTCGAGGCCACGGATAGATCGATGAACTTTGAGCGTCGCTCATTGATCGAGGAAGCTAAATTGAAAGATTCGAACAGAGAAAAGACTTGCGGTTGGCCAACCTGCATGTATTGTTTGTCCGGCCATTTGGTTTTTTCGTTTCGAACGAATCCTTGAAAATGAACTTCACGTCGAAAGGGGTTACCTCGAACTTTATGCGTAACAATGTACGGTTCGAGATCAGTCGATGGTCGATTGTTTTCGTCCGAATTCGGATCGGGAAAAACCGCTTTTTCACTGATATGCGAGGTAAACGGATGATTCGACGGGAATTTCAAAGGAATTTCTTGCGCTGAAAGACCATTCGATCGTTGAGGAGGTGGAATTCTAAATGAAATCATTCCTATTTATTTTCAATCGCATTTTTCAAAACCTACAATTCATCATTAATTCGAATATTACTCAACTTTAGAGCCGTATTTCGATACGTTTGAGACGTTGGTTCGCCTCTACCAGAGAGAAAGATGATGTTTTCGTTTTTTTTAGAAAAGAAATT
>Ga0209914_1000397_pt1 | contig 59689 bp, 72 predicted proteins | sample ThiBiot_500_plan_FD_183949 | JGI IMG/M metagenome (GOLD analysis project Ga0209914, IMG submission 183949) | Wastewater bioreactor microbial communities from Cape Town, South Africa - Thiocy_cont_500_plan (SPAdes) | ecosystem: Engineered > Bioreactor > Thiocyanate-remediating > Anaerobic-Aerobic...
ACTACTACAGAAACAACAACAACAACAACAGCACCACCTGCACCCTCAACTGGCCCATCTTTTCAACCGGTTATCTTCACATTTATGATTATCATGATAATTGCTTTTGTCACGCTTACATAGCTAAAAAGAACTATATCAGAGATAACAATGCATGCAAAATTCTAATTCGTCCTTTTTGTTTAGTCAACAATAAAATACGTTTTTTAAAGATAACGAAGCATACATGTTCTTTCTGTTTCTATAATCTACACCAAGACTCTTCTAACTGATAAGATTTCATATGCTTTAAATAGAAGAAATGTTCGCGGCCGAACTTCAGAACAAAATGAAATCTATCTGCTTAACGGTTTTACTTCTCTGCCTTGTTCACAATGGACAAGGTGCTAAAGTTGCTACAGCAAATATTCATGTCGATTCAACTCAAGTCGGCATAGGTACAGTTATTTTCCATCAAGAAGAACCGCAAGCACCCGTTCGTATTGCCGGAATAATCGATGGTCTTCAACCAAACACCGTTCATGTACAGTTGAAATCAAACAAAAATATTCTTAAATTCATAATTCTTTGAATTTTCAAGGGTTTTCATGTACATCGAGATGCTTTAGCTAGTGATCAATTCGTTTGTAACAATTCAGGACCCCATTTTAATCCATTTGGTTTGTTTAAAATCGAAAATGAGAATTTTGTTTCTCGAATGAAATTGTTTTTCTCTTTAGAAACTCTACATGGTCCACGTGAAGCCGATCTTCAAGGTCGACATGTCGGTGATCTTGGAAATGTAACAGCTAATGAGAACGGTATTATCATCGTCGAATTTCAAGATCGTATTCTCGATTTATTCGATGAAAAACGATCGATTGCTAATCGTACTATTGTTCTACATGCCTTCCGAGATGATGGCGGCAAAGGTGGATTTCCCGACAGTAACACAACTGGGTAAAAGATATTTTTCAAATTGAATTTCAAATTTTGATTTTGAAATTCTGTCTTTTAGAAATGCCGGTCCACGTATTGCTTGTGGTGTTATTAGTTTAACTGGTACTGAATCAAGTGCTACATCAAATCCATTTAAAATCACCAATACCATTCATAAATTCATGAAGAAATTATTTCCATAGAAATTCGAAAACATCTTCAATATATTTTATTCCATTACACTTAGCTTTTTCTTTTATATAGAAAAATAAAGTTGTATCTCTGTATAGAAGAGAGAAAGAAAAAAGAACGATCTACCAAATATTGTCATCTAACAAAACAAAATAAAGAAAAAAAATATGCAGATAGAAGAATCATAAATGTTTGAAAAAAAATACATCGAGATTTCGTCATATTCTTGACTGACATAGAGAAATATATACACACACACACACACACAAACAATCGGTTAAGATAATTGAATATAATTGAGATTGACTATATGAGACTACGAGATATATACTATATACACACACACGCAAATCGAGAATAAATTTGACTTGTTGGTTTGTTTTGTAAGATGTAAGAAAATTTGACTAATCAGTGGAGGACGGTGAATCGTTGCTATCATTCTCTAATTCACTATTATTCATACTAGTTTGATCATCATCGGATGAGATTGATTTCATAGAACGTGTTTTTCGACGTCGATTTTCAAGTGCTTTCACTGGTGATGGTTCACTTTTTCTCAAACGTTTTGAACGTCGTTTGGTTCTCGAATCATTTTCTTCATCATCAAGATCATTATCATCATCACATTCATCATCATCTTCTTCTTCTTCCTCTTCATTACTCGATTGATTCTCTTTGCAATTCTTTCGTTTACTTCGTTGATTTCGACAAGGATTACATGTCCATGTTGTTGATCTTGGCGGACAACGTAGCGGTGGTTCGTGACATTGACAATGATAATATCGTTGACATTGTGTACAATGTATGAGATCATTTTCATCGCCACATATTGTGCAATTCTGATTGAGTAGTTTAGGTATTGGTTTCGATTTGGCTTTGGTTTTGGTTTTTGGTCGGCAAGATAAACAATACCAAAGATTATTCGATGATTTTCGTGCTGAATCTTTCGAATCACGTAAACATTCTTGATGAAAACCGAAACAACATTGATCACAAACGAGTAAATTATCATCTTTCGATTTCTTTCGACAAATTTTACATTTCATTCCTTGAGTTGATTTATTCCATGTCACTGAATTATCGAATATAATCATAAGAACATGTAAACGTGAATAGGTTTCACATGTTCGACAATCATTCATCCAAATTTGTTGACATTTATCATTGAAATTCTCCGATAGATATTTATCGGCAACTGTTTGTTGCAATTGAATTAATAATTCAGTTAATTCCGAACGTTGATTTGCTTGTTTCAATTGATTTAACCACTCATTTTGACTAAAACCACCCAATGATCCTAAACGTAATCGTGTTTCAATATCTTCTAGCTCGTTTTTAAACGATTGTATAATATCATTTTGTTCTTGTTGTTCATCGACATCCATTGTTTGTGCTTTGATTTTCTTAATATTTTCGAATTCTTGATGAATAAATGGAAGAATTTTCTTGAGATTGACAGCTAAATTATGTTCTCGTATGCCACGTTCGTTTAATGATTGATAAACTTGTTGAATAAGATTTTCATCATCATAGAACAACCATTGATTCGATTCGTCGTTTGGAATGAGTTTTTCTTGAGTTGAAAATGAGTTTGATGTTGATTCGAATGAATAATTGATATTCGAACCAAACCAACCTTTCTCAACGAATAAACCTGGATAACCTCGAAAGAACCAATATCGATTGTAATGTCGATCGTAACCTAATGGTTTTATTCGAAAACCACATTGATAATTGACAAGTGCTTCTTGATAGATTTGTTCGGCTTTTTGTAGAGCTATTTGTCGTTTTTGTTTTAATTGTAATTTATGTGCTTCTAATTCTTTTTTCTCTTTCAATTCTTTTGACATGGCTACCATTTGTCGTCGACGTTGTAAGACCGTTTTTAGATCATCATCAAATTCGTCATTTTCATCGACGATCATCTGTTGATTTTCATCATTGCTCATATTCGATATTAAATTCGTCGTTTTCTTCGTTGAAATCTTTTCTTTTTCACCATTTTGCAATTGTAATTTCTTGTCTTTATTATCTTCTTCGTAAGCTTTTCGACGTTCGGCACGTTCACGTGCTGCTTCGGATAATGTTCGTGTTAAATACTCGAAATAATCGCTCATCAGCTCATTATCAGTTGTGATTGTATTAATAAGTAATAGGAGAAGATCAAGTTGATCGGTGGTATTCAAATCTTTTGCTTCGCAAATCGCTAATTTATTGAGAATACTTTGATTGGTTTCATCGTGTTCTTTGAGTAAATACAATCGAGTCAATTCTTGACAAGTATAGGGCGTCAATGGGATGTCAGACAATTGAATCGAATAGATTTCTTCGAACATGGGCGGTTCGTTCGATGAATTGCTTTTTTCATTTTCATTTGGATCGATTTCACTTTGTTCATTTTCACTTTTGCTTTCGTCGTCTTCATCGTCGGTATTCGAACGATTTTCATCTTCTTTGAATAATAATTTCATAAAAATTTGCAAAATTTCAAGAAAATAATTCGTAAAGATTTGCGTCGATGAATTCAAAAGAACATCGAATTGAAATGAACGTAGATGCATTTGCGTTGTTTTCGTTAATTGATCGTCTAATGCTAAGGAAAATAATGATTGACATGACGTACAAAACGTACAAATCATAAGCAGATTGCCGATCGATTGCGAATTGGAAAATAAGGTCGTTGAAATCTGTTTTGGAATTGGCAAATCTTTCGAAAGAGTTAAATCTAAATCTTCGATTGGCTTTTGTTCTTCGCGTTTCGATTGTAGGAAACGTTTTTTTTCCTCGTCAGTCATCGTCGATAAACGACGTTTGAACTCTAATTCATCGAATTTAATTTGAATCAACGATCGATAGTCGTCAGGCAAACGTAAACGTTGTTTATCGGTTAATGTTCGTGCACATTGAAGAATCAAACGTTGAAAAAACTTCGAATCAATGCCGCGTTCACGACGTGTTCGATCGAGTTTTTGCAAGAGTGAATTCGGCAGAACAACATCGGCCGTGTTTGCTGTTGATTTTTCGATTAGCTCTTTATGATTCGATGAATTCTTGGTGAATTTCATATCGTCTAATGTCAATTGTTTTTTTGATTTCGGTTTTTTCGGTTCGTTTCGAATTAAATGACTTTCATCTGTTAAAACGATCATCATGTTATCGGAATGTTCGGGTGGAATAGATGTATTATTATTGATTTCGAGTTGTTTCGATGCGAGTCGATCTTGTTCTCGAAGGATTTCGTTCATCGTTATTGTCGATGATTTAACGAATTTCGCCACTTCTTCGTCGGATATTCGAGATTTGAGTTCGTATTTTTCGATGATTGCCGGATCGTAGAATATCCAAGGACTATCAGCACGATTTCCTAGTCGATTAGCATAGGATCGAATGAATGTTTTCAATTTTTCACGATTTGGAATAAACGAACAACGTCTGCGAAGAAGAAAAAAAGACAATTGAAAACAAAATTGAAAATAATAATCTACTGTAATTCGTTTGGAAGAACATTTTCGAGCAGTTGATTGTCATCGACTAATCGAATTGCATATTTGACATTTTTGTGTATTTTTCCTTGAAGAGAATTTCGTTGTGATGAACGTTGTTTGGTTTCGTCGTTATCTTCGATTCGTTCGATCAAACCTTTGATACTGAAAGAAAAAAACGAAATCAGATTGATAAAATTTTCAAAGAATGAAGCTCAATTACATTGTCGAATCTCTTTTCTTCTTGAATTGTACGGGTTCATTTCGAACAAAACTTTGTCTTGAAAAGAAAGGGAAAAAAACGCATAAATATTCGACGAAAAAATCATCGATTTTCCTTTACCCAAGCAAAATTGAAACTTCTTCAGTTAGTTTTTCTAATGGTTTGACATCTACGAACAAAAAACATCGGTAAAAAAACGAAGAATTTCGATTTTTAGTTGATTACTATGATAAACAATATCGAAGATAATCGGATGGAAATACTCTGGTACGAGTTCATTCAGCGTTTTTCGTACGTCGATTTCGGATAGATAAGCTTCTTCATGTGTCAAGCCAGCTCGCCAGGTACATTCACATGTCCATCGTTCTAATCGATAGATTTTCATTAATTTGTCATAATAACTTTGATTATGTAGAATTTCTCCTGTATGTGGAACAACGAATGTTTCATCGGTATTTTCCGTATACTCATTTCGATTGAAATCAACTAGTTTTCTCCCAAAGAGCGGCATATATAAATATATATCTGAAAAAAAAAACAAAACTAATGCAAGTAAAATATATTTACTAACGAAAGACGAGAAGATATTGTCAAAAATCTGTTGTGTTAATTTCGTTTGACTTCGAAAGAAAATAATTTGTTCAGATTGTGTTCAGCTATGATGACTTTTCAATCGACTACAGATCGTCTTGTAAAACTCGTCCAGATGTTGGCGTTTTTCTCGCCCGACGGATGACGTTCTTTCGTCGTTCTTCTTTCTTCTTCTTCTTCTTCTTCTTTTTTTTGTTATATTTCTCTCGACGACGATCTGAATATGAGGAGAAAAGAATGCTTGTTTATGTTCTCTACCAATGTAACATCGACTCAACGTCGTTTTTGTTCTCAAACAAAACCATTATTTGATTGGTCGATGAAGGCTTGAAGTACAAGTCGAATGGTTCTTGTTTATTATTTTTTCGAACGAACGACAGTCGATTTATTTAGAGAAAATTTTTCTCGAAGATAAAATATCGTTTGCATTTCGTTATTTCTTTTTTCTTCGCATTGTTTTTCTCCTTCATTTCGTCTGTTTGCTTTTGATTTAAAGCGCGACATCTGGATACATTTTTACTTGTTTTTTTTTAATCATCGTGTAAAGGTGCCTAACTAACAGTTATTTATTTGTTTTCTGTCTATGATGAATGCATACGCCATTTCTTTTTCTCTAGATTTAGTTAAATATTTCGTCTTTGTATTTCATTTACAAAGTTTACTATGGCCGATCAATTAACTGAAGAGCAAATAGCCGAATTCAAAGAGGCTTTCTCACTTTTCGATAAGGATGGTGACGGAACAATTACGACGAAAGAATTAGGCACCGTCATGCGAAGTTTAGGGCAAAATCCGACTGAAGCCGAATTGCAAGACATGATCAATGAAGTCGATGCTGATGGTTTGTTTGAAATCGAGAAAATCGAAAACATCAACGTTTTGTTTTAAGGTAATGGTACAATTGATTTTCCTGAATTTCTCACAATGATGGCACGAAAAATGAAAGATACTGATAGTGAAGAAGAAATTCGCGAAGCATTCCGTGTATTTGACAAAGATGGTAATGGATTTATATCAGCTGCTGAACTTCGGTACACGAAAATGAAACAAATAAATAAATAGATAAATAAAATTTTGTTTTTATTCTAGTCATGTGATGACCAATTTAGGTGAGAAATTAACGGACGAAGAAGTCGATGAGATGATTCGAGAAGCAGACATTGACGGAGGTAGATTTTCATAGATCGTTTTTATGCCTCGATTCAATTTGTTTGTCTTTCTTAGACGGTCAAGTCAATTATGAAGAATTCGTGACAATGATGACCTCAAAATAAAATTAAATGACCAAAACTAAAACACGTATCCATACATTATTATTAATTACATAAAAAATTTTTTTCTTTTGTTTTTTTTTGTCATCGTTGTTGTACGCGTGTGTGCTATTTTCTTCTTCTTTTCGTTTGTTTATTTACTCTGCGCTCTCTTTTTTTTCAAAAAAAACTTATTTACTATTCAACAGACACACATCAGTCTCTCTTCTTCTGTCACCAAAGCAAAAAACAAAACAATATACTCTAGCACATTGTAATTCTTTCTCTTCTTCTCTTTTTGCATCATTTATAAATATCGAAATTCTCAGCGAAACATCATTCTATTAAAAATCGATCAGCAAAAGAAATGACACCTGTCGCGTTCTTTTTTCTGCTTCAAATAAGAGAATTGTGGCTTTGACATACACACATTTATATGTAATTTTTCTAAGCAACATATTCATGCATAACATTCGTTTTGTGTATGTAGGAATTATATATTGAAAAAACAGAAAAGAAAGAATAATGATAGAAAATATTTTCAAGCTTTTTCTTCTTGTGTGTGTATACATTTTTCTTTTAAAATAAAAATACAGAAAAAACAACATTATTATCTGATGATCATATGTTGACAAGTTCAACTGTGATATGTTCGTTGTAAAAACGACGAGACAGAGAGAGAAGAAGAGGAAAAAGAAAACTTGAATAAATCTTCTTCCGTTTTTCTTGCAGTCGAATGTAAAAAAAGAAGGCAGGAACAGCAAGTTTAACATCGTCGGTCGTTATTCGACCGCCGATGCAAGAAAAGAAAAAAAAAGACGAAGAACTTTCAAGCAAAAAAAAATGGAGAAAGAGAAACGAAGGCGAAGGAGAGAAGAATATATATATATATAAAGGGAGAGAGAGAGAGAGAGAATCTCATTCTACCATTACCAGTCTACTGAAGTGAACAAATACAATGACAAGCACCGAAGCTGTAAGTTTTTTTTTTGTTATTCTGTGTCTTGATCATTTTCTTTTCCAATTAGAACCAACAAATCGGATTAAATACGCAAGGTACAAAAAAATAACAGAACTTGTTTCGCGATTAACTTTTTATTTAGATCTGCCATTAAAATCTGTTATTGAAACGCCATTAACTGAATCACTAATTAATGAAGTATTTCATCAACAAAATAATGTAAATTAAACCGATAGTTTTTCATTCGTAATTTGCTTTGTTGTTGTCTGTTAAAAAAGGATGGATCATTTCCGGCAACAGACAAATTCGGCCAATTATTTCATGTTGATTTCGAAATTATTAAACAAAATTTAAAAACCAAAGGTTTAGATGCATCAGGTAAATAATCGAACAAAAAAAAACGATGATAATAATAGTAATAATATGTTTTATTTTCGAATTCAGTTGAAGATGAAATCCATCGATTAATTTCAACAGCCACTATTCTTTTTTATATTCTTTATCATAGTCAAAAAACTAAATTTCCTGTGGATATCGAGGCAATTAAACAATTTGTTTCGAAAGCTCGAGCAGAATTAGAAACTGTAAATAATGACTAGATACCAACGATTATCATGTTCTTTTCGTTCTTTTATATGATTTAGTTGTCAACAAAAGATGATCCAATTGTTCAAACTTATATTGATAAAGGTGAATTAGCTGTCAAATACGTTATTGATACACGTGAAAAACATCAAAATCTTTGTCAAACTCTTAATCTTCCATATTCAACATGGGAATCTTATATTCAACATATGATGGATTTAGATAATCAATCTTAGAAAGTTTTCTTTGTATTTTTTTTTCTTCTTTCAAAACAAAAACAACAACAACAAACAAACAAAATGAATCTAACAGTCGTGTTCGTTTTCTTTGAGCTTTTATAAACCATTATAAAATCGATGTTGCGATTCTTGATTTAATAAAGTTTTAATCACTAGAAAAGAGAGTTCAAAATGAAAATAATAAAAACTCAAAATTTACATTCTCGTTGCTCGTTATCGAGTTCTGATTTAGGAAAATCAACGTCAATTGTCACGTAGAGATCACCGAAGACAGTATTCCGATCATATTGTGGAAGACCTTCACCAGTTTTTTTTATACGAGCACCAGGCCAAGTGATTTTGTCACGTTTGATTGTGACCTACAGATAGGAAAAAAAGTGCAAAAGAAGAAGCCATATTTCTTCGTACTAGATGTCCATCGAGATGTGGAAATGATATATCGAAACCATTCAATGCATCTTGAAGTGTAATTGTTAAGTTCGTATAGAGATCGTTATTTCGTCGTTCGAAATGTTGATGTCTGAAAACGAAGGTGAAGCCATTTTGAGGGTGTTTTTGAGTCGAACAAAGTTTTACTTTTGAATACGAATAATAAATTTTAAGTCACCAGGTTCGCCGTCAACATGCGGTTCACCTTCGGAGAGAAATGGAATTTCGAATCCATTGGTTACACCAGGTTCAACTTCGACTTCTAATACTTTTTCCTCGGTTACGAATCTACAATGAGAAACAAAAATCTTTCGAAACAAACGAAAACACTTTTGAATTTACTTTATATTCGGACATTCATCGCAGACTTGTTCTTGAACCATTTGAAACTATGAAGAAAAAAAATATAGATTTCTTCTTCAAAGCAACGTCAATTAGCTCGTACTCTTCCAGGTCCGACTTGTGTCGTACGCATTTCCATTCGACAGTTGCATTTTCTCGAGCCACCTGTTTGCTTAGCCACAGGTTTAGCTCGAACAACCTAGAACACCGATTCTTCTTTAATTAAATTGTGATTTTTTCAAAAAATTTTTACCTCAATAAAATTTCCATTGTAAACTTCTTCTAAACTAACGTACAAATTCATGACTAAATCTCCGCCACGTGGCACATGATGATGATGACCATCATCACGTGAACCGCCACCGAAATTGAAGAAATCACCGAAGAAACTAAATTTTTATTTTTTACATTAAAACCAAACAGATAAATCGTTGTTTTTCCTACCTTGAAAACGGATCATGAAAACCATCGCCACCTCCTCCTTGTTGTTTCAAACCTTCTTCGCCATGTCTATCATAAATCTTTCGTTTGTCCGGATCCGATAACGCCTAAATACAACAGGAAATTTATATATATACTTTTTTTTTTCGATTTTGTTTATCTGTAATTACTTCATAAGCAGCACCTAGATCTTGAAAACGTTCTTGTGCATGAGGATCATTGGTATTCTTATCGGGATGTAATTCTTTGGCTAAGTTTCGATAGGATTTTTTTATTTGATTTAATGTTGCAGTTCGAGGTAGATTCAAAATTTTATAAAAATCACGACTAAAAAATATTCATTGATATACAATAAAAAAAGCAAAAACAACATCACAGAAAGACGGACCCAGCGAAAATCAATATTGGATAGAAAATCAAAATTAGAACAGTTAAAACATGAATATTCATCTAAAATTAATTCGACAACACCGGATAAATGCTCGATATATGTATGTATGTATGTAATTAGAAAACAGAAAGAAGTAAAAGGAATATTATTTGTTTGTTTAATCAAAAATCGAATATTTTTAAAAACACACGCACACAAATTGACAAAAAGAAATTATTTTTTTAAAATTGTAAAGGGTCGTCATTGGCTGGTTCGGATGGAGAATTTTTTTCCAAAAGTTTTAGTCGTCGATCAAAATCATCTAAGCGTTGCATTACGGTGGCTAATTGCGAAAGAATTGTTTCGTATTGTTTATCTGATACGTTCGAATTCGATTGGGCAGATGATGCATTCGACTGAAAGATATTCGGTTTGTGATCATCGTATGAAAAGAAAAAAGAAACAAGTTTTTTACTTGGACTCGTGACGATGCACCATTGTCGATATCTTTTCGTAGAACTGACGGATTACGACTAATAGTCGATTTAACAAACTCAACGCCGGCTTTTGTTTGATTGTTATTCGATGCTGAATTAGCACCGATTAAGTCGAGAACAGGTATCTAAAGAAAAAAAAACAATTTCAATGCAAAAAAACAATTCGGTTGAATTTGAATTACTAATTTCGGATCGGCATCTTGTCCATCAAACCATTCATCAGCTGTGACGGCATAGTCTTCACTAGCTGTATCTGGATATAAATCACTTTGAAAAAGCTCGGACTAAACGCAAAACAACAACAAAAAAGTTCGAATCTATTTGCACTACAAGTGTGTTTACCTTTCGCGGCACAGTAAAACTGATAACTTCGCAAAGGCCACTGTTTAATAATTTATAGAAACTAGAAACACAAAGTCGAGGTTTGTCGAAGGTAAAGATGAGACAGAGAGATAAGTCTACCGTGCGATTTCACAAGCAGATATGTTCAAACCACGTTTTGGCATTGAACCAATGCCACGTTGTGGATCGGATGATTGATAAGAACTCAAATAGTGAATGTATGGCGCTTCAGGTGTATATTCAAAATACCGAATAGCAGAATCACCCTAAAAATTGTCGAATTTAGATTAAAAAAAAACAAAGAAATAGATTGTTACTTTTCCACAAAGGAAAATAACATTAACATCGGGATCGTAAAATGGAAAGAGAATTCCATTTGACGAGTCAAGTTCGACCATAGTTAAAGGAGAAGATAGATCGTTCTAGAAATTTAATTCTCAGAAAATATTTGTCATGCGAATGTGTAGATTTTACTTCGTCCCAGACAGCGTATTGTCGTTCAGCCATTTTAGAAAAACCCGTCGAAAAGATTCTTCCGTCACGTAGATAAACAGCTCGTGATGGTTTTGCACTTGCGTGACCTGCTCCTGCCTAAAAATTAAAAAGAAAACAAACCATTTTGTGTGAATATAATTCAGTAAAACTAATTGCTCGTACTTGAAGAACTTCGCCTGTTCGTGGATTAATTACTCGTAACATCTTATCTTTAGTTGATGTTACAATTCGTGAACCATTAAAATTCCATGAAATACTAATAATTTCTTGTTGACAATCGATTGTCGTCAAAATTGAAGCTGTAGCAACGTTCCAAACAAGAATTTTCATATCACCACCTAGTTACATTCATTGATTCGAGAGACTTTTTTTTGGTTTCATTTTCAATCGATCTTACCAGCAGTTAACAAAACATTTTGTGCACTTGGATGCCAAGCAAGTTGACCGACACGTCGTTGATGTGCAATAAGATCAACCGACGATTCAGTCAACGTTTGTGTTATACCACCATCCGGTATTTGCCAAATCTTGACGGTACAATCTTCGGAACCACTGGCAATGACATTGTCGTTATGCGGACACCAGGCTATATCGAGTACAGCTGATTTATGGCCGCTAACCAATGGCACTTCACGATCGATTCGACCGACTTTATCAAGTGGTAAAACAAGGAATGCACCACCACCAGCTGATTCGGTAATAATAGCCACAAACTTCGGATTAACCGCACAGAACGTTGAGTCCCACGCACTTTTGGTTATACGAATGTTATCGTAGCATTCGGATTTTTTCGATGCTTGACCGAAAACATGACTAGAGAAAATAACAGAATATGCGTTTGGTTTTCGTTTTTGTTTGGTTACCGAAATTTGCTGTTTCGAACAACTCGAGCCATTTGAAAACAAGAGAAAAAGAGAGAGAAAAAGAAAACTAAATGATACACCTAGGGAATGTGATATGGAATGAAAACGACAACGACGAATACAACCTGAAATAAATACAACAAAAATTATTATCTCGAATAGTCTCTTCACATTTATTTTCTTTTCTCTCTTTCTCATGTTCTTCTCTTTCTATGTGTTAATAATCACAGGCATTATATATATATTTTTTTCTTTTTTATTCAAGATAAACGAATATTCTCGTTTTTTTTTACCTTTTATGGACATACTCTCGACAGACTACTCGGTCGACATCTTTTTATAGTAAAATAAACTTAACATGCGGTATATACATGTGTAATCAATACTCATTTGATTACTCATAATTAATCTTTCAAGCAGAAATGAAAAAACAACAACACCTACACGTTTTCGTTTTATATATATATATATGTATATTTTGTTGAGTTTCAATGTGCACAGTAAAAATATCAATTGATACTTGATGAAAATGAAAACTAGAAAAATATTTGACCTTGTACACGTCCTATCTCTCTATCATCTCACCTTGGCAGTTGCATTTTATATGCCGATAAGAATGAAGAACTTTCTTTCGTTTCGTTTCGTTTCTCTCCGTTTATAACATACAATCCTTTTATGAAAGAAGAAGAAGAAAAAAAACAAAATTCGCGTTTATCTACAAATAAAAATAACAAATTTCGTTGTAAAAAGTAGAAAAAAAAACGAAACGAAGATTCGACTATAGCTGCCTGACTGATGATGATGATGATGATATCTCAAAACGTTGTGCTTTTTCATTGGTTCTAATTCGACAGGTTAATTTTTCATACTCCCATCTATCAAAACTCGTTCTATTCGAATGAATTTTCGACAATTAAAATCTGAACAAGAAAATAAATAAAATAGAAAAAATAATTTCTCTCCGATAACATCACAAACAAGACTATCAACAATCAATATGAATGGCCAATGAAAATCGACCAATAAAAACTGTAAAACGGATATGTGTGTATGTATGTTTTATTATTTTTTGAGAAAACAGTCCGACACTAAAGATAAATATGCGTTTGAATCGAAATTTGATTTTACTCGTGCTATGTTTCGTTGCAATATGTTCGGCAAAGAAGTTAAAAGATGAAGATTTTTCGGAATTCGATGATTTCGATCAGGATGAATTCGATGCAGGTGCCGAAACTGCATCAACAACATCTATTCCATCAACGAAAGTCAATCACGATCAAGTTGACAACGATTTTCCCGACACGAAACAAGACGACGTCACAATCAACGATGGAAACGACGACGACGATGATGCCATGTTCGATGACGAAGAATTCGAAGCGCCCGATGCCTTTCCAACATCATCACCGTCGACACCTGATCTTAAAATTGCCGAAGTACCGGCTAATCTAACCGGTAATTCGTGGGAAGCATATCATTGCGAAGCAATTATGCTTATTATTTTACTTGGCTATTTAATTAATTTTCTTATTGGTCGAACTAAAAATGCTCGTCTGGCTAATTTAATTTTTCACTCACAACAAGATTTACTCGCGAAGAATTTTTCGCTCGTTGGAGACAACGGTCAAACACGAACGAATCCAGCCGAAGAACAAATCACAAGCATGCAGAAAGAAACAGAGAATCTCTATATTCTCTGGTGTAGCGGCCGAACAGCCGTCGAAAGCATGCTCATGGAAATTCGTTTTGTCAAACGACAATGTTTGTTCAATTCATTGGCGGCCATGTTGAAATCTGTTAATGATACATTAGTTTATACAATCGATTTTGGCAAAGATGAATTGGAAACATTCGTTTTCTGTTTAGCACGAAAACGTTCGGCTGCTCGGCTTCATCGAGATATGCTCGATCTAAGTCAATTTTGTTCCGAGAAGAAAAATGCCGATAAAAAAGGTTTGAATGGAAACTATCAAGTTCTCAGCGAAATCGGCGAAGTCACAACGAGCATCCTCGACAATCGAGTTGTTGATTTCATTGACAAATATCCCGATGCTCTTGAATATATTCACGTTAGTGATCAATATATGGGCATGAAAAACCAAAATCCCGATCAACCGAATCAAAATGCCAGTCAACAGCAAGATGCTTTGAATGTCAACGAACGAACTGTTCGTCGTGTTTTAATCGTTGCATTTAATTTACTTCCGCAAAATGATCGTTCGTTATCTGTGACTTGTGAAGTTGCAACGAACGATTATCTACGTTTAGTTTTCTATTTAATTGATCGTTTGAATACGTTTCGTTTAGCATCGAAAGAAGCCAAAATGAAAGCTATTAAAAATCGTCAACGAATCGAAGAACAATTTTTGAAAAATGTTAATCTTCAACGGCAAGAACAAGCTCAACAACGTCGAGAGGAGAAACGTCGTGCTGAGAAAGAAAAAGTCATGCAATCGGACGATCCCGAATTGCAACGTAAATGGGAAGAGAAAGAACATAAGAAGGAAATGAAACGACGTCAACCCAAAATGAAACAAATGAAAGTCAAATCAATGTGAAAACATTTCGACTCCTTTTCTTCTCGTTGTTGTTTTTTTTTCAAATTCAAATAAAGAACATTTCATCGTTTTCTTTTTTCCAACCGTATTTGTAGATAAATGTCGTTTCTAACCGGTACACATCGATTTCTCGATCCGAAATGTAACGAAATTTTGGATGAATTCTATGTTTGTGCGGAGAAGAAAACGCGAGCCGTCGGTGCTTGCGATGATTTACTAGCGAAATTGTATCGATGCAAAAAAGAAGATGTAAAGCAAATCGAATCTTAAAAATCTTCTATTCGTTTCTTTTTCAGCTCGAAGCACATCGACAATTGAATAAAATCGAAAGTGAACAAAAACGTCGTGAGCAGATCATCGCTCGTGATCCAATCATTCAAAAGAAAATAGAGATCTTGAAAAGATTACAAGAAAAACAACAAAATCAAGCATCAACTGATTCGAAATAGTCGTTTCGTGTGTTCTTTTTTTGTGTCTCTGTATTTTAGTATAATTTTCACGAAACCGAATGTTTGCTAATAAAATTCAACGATTGAAAGATGGAGGACGGAATAAAAGAAAGAATTTTAATCATGGCCACTATTATTTGACATTTTTTTTCTTTTTTTCTTTCTTTCTTCCTTTCATTCTCTCTATTGACTCTAACCGTGTGTGTAGACACACACACACACAATTTTGCTCTCATTTAGAAGGAGAAAAGAAAGTGCGATATTGCACATGACAAGTTTAGATTTCACCTTGAGAATTAGATAGAAATTTTTGCATTTTTCTTTTGAGAACAAGTTAAACACTTAGTGTCAAGACCTAAGTCTTAATCAATTGATAGTTTACAAAATAAATATGAATTTTTTCTTCATTTTTTTTTCTCGTCGACAAATATTCATCGTGTTCTAGGTAAATACAAGCAACATATTCATTCACTCACTCATTCATTTATTCATTCATTCCTCTCGTTTTACACGCACGATGTCTCCGAAGAAAAGTAAAACCGCAAAACCGGCATTAAAAAAGAAGGGAACCATGGCAGCTACTGCCGCTGTAAGTTCACATAGCAAAACAACGAAGATAGAATTTCCTCGTTCAATTAAAACAATATAATTGAATTCTTTATTGTTTTTTTTTCTTAGGAAGCTAAAGTTTTGCTTGGTACAGAGGTTCTTGCTGATACACGTATCGAAACAAAACGTCGTCAAGCGGCTGCTAAGGCAAAGAAACCAAAAGCCAAACCAGCCTTGAAACGACTTGGTACAATGGCTAAAACAGCAACTGTATGTTGAATAATCAATTGAAAATGATTTGATCTGATAGCTTTTTTTTGTCTCTCTTTTGAAATACAAAGGAAGGTAAAGCGTATGTTAAAAAAGCCGGCAAAAAGAAAGCAACAACTGGACGAAAACGTACAGGTGGTCGAGCAAAAAAATCATCGAAATAGATCAACAAACGCCCATGAACTAACGACATTTCTTTTTCTCTTTTAATCAACTTTTTATTTATTGTCTTGTGCGTTCTAACAACACATTTTTCGTGTTGATGAAATTAATCATTTACCGTTCTCTCTCTCTTTTTTTTTCTTTTCTTTCTTGTAAATCGTGATTTATCGTTCGTGTGTATAGATTGTATGATATTCTATCAATCGTTTAGTTCATTTAATTAAAGTAGATTCGCTTTTCGATTCAATAAGATAAGAAAAGGTCAAATTGATATCGGTCTATGGTCAAGTGCATACTAAACGATATGATCAAGAGTTCAAAATCATTCGTCTTAACTAATTATCTAGCTCGTAATCAATTCGTGTTTTTTTTCTCAATGAATACGCAAAATGCATTTTTAATTTTGTCCTTGTCAGAAAATATTTGATATACCTAACATATCAATTCCGATGGTTTAAGTGTAAAAAAGAAAACGAGTAATTTTCAATGACACAATTATTATTGATGTGTGTATATATATATTTTTTTCTTCTTCTGTCCTTGATGGTTACTATGTTCAGTAAGAAAAGGAGTATTCAAGGACGCACTCTCGAAATACATTACATGCTGCTGACATCGACTAAATTCATTTTTTTTTAATATGTACAAATAAAAGTTTTACTGATTGAAAGAATGACAAAAAAAGATATTAATTTGATCTTGAAATTGTGTTAGAAAATTGCGTGGTATTTGTAAATAAAAATGTTTTATCATCAAACTTAACACAAATATAAAGAAGAAAAGATGATAATAATTAATGAATATAACTATGGCCAATATAATGAGATTAAACGCAATTAGAATTGAATAGACTACTAGTGATAGAATATTAATATTTGATGGATTATTTTCATATGAAAATAGCCAAAAACATAATATGAAAGTAATCAAACGGATAATAATTATTAATGGAGAAAAATTCCAAAGAAATTTTGATATTATAGTCAATGATAATGGTATCCATACAGTCGAAATTGAAAATAAAAATGAATGAATTAAATATGAAAGTAAAGCACCAATTGACACGAATGTCAATAGAATCACAATAACGAAAACAACGAGAACTATCACTTGTTTTAAATCATACAATTCATTTTCTAATTTATCTACACGTTGATATAAATTCGAGAAATGTTTTTCAAGTTGATATTCATTTGAATTTATTTGTTCATCATTGCTTGAGAATGATTGTTCGAGACAATCATGTACAATATGATGATCAAAATTACCACGACATAAAATTTGTTTACATATATTACATTGAACCTGAGATATTAAAAAATTTACAGATTTCTTTTTTCTTTGGTAATAAAATATCTACCTGTAATTCATCGAGAATATTTCTTAATACATGATTAGCATTTTTTAATTCATCATTATTCACAATTGATGTTTGACAAAATGGACAATGCTTTAATTTACTTATACAACGATTACAAAATGAATTTTCACATTGAATATGTGTTTGAGGATGAACTAACGGATCGAAACATATTGGACAGATTAATGAACGAGAAATTTTCTGTTCGTTGACATATAAATAATTCAATGCCAATGGACTGATTGAATTATTGTTTGATGTTGTATGAATTACTTGATCACTCAGCCCTGATGGCATTATTATCTATAAAAAGAAAAAAAAACAGAATATTTTTATTGACAAAAGAATTCCAACGATTTATTATTCATATTAGTTGACTTAAACTACGATAGATTGATGATACACAATTAACATCAATCCAAACATACAAAAAAAGATCACTTGGTAAACTTTTATTAAACGATAGATTGAGCCATATCGATGCAGCTATTGTACACAGTTTTAACACGAAAAAAACGAGCCGATACGATAAACCATGATGTGCACCTATGCCGTGAACATAGATCGAATAACTTCCGAATAAAAGTATGGCCATATTACAAATAAAATTCATATATTCTAATATTTGACGTTGTTCATCATAGGATAAACAGAATTTACCCGAAATTGTTTGGGAAAAATTTTGTTCGCGAGTGGAAATATCAATGAATGATAATGAGGACGTTTGATTTTTTAAATCAGCTAATTCATATTTCATTTTAATTATTTCTTTATTCAAATAATAAACATCCGACAGGCATAGTAAAAATATCATACTGTAGAAGCCGGCAACAATACCGAGAATAATCGATGCTAAATTCGCTTCATTCATATAGAAATAAATAAAATGCGCAATGTCCTAGAAGAGAAAAAACTAATGTTACTTTTTAATTCAACTAAAATCAAATAGAATACATTCAAATTAATTGCTAAAACTCATCAGTCGGATAGAAATAATCATCATTTAGGTAGTATGTGCGTGCGTATGTTGTGTTGTTTTGTTTGTTTCTCTCATTTGACTGGCAGACTGTACGAGCCAATGAAGATAAGTTCGCGCTAGTTAAGGTTAAAAGGAACATGAGATGATGCTTATTTTAATACGAATAAATTTTCCCGGATATTTAATTATCCTAGGTTAAAGAAGCAAAAAAAGCAAGCGTATCAAACGCTCTTGGCATGTTTACGATGACAAGCTCATCAGAAAGTATGTCACTGCCAGGTAAATGATGAATACGAGTCTTTTTTTCTATTCTCATTAAAAATGAAGACGTAATCAACGTTTTTTTTCTTCGTATTTTTGAAAAAGAACAGAATGTGACTCGATGTCTAAGCTGGAACTCATGATGAGTGCCTACCTAGATTTCGTAGTTCGTAAATTCATTGAAGAGAGAAAAAAAATAAAACTATTTGTGTCTATATGCGTGATTTATTTTCAATATTTATGCTTGATGATATATCGAGAAAAAAAAGAAAGGAGATCAATTATCAATTTAAGTTTAGCCAAGACGATATCGAAAGAGAAGTGGATTTCTGCCCGTTGCTTGTCGTTCGAATATTTCATTATCATCTATACTACGACGATTTTGTTCGATGTCATTGAATATTTGTTGAAGAGTTTCATCAGTAATTGCTTGTGAAAAACAAACTTTTGTTGCATCTTCATAGACAATATCGATTTGATTGTCTTGTAAATAATCGAGAAATGCTGTGAGAAAATTGTTCAAATCGTTTAAATTGACTTGATTATTATCGATGAGATTTTCATCTTCAACGGCACGTTTACCTAAACGTGGCGAAAATGCTAAGGATAATTTTGGTGCACGTCGATTGGTATCACGATTTTGTCGCCAATGTTGAAAATACGGACGAGATATTGAGGCTCGTCGTTCACGACGTAACATTTGTGTTAGTTCAATTTTCGACATACATTGAGGAGATTTTGGTTGATTATCGAGTCGTAAATTTAATGAATGAATCATTTGAAAACATACTAATGCCACGAGAGCGAACAAGACTAAATCAAAAACGAGACGATAGATTTATTTTTGTTTGTTTGTTCGTTCAACTTACGATTGATTTTCTGCATGATGACGATGTTTGAACTCTTTATTTGAATATATTGAGAGAAAAAAGTGAAAATCTTTTGAGTATTTATTTAAATATCAATGCGATGGCGTTAGACTGTCGACAATAGTCATGCAATAGTCCGCTCAAATCAATATTTTACTCGTTTTCTCTTTGAATTGTACCCACACAAACCCATAAACGACTCTTTGAATATGAGATCAAACATTGAATTCTATTCTCGACTGGAATATACAATTGTAGTGATTAAAATAAAAAAAGAAAAAGAAAAAGAAAAAGAAAAGTAGTCTACGAATAATTTTGAAATGAGAATTGTTGTAAGAATAAATCCTTTTCTGTCATAAATTTCACTGCAATAGTTTCTAATTGATTGACAAAATTTGCATTATGTGCTGATTCGAGATTATGCGCAAGTTCATGGCATGTTAACATAAAATAAAAGTTAACAATCGTATGAATAATTGGCACTGATGCTGACGATGTCGATTGAAGGACAGGTCGAATTTTGTCGGCAAAAACTTGTTCGTAATATCGAAGATTGAAAAATAAAGCACGACGATCATTGAATGCAATACGTGCTAAACAACGAGCAAATTTTGATGAAACTGAAAAAAAAGTACATTGGTTGACGTACCTCCATCGATATCTCGATAGAGATGAAAACTTTCAATTGGCATTTGAAAAACATGTCGAGCTAAGCCAACAAGAAGCCAAGCTAATTGTCGAGCTTGATCGAACATTTGTTCGTTGACTTGAACATTTTTTTCGATGTACAATGGAAGTGAATGAAAGAGATCTTTATGACGTGTCATATTCGCCGAAGGAACGGCTTCGCATGAATGATCAATATCATCTTTAAAATGTTCTTGTTGAACGAATTTCGATTGCGTATACGTTCGACCTTTTTTCAGAATCGATGAAAGATTTTTCTCGTCGTTGGCATGTTGCCGAGAGAAATCTTTGACACGACCTGTGATTTGCGTGTGACTTTCATGGTATTCATAGTTCGATTCAGATTGAACTTGTTGTTGTTGTTGATGATGAGTCATTGACGGTTGAATAAGTTGCGGTTGATGTTGAAGAAGACGATCAACAGGTACGCCACGACGTTTTAGTGTTTCTAAGGGCGATGCTAATTTATCACTGATCGTATGAATAATTGTGTCCAATGGTTTTTTAAAAACAAATCGAGCTAATTCACTCGCGATATCGATATAATCGAAATCACGAATATGTTTTTGGATGTATAATGAAACTTTATTTTTATCCGATTCGATTGCGCATGAACTACTGTCTGTTGCCTAGAAGAAATCAAATTTCCGTTTTGAATTTCGGAGAAAGAGAAATATTTACGTTGAGTGTTATCGTTTTCTTTTGAAATGTTAATTGACATTGAATACCATCGACTTCATAAACCGAAAGACTCTGACGTAACATATCGACATGTTTATCATCGAGATTGTCCATTTTTTCACCCTGAAGAAAATTTCAATGAAAATAAGAATTTCTTTTCGATTTCAATTTACTCGATTATTGACAAATAACATATCGAGACGATATCGTATTAAATCACGTAGTTTATTTCCACGATCAGACGTGGCTACTTTGCCTTAACAGAAAAAAAACCACAGATTCTCGAAATTAACAGATGTTTTTGTTGTTTTTTCCGTACCTTTGTGTACAAGTGTTCGTTTGACACATTCGGATAGCCACGATGCACCGAATTTTTCATACAATTTCGTTAATTCCGGCTCGTCCGGTGGTAATAAAGGTCGAAGATCGATGGCACATTGATGATCATCATCGAGATAGATTTCATTTGGTCGTACAATCTCAAATGTTCGTTTTTGATGTTCGACAATTTGATAACCTAAACACCAAGCTTCGTTTTTCAAACGTTTGACTAGATTTGGTGTTTGTAATTCGTTGGTTGTCAATGCACTTATCGCTAATTGTCGAAGGCAACTTGTATATGCAAGTAATTTCGTTTGTAAATCACCGGTTCGTACATTCGAGAAATAATCTCGTTGACGATCGATTAATAATTCAGCTAGAACACTTGCCGATGGATTATGTAAAACACCGATACCGAGAAGAAATGAATTTCCTTCGGGACCATAGTCAACATAATCGATAAGACCGGTCTTATCAGTATCATCGAGCAGCAAAGGAGTTGAGGAGACCGTTTTAGTTTTTTTATTTTTCGGTGTTTTAACATTTCGTTTGCGTCGACGACCATTGGTTCGTGTAATTTCATCATCATCGTCGTCATCGTCATCGGATGACGGAGGAAGAATTACATTGATCTGTCGAAGTCTCGATGACGAACCATCAGAACGAATGAAAACTTGCGATGGTTTCATGAATTCATCATGACCAGCAAGTGGAATGAATGCAAGTTTCGACACTCGTTCGATTAATGGTCGACTGAGACCATCCAATTGATTCATGTAACCAAAGATTTTCGATGCAGTTTGAACATTTAGAATTTGATCTTTTTTCTCGATGAGAATATCAAATGCAGTGGAAAGTGTTGGCCGATCTTTGATGCCAATCAAACCAAGATGAGAATATTCTTCGAATAATTGCACAACATTGGGCAATAACGTTGCACATAGTGGACTTTCTTCTTTGAAAACTTCGTCAGTTGACGAGAGAATAACTGTTTTTTTAGACGAAAGTGAAGATGGTAGAAAGGCTCGTTTGATTTTGCCTGTTTTCCATAGTTTCGTATCATATTTCTGTAGATTTTCTACAAGAAATGTCAATCCTATTGGCAGTTTATAATGTTCAATTGATTTCAGTTTTTGTTCGTTATGTTCTTGAATAATTCGATCGATAAGTAATGATAAATCTGGTATTTCACGTACGCCAATTTCTTTAAGAAATGCATATTCACGTGAATAGGGTTCAATATCTGACCAATCAATAATCGGTAATGTTAACCAATGTAATCGATGAGCAACCGATGGAAAATGAAGATCTTGTGGAGCATATTTTCGTTGAGTTTCTTTTGTACCAAGTAAAGTCGTTCCAAAAAGACATTCACTTTGTTTAAGTGCATTAAAATCTCCTTCGCTCATATTATTTCGTTCTTCCATTAAATGTTGAATTAATGTTTTCATATTATGTGAAACTGTTGTTGACGAACGTGCATGAACAAATGATTGAACATTTAATGTTCGACAACCTAATTGCTTGAGAAAGTCCGATGAAACAAGATTCTCTTGATTTTCATTTGTTAATTCATCATCATCATCATCGTTGTCGGATATTTGCGGTACATTTAATGTAATTACTGGCAAATCGGACGAGAGAATTGATGATGGAATATAGGATTCATTTGGATGTTTCATTCCTTGATTTGTTGGTATACAAGCAATTGTTGTTAATGTTGTTTTTAATTTATTCCATTCGGTTTTATTCAATTGTCCTGAATGTTTCGAAATGATACTTAGCAAACATGTTGCTGTTGATTCTTGTGTAAAAAGTACTTGTTGACCTTTAAGTAGATAGAAATGAAGAAAATCTTTGAGTAACCATGGTGTTAATGAAAGTTGTTTCTGTAATTCTTCTCGTGAAAGATACGCAGCAACACTTGCCGGTAGAACGTGAGTTGGTAATGGTAATGTCGATGGAATATTGAAATTATCGTAGTTTTTCAATTTTTCTAATGTGATTATTGATGATTGTTGTGTTTCACGAAAACGTACAATTGATAATAAACGTTTGATATATTGTTTATCATCGAGTTTTTGACTCGATAACCAATGAAGAAATTCAACGAATTGATTCGATAGAAGAATTGTTGTTGTAATCGTTGATTCGATTAGTTCATTGGTAATTTCAATGATTAAATCACGATCATTTAATGCTTGAAAAAGACCATTTCGACTGAGATCATAGGGCACAAGTGGTAACGAGAGAAACGAATGAACGTATTTCGAATTTGCAATATAAGCTTGTGTCGATGGAATTAATGAAAGTTTTGCATCGGTTGGAGATCGTTTGACAGGAACAAGTAAATCTTTGTTTGAAGAGAAAAATCCATCGGCAAGAATCGAACCTATTCGAAAAGGAAAAAACGTTGAGTCATTTGATGAAATCTTTTCTTTTTTTTTGAATTTCTACCGATTTCATTATTTGGTACAGACGGTTGAAATGAAAATGATGGTAAGATCGAATCAAAATCTTGTTTTTCGTTCATCAATTGATCGTAAACAAATCTTGCAATTTGTCCAACGGCTAAAAGTAATTCTCGATTCCATTTTGATATATATGGATCTTGTAAATCGAGATTTTCTCGTTCAATCGTCGGAATTAAATGACTGTAAACATGCATGCCTATTCCCGTTGTTTGATGTGTACCAAGTCCAATGAAAATCAATCCCGATGGATGAATTTCTTGATTTTGAAATTTTAATGGTATCAATGAATTCAAAATATTCATGTGAACATCGGTTTTTTTCGATGTTTGAGATACAATATGACTCGGTGCGTATAGCAGTTGAATTTGTATACTTGGTGGTAAACTTTTCTTGAGTATTCGTCGAATATGATTGTGATATGTTTCATCAATGATTAATGTTCCATCGACAGATATATGATTCAATGTAATCGATGGACCATGTTCAATCGAAAATGTTTGTTCAGTTTGTACGAATGAATCGAGACGAAGCATGTTATGAATTGAATTCTTTTTGAATTGAGAATTTGATTTCGATTGTGAAATTGGTTTTTTTGTTTTCGTAACTTTAAATACAAGTTTCTGATTGATTTTTATCACAAGTTCAGTGATATATTTCGTAAATGATAGAACTACAAAAAAAAGACAATCGAATGATGATTCATATTGACGAAATCGCTTTGTTTTTCTCTGTACCTTTAGTAAAATATGCTTTGAGTTGATTCAAATTAATTGTTGGAATGATTTCATTTGTTGTCGATGATGTTAAACTTTTCTTTTGTTTCTTTTTATTCGGCGATTTACTATCGATAACTTCTAAATCAACATTTGTATTTGTTTGAAGAACATATTTCGTTCGCATTTTTAATATAATCGATGTTAATTCCGATTGTTGTTCTCTAGGCAGTTTATGTCGATAAGTTGTTAAAGAATTATCATCTCGCCAAACAAATGCCATGTATTCATCTCCCGATGTAATTATAGGTTCTTCCGAAAACGAAAATACAGAGAAAAAGCCAACACCAAATTGTCCAACTGATTCAACATTTGTATTTCCTTCGGCAATAGCTGCTACACGTTTCCAATCGATTTCATTAAAAACTTGACCATTATTCATCGTTCGTATTTCCGTTATTGTTTGATCATGATCACATGTAATTTCGAAATGAAATACACGGGCTTGAGCATCATCGGAATTCTGTATTAATTCTCGGCAAACAACAAAATCCGACGAATAACGTGCGAGCATCTTGTCAATTAACATACGTTGATTAACTTCGACACGACTTTCAAAACCTGATTCTAATGCTTTCGCACGTAGAACATCCGTTGGATGAAGAGACTGTTTCGACATGTTACAATCTATAAAAATGATGAAGAATAAGTCAAAACAGCTCAGAGCTCGAACTTTATATACTCAATGAATTAGCTCAATATGTCGCAATTACGGTCAGTCCATGATCATATTTTCAACTCCTCTATTCTTTTTTTTTGTAAATTATTTTAAAAAACACGAACATTGAAGTGTATAAATAACTGACAACAGATAAAATACAAAAATAAGAAGAGTATATCAAGAGAGAGAGACAGAGAAAATGAAACAAAGCAAAGGACTAGATTGTTCACGAATAGAGAAATAGGACTAAGGGCCAAAGAATAAACGAAACTAAATGAATTCAATCATCCAAAGATTGAAATCGGACTCGATGACGTATTGTAGATGTTGAAGGATGTTTCGACGTATGAATTATGCTACTGGATGGCGATTTTGACAGAAGAGCAGTGGCAATCGATATTGTCTCGTCAGATAAATGTTTATGAGATTCATCATGATCTTGGGAAAACCTTCTAGAATAAACAAACAATGCCACGATTGATTATCTCGCTAAACTTCGCGTTTTTACCTCCAATCGAAATGTTTAATAAATGCAAATATAATAAAACAAAGACCGACAAATAATGTTAAACAAACGGCTGATGTCAGATTAATTAATGATTTCTAGAAGAAATATTCGAATTCTTTTGAATCTTCTTCTTCTTTTTTTTATGTCATTTCATCTTACACGGTAATTGGGCAATTGAAAATATTTTTTATTCGTCAAAAAAGCACAAATCTCCGCATAGAATTCATCTAAAAATCCGAAAACCTCATTGGTTTAATAAACTATCAAATCAAAAAGCAAAGTCATACGTTGAATTTGTGTACGTTGATCATGTGGAAGATTATGCGGAATACATTGATTAATAATCGACTAGCAAAAACAAAATGCAAGATTATCGAGAAAAGAAAAAAAAAATCTCTGCCGTACAGTGCAACGATTCCGTAGAATGATCAGTTGTTCTTCATTGAAATGCTTTCTCGGATATTTAAATGACAGAGAATGAACGGCTTTTTTTGAGCGTTTAAAAACGTCACAACGAAATATCGAACAATAATCAGCTAGACAAATAGCATTTTCATCCTGAAAAACAAACGCGTCAGTAAAACAGAAACATTGTGAAATATTTACATGATTTAATGTATCATTATGTCGATTGGATAGATGTAAATCAAGTTGATATTCAGTATGATACGTTCGTTGACAATAATTGCACAACCATTTTTCTTTAACACGAATTTTATTCAATTCCTGATCATAATAAATATCACGTTTCGATGAGAATATACATTCCGATGGAATTTTCAATTGATGTTTGTCATAAATTGGACCAGTTGCCTAATAAAAAACAAAAAATCGAAAAGAATTCACAATGAAAATGATAAATTTTCATTTACATGCGTAAAATATTCTCGAACGTATCGACTTTCTTCACGTGAACACACCGTATCACAAATAACAAGTAAATCAAACAACAAAACTATGAATAAATAAATCGTATTCAAACATGATATCATCTGAAGATTTAAAAAAAGACAAGGTTTTATCACAAAAACGATGAGATTATGTATCAATTTTAGAATTTTCATCATTTTCTTGTTGCGAATTTTTTGTTTGCTTATTCGTATATTCTAAATAGCTGAATACTGTTCCGCCAACAACCGAAAGCAGAATGCCGATAATCGTTTTTTCATTAATCGAAAGTCGATCAAATGCGAACATACCCAAGACGACTTGCAGAATACTTTTCAGAACACCGACAATACTTCAATTGAGAGAGAGAGAGAGAGAAAGAAAATGATAATTAATATTTTGTTTTTCTTAAATCTGACTCATCAACTACCTCGTTGTCAATGCTGAGTTCTTAATCGTGCACCAAAATGTCGATGCATTGAGTAATCCGCCGCCGATTGTTGACAAAAGAAAATACAACCAAAAATCGACGGTTTTATAACCTCGATACGTTCGAAGATTGACGAATTCATCCGAAAAGAACATCATTGCCAAACAAATCATCGGCAATGAAATCAAACTATTGAAATATAAAATATCGTTGGCATTTTTCTTTTCACTAAATCGTTGAATTGTCAGTAGATAAAGTGAATGACATAAAACACTCAAACTTCCAATAAAATACGATTGAAATTCATACGTAACATCACCAATTGATGTTATAATTGCACCGATAGTTATCATGAATACACAAGCACATGTTGACCATTGAAATTTTTGTTTGTGTAGAACAATCATCGAAAGAACAAACGTCAATGCTGGTGTACAACGCTGAGCACAGAAAAAAAAAGGAATTCTTAGTCAGTTTTTTTTTCGTATTATTTTACTTTAATCACAATATAAATTGCAACATTCAGTTTCATTAAGGCTTCTAGTGAAAGAACTGTTGTTAAACAATAGAATATCGATGGAATGATGAAAGTAACGAGTTCGTTTTGATTGAGATTCGGCAATTGTATCCAATTAACATATGAGAATATTCGAAATGTAATGAGGATAAAAATTAATTGAGAAAAAATAATAAATAAACAAAAATTAAATTGCGCATATTGAAAAAGTGCTTTATTAAAAAACGCTAAAACAAACGAGAGAAACCCGTAGGCTAACATCGATGGTAGATGTAACATACTGAGATTATCTGAAAACAAACAAGAAATAAATGTTAGTGTTTTTTCTCTGTTTTTTTGAAAACATTTATTTATCCTTTTGCAAAACTGTTCGTGTTAGATTATTGTTTAAACAATAGAAAATCAAATAAGCAGCTGAAATCTTCGAACATGTTTCTCTAATATCAAAATCATGATAATATTCAACATTATTCCAACGTGATATCTGAAATTCGGTTTCCAATCGTGATAATGTTGCGAGATCTTCAACTGATCGATGCTGTTTCATCAGACAAATAGTTAGAAGTACGGATTTCAATTGTTCAGCAATGAATAAAATCATATTCAATGACGGAACATCGAATGTTTTCAAATATTTGTCGATTATTTCTCGATCTTTCGATTGAATTAAATCTTTTAAATCTAAATAATATGTTGATTGAAAGTTTGTTTGAAATTGTTGATTAATAAAATCTAAAATCGGATCCCAGGAATCGATTTGCAATTGACGAAATTCAACAGGCAAATCCGATCGATACAGAATCGTATCCCAATCGAGATAGTACATGATCTTTTCGGTTAATTGCTCTTTGGTTAATTTCAATGGATCGTCCATGACGGTATTTATCAATGAATTTAAATGCATTGATGCAAGATCAATCGTTTTCAATTGTTTATTCCATTCTTGTGCAAGTGCAAGAGCGAGAAATTCATTTTCGATGGTAACAAGTTGACCGAGAGGTGTTTTAAGTTTGCGTTTATCGAGTAGAATTTCATAGTTCGTCGGCGATTGAGCTGATTCGACGATGGATACTTGTTTGTAGAAACGTTTTCGATCACGATTTGTTAGACCGAAATTTGTTGCAGTTGAACGAGTACAAAAACGGAACACCGATGGAATTGATCGATGGAATAAACGATTCATCATGATTTAACTATTCACTAAACGAAAGAAGGAAACGAACGAACGCATCTACGTAAAAATATTAACCAAGAAAATCCATTGAACCAATGGAAAACACTGATTGACTGGTAAGAGATGTCGTTAGTTCCCTACGAATGGAGTAACATTTCTGATGGATAGGTGATACTTGTATGTACTATATGATGATTTTCCTTGACGAAAGGCCATTGAAATCAATCGATCAGTCAATCAATCATGCATTCTCGACAAATGTCAGAGATTTTTCTCATAGATCAATATCTGCTTTATGTTATCGAATATCAGACAAGTTCTAATCGAACGTATATTTTTCTATTTATTTTATCAATGAAATAATAACAAAGTATTTTTTCCGATACTAACTATTCCGTCTTTGAAAAGCTTACGTCTCATAATTAACAATCTCATTGTTATATTAAAGACTCGACAAATTATACTATATAAACCCTGATGTTTAGTTGGTTCTTATATTTCTAAAAAAATATGCTTCAGTTTGTTTCTTCGCAGTAACAATATTGGCCTGGATTTGCACGGAAATTGCCTACTAAGAAAAGAAGAGAGAAAAAAGAAATAATTTTTCTCATTTGATATATACGTGTAAGTACAAGAAGCCAATTTCTTCCGATATCGTTAATATTAATCGTATTATGTCTAAGTATAACGAACAGGAAAGAAGAAAACATGCGAAACTAGTTGAGAGCACTTGTTTTTATTTAACAATTTGTTTTAAAGAATAGAGGTAAGTTCAATGTTTTTATATGGTTTATTTTTTGTGTTAATGTCGATTACGATTTGGTGGTTCAGCAAAATTAGATAGATCCTAAAAGAGAATAGAAGAGAAGTTTTTTTTTTCATCGTTGAAAATCGATTTATTTACAATTAAGAATAGCGCACCCAATGCTACAGTTTTCATTTTCACATCGAGATTCATAGGCACTAGAAAATCAAAATCATTTGTTGTATAAGAATGAAGAAAATTGCAATAAATCTACTTCGAATTGTAAAATTATCAGCACTTGTTAATGCTTCTGCAAGAAAGCCTCGATATTGTTTATGAATAGCGCCGATTTCTGTTATTCCATCTGTTCCAAATAGCTAGAATAAATATTGTCTTAGAAAATTAAAAAAACAGCAGAAATTGATAGATCTGTTTTTTACAGTAAATTTGTTTTCACAACAACATGCGTATGGCCCATCACAGATACATGCTGGACCAACGATGTTCATAATTGGATTTTCAGTTGCATCTTTCAATGTATAATTCTTTCGCCAACAGCTACATCTAGATAAAATGCGATTTTGTTAAATTGTTAATTGCTGTTTTTTGCTCAAATTACTCCTGTGTAACAAAACCAACGATTGTTCCTGGAGGAGATTCGACAATTACTTCTTGAGCACAATGTGTGCAACATGCACACCAACAACAACCAGAACAACATTTGAATTCACGCCTTATACGAACTACTTCCTAAAAAAAATCCATTTCTGATCTTTCGTTTTCAATAGAAAGATTTCTCAAACTTGATTAGTACAGTCAACAATATGTAAGACAAATCCACGCGTACTAGGACAATTCATACGTTGACATACATCAGATTCTTTAGTCAAAAAGGGCAAACAGATACATTCTTTTAAGTTTGATTTTTTAATCAAAATATCTGACCTTCAAATGCATAGTAGACTTGTTCGCCTCGATCATTGAAAACTCCGTATTTTGCTTGTGATGCAAAGCCAACCATTACTTAAATAAAAACAAATTCAAACAGTGAAATCGATTCGTATTCAATAGAATTACATTCAGTGATTGAAACAGTTTGATTGACGAATAAAGAGTCTAAAACTTTTAAATGGGCAAGTGGACTTGGATCACCAAGAGGTTTATCCATCCATTTTTGTTGTTGTTGAGGAATCATAACATTATTTCCCAGGATTTCATTGGCCTGGGCCATCGCAAACGTTGGATTTATCATTAGTTATGTCTTTTTTTTTGAAGTTCAGATAAAAAAAAATGTGAATGCTTTATTTTTATTAAAAGGAAAAAAATGCAAGCAGCGCTTAAATTCCTCGCTTGTTTTTCCATAAAAAATAAAAGCGACGTGCAAAGTAGATAAGCAACTATTATCATTTTGTTTTTCTCCTTTCACCATGACAACAGAAGAACTTCGAAGGAAAATGATAAGAACGCAGTTTTTTTTCTTCCTGCTCAAAAAAACAAGGAAACATAGATTTGTACTAGAAGAGTTTAATATTGTCTAACGATAAAACAAAGCACTAAATCATAAATGAGCCAGACTTAAGAATCAAATTTGAACAACAATTACAAAATGTACTATTCTAAGAGTTAAATAGAATATTAATTTGAACTCATTCTCGTTGAGATATGATCTTTTGTTCTTGTTGATAGTATAGGAATAATTAAAGGCGTTCGATGATATTTGTTGATCAATATATTCGAACGTCATCTTATCAAAAAACGGAAGAAATAGAATGCGAACGAATACGGAAATGTGTCAGCATGATGAAATGAAAACAGTAGGCGTTATTACCGTTCTCTACCTAATCATTGACGAGCACATATATACACAAATCGATTTACGACATTATCAACAGACTGACTTGTGTTTTCGATTTATGATTATTTAGATAAGATCTTTTTTTTTGTTATTTTGTTCAAGTACGTAGATATATATGTTTAATTGGATTAGATAAAAACGCGCACATAAAATTGATAGAGAATTGCGCATCAATCACAATGCTAATATTTGATAACAGTTCACGAGACTTTCTTTTATAATAAATTCTGTTGTTTTTCTCGCGTATATTTTGCATAAATGCAACCTTTTAAGTTCATCAGATAATTCTTTTTGTCTTTAGAGAACACTCTGGGCTTGTTAATTGAAAGGGCAAAAAGAAAAATGAAGTACTTATAATGTAGATAAATAAATATATTTATATACTTTTCTAGTCTTTCTTCATTTCATTAGCATTTTCTCAATTGCATATACAAAAGCTAAACCTGCCATTGATTTTCTTTTTTTTTCTCTTGTGTTGACAACATCTAATAACAAACATATTCAGATTGTGTTTTCATCATTATTATCCTTGATCCAATAGACTAACGATTGTTTTCCTAATCTTTTTTTTGGACTTCATATAAACATGCATGCCAATTTTCAGAAGTTAGACTATGCGTACATAAATAAATTGAGGAAATACTCGGCGACTAGATTCATGATGACGCACAAATATATATATTTCCTCTATTCCTATTCGATTTTTGCACTTTACTCGAACTATATTATCAGTGATTAGATACACTTTTGTCTGCTGTATGGGATGGGATCGTTGAATGATCGAATGACATTTGTCTTGCTAAGTCTAATACAATTCTTTTGTAGATTAAACTAACTCGGTGAAAACGAAAGCAAACACAATGGAAAGTAGCGTGATTGATCGAGCTGTGTTGGCTATAGTACAATCGAAAACCTGTCAAGAAATGGCCGAAATAATCAGAAGTATAAATGTATCCTACTATGAAGCTCGGAATATAACTGCTGAAGATTTTATAAAAGTATTTCGAGTTGCACATTGTGCGCCAACGACATATTTGGGTTTACAAGGTATTGGCAAATGGATTGTATCGATAATATTAATTAGTTTTTTAATATTTGGTCTTATTGGAAATATTTTATCAGCCGTGATTATGTATCGACGTGCACGTCGAGGAATTTCATCTTATTTCTATTTAGCAATTTTAGCCATTGCTGATATAGGCGTTTTATACTCCGGTGGTCTTTTATTTCTACTTGAACTCGTTTTTAATTCTCATCCATTACTTGAAAAGAAAATCTATTGTCGTTTTGGTCTATATATTCTGCATTTATTCACGTATATGTCAGCATGGCTTATTGTTGCTGTGACATTTGAACGTTTTATTGTCGTTCGATTTCCATTTCAATCGATTCTTGTATGCCGTATGCATGTTGCATACACAATAACCTTACTTATTTTCCTATTTTTCTCGTTGTATACTGTACATTTCTTTTTCACAGCGGACATTTTTAGCGCTCCCATACAAACCGAAGAAGGTTATCATCCTAATTATAATGTTTGTGATATTAATATTAAAACCCATCGACGATTATTTTCCTTTCTCGATCTATATTTCTACAGTCTTTTACCGTCAGTATTAATTATTGTTTTAAATTTATTAATCATATCGACAATGTTTCATGCGATAAAACAACGACGAACTTATCTACAAGCAAGCGATTATAATGCAACACATGAGACATGTATGAGAAATCTTCATCTGAAAAATAAAAGTTCATCATCGATTCGAACACAATTCTTTCGTAGTCGATCGTTAGGTTAGTATTTTCGAATGAATTTTGTTGTTGTTATGCTGCTAAGAATTTTTTTCTTCTTTCAAGAATCGACACTTGCCGGTCGTTCATCGAATAATCGTCGTCGAAGTCATCATCCATCGTTGAGTAAATTGAGTGTTCAACAAAAATCGAAACAAGTTCTTTTCGATCCAACAAGTGTTGCTGGCATACGTCTAACATGTTTACTCTTAGCTATCTCATTCATATTTGTTGTTTGTACAAGTCCGGTGTCGATCCGAGGATTTCTCAGTGATCTATTACCTAAAGATCAATCGACAACTAAATGGCGTATGACAGGCATCTGTTTTCATTTAATCATGTACTTAAATCATACAGTAAGAAAAACGAATATCAAATGGGAATATCTCTTTGATCTTTTGTCTGATATTTATAGATCAATTTTGTTTTCTATTGTTTCACGGGTCGAGCATTTCGAAATGAATGTCGAAAGATTCTGTGTGGTGTTTGGGTGTTGAATTCAATTCATATATCATGTACAACTGACGGTGAATCTCATAAACAACATCATCAACAACAACAATTAATGTTTCAAGATCGACATCGAATGATGATTGCATGTCAACAACATCGTTGGAAAAAATCTTATTTGTAAATAAATATATTTTTCTTCTCAACATTCAAAGCAAAACAAACATAAAATATATATATATATATGTGTGTGAGCGTGTATTCTTCTTCTTTTTTTTTCCTGTTTTCTTCATTTTATTTAAACGCTGATTGTCCAGCCGACACGTTTGCCTCGTTGTTGTTCTTGTAATCTATTCGTTTGAAGATAATTTGAGCAGATTTTTCTGATCAATTTTATTGGATATTGTTGCTGTTGTTCTTGTTGTTGACATAGAAGTGAAATAAAATTTATTGGATGTATTGTAAATGATTCATTTTCAATTAAATCATCATCGGCTGTCAGTGGTATTGATTTAATTGATGAAATCACTATCATGGAAATAAACAAACAAACGAGAAATGTTTGTGAAGCCATTGAATGTTTGTTCGTTGAAAGACTAAGAAGAAAAAACAAGGAGAATTTCTTTCACCGACTTAGAAAGAAGTACATGTAACTTACATATGTTTTTCTTGGGAGAAGAATGTTCGTTTAAAAGTGACACTCGCATCCTTTTACCACGTATTTATATTTTCGTTTTTTTTGCCCACCTACTTAACTAATCTCCTTTGAATTTGACAAATGATTACTAATCAACTTCAATCCTTATCTTCGAAACATGTTCATTACTAGACATTTTAGATCTATTTTCATCGTAATTCTAATCTTAAATTAGGATGATTAGACATGAATTTATCTTTCGATGGTCTATTTCATTTTTATTTTCTTTTTTCAAAACGCAAAAAAAAGAAACAAATAACAATAAGAAAAACAAACAATCAGCTTCTTTTTTTCTTTCATTTTTTTTCTCGTCTTCTTGTTTTATTGATTCGTTTGAAGATGTTTTGTAACACTCAAACGTAACGGTTCATTGAGCGTTTGCATCACTTGAACAAAAGCAGTACCATGTTTCGTGTAAATCGAACGAAGAAATTCACGAACAATTGGTACACCATCTAAAAAAATGATTATTCGTAGAAAATAAAAGTAGTTTTTTATTCATACCAGATGATACACGAGAATCGTCAATGACTGATGCAGCCATTTCAATAGATTTTGGAAGGTATGGCTCAATCTTTAAAAAAAAAGAACATTTAAATGAAATGATGGATTCAACGATTTGATTGAATTAATTACTTCAGTAAAATACTGTTCATAGAGAAGAGTTAATGTGGTAAATACTGAATTAACTTCAGCAAAATCTTCTTGAAGTGGTAAATGTTGAAAAATCACCGGTAGAACCTAATTGAACAGAAATATTCCAAATAGAAAAAAAAACAAACGAAATGTAATTCACTTGTCCAAGTGGAATATGTTTCGGTGAAACAAGAATCATTCGACATAGGCAACTGCAAATATTATCAATCATTCGTCGATTTGTTTCTTTACTCAAAACATGTGATAAACGATTTAAAATCGTTTCATATTGATTGACTAAATGTTGACCAGCAACTTGACAGAGAACACCGAGACCAAAACAGGCATTCGTTCGAACTTCTTCATCATCATCGAGAAGATATTGATAGAACACTATGATTGAAATAAAATACAAAAACATCTTACAATTGAAAATTTAATTTACTAGTAAAAAACGATTGAAGAAATGGATGAAGTAAAATTTCATTCATATTTTGAACTGTTTCAGCAAGTACACCGATAACAAACGAACGATCCGAGACACTTGCTTGATGTCTCTAGACAACAAAAACATTCGAAAAATCTTTTGATTTATTTTGATTCTTACGAGTCGTTTTTGTAATTTTGGTATGATCGATCCAAGATATGTCGGATAGAATGGTACTTTACCGGTACATGCAATGGATGTTAATGCTGGAAGAAGATCTCCTGCAGTTGAGATTAACATCGCATCATATTCTGCATCATCTCGACCATCATTATCACGACCGTCATCGTCTTCGTTTTCATCGTCGTTTTCTTGTTGACATTTAGCCTTTTTAAATAGCAAAAAGAAAATCGATCGTTTCTTGTTTTCGTTTTCGAAATCAATTGAATTTGTTACTTTATAATTCAAAACTTTTTGTATTGAATGAGCAATTTTTTCGAGTAGACTAACATGTTTAAGCATTTCAAGTTTAATTTCTTCGAGAACATTTTTTATCGTATCAAGAGCAATTTGTGCTAATGATCGACTTGCTGTTGTATTTATAATCGTACATAAACTCGGAATGAATTCATTTAATAATCGATCCGATTCTTTTGAAAATAATGAAAAATATCGATCGTGTTTTTTTGTTCAATTTCATTTACCATTGAGAATCAATTGTTTTTCATTTGGATTTTGTGTTTGATCGCTCATTTTATGAATTGCAACAAGAAGATTTCCAATTGATGTCACAGCATTTTGTGAACATTGAACATTGGGAAATTCGAGCATGTTTTTCAATTGTTCAACAATATCTTTCAAATTCGACCAAACAGAAATCCTAATCATCATATCGAACAGAAATTCGTTGAAATTCTGATCGAAAACGAAATTTCCTTACATGCAATTTTCAACAATATCTCCCAAAGCTTCGATAGCTGCGGCTTTTTCTTCGACATGAGCATTTTCGATTGTCATGCTATGAAAATCGAAAAGGTTCAGTTTAATTGCGCAAATCGTTTGCTTATTCTCACCGTTCATCATCATCTTCGTCGTCATCATCATCATCAGCTTCTTCAGCTTCGTCATCATCGTGTTTGTCGGCCATTTCACTGCCTGCTGTTTCGATTTGTTCTTCATCAACCCATTCTAATTTACGATTTTCAGTCGTTGTAATATCCTAAAAACATTAAATTTCGAAAATCTTTTTTTGTTATGAAACAATTCATACTTCAATCCAATTTAACGATCGAAGTGATTCGAATGTATAACCGAGAATTTTATTCAAATGAACCGGATTAAATTCGGCTTTAAATACTCGACTAGCTGCTCCACCAACAGCAAAACTAAATAAACAACGATCCTCTTTTTTTTTCGTGTTAATCGAAGAAAATATTTTTACACAGCTGAACGAAATTCTGGCTCATCGATTTCACCATATAAATTGATTGCAAAATCCAAAGCTTGAACTAGAATAGCCTTGCAATGATCAGTACCGACAGCACGACAGAGTGATGCGAGTGTATCTACAACAAACGAAAATACAATGATCAATTACATTGAGATTTTCCTACGGAGTGACGTGCAAAACACTGGTAGAGTATCTTCATTTGGTTTTTGACTTAAATTTGGTGATAATTGAGTAATGACTGCTTCGAGATAGGGCGCAAATTTCTCCTTCATAACAATTGCTAAATGATCGAGATTATTTTATGGAAGATATGTTTGTGTTTTTACCGATTGCTGGATAAACAGCAAGAATTAATTCTCGAATTTTCAAATTTGTTGTTGCTGAATGAACATGAAAAAGAACTTTCAATACTTCAGGTATTGAGCCTTGATGTTCTTCATTCAAAACACCGATGATTTCTTCGACGGCATAATAAATTCGAATAACTTTTAAATTATGATTTTGAAGATTATCCGGTTGAAGCATCAATTCCATAAGAATCGGTAGGATTTGTACTGAATATTTTGAGATTTCACCCTAAAAGTTCAATTCTACAAAATCTCAATCGATTAAATTATAAACTTCTACTTCTAAAACAGCACATGTTTCACCCAAGGCTAACAAAGCTGCACTAGCCACATCTGAATGTGCATCTCGAAGGCCAAGTTGCAATGCAGTCATATACGGTTCCAAATAACTAAATAAATCATCATAATTCGAAAAATTTTATTCTTTTTTATTTTATTCCTCACTTATTATTGATATAATCGCAGCAACCATCGATAATTCCTGAGAGAACATAATAAGCAGCTTTTCGTTCGTTTGAAACTGAACTTTTCAACATGGGTTCAACTTGTGAAATCTAAAATATGCGTTCTACTCATCATTCGTACTCGTTTCTTCAAAAACTAACCACTAATGGAACGAATTTTTCCGGTGATAAATGATATGACATTGCTTCGAGAACATGATTAGCTCCTGCAACAACAACAGGCTCATCTTCTTCGTCAATAATATCATTCGAATCCATCGCTGCCGAACTAATAATTTGCAAAAGTGCTTGAATAATCGGCGGAAGAATGGCAGCATGTTTTAAAAGAGCTTTCTTTTTCTGTCGACAGATTTCTGCAAGAATACTCAATGCATTATAACGAACTGATTCAAGAACGGAATTATCATTTCGTAATGCGATCTAAACAAGAACACAATTCAATAAGACGAGAAAAAAAACAAAATAAAAATCAATACTTGAATACAAGTTGAGATAATACTTTGAAGATGTGTTCCGATTATATTCGGAAGTTCACAATCGAGTAGAGCTTCATAAAAATCTAGGATATTTGTCGTATTTTCTGCCTAAAAACAATGATTTCATTCTTTTATTTTAGTCGGTTTTGATAGTCATTACTTTAAGATTAGCAAAAAGATATTGTATAGCATCATTTGCAATCGGTACGAGATCACTTATTGTTTGTACGTATTGTTTTTGTTGAACAACTTTAACAAGATTTGTTAGAATAATCAAAGATTGCTCGCAAACAATGGGTGATGGTCGAGTTTTTAACATGGATGTTATTAAATTAAATGTATGCGGCCAATGTTGAAGTATGAATTCAGCACAATAAGTTGCCAATGTAGCAAATAAATACATGCCTAATTCTAATTGTTTGAGATCTGTTGATTGAACTAATGTACCACATAAATGAAGATATTCTTTCCATCCTGTCACTTCATTTTTCGGTTGTTTTTTTGCTTTTTTCGTTTTCTTTTCGATAACTTCCTGTTGTAAATCTTGTTTGGCTATCGTACCGATTAATTCGAACAAAGATTTTTGAATACGTTGATTGGTTTCAATTTGTACTTGTTCAAGAAGAAGTTTTTTTAATGTTTCATGAACATCTTTCGGTATTGTCGATGATGATTTCGATAGTTTTCGTCTTAATAAAACCGATGCTGATATACGTAATTGTTCGTTTTGTTCCGAACGAAGTATATGAAATAATTGCAAAAGAAAATCGTTGTTAAACGAAAGATTTTGCAATTGTTTCGTTGCTTGTTTGATCTTCTCGGTATCGGGTTCAGTCAATTGACGAAGCCAATGAACAAGTGTTGCTGACTGCATTCGATCTGAAAAATCGATTTATTTAATAATAATAGAAAAATCATCGTCGAAAAAAAAAAGAATTATGTTGATCGAAAATGAATTTAATATAAAAAAAAAGAATCACGATGTCATGAAGAAATTTATTGATTTGTTGTTGTTTATTTGCTTATTGCCAATCTTTTGCAATGACAAGATTCCATTCCCATTCGGCAAATATATTTTTATCGTCATCGGTTAATTTTGATTTGACAAGAAACGAACCACGAGAAAGAAGACCACTCGGCGCTTGTTCAACATCACTAGTAAAAGTTTGACGTTCAGCATTTGGTGCTTTCGAACCTGAAAGCAAAAATCTAAGAGAATATTCATCGAAAATAAGAGTTTACCAATCATAAACGTCGATTTATCGACAGTTATGGTACGTGCTTTTAACACTTTGTTGCTTAATTTCAAGCCCGTTACAATATCACGTTGTACGTAGAAATCTAATTTCGTTCGATAAGCTTCACCTTCTTTTATTGTTACAGTACGTTTTGCATGTGCCTCACGTACTTTTGCCAGAGAACCTTTCAAATCGAAGACAATATCGGGTTTATGATTTTCAAATACAAGTGTAATAGATTCAGGAAGAACAAGACGGGTATCATTAGCATCAATAACTAAATTTGTAAGGCTTTTTGCATTTGCATTGCCTAATAATTGATTTTTATAACGTGTCAATGCGTCATCATCTTCATCCTTAGCAACAATCGTACCAAGATCAACTTTTTGTGGTGCTTTATAACCTGATACTGCTGATTGTTCATCATCAGAATCATGTTCTGTATTGGAATGTTTATTTGGATCGCCGGAAGCCATAATTATTTTTCACAACAAACAGATGTTTCTTTTTTCTTTTTGAAATCTATAAATCTCAATCTATAATTGAAGAATATTTGGGGGTTTTTCTATGTTGCTGAGAGATTCGTTCTTTTTATTTCTTGCGGAATTTTGTGTTTATCTCTTGCATAAAAATACACAAATAAAAGTACTAAACGAACAATACGAAAAAGAAAGAAATAGAGAAAATTGTTTTGGTTTTCGAATAAATGTGTAAACATCACCGGATATACGACACTAAAGGAATAAATATGTTGTATTCTGTTTAATCTGTACAGGAATGTTAAAATTTAAAGTAGAATCGATTATTTCTTGTGTAGTGATGTTCGAATTTGTCGAATGATATTATCTAATTTGATAAAGCCTTCTTCAGCTTGTTGAAGAGTCTTTTTGGTTGTACCACGAATAGATTTCATTAATGTTGGATTATTTTCAACATTATCAGATTCTTCATCTCCACTTGAGACATGTCGTTGATGAGAACTACTATTTTCAGCATGCTGAACCGGATGTGATTGAACACCAAGTGATGCCGGTGGTGGCACAGTAAGATATTCATTCGATGCTGCTCCTCCTCCTCCTCCATTTCCGCCTGATGCTGGCGATGAACTTGTTTCGCTTAATTTTCGGATATTTTTATAGACAACCGTTCGAAGATCATCAATCATATCGACATAATTCACAATATCTTCGCATTGTTTAGCATATGATTGTTGAATGGCTTGAAATTTTGTAATTAATTTCGAACGTTGCTCAATCCAATCGTTATAATCGCGATAGACTTGAATAAGATTCGGTGAACAATCATTAAGAACAAATTTTACATAAGTTCTATGTAATTCTTCGAGATTTTTTCGACGACGAAAATGCGAATCACTTTGTAAACGATTATATGTGCTCAATAGACGATCCTACACACACACACACACAAGACTTTTATAAAGAACAAACTAAAAATGAAGATTTACTTTTCGAAAACTTTCATGAAGATCCATTAAATCTTTCAAATATTTATCGGCTCGATTGATCCATGATGAATAAGTCTTCGTACAATTCGATGACCAAAGCGTATTAACAAATGGTTGTTGATCATCATTGTCATTCATTCCTAATTGTCCATGATATTCTTGATTAATTAATTCTACGATGTCATGTTCACATTTTTTTAACTGTTCATACGGTTGAAGATATGAACGAAGATAAATGCGAATACTTTGCTGAATTAATTGCATAGGCGACGCATTACTTGAACGATGTGTTGTAACTAAAAACACAAACGAATGAAATCAATTTTTTCGGTTGGTTGTTTATTGATTTACCAGGCGAGAGACTATTTTCGCTTGATGATGCTGTATTATTTAATAAATGTGAGAAGCCAATTCCAGGTGCTTCGCCACTTGTCGATTGAGTTCGTCCTGATGTCGAACCAATTGAGCTCATCGAAACACTCGATGGTGATGATGAGTGACTGTTTGTATTTGTATCGAGTTGATCGAGAATATTTTTCAGTTCTTCAATTGCACGAAAGATAGTTAATTTCGAACGAATTAAACAGAGAAATTCTAATAAATTCGATTTTAAATGTTGTTGCATGACTGTTGTCGAACATTGTGCCGTTTGAAGAATATGTTGATATTCGATTAATTGAGTTTTAATGTAGAAAAATAAGCCAACCATATCCTTACTCCATTCGCATGCGGCTGCAACATCATTTACTTGCCGAATTGGTTTAACTTCAGGAAAAAAAAATTTTGGATAGACTTGAGAAGATTTAAATGATGAAAATGTATAGAAAACCAGCGGTGATTCACGTGATGTTGGACTTGGCAATTGTTCGCAGAAGTTTTTTATTGATACAGATTTTGTTTTTGATATTGGATAGGGTATACTAGATACAGAGAACGAGAGATAAAAGTTATTGCATGAAAACAAAAATGTGAATTACTTTTGAAAGAGACAATAATATTCTTCATCATCATTATGTTTTAAAATGTCATAGAAATTCGAAATCGATTGTTTCGGTTCGAAATAACTGCATGTCAGTGCAAATGTTTTTAAATTTAAATAATAAATCGGCATTAAATGAAAGATTCGATCCGTAGTTGCAAAGAATTCGGGAAAACTCATTAATTTATTTCGATTCGATTCGAGTAAACGTTGTAGAAGCATTTCTAGACCATTTTTTAAATCTTTCGATAAACGACATGATTCAGGCAGTGTTTTAGACCATTGAATTTCTGCACCAGGTTTTTCTTCAATACCCGATATATATCCATCTGGTTTCGTGTCTAAAATTCGCTTCATTACAGCACGATCTTTACGCGTGCCATAGAACGGTTGAAAGGGCAATTCTCCTGAAAGAAATTGTTGGTTAATCATAATAAAAAAAAAACTGAAGAAGAAAATATTGACAAACCAGTTGCACATTGATAGAGAGTGACACCAAGTGACCAGAGATCGACTTCGAATGGAAAATCAACTCGAGTTTGCAGAGCTGTTCGAAGAACATCGCTTTTATTATCTCGAACTGCAGCTCTAGAAAACAAAGAAAATAAATAAAAAAAGAAATGCTTCTTTTTACATACCGATATAATTCGGGATGAATATATTCTTCCGTTCCGACGAGTGACGTGAACGCATTTTCTCCATCATTAATCAATCGTGCAACACCGAGATCTGCTAGTTTATATGTTCGTTCGCCATTGATATTAATCGAAAGCATGATATTATCAGGTTTAATATCACGATGAATCTAAACAAGCACAGTTTTCTTTCTTGATTTTTGTTTGTCTTAGGAAAATGTTCATCTCACAGTTCGTTTATCATGTAAATATTTCAAAGCATTGGTTAGATGTCGAAAAACCAACATAAAATCATCTTCGCTCAAACCGTAACGATTTTCCGGTAATTCAAGAACATTATGTAAACTTCCGCCATTACAGTATTCGATTAAAAGAGCTTCTCGATTATCCGCTGCAGCTGTTGCATCCGACGTAATAACACGTTCCAAGGCGATATATCGAACAATGTTTTCATGTTCAGCAGCTTTAAGAATTTCTAATTCACGTTCTAAAAGTGGTCGATGATCTTTATTGTGATGTGCACGTGGATCTGAACGAGAATTCGATGCAACTTGATAGACTTTTGCTGCAACTAGTTCGCCCGTTGTTTTGTTATATGCTTTGTAAACTTGTGATGTTGCGCCATGTCCAAGAATATCTTGTAGAGCCCAAAGATAATTTTGTGTATCTTCGCACATATCTTAAGTAAATAAATCGAATTTTCTCTCTATTATTTTAGTTTCTTTTTCTTTTTTATTTCTTCCGATTTATTATTTGTTTTCTGTAGACAGACAGAAAAAAATGGAGGAGGGGGTGTACAACGAGTATTTTATTGGTAGGACGCAAATCGAATAGATGTCATTATTTTCAAATCAAGGATTCATTTATTTATTTTTATTTTTCCCGAATTACTTGACAAGAAGAGAAACACACTCGGATTTATAAGAAAAAAAAAAGACGTGTTTTTATGAAGCATTTTTAAGGCCAGACGCGATTGTATATGCAGCCATTTTATTCCAATCGATCTTTTGTTTTGTCATAGGTAATTGACGACGTAAAGTTTTGAAAGTCGAGTCCGACATGGATTGATAATTTTCATTGATTGATTGCTAAACAAGAAAGAAAATATTTCAAAAAATATAAATTCATTAAATATGATTTTTGAATACTTGAAACGTATCTTCGGATTCGCGAATGATTCGAACGATATCCTTGCCCGTTGATGCTTCATTCTAAATCGAATTCAAGAGAATATCAACGGAAACTATTCAAAGAGAATATTTGTTACTTGAGTGGTCACTTTCTCATTAACATCACGATCAGTCATTAATTGAACATTTCCATCTTCGAAATAATGAATTTGACTCTTGATATTGCCAGTTAGTTCTGCTTCACCTTGATTTGGCTCGAATGTAATCGACCATTTCGATCTCCATCGACCGTTCCTAAATGAAATTTTCATGATTTTCGAAAAAAGATTCATTTTCAAATTCGATACCAGAAATTTTTCGCTTCGAATTTATGACTTTCGATAAATGCTTGTAATGTTATACTATCTCCTTGACTTGTACCAACAACTGTACAAGTACCAGATGGATATCGTTCTTTAGCATAGGTTGTTAATTCTTTTTCCAGAGCCGCTCGCCATGATTCAGCTTGTTCGTCAGTTTCATAGGCTTCGAATTCTGAGGCTTGATTACGTACGTGATCAACTCTGAATAGACAGTTTTTTTGTTTCGTATTTTTGAAATTTGATTTTAAAATTCAATCTACCGAAAACTTTGTTTACTACGTGGATCAAAAAATCTACCATCTTTCAAATCGTTAGCATCTGTAATCAAACATTCTTGTTCCGAATTGTCAATTTTAACTGAAACCAATTGATCTCGACTATATTCTGCGAATGATCTAATACAAGAATCGTCTAGTTTCTATTTTATTGTAAAATCGACTTACTCAGCAAGTGATTCCTGAACTAGAGTGTCGTCATTGAGTAATGTTCGAACATCTAAAGAAAGAAACAAATTTCCTATGTTAACATCATATCTTCAACTGACCATTGACAACTTCCTTGAATTCTCCAGGTGGTGCTTCAGAAATTAAACGCTTGACAATAGATAGTTTTTGATCGTCGGCAACAGCTTCAGCCATATTTATTCTTTCGTCACAGACAACAACAACAAAATTTTGCAAATGCTATCACGAAAAGAATTTCTGATAAAGAGACAAGATTCGAGCAACGAATAAAATGTTTGATATGAGTTAAAGGTTTATATTTTTCATTTGAAATACTACTCTCTCCATCTTTTGAAAAGAATGTTTGCTTTATTATATCAACATTACATCAATAGAGAAAAAAAGGACAACTTCTTTAAGGTTTAGGAGCGATATATGCAGCAACAACTTGACCAATTTTAGCGTAACCTTGAACGTTTGGATGAGCAGCATTCTTCGTATCGAAGAAACTGCTTACATATGGATCAGCTGAAAACATTTCATGACCAAGAAATGCTCCTTTAACAGGTGCAATATAATCAATTTGTGCTTCCGTAGCAGCATCTTGAACTGTTTGATCAAGAAAAGCAAGAACTTGATGACAACTATCTTCATTCGGAATTTTATGACCAACACTAACAAAATCAACATACGGTACGGCATAGATTTTCGTACCTGGACGTGCAGCAGCTTTTATTTTTTGATATGTTTCAACAAGTTCAGGTTTGAGTGAAGTAATTTTAGCTTCGACACCAGTTACATTATTTTCAAAGATAACTGCAAGAAGTGCATCGGCAACACCAAGATCATTACCTCCAGTTGTAAACATGACGTGAGTTGCATTTTTTAATGAAGCAGCTGCATTCGTTAATTGCCGTGGAATATCGCTCATTTTCGAGCCACCAACAGCAAAATTACGTGCAGTCCAGTTTAAAATATTAGCAGCAACGACTGGATATGAAACACGTGCACCACCTTCAGAACCAGCACCTGTATACGAATCGCCGATAGCAACAATGAAATTACCATCTAAACAATATTTTAAAAAAGAACAACAGTAGACACTCTAAATTCAGTACAATGTTAAATATAAACCTTGATAACTGCTACCGATAAGATTGCAAACTAGAACAATAAAAAATAAAGCCCACATATTGCTTTCAGTTGAGTTTTTTAGACATACTAGGACTATCTGTATGCATATATATATATAGCATACCGACACATGGATAATCTCTCTTTGTTTATGGAAAAATGAAACAGCTGTTTTATTTTCACCCTGAACGCCTCCAGTTTGGGAGTACATGACAATTTAGGAATATGCCGAATATTATCGTGTTTTTTTTTATTCATTGACACGCGATTTTGAGAACCGAAACAGGTGTAAATACGGTAACATTGGTACTCGTGATCAAAAGAAAACCTTCGATTTTTTTTTATGACAAAATATTCTTGAATTCTCAACAATGTTTATTAACGATCGTATAATGATAAGACATAATGATTTTATTTGCCTCTCTCGCTTCTATATAAACCTGTGTATCAGATACTGAAAATGTATTCGTATAAAACGAAAAATGCAAGTGACAAAAATCGTTTCGGTTTTATTTTTTGCTTTGGTTTTATTGATTTCATTCGATTCAACCAGTAGCGAAATTATTCGTGGTCAACGTCGGTTTCCTTTGCAAAATCGTCGAACTGGTCCCGGTCAATTCATTGGTCGACAAATACTCGAATCGGTTCGTAAACGTCGTCAATTCCATTAAAATATTTCATCAGTTTCTGCTGTTTTTTTTTGTCTGACATGAAATCTATTTGAAAGAACTTGTACTAATTGAACAATAAACGAGAATAAATAAATGACAAGAAGAAAAACACAATTGAAAACCTATGGAACTAAGAAATATACAAAAACGAAAAGAGAAAAGAAGAAAAACATTGTCCCAAATCAAGAAAAAAAAACGAAACACTTCAATCGGATAAACTGTTTGATCGATCTCGAACGAAGTCGTCGCCGTTGTTGTTGTTATTGTTAGTATTTGTATGTTGATTCGAATGACTATCTTCAGGAATAAATTTGACTTTCATTGGCGCTGCATTTGGTTTACTCATGTAGAAACGTTCGAAAGCATCGAGAATTCTATCAACTGATCGACGTTGACGTTCGTCATCCTTCTTACCATCGACATCATCGTTGTTATTCGATTGATTGTAATTTCGTTGTTGCGAATAGTCAGCTGGTTGAGGAGGAGGAGGAGGAGGCGGCGGTGGTGGAGCTGGAACTTGCTGTCGAGCATTGACATGAGCGGCAGCTGCATGAGCAAGTTGAGCTGCTGTTTCTTCACGCGAACTCTTACCTGATTTACTGTCGTTTTCTACATGTGAACTTGAAAGAAAAAAAAAGCAAACAGAGTAGATTTATGAAAATAGATTTCTTTTGTCGATCTTACGAGCCGCCATTTGCTTGACTGTTGACTTCAACAATGAGCGGTGTTTGTCGAGGCGAATGATTATCATGATGAACGGTTGTTTTCGATAGTTTCTTTTGTAATTTATGTAATTCACCTTCTAACGTATGAATCTGACTGCGTAAACGTTGAATTTCTTGGTCAGGCGGTGGGCCCTGTTGCCAAGGTTGCGATGTTGGTCGTGGTGGAAAATTGTAAACAGGTGCTTGAGTTGGATAGAAATTGCCTGGATAAGGATTATACGTTTGTTGAGGATAGTTCGTGTAGAGAAATGGTTTCTTGTTATCATCTTCATGAGGTAGCAATTGTTGTTTAGCTTCGGGCGGTAAACGTGTTGAACGTTTAGCTTGTTTCTGATAGACATCACCGCGACGAACGGATTCTTCATAGGCTTGACTGTAGCCCGAGTATAATGGTTGTTGATGAACCTATGTCGAAAACGAAAGAAGTTTTTGTTTTTTTGAGAAAGAAAGAAAGATTTCTTACTCGTATTTGTGGTGGTAATGCGCCGAAATATGCTGGAGGAGGAGGAGGTGGAGGTGGTGGTGCGTATTGAGCATTGAATTGTTCGTATCGATGATGGTGACGTTTTTTCTTCGAACGTGATTTACGTTTTTCTTTCGATGGTGACGGTGGTTGAGCTTGTTCTTCGGGTGGATTTGTTGGACCTTGTGATTGTTCAGCACTCGCTTGCGATTGTTGTTCATGTTCATTGGCATTAGTTTCTTCTTGTTTTGTCGAGACATTATCTGCTTGAACGACTGGTGTTGGACTTCGACTACGTTCGTTTTTTTCTTTATCAGAATATAAACTTTGTTCGACTACTTCGTCCGGTGTTGCACTTCGTTTTTTCGAACGTTTTCGTCGACTTTTCGTTGTTTGATACGTTTGAGTTGCCGGTGGAACAGGAGGATAATGACCAAAAGGCCTCGATGAAGTCGGTGGATATTGTCGATTCGTTGCCGGAACCGATTGTCCACGAAGTGGTGCTGTCGATTGAGGATAAAATCCATTGTATTGCGTTGGATAAACAGGAGCTGGTACAGGCTGTTGAGTTGGGTATTGATAACCTGCTGGTATTGGATTGTAGACACCTGTTGTGAACATTTTTTTGATTATTTTCAATAATCTAGAATAATGAAGCAAATGAAATTAACAATATTTCGTTTATATAATTCAGTTGAACGCTTTGAATATTCGAATGATCTTTTACTTCTTTATTCAATCAATGTTACGTGAACTTCTCTCTTTTTTTTCCTATTTAATATGTATGAAGGAGAAAAAAAAACGTGAAATTTGTTCTAAATAGAAAGAAGATACATCGTCGGTTGTACATTTAATTATTTGAAAAAAATAACCGTAGAGTTTTATTTTACTTTCTTTCTCTTTCTCTATCTCTCTCTCTCTCTGATTTGATATAAAAGAATGAACAGTCTTAATGAGGCAAAAGATGGTTATCGATTTTTATATTCAATGTCACTTTTAGTTCTTAATAATTAGCAAAAAAAGAGCGAAATATAACTGAATGAAAAACGTCGAAATTAATTGATTTCTATTATAATACGAAGATATGTTGAATTTAGTCAAAGAAAATCAAAAATAAAATATGAGATTTTGATTTTTTTTTTCGTCACAATTAAAGATTTCGTTGACCTTTTGCTCTACTTCTTCGTTCCACTTGAACGATTACACACACATACATATCCCTATATTTTTCTTCGGTTAAAGTTCGATAGGATGAGGTCAAATCGAAACAATAGGACAAGACTTATCTTTTCGTTATACTGATTATTAATGGGTACATACGTATATATATTTATCGATACGAAAACACGCGTCTGGCTCATGTGAATCACTTTGCATCGTTGATCAAATCATATAAATCGCCATATACACTTTGACACGTTTCATATAAAGAAAAACGAAACGAATGACAAGACACATTACAATGAATCCATTCGAAATTCGATTGCTATATGTTGTATTGAATAGACATGTGCATTTAGATAGTGATTGCTTCTTCTTCTTTTTTTTGCTCAAGAAGAACTTGAATAAATAATGATTATTGGTAAATATAAACGAAGAAGAAAAGAAAAAGTCGTGCAACATGATTTAGTAATTATCTCGAATGTTTATATCCTACAAAGGAAAACTTCATTCAATGTCAAATATTGAACAGAAATCATTGTCTTTTTTTTGTGTCTGAAAATATAAATATTTGCTAGATTTTAAATAACTCATCATTGAAGAAATGACATGCCTGACTGATCGCTTTTCTTTTCTTTTATCAATGCTGCATGTCTATTAGTGATTTTCCTGCATGCATGCATGCTTAATGTGAATTCAGATGACTAGAAAATATACAAATTTCTTGTCAGAATAGACATAGAGTTGGACTCATTTTTCCTCTTATTCATATGCTATGATGATGATTATAATAATTTGAACGACGAACATCTTCGATCACTATCAATTGATCTCATTCCTCTCTCTCTCTCTCTTGTCTTGCATTAATCCAGTTGAATTCTTCTGTCGTTGTATTGCTTTTCTTTTCCTCTCTGTCTTCTCTTCTCTACTTCCGGTAAAGAACCATTTGGTTTGGCTGCTTTAATTGAACAGCATTGACTTTCTTCTTTCTCTCTTTTTTTTTTGTTCGTTTGTCAGCTAGTTTATCAAGACGATTTTCCGATTCTACTTAATCTCAGTCAAATAAATGACATAAATAAATATGCTCTTCAATCGACATAATACGAAATATTTCATTCGAATTCTTGTTGGTTTCGTTTTAACTTTCATTGTCAATCATTTACTTCAATTGACTCATGCAGCACCACCAAATAGTTGGCATCAATGATTTGTTATCTTGAAACATTGCTGTTTTTTTTTTGCTTTAGAATTATTTAATGGAGAAGTCAAGTCTGTTCAACAATCGGAACAGCTGAAAAACTGTACTGATCCAGGTAGATTTATATCGAATGTAAAGACTTTACTTTACTATTCTCCTTTGTAATTCTTAGCTATTGATGAATTTCCCAATGATATTTTCACTCAATCACAACGACAACACGTACGAGATATAAATAAATAAAATTTCATTACCGAAAATCTTGTTTTTTTTTAGGGAGCGATACTAATTCATTTATTAACTTGTATTTATGCATTCATCGCCATTGCTCTATTAGTTAATGATTATTTCATATCGTCATTGGATAAAATTTGTTCGGTATAATAATAATAAATTCTTGTTGGATTAACTGAGAATGAGATTGACCTTTTTTCCTTTGTAGAGATTAAATCTTGATGAAGATGTGGCTGGTGCAACATTCATGGCTGCTGGATCATCATCACCGGAATTGTTTACATCGATTATTGGTAGGCGTTTGTTTAGAGAGGATATTTTAAACGAAGAGAACATTTTCAGGTATCTTCGTGGCAAAAGGAGATGTTGGTACGGGAACAATTGTTGGTTCGGCTGTGTTTAATATCCTTTGTGTTATTGGAATTTGTGGTTTATTTGTCAATGAAGTATGCAATAAAAGAAAAATGACGAAGTTAGAAAATAAAAATGATATTTAATTTCTAGGCCGTTCGATTGACTTGGTGGTACGTTGTGAATAAAATTCCTAAGCAAAAAAAAATCAAATGAGATTCTAGGCCATTATGTCGAGATTCTGTCTATTATTCATTTTCAATTATCTTTCTAATCACTGTATGTATCTCTATTCATTTCAATGTCATTGATCTTATCGAATTCACTAGTGTTTATCCGATGGTCGCATAACTCTCTTCGATTCAGCGTTTCTTCTTTTACTCTATGTTGGATACATTGTAATCATGTGGTACATATGAATCCGTTCGTTAGTGAATCAATTGTTTTGTTAACATTTCGTTTTAGTTACAATAAAAATATTCAACAATATATCGTACAGAAATGGCAATACATTCAACGATTCAATGCAGTCGAAGAACCGATTATAAATTCGATGCAAACACAGAAAACATATGGGATGACAAATCTCTATCGTTAGTAATCTTAAAAAGACAAAAAAATTAAAACGAAAGTTTGTTCAGAACGTTTTGATCGTGAGAATGGCAGTACGTCGATGGATTTTGAGACTGCAGCTGTGAGAATGATGATGTCGAGACGTTTTCGTGGAAGAACAAGATTTCAAATGGCTGTTCGATTTGTCATTAGTCAAGTATGAATGAGAAATTATTCAACAAAGCTACTAGTTCATCTCTTTGAATAGATGAAAATCGATCGAGGACAAGGTATCAATCGACCACAACGACCAGCGACTGAACAACGATTTTCATTTTATCAAGGACGAACTCCTAGGTTAGATTTTCATGCTACAAGACAAAAAAAAACTTCAACTTTTCTTCTCTCAGTCTATTAGCACTAAACGAAATACCAGATGATTGGAAAATAATGCCTAATTTTAATTACGATCCAATCGGTTGTCTTAAATGGATGATAATGATTCCAATCAAAGTTAGTTTCTATTATACGATTCCCGATTGTCGACTTTCACATCGATTCAAATGGTATCCGCTAACATTCATTATGTCGATTGTTTGGCTATCGATTTTAACCTATCTTATGGTTTGGATGGTAACCATCATTGGTTTCACATTTGGCATTCCTGATAGTGTCATGGGAATAACATTTCTCGCGGCTGGAAGTAGTGTACCCGATGCACTCAGCAGTGTTTTAGTTGTTCGTCAAGGTGATACAAATCGAATTAATTCTTTTTTTTTGTTTGAGACAAGTGAAGTTTTTGTTTGCAGGTCTCGTTGATATGGGTGTATCGAATACATTAGGTTCGAATTTATTTGATCTACTTGTTGGACTTGCATTTCCATGGTTTTTGAAAACATTATTAAGTGGTGAACCTGTGCATATTAATTCGAATGGTTTGAAATATGATTCGATATTATTACTTGGAATCGTTGCAATAACAGTATGTTTATCAAAGAAAAATGAAAGAGAAAGTTTTGTTTTTATGTGTTTATAGGTACTAAGTTTTCATGGAAGAAATTGGTATTTAGATCGTTTTCTTGGCGTATTTTTTCTTGGTGTTTATGCAATATTCGTGATTTTTTCACTTTTAATTGAATTGAATGTTTTCGGTTTTGTCAACCCACCTATGTGTCAAATCTAAATAAAAAGAACCTTTCAAAATTCTACTTAGAGTCGCCATCTACTGCAAATCCTACTATTTGTTTTCATCAGTCTCCAATCAAAGAATAGAATTCGACCGAAGTTTTTTCGAAAATTAGTCGTTATATTATTTTCTATTTTGTAATTGTTCTAAACTCATGTCTGCAATGAATTATGTTGTTACAGTTCAACGGCCAACAGCTGTTACAGCTGTTGCAACTGGCCATTTTACAACACCAACTGATTTTAATTTAATTGTTGCTAAAAATACACATTTCGAAATCTATGTCATTAGTACTGAAGGCTTGAAATTAGTCAAAGATGTTTGTATTTATGGGCAAATTCATGTTCTCAAGTGCTTTCGTTTATCTGTAAGAAAAGAGATTTGAAATTCGAAAAACAAAAGAATAGTTCGATTTTGTTTTCTTTGTCAAGAATATGAACAAAGATATTCTATTTATTTTTACGGATAAATACTATGGAATGATCTTAGATTGTCGAAAAATCAGCAATGATCAATATGAAATTCTTACTAAATGTCATGGATTATTAAGAGTATGTTGCGTGTTATTGATGTATGTATGAATTGAATTCGTTTGTTTAGGATACAGGTCGACAAACAATTCGACAACCTTTGTGTACAATCGATTCGAAGCATAATTTAATTATACTACGTATATTCGAAGGCGTTCTTAAGTTGATACATCTCAAAGATTTATCATCGAAAGATTCATCATCGAAACACTTAGATGCTTATAATGTCAAGTAGAGAAAAGACGCACAAAACTAAAACATTCTTGTTAAAATTTCGATGTTATTCATAGAATCGACGAACAGAATATAATTGACATGCAATTTCTACCAGGACATCAAAAACCAACATTTATTATTTTAAATTCCGTAAAACAAATTGTTTATTTGACTCGTCATTCAAAATATATGTTCTCGTTTATCTAGCGAACGACTGAGACATCAACAGTCAATCCTGATCAAGACGAATATCATATTCGTACCTATCAAGTCGAATTAAAGGAACGAGATATTGTCAAATTACCATGGAAACAAGATATGACATTGAGCGAAGCATCCTTCTTGATTCCGAGTAGATTGATCAAATTTTTCTTGTTTTGTTTTTTTTCTTCAATCGGATTTATATTATTAGTTGGACAAGATTCATTTAGTTGTATTGCCATCGGAAGAAATACAGTTGCATTGTACAAAGAAAATGATCGACCTTTAGAAATCGAATCTTCATTAATCGATGTAATGAAAAAAACAAAGAGATTTTTTTGAAAGAATCATGTGTTTTGTTTGTAGGATGATGCACCGATAATCAGCTACTGTCCAATCGATGATGATGGTTGTCGATATCTATTAACCGATTATTCCGGTAAACTCTATCTACTCGTCTTAGAACGTGATAAACGTAATGGAAGCTCAACGAGTACAATCACCGATATGAAAGTACGAAAAATGAGTCAATGTATATATTTGTTTTGTGAATAAATAAATTCATATTGTTTTATTTAGTTGGATCTACTTGGTGAAACATCGATTTGTGAATATGTAACTTATTTGGATAATGGTGTGACTTTTATTGGCTCGAGATTTGGCGATAGTCAATTGATTCGAGTAGAAAGAATTTTCATGAAAATTTCGACAAAGACATTTTTTCGTCAATGGTTTAGCTTTTGCCAGAACCACAAAATGGCAGTCATTTGGAAATTTTGGAATCTTATACAAATCTCGGACCGATTGTTGACATGTGTGTCGTTGATTTAGAACGGCAAGGTCGACAAGTTCGTTTCGATATTTTGCAACAAAGAAATACTAATTAAATTAGAATTTTGTTTTAGTTAGTCACATGTTCAGGTCATGGAAAAGATTCATCATTACGTTTTATTCGAACGGGCATCGGCATTCAAGAACATGCATCAATTGATTTACGGAATATCAAAGGTAATCAATCAAAAAAAAAATCGAACTGAAAACATCGAATTTCAATTTTAGGAATTTGGTCATTGAAAATCGATAATCTTTATGATAATCATCTTGTTGTCGCATTTTTCGATCAGACAAGGTAGATAATGCAAAAAACAAAGCCTTTCCTATTCATTTGTTGCATACTGTTTCAAGATTATTTCATTTACAAAACGATGAAATCGAAGAAGTTGAATTAGCTGGTTTCGATTCTCAACATCAGACATTATTCTGTATGAATGTTATTTCAAATCAATATCTTCAAGTGAACAGTTTTTCTTCGTCATAAATTCAATTTTATCGTTGTCTTTTCTTTTATTTTTCAAGATTACAACACATTCGATTCGTTTAATTGGTAATAACGGTAAAGATTTACTTGTCGAATGGACCAATGATTCAAATGAAATCACTGTTGGTTCATCGAATACAACACAATGTGTTTGTGCAAGTGGAAATCAATTGTTCTATTTCGAAATCGGTCGTGAAAGTTTCACAGAAATCAAGTATTCTATTTTCGAAAATATTGTTTTTATGTATCGAAATCGACTTCTAGTAAATGTAAACTACCGTATAATATCGCCTGCTTGGATGTGACACCATTGAATTGTCAAGAAGAACGAACTGATTTATGTGTTGTCGGTCTTTGGACACAGATATCAGTTTGGGTCTATCGACTTCCAACACTTGACGTCCTACATAAAGAACCGTTGACATCAGGTAGAAAACACAAGATTAATGAAATTCTGATTTCGTGTTTTTTTTCTTCTTATTATTAAGATACGTTACCTCGTTCTGTTGTTATGATTACATTTGATAATCAACCATATGTCATTATTTCTCTAGCTGATGGTCCTATTGTTTATTATTTTCTCGATTATGAACAAGGAATTTTATATGAACGAAAAAAAGTTGCATTAGGCACAAAGCCAACAACGCTAACAATATGCCAACGAACTGACTTAGCTTTGAATACATCATCATCGTCAGCAGCAATGTCGACAGATTCGACAACTCAACGAACAGTTCTATTCGCTTGTAGTGACCGTCCAACGGTTATCTCATCATCGAATAGTAAATTGATATTCTCAGCTGTTAATCTAAGAGAAATTGTCTGCATGTGTTCGTTTAATTCGGAATTCTATGGTTCAAGTTTGACATTAGTTACTGATGCGGGTGTTATACTTGGCCGAATTGATGACATACAAAAACTACATGTTCGATCGGTGAATCTAGGCGAACCAGCACGTCGTATTGCATTTATGGAAGATGAGAAAGCGTTTGTTATCTTAACACAATATATAGATATGTTTCAAACCGATTCATTAACACCAATTTGTAAACAAGCACATCAAAAACTCGATTGTCCAACAACGATTAAAGCCATCAATGATCTTGTATCAACACAACAGGATATCGCTAATTCAATTGTTGTTCTCGATCAACATACACATGAAGGTTAGCAATTCGATTGAGTTTTGTTTTTGTTTTTCAAAATAATTCAATGTTCGTCTCTTTCAGCTCGAGTATCTGTTCGTTTATTAAACCGTGAAGAAGCGTTGAGTGTTTGTGTTGTTACATTTGCTGATGATCTTTCATCATCGTATATCGCCGTTGGTACGTCAATTATTTTCGAAGATGAAGATACACCGAAAATCGGTCGAATTATTCTCTATCGATATAAAAATGGACATCTCAATTTTCTTACTGAAAAAGAAATCAATGCTGCACCACATGCGATGTTACCATTTCAAAATAAATTACTTGTTGCTATTGGCAGTTCTGTAAGAGAAACTCTTTTTTTTTTGTTGTTTTACTGATAAGTCATCGTTATCTATTTGAAATAGATTCGTTTGTATAAATTATCACCCTCAACACATGAATTAATTCAATTGACGCAATATCTTGGACATATCGATTGTTTACAAGTGAAAGTCAAAGATGATTTTATTCTATTCAATGATCTTATGAAATCGTTGACAATCTTGAGATTTAATACAGATGAAGGCAAATTTGAAGAAGTAAAAGATTTTGTATTTAAACAGAAATCAAACTTGATTGGAATATAGATTGCACATGATGTTCGACCACAATGGACAGTAGCTTGTGAATTTTTCGATGATGATACATTTATTTGTTCGGAAGATGGTGGTAATTTAATATCTTGTCATAAAGACAGTGGATCGGCGAAAGAAAACGAAAGAAATATTCTTAAACAATTAGGATTTTGTTATCTCGGAGAGAATGTCAATGTTTTTCGACACGGTATTGTCTATTTCTTCCTAGTTTATCGAATTTGTTTTCTTCTCAGGTTGTCTCGTTACCCAACAAACTGCTGAATCGACAATTTCACTTGAAACTTGTACTCTCATGGGCAGTGTCTCCGGTTATATCGGTCTTCTTTTACAATTAACACCCAATCTCTATCAATTATTGATGTCATTACAATTAGTATTAGCTGATTATATTCCAAGTGTTGGAAAAATTGAACATGGTGCATGGCGATCGTTCGAATCCGATGGTCGTTCGGAAGTTTCATGTGGATTTGTTGATGGTGATTTAATTGAAACATATCTTGACCTACCTAAAACAGTACAAAAAGAGTTAATCAACGATTTACGTGTAAGTTTAAATCATAAGAACCAAACAAAAATCAAATCATATTTTTAAGGGCGAAAACAATCTTGAACTCAATACAACAGTTGATGAACTAGTCAAAATCATCGAAGAATTAGCACGAATCCATTAGATGATTCGGAAAATAAATGGATATACATATATTTTTCTTTCTTTTGTAAACTTCATTGCTATTTTAAAAAAAAAGCCATAGCTTCCTTACATTTTCTAAATATTGCCTATTACTTTAGATGGTTTTAATTATAAACAAAAAAACATATTCAGATAAATGTACATTAGATGATCTTGCCGATCATGAAAGTCTGATAAAATTATCAAAAGAATTTGCACGAAGTGACGAAATTATTCAACCGAACGAGGAAATTTCTCAAACAATCTATGTAACACAACGTGAATTTGCTGTGCTGAATTCAACTGATCGTCATCAATTTCGATATCTCGGCAGTGATGATGCGACTACATGTCATATCATCGTCATCGATAATCAAGCCGCTGTTGCACTCGCACATTTAGATGGAGGTCAAACACGTCTAACTCTCGACAATATACTTCAGGAATTGGATCGTTATGCACCTTCGACTGTTCAGTATGATGTCTATCTCTGCGGTGGATTTCTCGATGGATCATCTAAACAATATTCGCGAAAGTTGAGCAATGAAATTCTTCACATTCTTTCGACATATCGAACTAAAACATTTCATCTAAAACTCTCGGCAATCACTGATTTCAATGATCAGATACGAAATCAAATTCACTATCCTCTGATCTACGGCATTTGTTTCGATATTCAGACAAGAACACTACGCAAAATGAATTTTCAGGATTTTGGACCGGCTTTTCGCCTTCGATCCATTTACCAATCGATCGATGATCATCCGGCCTGGTGTATTTACTCGTCAATCGAAGGAAATATTCAAATTCCGAAATTTTCTATCCCACGACACTATATCGATCATTATTATCTACGTTTATATCAATCCTATTTTCATAATGATAAATTATTATTAACAAAAACTTCGACTTCACCCGAACAGGAACGTCCAACGTATATAAAAAATATGAAGCGAAATATTTTATTTATTTTAAAATATTGGCAATCGATTCCGACATGGTTCGATTCGAAAACAAATTCAATTTCTTATCAACGAATTGATAATCAATGGCAAACAGACAATAAAAATCTTATTGACGATATCGAAATTGATTAAATATTAGTTATTTTTTCTTCTCTTTTTTATATACGTATGTTTTCTATTCCAGATATGTGGAAAAGTTTAATTAAAACTTCGAGTATTCTACCGAGAACTATCTTTCGTCGTTTTCAATCGTCGAATCAATACTATCAAGTCAATGATGATATTTACGGTTTAACCGATGATCAAAAACAAGTTCGCAGAAAGAAATGTGTTTTGCTTTAATTTGAAATAAATGATTTTCAGTTAAGAGAAACTGTTTTTCAATTTGCTCAAAAAGAATTAGCACCGTATGCAAATGAAATCGATCGAACGAATTCGTTCTCAAAACTTCGTGTAGGATTTCAATCGAATACGAATTCATATCGTTTCTTTTCTTCGTTAGGAATTCTGGAAGAAAGCTGGTGACCTTGGTTTGTTAGGCGTTACTGCTCCAGGTAAACAAATATTTTCGTTTCGACAAATCTATTCTTATTTTTTTCTGTGTCCAGTTGAATACGGAGGTTTAGGTTTGCATTATACTGAACATTGCATTGCCATGGAAGAAATCTCACGTGCCAGTGGTTCGATTGCGCTGAGCTATGGTGCACATTCGAATTTGTGTGTCAATCAAATCGTTCGAAATGGAAACGATGAGCAAAAACAAAAATATTTGCCAAAAGTATACAATTATGATGAATATATTTGATTCAATTATCTTTTCAGTTAATCTCTGGTGAATATTTCGGTGCATTGGCCATGTCAGAACCAAATTCAGGCTCGGATGTTGTTTCAATGAAATTACGAGCCGAAAAGAAAGGTGGGTACTTACGTCTCCTTCACTAATTAATTTTCATATGTGTATATATAATCGATATGTTTTTTTCTTCTTATGAAATGAATACATTTCATTTGCATAATAATGATGATGACTAACATTCCAACATATTTACCTCAGCCAGTTTTTGCTCCGACAGTTTGTAACCCTTGTGAACAGTTGAGACAAAATCTACAGAATAAATTAGTATGGACAAAGCCAAATCCTACGCAAAATGATGAAATTATTTATAAACTCTACGATTTCGATGGAAATAAAGAAAACAATCTCGTTCGATTGATATTTTCGTATGCTGGAGTCAATTATAAATATAAAAAAGTCAGAAAAGATGAATGGAATCGTGTTAAATCAAGAATACCTATTCAACAATTGCCGATTTTACGCGTGCAGAGACAATTGGGAATCTATTATCGAGATGTTATTTTACGTTATTTAGCACGTGAATTTGATTTAATGGGATCTAGTAATCGACAACAAGCAACTGTCGAGATGATTGTTGGGTTTAGTGAAGATTTTCGAAAGAATTTATTCAAACAAATTGAAAATCAAATGGATATCGAACAACGAACCAAAGTTCTCAATCAATTTCTAATTGATTCTGGTCATAACTATTTAAATCAATTGGAAAATTTCTATGAAACTTTTCATTCTCAAGGTCCATTCTATCTTAATTCACAAATGTCTCTAGCTGATTTAATTGTACATGAAACAATTAATTATTTTGTTGATATTCAACCGAAATTACTCGATAATTATCCTCATTTGCGATATGCTCGTTATCATATGAGCAAATGTCCTCAATTAACTTATTATTTTAATGAAAAATCAAGTACAAAAAAACGACATCGTACTGAACCGCCAAAAGAATCTCGTCAACGTCAGCAACGCCGTCGATCGTACTCGCCAAAACAACAAATCAGTCGTCCTTATCGAACAAATGAATCATCAACACCGAAGAGTATCAAGCAGAAATCGTTCATTGACAAAGCAATACAAGTTGAGTTACCCAT
>Ga0209914_1000411_pt1 | contig 58017 bp, 79 predicted proteins | sample ThiBiot_500_plan_FD_183949 | JGI IMG/M metagenome (GOLD analysis project Ga0209914, IMG submission 183949) | Wastewater bioreactor microbial communities from Cape Town, South Africa - Thiocy_cont_500_plan (SPAdes) | ecosystem: Engineered > Bioreactor > Thiocyanate-remediating > Anaerobic-Aerobic...
ACAACCACAACAAAACTCGTATGCATGGGCCCATTATTTTCTTCTTCACGTGTCGTTGACAACCGTTTAGTTTTCTTAACAATATTCAATTCATTTTGATAATCATCTAAATGCTGAATGTTATCCTCATCCGATGATGTTGCTGAGAATTTTCGTTTCAATGATTGTTTAATCTGTTTAATCTCTCCAATAACTTGATCATCAACAATAATATATTCATCTTTATCTGTAATTGTATCTGTATGTTCGAGCATGAGTTTGATCTTCATATGTTGAACTAAAGCTTCATTGGTTTCATCATCATATTCCTCTTCACATAGTAAAATCGTGCCATTGATTAATTTAAATTGATCAAGTGTTTTCGCTAACATTTGTTCGTTATCATCGTCGTCATCAGCTGATATCAAAATCCTTCCACTGCCATCAGCGATGATCACATCGGGTTTGTTCATTTTCAAATGTTTACGAATTAAACGTTCGTATAAACTCTTCAATGAAAACAACGACATGTTGATTCGCACACGAACTGGCTGTTCGAGATCACTGCATTGTACACACGATGGATTCGGTTCTTCCAACGGAATCGATTGGATAACAGCTCCGGTTTTACGATTTGTCGAAATAAATACGTTGGTTAAATGGCTGATCGATGTGAGCGTGTGATCACTGGGTGATCGCGGGAGAATCGAAAGGATTTTTCGTGCTTGAAGAACAGTGATACCAGCAACGATGGCGTTTGTCGTTGCAACAGCTGGAATGATGTTTCCAGCCATGGATTTCACATCGAATTTACTGGTGAGATTAATACCGAATATGTACGCGCGAAGATTAGCTGCGGCAGTGACAAATCGTAGATCGGCATCGTCGTTTTTATCCCAAACGAGAAACGAAGGTTCGGAACTGGTCGATGCGATGTGTCGTTGTTTGTCTGAACGTTGTTTGAGTTCGTGTAAACTCTCGATAAACATTTGAACGTATTCGGAGATCGATTGAATCCGTTGATCGTTGAGTTTCGGTCGTGTCGATTGTTCACTTTCGTTTTCTCCATTGGAACTGGTTTCATTCAATTGTGAAGCTTTGCCGTATTCAATCGGCGTTGGTTGTCGTCGTTTTTCCCAAAGATTTTTCATTGAAATCAAATAATTAATATCATCGAAGAACAACTTATTAAACACGCGTTGAGGATTGAAATCCTGCATTTCCTGTTGAATCCACTCGCGTGTCGACACCCGATGACCATTCGTGGGCTCGTTATTCTCCGGATCATCGGCGTCCGGTGTGACATCTTCGTTATTCGGATCGTCGTTGTCGCCGAAGAATTGATTGTAGAGAAATTTCGCCCAGACAATGCAATGAATCGGTTGTGACGGCGTATTACGAATCGTGCAAACAGCGTAGGTTCGTTGTTGTTTCGGTTTGGCGATGCAATCGTAGCATTGCGTTCGACCTTTGAAAATGAGCGTTGCTTGGCCGTTGTAGCCGGTCGAACCGCTGTCGATCAACGGTTTCGAACAGAGCAAACACATTCGATTGACATGTTGCCGAGCTTGAACATTGTCGAGAGCGTTGATGACAAAATCGTATTGTTTGTAAAACGAGATGTCAAAACGTGGATCGGTTATAACATCGCCGTGAAAAGGCTCGATTTGAATCGATGGACAAAGACGACGGATACTATCACATGCAACTGTAGCTTTCGGCTGACCGACGTGCTCTCGACGGAAAAGAAATTGTCGATTTAAGTTCGAGACTTCGATCGTATCGAGATCGATTACGCCAATCGAACGAAATCGACACAAAGCGAGAGATTTCAATAGTTCACAACCGATACCGCCAGCACCGACGACGAGTACGGAGCTTTCCTCGGGCGATTTGCCGATTGTAGTCGTAGAGGAATTGCCATTTGTATGAACTGATGACGAATTTAATGTTGTAGCCATCTGAAAACGAAAAGAATGAGGAAAAACAAGAAACAAGGAATATCTAATAAGACATCAGTCATTCATTCGACAAATCTACGTTTGATTTGTGACATTTTCTTTATTTCTTTAGAAAAAAAAACACAAAAAAGAGGTCACTACTTTACGGGATTTGAGAATCCATCGAGGATCAAATACGCTCGAGTTCGATTTGTGTTTTATCGTTTCGTTGATCACCAGTGTTGATCGTGGATGCCGGTTCGAATAACATCACTGTGCATTCACCGTTTTCAGTTTTAGGATTATGTTCGACACCTCGAGGAACAATAAACATTTCGCCTTCATTCAAAACAATATTTCCGTTTTGATTATTTCGTAATTGAATTGTGACTTGACCTTTGATGACGAGAAAAAGTTCGTCTTCATTCTCATGCGAATGCCAACCGAATTCGCCGGATAATTTCGCGAGTTTTACATGTTGTCCGTTGAGTTCACCGATGATTTTCGGTGTCCAATGAGCCGAAAATAGCGACGCTTTCTCGTTTATATTCACTTTCGAGAGATTTGACATTTTCTTCTCACTGTTATTTCAAAATAAATCGAATAACAACTAGATTCTTCGCCACGTGTCTCGAGAGAGAGAGAACGAAAAGATAAGATTGTTATGTTACATGATCGAAAGCTTTCATACGACTCTTTATATTGGAATTGTCCTTTGCCATGGCGTTTCTTTGTTAGACTCATCATGTACTAATCACGTATCTACTTTTATGTGCTTTTTTTTACTCTATTTATAAACAGACAACTAAACAACAAAAAAATGCAATCGAACGACGAAAAAGAAAAACAAACTGCCAAACGAAAGTCATGTCTGAGTCTGTATGATGATACTTACACAAACAAATAGTGTAGTTAGTACATCTATCTTTTAGCATATACACACGTACGACAACGAATTATTGACCTGAGGATCATAATAGACAGTTAATTATCTTCACAAAGAAAAAAAACGACATAAATCTTCTCTTCGTTGGTTTTTTTTTCTTATAATTAAAATTCCCATTGTGTTGCTCGATGACTATGTTGACATATTGCTTGGATACTTCCATTTTGTTCAGCTTGTAGATACATTCCATTCGATGCTTTAATAACGATTCGAGAATATGTTGGACATAATTCAAAAGCAAACTTCGATGGTTCACATCCACTAACACTAATTGTTTCATCATTAGCAATTTCCCAATAAAGTCCATCAGATCCTATTATAAAAACAAAAATCAAAATAACAAATTCTAAATCACTGAATCATTGTCTCTACCTTTGAGATAAACAAATCCATCACTATGAGTTCCATCCGTCGGTTCTTCTAAGATGAACAATGCAAATATCGATTTATTACATTCGATTGTTCGCGATTGTTTATTTCGAAAAGCCACATAACCAAAATCGCATTTGAACACACAAAATGGTCGATTGATAAATTTCAGCAAAAAACAACTTTCACTTATATTCAATTGATCATTCATAACTCGCATCTGACCAGTTGCATGAGGAACAATGAATTTTCCATTCGATGATTGAAATATAACATGACCATTGCCTGTCGATTGAATATGAAAACCAGTTTCCATCGATCTAAATTTTCGATTCATTCTACTATTGAAGTTCATTGCTGTTTTACTTACTTTTTATCTGCAATAGCTTGAACACTGTGACCCTCTAATTTCCAATATTTATTATTCGACGTTCGAATATGATATAATTCTAGATTTTCATCATATTCCAATTGAAATATACTACTATTATCTCGCTCAGATTGATTAGCAGATAAATCAACACCTTGTTTAATCGAAACAAGTTTACCATTTGAAGCCATCAGACATATTTGTTGTTTACTTTCTTCTAATAAAAATTGTTCATCTTTACTCGGCGTTTTATTTCGTGTTGTCATCATGCCTAATGGACCGATAGCGGTCAAATAACAACCATTACAATCTTTGAATGTCAAATAGCCTTTATAAAGTTCAATTGTGAATAAAGTTTCATCAGTTCGATTCGTTATTAATTTTCCATCTTTATGAAAGTAGAGACCATTATATGAACGAATACAATAATATCCATTTGAATATTCAACTGTGATGATTGATTCACAACCCCATGGAATGATATTGTCAATATGAATTTCATCATCTTCATCTAATTGAGCATACCGTTTGCGAAGAACATGTTTTAAATTAATCTATCAAATAAAAACAGCAAAATTCGGATCTAAAACAGAAACAGTTAAGTAATGATGATGTACCTGTGGATGAAGTGCAAGATGAGGTAACCACCATTCGGGTATTTTACTAAAGCAATGAAGTTGATCAGCATCTCCACCTAAGTACGTTCCATATGTTATAGATTTGAATGCCCATTGACCATTCGAGTGATATTCAAGATGAAAACGACAATCGTCATCAATTTCGAGTGTGTCGCATTTCAATCGACCATATCTATCTGTTGATAAATAATAATCAAGTGAAGATTGAAGATAGATACAATCATTTGAAAGGTGGTAGATTAGTTTCCATTTTTGTTTCTTTTTCAAACATGAACCAGCTAGAGAAAAAGAGTCTCTTAGTATATATTTTGATTTATAGAAGAAAAAAAAAGAACTGACTCGCATTTATTTTGAAACCGAATGTTTCAGCAGTTAGATATTTTCCTTTAGAATTGACCAAACCTAGTGCCCAATAAGATTTATCCATTGATGAACTGATCATTGAAGTCGGTGGGGGACGATTATGTTTGGTAATGAACATGGATTTTGGGTGATATCCATTTTGTTTAACAGAGGGTTTTTTCAATTGAGTTACCACATTGAATGGAATGAGCGATGGAGGTAATTTAACTTGAGGTTTCGGTCTAAATTGAGAAATAAAATTGTGAATACTATGAAATGAGAAAAGAAACCTGAGTGCTGAATGCATATTGAATCGTTGTGAGATTATTGTCGCTCAATCAATAATCATTTTGTTTAGTTAATGTATGTATGTCTATATGTATTGTCAAAGTAAGTGTCTACTAGAATAAGAATGACAAAGAGAATTGTCTCTGAATTTTTTCTTTCTCTCTTTCTCTCTCTCTTTCGGTCTCACACATAAATCTCTTTCGTTCTGTTTAATGACCGTTAGTTGGGCGAGACAAACAACAGTCAAATCAAATAAAATGAATATGAAACGTGTTGTTTTTTCTGAGTGTCAGTTTCCTCTCGATTATTCACCTATTGTAGTGAAGAATATGATTTGAATTTTTATGACCTGACAATTATGTTCGAGAGACGGAATCTTACAACTGCAAATTCAAACAGATAGTCTCTCTTTCTCTAAAATTAAAGACAAGAACAATAGAATTTTTTTGAATGTAGATTAAATCCGAGTATGTGACTATTGCTCAATGACTTTCCGTTTTAAACAGGTCTTTGATGTCGACGTTGGTTACATCATTCATTTGAAAAGAATTAAATAAATGACAGAAGAAGAAGAAGAAAGGATTTCTTTTTAATAAGCTCATCTGAGTAATTGAGGTTCACAGTTCTAAATATTAAATAGAATTTGAGAAAGATTCTTCATAAGATATTTCTTATCTATGCATAGTTTTTATTCATCAAATATCAATACAATATAAATGAAAAAGAAAAAAAACAAAATGTAACATTGATCTATACACATGAAAATTGGTTGTGTGCGTGTGTGCGTTTTGTCATTTCACCAATCTAATTTTTGTGTATTATCGACGAGAGAAAAAAAGAAAAAGTTATAACCGGAGTATTACAAAACCCGAGCAAAAGACATGAACATATTCTCTTTCACAAGGAAGAGTTCATTAAAACACAAAGAACAAGAAGAACACGATGGAAGCATAGATAACTTGACAACATAGAAAAAAAAAGAAAGAAGAAGAGAAAAAATATTTATGATAAACATAGACGTGCACGTCGTTTTATTTCAATGTTCATAGAGATTCTGTTTCTTTCGAGTTTACTTATCAATTGTATTAGAGGAGAAAGATATGTCAATGACTAAAATTGAATAGGACAAAGCAGAAAAACAAAACAAGAACTAAAAATGACTAATTATTATTATCTATCATTGATTTTGTTAATTGAAGATGAACATGATTGAGAATTAGCTTTTAATCGACCAATTTTAATATAAACACGAGCATGTGGAAGCGTCTGAAGACGAAAAAAAAGCATAATTATAAATCTAATTTGTTGTTCAATAAGAAATTACTTTTAATGTATAAGCAACTTGTTCGTACGTTGCAGCTCGTAGATCTTTGCCGTTAACTTCAAGAATGAGGTCTCCAGACATTAATCGACCATCTTTTTCTGCCGAACCTCCTTCGATCTAAATCAAAATCAATCAAATCTAGTCTCTAGTGACAATCGTCTACGAACAATGTGAGAGATGAATGTGCCAAAACCTTGTCGTTTGCCAATGATACTAAAGCCTGGAAAAAAACAAAACAATTAACGATTTATTTTCATTTAACTTTAGTTTTCTTGTTTTTTACCTAAACCTTTGCCACCTTTTTTAATAAAATCAACAGTGATTATCTCGTATTTCTCTTCTTCGTTGCTGATCTCTCGACGAAGAATCAGCAGACGAATGACATTCGGCGATTGTCTGAGCGCTTGTATGGCTTGTTCGTGTGTTGCCGAACGTAAGTCAATTGAATTGACTTCGAGAATTTGATCACCGACAAGCAATCGACCGTCAAGCTGAGCTGCACAACCTTCGTAAATATCATGAATAAGAATTCCACGCTAAATACACAAACGAAAAGTCAATTTCGAATTAAAATTTTATCATTTCGATTTACGAGCTGCGTGTCGGAACCGCCGACAACTGAAAGACCTAAGCCTGCTTGTTCACGATCGATTTCGATTAGTGTTTCGCGTCCGGTGACGATCGGTCGTGTTCGAGGATCGTCGAGATTTTCCTGCAGATTCGATTGTTGTTGTTGTTGAGGAAGAGATGAATTCGAACTCGATGATGACATCATAGGAATATGTGACACAAACGATCCGTTGTATTCCAATTGATTGAGTTTAGCTGTGTCCGGATTGACTAATGACGATTGAATGTCGGAAGAAATCGGAGAGAAATAATTGTTATCAGTTAAATTCAGTTGAATATTATTATGATTATTCGTTGCTATGTGCAGATTGGATAAATGGAAATTATCGTCGAATGTTTCGTCGAACGGTGGAGAAATCGATGTTGATCTTCGAATATTATCAGTTAGTTTAAATTCATTAGCATGAGTCGAATGATTTGCATAGGGATTATTTAATGCCATGTCATGAATAGCATTTGGATTTCTAATGAAGACAAATTATATACAGAAAACAAAAACACATGAATTCATTTAGATCTTTGGCTTTTTTTTTCTTTACCGAAGAATGATGAAATTTAAAAGTTCGGATTTAATGGATTTGATTATTGAAGTGACGATTGAATGAGGTTTGCCTAAGAGTATTTCATCGTTAATCTAAAGAGAAAATTCGAGAGTGTTTGGTTTTTCGCTAATAGAAATTTTGATTTACTTGAAGTAATTGATCCGATGGTTGTAATCGATTATCACGTCCAAGTAAAGAATTTCTTTGAATATCACAAATAAAAACAGCTAAATTCTCCGGATCACGATGACCGATGAGCGAAAGACCAAGTGGTTCATCAATTTCCGTTGGTTCTCGCTTAATATCAACTAATAGAACATCGCCATTTAAATGTTCGTATTGTTTTTCATAGGAATTCGGATTCGATGGATCGAGTAAACTCTGAACGAGAAAATAGATCGGCGAACGAGCCGAACGAATGATTTCAACGGCATAATCATGTGTAGCATCGCGAAGATTATGTTCGTTGACTTCAAGTATTCGATCGCCTGTTTTCAATGTGCTCAATCGGCCGGCTAATGAACCCGGAATAACATGTTTAATAAAAATGCCTGATATACATGTTTCAATTGTATTTCCTGGTCCAGAGAAATCTAATTTGCCACCGACAATGCTAATACCGAGGTTTTTTGCGTGTTCATCACGATGGAGAACGACGAGTCGAGGTGGTCCCCAAAGTGTTAAACATAAACTTTCTGTATCGAGCATTTTTGATGGTAATGGTTCTCGATCATCGTGAAAATTCTGCGATGAACCTCCGAAATCGGAATCGAGACTTCTAAACAAAGGAAAATGATCATTTAGTTTTGTTCTTTGTCTTCTCCTCTTATTTGTCGTTGTTTCGATTATTTACTCAATCGGAATAAGTGTTGGATCGAGTGTTTGTTCTTTATATTGTTTGGCTTCTTCGCCCGAAATAAAAATAATACTAATCAAGAAAAAACAAAAGAAGCGCAAAATATATCGTTTTCACTATTCTTCAATTCACTGAAAATACCTTATATCTGACCCGACTAATGCCGCACGTCGGATAATAGCTCGTGCTTGTGCATTACTAATCTTTCTCATATTTTCATTGTTGATTGAGATTACAAAATCATCAGCTTTCAAACAATTATCAATAGCTGTTGATGTGATCGAACGGATACAACATCCATTGGTACCGTGATCAATCGATGCGTCAACCGTTAAATCTAAATTTCAAATACATTTCAATTTTTTCAAAAGTCAATGTTCGAGATGTTTTACTTAGTTGATCGAAATTATTCTTAATTAATAATTCACGTTCGAGATACATGGGCAATTGAATAATCTCGTGACTAGCTAACAGTTCAACATGTTCCAATGTTTGTGAATTTGTTGATGGGACTGGCGATGGTATTTGAGAGGATTGTTTCGATGAGGACGCGGATTTCGTTGTTTCGACGAGAGGTGCTACTGGTTCATTCATTGATATATCTGGTTGATTGAAATCTTCGATTTCATTCAGACTAATTGTCGATTGAGGTTTTGAAGATTGATTCATCAGAGACGAAGATGAACAACGAGTTAGATGATTTCGATCATCATCATCATTATCATCACCAGTACTCAAATCAGGCTGAAACAGAAAAAAAAAAGAAAAATAACACTCGATTATTAACTTCTGTTCTTCATGTATGAAGGTCAACATATTGATGAGATAAACAACTGATGGATATCATGTCGCGAAAGAGAAATAGAGATAGAAAAACACTGAAGAAGTTAGAAGTCGGAATATGTTAGTGATAATTAACTTAAATCTAAACAGACATAGAACTTGAGGGAACTTTTATACATTTCTATAGTTTGACTAAGAATGATTTCCTGATGTATATGTGCTGTTTGATTGCTTATTGTTTTCATACGAATGACATTCGACTTGAATGTAATCTTATATTTTATCGTGCACTGAATCAAATGTGTAAAGAAAAGAGACAATTCCATCGAAAGTAATCAACAAAATTTCTCGTCAACTGTCAACGTTTTTTTCCGTTGATTCTTTTCATTGTGCGAACTTTTTCGTTTAATTCAATCTCAAGAGATTTCCTGTTCATGTCTTTGCCTATCTTCTAAATGCAACATTGAATGTTATCTCTCATCATTGATAGTACTGTTTCCTTTTCGACAATTCATATAATCAAATATGTCTTTGAGTTGTTCATCATTTCTTACGGCAAAATGACTCGAACAAAACTAATTGACTCACTTCTTGAAAACATGCCATTGAGTCGAAATTCGTCAATGTTGTTCGAGGCGAATGTCGAGATGATTGCTGTTTGTCGTAGCGAACGATAGGATCGTGTGAATTTCGAGAACGAGACGAACGTTTCGATGATGATGATAAATTCGAAGGATTAGATGCTGGCATTACTGGTGCTGTTTGTAATGTTAATGATTGTCGGTTCGATTTGTTTGTTTGAAAATTGCCTGACGTTCGTAGACGTTCGGTGTATGGAAGAGATGTTAATTTGGGCGTTAGAACAAGATGATCTGACTCGAATTGAATAAATTCAGGTAAATTAACACGAGAATTTCGCATGGTTAAGTCTGGTGCCGAATAGGCGACGTGTTCTTTACGAAATGATGAACGGATTTTATCGGATTTGAATTTGATTCGTTTAGATGTCGATGTACGTTTCGAAGTTTTTTCGATACGAGTGGCACTTTGCGATCGAACTTCCGTCGATCGACTGGCGGGTTTTTCTTTTTTCATTAATGTTTCAATGTATTCATGTCGACAGAGGATCGCTGGTGCTGAGAGAGCAATGCCCGATGAAATCATCATTGGCCTCGAGTTTAATGAACGATGAGTTGATGCCGAACGCTGCAATACAAACGTAAGTAAATATATCTTAACTTAGATTTCAAGGCAAAAGTATGACTACAATGACGACTATTGAAAGATCGAATTCTCTAGGGAATCAACATTTCTTTTTTCTTTTCTTATTTAAAAGAAACAAAAGAAAAACCTTCTTTTTTTGTCCCACATTTATTGATTGTTTTTTCTCTCGAGAATATCAAAACAATTTTAATCATAGAACTCGACTCACTAGGGGTAATAATCTGACCTCAATTAAAATGTAGAACCGAGTGCAAACACGACATAGTTTCTCGATTAGTTTTTTTTCTTTTGTTATTTGTTGTTTACCTTATGATTATTTGTCATTTCCGTTGTTGTTCTACTTTTACTAAGACGTGACACACGTCGACTATTATTCATTTTTAAGTCTTTATCATTTTCACTGATGATTTTGTCATCACTATCGTTCTTAAATTTCGGATACGGCAATGGTTTGCAAATGCTGAGTTTAACGGGACCTTTCGGTGTTGATTTGAGAATTTGAATGACATCGACTAATGTCATATTTTCGAGAATAATATCATTGACAGCGACGAGCCGATCGCCGGGCATAAGTCGACCATCGAGTTGTGCGACACCTCCTGAGACTAGTGCACGTATAACAATAACAGGTGAATAACTTGGATTCGACGGATCTTGATAGTCGAGCACGGAAAATCCGAGACCGAAATCGGTTTTATGGAGTTCAATTGGAAGGACAGTTGTCGACCAAAGAGCGAGATTGGAAATGACTTCTAACGAACGTGTTCGTGTCGATCGAAGTATGGAACTATTGATTGCATCTAATGTGCCCATACTTTTGGCTTTAACGACGATTTCTGTTGTTTTACCAAAGGATATGGAACGAGAACGTGTCGAACTTAATTTGGCATTAATATCATTTGCTGATTGACTCTTTCGTCGAGCACAAACTAATTTTATTTGATGTTTTACATGTTTTAGCAATTCAATAACATGAATATGATTTTTGCCATATAAAATTTGATTATTTATCTGAAAAACAAAACAAACGACATAATTCGTTTCTTTTTCTTTCGACAAATTACTTCTAAAAGTTCATCAGCAGGTTTGAGAACGCCTTGTTTCTCGATGAGTCCATCAGCTAGTAAAGTTCGAATATAATGATGTGCTCCGATTTCTTCGCCATTTTCAATATCAATCGTTCCTTCTAATGTCATTCCAAGTGTTTCATTATCAGGTTTATAGATATCAACAATAAATATGTCGTAATTTTGTCCTAAACTTTTCATCCATTTCTGTCGAATTTGTTCGTTAATATCCGATTGATCTTGAAATTCAATCTTTTCTTCTAATTGTTGGAGAGATTCGAGAGCTAAAGAAAAAGATTTCATTTTCTTCGTTCGATATGTCTTAGAAATTACCAATCATTTCTTTGATTTTTTCGTATTTTGCTCCGTCAGTATAACGTCGAACTTTAAGTCGTACAGATGAACTCGTATTTTGCAAAAGATAAAGTGCTTGAACATTAGAAAATCCATTTAAAGATTGATCATTAACTTCAATTATTTGATCACCAATAGCTAAACGACCATCACGTGCTGAAACACTTCCTTTAGCTATATCACGAATAAATATGCCGGCGATTGCATCTAGAAATCGATGAAAAAAAATTTTCATTCCCGTTGTGTCGTTCTCTCTCATTGTTGTTTATAATCATTGCAGATTAATCATTCGATGTTTATGATATACAAATGATCTACGACTTCCATCTGCTTCGTCGTCGACAGAATCATTTTTTTCTCTCGCTCTCTCTCTCTCTTCGCCATCCAAAAATAATCTTTGTTTTTAAACTAAATATTCTTCATTTGTCATCGTTTCTCTCTCTCTCTCTCCCTTTCCATCTTTTGTCGATGATCTTGAATTATGAATTGTGATGTTCTCCATATCATAAATCATCTCTTAACTCCACTCGAACCAGCTCTTTCGAAAGATAATTTCTAATTCAATACATGTCGCATCTGTGCACATGATTAACTAATAGTTTACGTGATAAATCAAGATGTTTTCAATATCGAATTCAATCAAATATTTACCGTTATTAGTCGAATCTGGACTCACATAACCAGCTACGGTGATACCGAGACCATCGTCACCTTTTTCCAATGTAACATCCAATAGTTCAGTTCCATCTTCCGATTGACACTAAACATATTGATGCAATCAAATAACGACATTTAGAATGTAGAATGACGAACGAAGAGATGGTTATCTAGTCAATATTTTTCTTTTTTTTTTGGCTTGAGAACAACTCGAAAGAGAAGAGAAAGGAAAAGAAAAGAAAACTGAGATTTTCCCGAGATTAACAATCGGACTCGTACTGTTCTTTATATCTTTAATAGAATCGGCCGCATAGAAAACATACATTCACTAATCTACAAATGCTTATTTCTTTTCTTCTTCTTCTTCTTCTTCTTCGTCTTCTCTCCCTTGTTTGAATGTTTTTTTTCCTTCTAATAATACATTGACTAGTAGAAAGCAACCTGTCATAGTCGCAAATTCTTGAATCGAGAATGAAAAAGAAGAAGAAGCATAAAGAAAGACGACGGCACCGACAAATAAGAAGAAAGTACTCTGGAGATTTGAAGGATGAATGAAAAAAAAAACGGAAAGAATACTAAATAGGAGAGAAATATATGTATATAAACTATAAGCGTGTAAGAAAAATATTACATGCAAACGCTTTCATGTTCTGTTGATAATTGATTGCTTTTTTTTTAATATATATATGAAGTAATCTCAATCGAATTTAAACGAGAAAAAAAAAGAAACAAACGAACCTGTTCGAGAAGATTGTCGAGTATTTTTTCGAGATTGAGATTCGTTTCAAGTAAACGTTCAGTACGAAGAAGAAGTTTCCGTTGTGAATTGGCAATTAGTCCATCATCGTTGAGAACCGTTGAAGATGAAGGATGTCTCAAATGAGGTATACTTTCGGATGATATCGACGGACGTTGTGACATCGATGGCGTACTATTCGTTGCCGTCGTTGGTTCACGTACACTTCGAGCAACAACAAGACGAACTTGTTCCGAACATTGTCGAAGTATTCCAGCTACTTGTTCCGAACTCATACCACGAACATAAACACGATCGATTTGAAATAAATGATCACCTGTATGTATACGACCATCCTAAATATATATTAATACAATAGAAAATCTACGCTCGCTTGACAAACTAATAGAATAAAAGATAATGATGCTGCTGATGTGTTATTTGTATGTATATATATATATGTGTATGTCTATGTATATATAGATTGCTCATCAGATTTGCAAGTATGTAAAAGCAAATGATTGTTTGTCTTTTTTCTTATCTTTTGCCATTTCCTCTTTTCATCTTTCTGTTCTTCTATCTCGAAGCGGATATATACATACTACAACTAGTAGCTATTATTCATTAGGCAAATTTATTTTCTTTCTTTCTCTTTTCCTTCTTAGTCTTCTTCGTCTTTTTCGTCTACTATCGCTACTGCGTCTTCTTCTTTAGCGTATCTTCACTCTATCTCTATGGTTTTTGGCATTTTTCTTCGCTCTGCTGTCTTTTGTTTCATCGATTAGAAAAACAGCTGGAAGCAAAACAGGAGAAGAGATGATATGAAAATATAAAATAATAAGATCATATAGATATTACCTTATCGGCAATCGAACCAGGCACAATTGCTTTGACAACAACACCAGTTGACTTATTACCACTAATGCCAAAGCCAAGCCCGGAGCCGTCGTTGGTTAATTCGACAACTTCAATTTGTGTCCACAATGTATTTAGCTAAAAAGAAACAATCAATCGAACTCAAAATATCCACATTAGATAGTTATGACAGATAAATACATATATATATATGTATATGTACAGAGAATTTTCCATATGTCTATCAATCATTATCACTTACCACCATGTCGACGTTAAAGGGCGTCGACAATATTGGCATACAGCTGTGTCCATTACGAATCGACGATGACACAGCCGCATAAGAATAATCGATAAGACCAGTTGTTCGTATAATAACAAGTTCAATTGATAATTTGCTTGAATCCCTAAGTAATTGATCAGTATGATTAACAAGTGTCAAATAATCGTATGAATCCAAATAAATATTATTTATTCGTATGATTTGATCGGCTAGAGAGAGTTGACCATTTCTTAAAGAAAAAGGAAAAACCAAACGATATTTTTTCCTTACAAATAAATATATATATATATATATAAATATATCTACATCTACATGTAAGCGTAAACACATTGTAAGAAGCAATCTCGGCTTCTCGCATGAAATTCTCAATGTAGTACCACGAGAGAGGGAGAGAGAGAGAAGCAAAAGGGGGACGACGAAAAGAAAAGAAAGAAAGAAGAACGCTATTCTATCAATGCAATTCTACCAATAATCTAATTTTCATGACAAAATATCCTTCGTACGTACAGAACAAAATCAAATCCTATCTTTTATCGTAGTTATTAATATTTACAATAAATGCTAAAGTAGCACATTTCTTTTGTCAATCTATCTACTATATTCATATACATCATTGTCGTCGATAAACTCATCAGTTGTTAAGATAAATATACATATGTCTTACGCTGTTATTAATAAAACAAATTTTCTCGTTCTATTCTCTGGCCTTTTTTTTAATATATCTAATGAATAAGGTGTAGTTGTTTGTTGGTCGTAGTTTTTTCTATTTCCTTTTCATGATAATTATGATCTATTCCTTTTTTTCCTTCTTTCTTTTTATATCCAATGGGTTTATCCTTTATGACAATACTTGACGATCTCTCGAGACCTCCCCAAGACGATTGATTCTTTCTTTTTTTTCGCACACACACACACAGCCATCTATATAAATATAAGTAGAAGCTAACTCGCTGTTTTTTCGCTTGTATTATTTCCTAAATAAACTGAATTTTTGCCATATTTACAAATAATATCTTTCCAATTCATTTTTTTTTGTTATGTAGCTAACTTGTCAATATAGATTTGTATTTTCTCTCTCTCTCTTTCGCTTTTATGTGCGTGTCGGCAACTGTCAAAAAAAGTGGCAAGCAGAACATACGCGTTAGAAAAGTAACTAATAGGAAAATGATGGTTGTAAGAGGCTCGTACGCACACTCTTTTTTTATAAGAACAAAAATTGACTCGACGACGCGCGAAGAATTATTATTTGTAAATCATCATCTTCGTCTATTTTCTTCTGCTTCTTCTTTTTTTTGTGCTGTTGCTCTGCGTTTTCTAACAACACATCTTCTTCTCGTCAAATCGCTAAATCGATGAAGAGCATTATCATTGAAGGTCATTAGTAGACACAAAAAAGCAGAAAGAAATTTCATAAATAAAATCAAAATTGATTCAATTAGTAATTAAACGAAGAACTTACAAATCAGCAGGACTGTTTGCTTGAATATTATCGATAAAAACCGAATAGAATTTATAGAAACGATGTTTCAAAACAAGAACGTGGATGCCTAAGGATTCATCGGACGAGTTTCTATTTAATGTAATGCATTGAACAAGATTTTCATTCGATAAATAATCGTTGCTGTTGTTGTTATTGTTGTTGTTAGCTAAACAAGAATGAGATTCAGTAGACAGATCGGTCGATTCGTCTTATCGCAGAAAATAATCAATGACCTTGAATATTAGAGTTGTTTTTCAAGGAAAGAATTTTATCTTTTGTCAACAGATTATTAGAAACTAATGAGTATCGGAGAAGAAATTTATTTCCTCTACAGTATATCAATTCGACTCTAATTGAGTTAGTCGGTATAATTTTGTTTTCAAAAGAATTGTAAATTCCAGAGACAAAAGAAGACAAAAGCAAAGAAGAAGAAGAACGACGACGAAGTCTAGGAGTGATTTTCTTACCACATGAATGAGCCATGGAGACTGATTTCGATTAGAAAAGAAATGCATGTTCAAAGATCTGTTTCTATTTTCTAGTTCTTTTTTTTGGTGTGTACTAAGAAGATCTAACGGATCAGATATCGATTATGACAACTTCTGGAGAGAGAAAAGGAATGAAAAAATCATTTTGTTTACCATTCTGTTCTTCGCCAATATTTTATTGGATAGAGAACGGCAACTAATCAGCACAAAGCGCTAGCATCATGATAAATTCATTTCATTTTTTGCCCGAATAATAATTATTTAAAGTAGAAATGTCATTGAAAACAATTTGGCAATGGATTTCGAGCAATCAATGGTCTTCAACGAAGACGAGTGAAAACGTTGCTATTAAGTTCTACGAGAACGAACATCTGGAATCAGTCAAAATTCTAATTTATTCTGATTTATTATTAATGATCAATCAAGTAAAAAAAATGAAGAAAAAGGAAAAAAGAAGAAGAAAAAATACACTCTGGTTCTTTTTATTCGATATGTAGATATCAAAAGAAATTTCGAATCTAAATATTTGTCAACAATTGATCATAATTGATTGTGAAGAAACAATATTAACACTACCAATTCTACTGGGGTTTGACAAATTTTCTTCCGTTTTTCGTGAGAGATTTGTGTGTGTGTGTGTTTTTTTCCTCGCCTCCTTCCGCATCAACTAGAATCTTGCAATCAAGCAATTCGTTTTTTATCTGTGATTTTAATTGGCCTCAAGCAATACTCAATGAATTTTTCATGTTGCTTAAACCATCATTATTAATTCATCAACGTCAAAATAAAGTAGAAATATTCGTTCTATCATAATCCTCATTAAATTGATCGACAATTTGACTTAGAAAGTTCTTGCGAACCGGACAATGAACTCGACTTTGTCAAGATCGATTGTTCTGCTCGAACAACATGTTGATTTTTATACAATTGCAAATGATTGTTCGTACAAAGATATTGCCTATGTTGTTTCGTCGTCAGGTTCAACGGGAATTCCAAAATTAGTATTCGTTTCTCATGAATGTATCGTACCGAATCTTGAGCAATTGAAGTAATTAACTGAATTTCTAACTTAATATCAAAATTTAGAAGAAAAAAAATTTATTTTAAAGATCAATTTTTGATATCACATCAACCGATTGTCTATTTCGTTCGACACCATTGACATTTGATCCAGCATTCATCGATATTTTTCTTGCTATTCATTGTGGTGCTAGTTTATGTCTATTTTCGAATCAAATTCGACAGAATTCAATGTTAATCGCTTCAGTTTTTCGACAAAGTCAATGTACAATAGCTCAAGTATTTACCAGTCAACTTTAATATCAATGATGAATATTCGAGATCGTTTTTTTTTCTCTCTCTAGATGACACCGAGTTTCTTTCGTCAAATAGATACGATTTGTGATTTCTTGCAATTGAAAAGTTTAATTCTTGGCGGTGAACCATTTCCTTCTCTATCGAATTCAACAATTCAACAAATGATTCATCATAATAAACGTCTAATTAATATCTATGGTTTAACTGAAATGTCTTGTTGGGCATCGTATTACATCTTAAATAAAAATGATCTCAAGTAAATCTACGTCGGTTTTTTTTCTCGAATCTCTAAAGTTTCTTCAGAAGAACAAATGGCATTCCGCTCGGTCAGCCATTGAATGAAACATTAATGAGTCTGCAATCATTTTCTGATGAAAACATCGCCGGTTTTCAAATCATTCTCGGTATAAATCCTTTGATTTCCTGTCAGCATTTTCCTTTTGTTCGAATGTAGAAAGTTCAACACGTTGGACGCAAATCGGTGATAGATCATCGGAGATAAAATTCCGTTTTCCAACTGATGATATTGTTCGTTTTGATCAAGAAACAAACGAAATTTTCTACATCGGTAGAAAAACTTTAACATTCAAACGCTTCGGAATTATGATTAATCTCGAATATATCGAACAGGTAAACATTCGTCAAATGAAACGGGAGAAAAGTTTGATAGTTTTTGATACACAGATTGCGTATCGATCGAATTTACTTGATCAATGTGCTTGTTTAATGTTGACTGAAGAAGAAAATTACTTGATATTGATCTGTAAATTCAAAATCGATGATCAAATCGATCAACTTTCGATGTTTTTGAAATCGAATTTAACTGAACATTTTCTACCGAATCGAATTCTTTCATTGCAAACAAATATTCCATTAAATGTCAATGGAAAAATCGATCGACATAAATTATCTTCCATCTATGAAAATCATTCTTCTAACAGAGACATCAAAAGTATTTGGCAAGTATGACCGAAAAGTCGATTTTGACAGAATAGAATTCAAATTTCGAATATTTTTCAGAATCTTTTAAACAATCAAATACCGGAAATGACTTCGAACTTCATTTCTCAAGGTGGAAATTCGTTATTAACTTTGACATTGATCGAACAGATCAAACAATCGTATCCATCCGTTTCTACGGATGATCTATTCGATCTTATTTTACATAAAACTTTTCAAGATTTAATCTCCTATTTGACGAATCCTTTTCCAAAACAAACAACCAACGAATCATTCTCATCGAATTTCGTATTCAAATCGACATTCAATTCGAATCCAAATCCAATTTGGTCAATCGAACGATGTTCGAAATTCTATCTTCATCATCAAAATCGAATGATTCAATACACATCTCTTCCAAACGATCAGTCAATTTCACCTAAAAGTTTGACTTTACTTTGGAAATGTTTTATGAATAAATGTATCGATGCATCGCCTGTCATTGTCTTAATCGATGACATTCGACAATTTGTGATCATTGCTTCTCACGCTGGTCTGATCAATGCCTATCAAATCGATACCGGCGAACTTCAATGGTCGTTTCAAGCCAATGATCGAATCGAGGCGAGTGGAACAATATCTCGAAACGGCGAATTGTTCTTAATCGGTGATTACAGTGGGACTTTATATATAATCAATTGTTTCAATGGTGAATTTTATTCATCGTATCAATGTGCTGGTTTAATCAAAACGATACCGTGTATTCACAAACAATTCGATATCGTCTATCTCGGTGCTCATGATCAATATCTTCATGCAATTCAATTACAAAAAGATTCTTGTGAATGTCTGTGGAAAATTCCATTGAATAGTAGTTGTGTTTCATCTCCACAAATATCTGAAGATAATCTTCGAATTTACGTTGCAACATTAGCTGGTGATATCTTAGCAATTCAATCGAACGATGGAACAATCATTTGGAAAGAATCTCTTCATAAACCGATATTTTCAACAATGATCATTTGGAAAGAAAAGTTTCTAATCATTGGATGTGTCGATCAGAATATCTACTGTTTAAATACAATCGATGGTCAACAAGTAATGATTGATTATTCGAGAAAATCGAAATCAAATATTTGATCTTTAGAAATGGGTTTTTCAAACAAATGGTCCAATTTTCTCTTCGCCGTGTTTATTCAATGATAATTTATTAATCGGTTGTCATGATCAATCTCTCTATTCTATTGATCTTTCACAAGACGAACAAGCAAAATTGAAATGGAAATGTGTATTTCCATCAATGATTTATGCATCACCGTTTGTCAGAACTCATGATGAGATCGCGCTCGTCGGATCGACAAACGGATGTTTGCGTTTAATAAAAATTCCGACCGGAGAGATTATTTCTGAAATCGAACTCAATGACAAAGGATTATTTTCATCTCCGATTTCCTATAAGAATTTGATTTTCATCGGTTCGAGAGACGATTTTTTCTATTGTTACAAACTGATTTGTTAATCGAATAAATAATCTGTTGTTACGAAATGAAGGTGAACTAAATTCGAATGACATAGACGTTTGCGAAGAAGAAGAAGAAGAAGAAGAAAAAATGAACATTTCTACATTTGTGAAACCGTAGAAATCAATTCGTAAGACGAAGGTAATTATATTGAGTTGAATTAAGACGAAGAGAAAAAAAATCGAACAAAAAAAAACGCGAAGAGAAGAAAAGAGAAATAGAAAAATTAATTTCGAATGTATACTTATGTTATTATGTGAAGAAAATCTGTAAACATTTACTTGACAACCGAGTTCGAGTGAGTGTAAAACAAAGCAAACGACATCAATATGGCTAATGTAGCTAGTAATAATACTCTCAATACAATGGATACGATCACGCCAAGACCGTTGATGGATCGATTGACACATTCAGTTATCAAAGAAACGTCGAGAAGTTTGTGAGTCACACATTGTTCGATTGATGATTTGAATGGAAAAATCGACTTTTAGGAAATATTATATTGATATAAAACGACGGGAGAATGCGTTTGTTCTCAATCCGAATTCGATTGTTTGTGGTCCACCGCCACCTGTTCGATCGGTAGGATGAATTTCTTGTTGATCAATCGAAATGAATTATTCGTTTAGAAATTTATCTATGGAACAACATCGGATAGAGATATGAAAACAATTCTACCCAATGTTCCACCGAAAATGAAAGCAAATAATGTAGGTTAATGTGGCGATTTGAAACGAAATGTTTTCTTTCGGCTTTTTTTTCAGTCGGCAAGTGCGGAAAAACAAATGTGTCGCGAAGAATTAAATTTTCATATGCGTTCATTTAATATTTCTGTAAGATTTTGATCCAAAATCATTTTAATTTATTTATTTATTCCATTCAGCGAAAAGAAAAAACGAAGATTACCGAACTTCGTCTAAAATCAGGTTCATTAAGTACCAGTCCAACACGTGAAGTTCGAGCTCGATCAGCTTTTAAACTAACTCGTCATGAGAAAAATCAATTAATCGACGATACAGCGGATCTGCTCGCATCAATGGTCAAATCTCGACGAGCAACCGATCAAGACGCAAGTTTTTCAACACAACAAGTCGAATTTCTATTGAAATCTGTATTTTCATTGTCGAAATTTAAATTTCAGGCATTACCACTCTATAGTTCACGACATACAGATCCATCTCCGCGTACACTTGAGTACAGTTTTCTTTTCAACAGACAAAGTCATTTGATTTAATATTTGACTTTCAGAGAACCTTCGACAGATCTACGAACATTAACAGTAGCGTTGCAACGACGAGAGAGACGTGCTTTCGAAGATACATTTTCCAAAGCAATGAACTCAGTAAACGTTTTGACACGAAAAAAGAGCCAAAAGCAATTTACATAATTGTTTTCAGATGCAGAAGGCCAAACCAATTGCGAAAGGTTTCGTTTGTGAATATAAAATTTCGGTTTTCACCGGTAATTGCAACGGTGCATCAACAAATGCGCCCATCATCGTCAAACTCTACGGAACAAATGGTCATACGAATTTCTATGATTTAACTCAATCGCAAACGCATCCAGTACCTTTTCTTAAAGGTCAAACCGATGTTTTTGCTCTTCAAACATATCATGTCGGTGATTTAGTTGGAATCATCATTGGACATGATCGAAAAGACATGCGTATGAATACGAATCTTTGTTCAAGAACAAACCGAACATTTTTTATGTTTTTAGGAGCAAGTTGGTTTTTAAATAAAGTAACAATCGAAGATCCAATTCGTAATTTAACCTACGAAGTTCCGTGCAATGCTTGGTTATCGATTAAATCTCATGATCAACGAACTATTCGTACTTTTCCTGTTCTCTCAACAACACCTTCGAAACAAAAGAGTCTCTTCATATATTTATCTCGAAATAACAATTTTCATTTGTTCGTTTGTAGAACCACAAGATTCGATTGAAACTCATTCGGATTATTCGACAACCATCACCGAACGTACGGCACGATCGATTACCACCAATCCAAGTGAAAACGATGGATTAATCGAGAAAAAATCTCGAAAAGCTCAACAACACGTCTCAATCGGTCCGACGACCATCGCTCCTCAAACGTCAACAATCGAAAATCATTTAGATCCCGACGAATTCCTCATACCAAACCGACAAATTCGGTCGCCCGTTCTCTCGACAACATCTTCCGATTCTGATCTTGTCGATCGAATAATCATGGATCAAACCCCGTCAACAAATCTGACGCCTTCGCCAACATTGAATCCAGTTCGTTTACCGTCACTTGCTGAAAACGAACCTTTACAAATACTAGACGAATTGTTTCGAGGCACGTCAACTGACTATGATCGGCCGCCAGCTCGATTGGAAAAACGAGCATCGTCTCTGTCCTTCTCGCCTGATCGAACAACCCAGCATGATGATGAGACAAACAATATTCTGAAATTTTTTCAATAGAATTTTTTTTTCGTACTAATATGACATTACAAATACGAAAAAAAGACAAACAAAATAAAAGTTAATCGGTGGAATAAAATATGACTATTGAGATGAACTTGTTCATTCGATTGACTGACTAGTTCAAAGAATTCTCTTGGCTGTATATAAATGTCGAATTGATGTTTTGCAATATCGTCGACGAATGAAAATTATCAATATAATCAAACCGAAAAGTAGATAAAGTGAAAAACGTTGAAGCGTTCGAGTGAAATATCCGGGCCCGTCGATGACAAATTCGATGCGAGCGTCTTTCGAAAGAAGAAAATCGGGAATATCTTCTTTGGAATCGGCATTCTTTTGAGGAATTGATTGATCGATGTTTTCTTTTGAATAATATTCAAGAAGAAAATCCATCGTTTTCGATAGATCATTCGATTGACATGTCTCGCAAAGATATCGACTCGGAAATTGAACTTTCGGATGTTTTGGATCTTCAGTTACATCGAATCTTAAACGTTGATTAACTTGATTATGAACTAAACAAACGCAAACATAATACGAGAGAATTTTCTTGGGTCGATTACTTTTCCAAAAATAGAGAACCGCTGCTTGTTTATTTGTTAAATTCAATTGATCGATGTTTTTCGTTTCTTCCATAAAATTTTCACTGCATTTTTTGCAGCCAAAAAAATGTTTGACATAATTTTTAACAGCCAATGGAATCTCGAAGACGTCGACAGGATTTGAAAGTTTGCTTTCTAAAGACGATCGAAATCGATATGCAAAAACAAAAGAAAAAGAACTACCAATTGAATATTGTGAAACAGTGAGCGTATGAAAAAGTGTCCAAAGTGCACATGGATAACCACGAAATTGCGGCGATGAGCCAGCACAATGCTGGTATTGCTGACGATCACTTGGAAAATAGACATTCGTCGGTTCCATGTCGAATATTTCTCGAACTTGATTTCCAGTTAAACCTCGAGAATTTTCGTCGATTTTCAAGGCAATCATTTTCAAATGCGTGAGCAATTGTTCTCGTCCGGGAAAATACTAAACAATAAAAACAATAATTTCTTCTCTTTTCGTAGAACTAAACTTCTACTTTAACTAAAACATTGAGCCATTGTTTCAATGCCGTGTAAGCCGCACCTTGAATTCGATCGGCTTGCGGTATTTCGTATCGAAACATGTAGGACAAAGCTAATTCAAGATCGAGCATATGAATTTTCTTATGAACAGTAAATTGATCTCGAGTGTCGTCTAAAATATTCGGTTGCGTCGAAATCGATTGACTAGTTGTGAGAGGAATGTCGATTTGAAAATTATCGATGAGATTCTGTTGTTGAACATATGAGAGAATTAATTCTTTGAAGAATTGTCGAGAATTGAGTTGAATAGTGGCATTGCGTTTGAGATCAAGGCGTTGCGCAGTTCGATTACGAAGAATAACGAACAGAGCAGGAACATCAGTCCGATTGATGGGCAATTTGCGCCAAAATTGCCCGTCAGTTGTCGTACGGAAAATTGAGATTTCTGAATGATATTTCGAAAAATCGAGCATTAACTTTTAACAAAGAATTTTGATAAATATCGATTTAGAAAAAGAAACACAGAGAGAGAGAATCTAATTACTTGTCGACCAGTTAAATCATCACGTCGTTCGACAACAACGAGACGAAGTTTCGTCGATTTCGGAGCATTTGCATAGAGTTCTTCCATTATTACTCGACTAGAAATTCAAAACAAAAATCATCTTGATTTGTCAACTAAACCACTAACAAAGTTCTACGTACTTCTTTGGAGTAAATTGTGGCCATGACCCGTTTTTTATATCGAAATCTTCCAAACCTTTGATGAGTTCTAGTTCAACACTGTACATATCTGTCGCTGGAATTGAAAGAAGTTTCGATTGATTGAAAACTGCACTCGGTGGTACCAACTAATCATGAAACGATATTTATCTTGATTATTTTTTGTTTTCTCCTAGTTAAAATATCTTTTTTCTTACGAGAAGCGTTGGATAACCTCGAACATTATGTTGACGACAGAGAGGAGCATTGTTTCCTCCATAGCAATTCATCGCTCCTATGCGAACAACAGATTGCCACGCTTGAAGAGAAGAAAACAAAACGAACATAGTTTCAATTCGAAAAGAGAAATCAACTCCGTTTACCCCAAGTATCGATGCCAAGTTCTCGATAAATCTAATTGAAATGACTTTTAACAATGAATCAAGACAATCCAATCGAATCATACTTTAGCATAGGATTGACAATGTCCACACCAACTTGCATAGAATTCAATTAGCCAAGCAGTTTTCGATTGATAAACAGTCGAAACAAAATCTTCACTATTTAAAACAGTTAATTTATCTGATTGATTATATAATGAGATGGAATTTGAGACCGCTAATGGAAGTGTAAAAATCGATTGAATATAAATGCACACGATCAAACAAATCGATTTATAGATGTAGAAGAGATTCATTGGTAATCCAATGATGTACTTATTTACATATAATCTTCAAAAGAGACAAAGAAATCAACGTTGTTTTTTTTATTTGATGATAATCAAAATGATGATAAACTACGAAAAAAAAAGAAAGGAAAGAAAATGTTACGGTTAGTTATTAATCATCGTGAAGAAACATTTTTATTGACCGGTGAAATTCGGTTTACGTTTTTCCAAGAACGCGGTCATACCTTCCTTTCGATCAGCCTAAGAAAAGAAATTTCCATAGATTGAAGACATTTTCGTTTTTAGAAAACATACTAAACCGAATGTTGTATGAAAGAGACGTTTTTCAAGTCGATTGCCTTCGGCTAATGTTGTTTCAAATGCTAAACAAACAGAAACGAATATTTGACACAGACGAAAATGAAAACTGACCAGCATTGACAGCTTCTTTAGCCAATTGTACGACGACTCGTGAATGACTCGAGATCTTTTCGGCAGTTTTAATGGCTTCATCGACGACAGTTTCCGTTGGAAAAACTCCGCTAACTAAACCAATTTTCTCGGCTTCAGCTGCTTTGATACGATTGCCTGTTAAAACAATTTCCATGGCTTTCGATTTGCCAACAAAACGTGGCAAACGTTGAGTACCACCAGCACCAGGTATTGTGCCAATAATAATTTCTGGTTGGCCGAATTCAGCATTTTCACCGGCATAGATGATATCACACATCATTGAAAGTTCACAACCACCGCCTAACTAAAAATCAAGAATAAATGACAGATCAATGTAAAACATCGACTTACAGCAAAACCATTGACAGCAGCAATGATTGGCTTTTTAATTCGTGAAACTGCTGACCATTGATCGAGAAAACCTCCAGCAACAACTTGTGATAATGTGTTATTTTGCATTTCTTTGATATCAGCACCAGCTAAATGAGTTTAATAAGTGAAACTGATTTTGAAAATAAAAGGAAATGTACCAGCAAATGCACGAGTACTGCCTGTTAAGACAATACAACCGATTTTTTTGTCTTGATCAAGTGATTCCAAGACTATAGCTAACTGAATACATATATCGACAGTTAAATTAAACATAAAGATGAACAAAATAGTTGCATACTTCTTTCATTAGACCATCGCATAGAGCATTTAATGCTTTAGGTCGATTGAGTTGAACAAGTGCAACATCGGAATTTTTTCCTTTAACATCAACTAATAAATATTGATATTTCGAAGCTGCTTGTTTCGTTCCAGTTGTATCTATAAAAATTCTTACAGTTTTGGTTTTTTATGACTTCACGTAGTTGATGAATTACTGTCTTGAGTTGCTTGGGTCGTTTTCGATGCAGACGATGATGGACCAAGTGTTAATGTTCGTACATGATTTGATTTTAAAAGCGAACTTGTTGTTGTTGCTGTACGATTAATAACCTGCGAAAATGTTCTGCTAAGGAAACTCATCTATGAAAAAAAAAACAAGATTAGTACTAAAAATCAATCGATCCGAATCAACAGAATAAAGTCTAATGATATTTATAAATTTATTTTTTCTTCGATGAAAACATCTTGTGAATTTATTGGATGAAATTTAATACCAATAGAAATAACTACATTCACCATCCGATAAAATTTATCATTATTTCAGAGTAAATGATCTTAATAATTATTTTCATTGTCAAACAAACACACGAAAAACAAAGAATTGTTAACAATTTCTCCATTTTGATAAGACAAAACTCTCATGATTATTAGTCTTCGCTTCTAAACTTTTTTTTTTGAATAGAGAAGATACAAATTTTAATATAAAAAAGACTATTGAAATGGTTTCTAACCATCGGGAGGAAAAATTGAATCTAGTTAGTTGTATATTTAAACACGAGAAGAAGATGTAATCCGAAGATTTCGAAAGGATTTCTATAGATGTCGACCATTTCTGTCCTTCGTACAACCAGTGACAATGGACTCTTTTTTTCTTAGTGGTTTATTTTCTGGCCTGTATGTTGAAGTCAAGATAATCAGAGAGAAAACTCCATATTCATGTTAAACAGTATGAAATGAGTCAAACAATCATTTTTACCTTTTCTTGATTCATTTCATTTCTTTTTCACAAAGCCGATGGATAAGATATCAACGGACATATCATCGAGCGCAAATTCAAGCTCACCAACGACATCAACTGAAACTCGTACTCTACGAGATGTTGTTTACAGTTCGAAGCGTTCGGGCGGTAGTTACGGTAGTTTATCCAAATCACAAGTACAACCCATCTACTACATAACTCATAAAGTCGAATCTGACGATACATTTCAACGGTTAGCTCTACGATATACTATCAATGTACGTCGGTTTTTTTTCTTCGTGTTTTTGTTATTAATTTGTTTTTTTTTGGGAATTCAAGGTTCAAGAGATCAAGAGAATTAATAAACTATGGTCAGACGCTGAACTAGGTTTACGTGAAATTGTTTACATTCCAGTCAATATGAATCAATTATCAACACTTCGTAATACATATCCGAATTTAGAAGCTGTTCAAAGTTTGCCAACAACCGCAGCTGATCAATCGTCTCTTCGTTCATCAGGTAGCACCAATTCACTTCAAACAACAACAGCAACGACATCCAATACTTCATCCTATCAAGATTATCTATCGAAAATGGATCAAAAAATTCAATCAACTAAAAATTCTTTGCAATCTTTAGATCTCAAAGAACCGTATTTATTACTAAATCTACGAAAAAGTCTCATCGTGATAAATCATTGATTTGTTTTAGTTCACAATCAAATTTCGATGCAACAGATTCGTCTGATACAGCTCGTACGACAACAACAAAGAATCCTGACCGACATAAAGGTGCACATCATCTATCTGATAATAGCGTATTTGTCAATATATCCTCACAAAATTCATCACGTGACAAACATGTAACTGCTGCATTAAAACGTATTCAACAGGAACAGGATGATTTCGACGAACTTTAATTTAATATTGGAGAAAAAATTCGAATGAATAGCATTTTTGCAAATGACGATCAGACAAAATAATTCACCTAAATACATTTATTTATTTATTTATTTATTTTCGTTTTTTTTCTCTCTCTCTATTTGAATTTGATGTACCTTTTACTTCCGTTGTCGTGTGCAATAATATAAACATATTCATCTTGATGTGTTTTATTTGACATTTTGAACAAACGAATCGAAAATATAAGACAAATAAACTTTGTTTTATTAATTATAGATACGAACAAAAAGAAAATATGCTACAATCGTTGAGAAATTCGAGAAGATTATGTAATTTGCTTGTTGATCAACTAGGCAAACGTTATCAATCGGTAGCAACGGCTACTGCTCAAACTGATCTATCGAAAGCATCGATCTTAAGTGGACATATTAAAGGAGATATTACGAATAGATTAGAATTCATTCGACCTGAACAATATACACCTATTCCAATTTACCAAGTTCTCGATTCCGAAGGCAATGTGAAAGATAAAAGCCAAATACCTGATGTAAGTATAATCATTTTGAAAATAGAAAGTCCAGGGTGAAAAGATAACAAAGATAAGAACAATGAAAGCAAATCAAGCATTTTGTTTAGTTCACTGATGAACATTTGATTAAAATGTATAAAGACATGACTGTTTTACCAATTATGGATCGTTTTCTATATGAATCTCAACGGCAAGGTCGTATCTCATTCTACATGACGAATTTTGGTGAAGAAGGATCACATGTCGGTAGTGCTGCAGCACTCCATCCTAAAGATCTTGTTTACGGACAATATCGAGAAGCTGGTAGAGAGAGAATATCAATGACTGTCCTATTTCTTGACGAAAAAAAATAATTTTTTGTGTAGGTGTACTCATGTATCGTGGCTTCAAACTTCAACAATTTATGGATCAATGTTTTGGTAATACAGGTGCATCGTGTCGAGGCATTCAAATGCCTGTTCATTATGGTTCAGCTGAACTTAGCTTTGTCACGATATCATCAACAATGGCAACACAAATGCCACAAGCTGTAGGAAGTGCCTATGCTTATAAACGGTAGACATTCAAGTTTTCCTTTATTATTATTATCGCTGTATTTTCATTTTCAAAGAGCTCAAAATGGTCTTTGTGTTATTTGTTATTTTGGCGAAGGTACTGCAAGTGAAGGTGATTCTCACGCAGCTTTCAATTTTGCAGCTACACTCGATGTGCCAATTATATTCTTCTGGTAAATCATCGAAACTTATATTTTCTTCGAATAATCATTCACAACATTTGTTTGTTTTCTGTATAAAGTCGAAACAATGGCTATGCTATCTCAACACCAACTGTTGATCAATATCGAGGCGATGGTATTGCTGGCCGTGGATCAGGCTACGGCATGGCGACGATACGTGTCGATGGAAATGATCTTTTCGGTGTTTATAATGCAACAAAAGCTGCACGTGAAATAGCTCTCACTGAAATGCGACCAGTTTTAATCGAAGCTATGACACTAAGGTTTGGATTTTATTGATGAATATCATTCGGTGAATGTTTGTTTTTCGTCAATTGAATAGAGTTGGTCATCATTCAACATCGGATGATAGTTCAGCGTATCGTTCGATCGATGAAATCAATTCGTTCGATAAAAAACACAATCCAATCGTACGTTTTCGTGATTATATGACGAAACGTGGCTGTTGGAATGATGAAAAAGAAGAAGAATGGAAAGAGAAATCTCACAAAATGGTCAAAGAAGCATTCGAACGTTCGGAATCAACGAAACGAGCGCCTATAACGACAATGTTCGAACATCTCTACGATGAAATGACACCGCATACAAAACGACAAGTCAAAGAAATGAATGATCATGTTCGACAACATCACGATCAATATCCATTAGCATTATATGAACAATCGAAATGAAAAATGAATCTCAGTGATAGAAAAGAATTTATAGACTCAGTGATGTTTTTTTTTCTGAATGATCATAAACAATTTGTTGTTGTTGTTGTTGTTGTTTTTTTCAGATGAAAAAAGTCGATTGTTTGATTGTTGGTGGTGGTATTGTTGGTGTAGCTACTGCTCGTCGTTTACAACAACTGATACCGCAATTTAAATGTTTACTAGTCGAAAAAGAAAATATTCTAGCTAAACATCAGACTGGTCATAATTCCGGTGTGATCCATGCCGGAGTTTATTATAAACCGGACTCATTGAAAGCTAAATTGTGTATCGAAGGATTGAAACGAATCTATGAATATTGTGATGCCAATCATTTGCCATACAAAAAATGCGGAAAAGTTCGTATTAAAAAATTCGAATTGCGAAACGACATTTGAATGAATTTGTGTTTAGTTAATCGTTGCAGTTGAACGAGATCAATTGGCACGGCTCGATGATCTGTTCCAACGAGCGACAATAAACGGTGTTCAGGATATAAAAATGTTAGATTCAAATCAAATAAGAGAAATCGAACCTAATTGTCGAGTATTTTTCAAGAAAAAACAAATTAAAATTTGTCTATTGATTGGTTGATTTCTAAAGGGTATTCGAGCTATACATAGTCCGCATACAGGCATCGTGGATTACGGTTTAATTTGTCGACATTTTGGCAAAAGTTTCGAGCAACTTGGCGGACAAATTGCTTTGAATTTTGAAGCCACAGAATTTGTTTCATCGGGCGATGCTACTTATCCAATTCTTGTGAAAAGTAAAACTAATGTATGTGTATTCAATTTGTTTTCCTATGAACGAAAGAGAAAAGAAACCAATACGAGATAGTTTAGGCTGCTTTTCTAAGTCGTTATGTAATCACTTGTGGTGGATTACAAGCTGATCAACTCGCTGTTGCTTGTGGTGGCTTAAAAAATCCAACAATTGTACCATTTCGTGGCGATTATCTTAGACTCAAAGAAAATAACGATAAATTAAAAATCAATGGCAATATTTATCCAGTTCCTGATCCGAAATTTCCATTTCTTGGTTAGTAGATTTTCGTAATTTAACAATAAATCAATACTAAGAATTTGAATTCAGGCGTTCATTTCACTCCAAGAATGGATGGAACCGTCTGGCTCGGACCCAATGCTGTTCTTTCGATGAAACGTGAAGGATACGGTTTATTCGATTTAAGTGTTCGCGATACATTTGATTTAGCATTGAACAGGTATAATTAACATTTTTGAAATCAATTGATTCTATTCGAGTATCTAGTGGTTTGAGAAAACTCGCTTGGAAACATATGAGTTATGGACTTGGTGAAATGCGCCGTGCTTATTCGTTATCAGCAACTGTTAGAGAATTACAAAAGTTTGTACCAGCTTTGACAGTCAAAGATGTCGAACGGTAATTACTCGAAGAAGAAAAATGTTCAGTTAAAAATTAAGTTTTTTTCTTTTTTGAATTCAGAGGTTCGAGTGGTGTCCGTGCACAAGCATTATCAGATGATGGAAATTTAGTTGAAGATTTTGTTTTTGAAACAGTTAATACAGGTGAACTTAAAAATCGTATTTTACATGTTCGAAATGCTCCAAGTCCTGCTGCTACATCTTCATTACCTATTGCCGATATGGTTGTTGATAAAGCTAAACAATGCTTCAATCTTTAACTTAAATCAAAACTTTTTTTCAATACGTATTTTAGTTTACCATTAGAATATTATGGATTGTTCTTTTTTTTTGGGAGACATATAATGATCGATTTCACTTTCTAGATTTCATTAAAACTTCTTACAATCATGTCACTTGCTGAACAACTCGTCGAAATGGGTTTCGAAAAAAATCAAATGTATGTTTCAATTAGATTGGCCTTTTTTCTTACTCGAAATTGATGAATATATTCTAGTGATAGTGCAGTTAATACAGGAAAGGCAACAACGTTAGAACAGGCCATTGATTGGTAAACTAATTCTTTGAATGTTCTTTTTCTCTCTTCATCTCGATTGATTTTTGTAGGATAACAGCACATGAAGGTGAAATACAATCAGGCGGTGCTGCTGCTGCTGCTGCTGCTGATACTAGTTCTCAGCCAACATTGAATTTGAATACGGCTGCTACAACTGCTGAAACAGCTGAAGGAGATGCGAACTCATTGAAATGTGATGAGTGAGTTACTATTGACTTTTGTTAGTTTTAAATTTGAACTCGAATCTTTTTGAAGATGTGGTAAATTATTAAAAGATGCTGATGCTGCAACAGCTCATGCTGTACGAACGAATCATTCGAGTTTCTCTGAATGTACAGAACAAATTAAACCGTTAACAGCCGAAGAAAGAGAAGAAATGAAGAAAAAGTTCGTGTGTGAACAGTTTAATAAGTCGATTACCTTGTTTTGTTTTGTAGATTACAAGAACGTATTGTTGCTCGTCGTAAAGAACAACAGTTAGCTGATGAAGAACGAAGTAAAGAAATGGAAAGGAAACGTATCTCTGATGGCAAAGCTCTATCGGAATTAAAACAAAAGTAATTTCAAATTCGACTTGAATGATTTCAATTTTGCTTTTGTTTAAAGACGAGAAGAAGATGAAATGAAAAAGATAGCTGAAGCTAATCGTCGTGAAAAAATCGAAACACAATTAGCTAAACAACGTGCTATTGAACAAATCGAAGCAGATAAACGTGCTCGACGTGAAAGAGCAGCAGCAGAAAAAGCAGGAGTACCTGTCGGTGATATTCAACAACCTAAACCTCAACCCGTTGCTCAATCTCAGCCAACACGACAATATGATGAATGTAATCTTCAAGTTCGATTACCGGACGGTTCAACCGTTCGACAAGCTTTTAAATCGGCTGATCGATTTGAAAAGGTCGTCGACTGGATTCGTCAAACACAACAATCTCGTCCATTTCTTCTCATACAAAATTTTCCAAAAAAAGATTTCAATGAGAATGATAATTCGAAATCATTAACTGAACTCGGTAAATATCAAATCGTTGTTCTTTGTTTTCTTCATTCTCGATGTTTTCTAGGTCTTGTTCCATCAGGATCACTTATGGTCAAACCACTTACACATTTTCAGACATAGTCTGATTTACATTCTTTATTGATTCTTACATTATCTTTTTTAAATGAATAAATAACCAGGATGAACACTGTTCAAAAATAGAGCTTTTATCATTTTTTATGTGCAATCCGAAAGAAGAAGAAATTTATTGAGAAATCAGTAACCCACTATCACAAATTCTGAATATGATGCTGATGTAAGCATTGCTTCTATGCGAAATAATAAGAAGATGATAACTTGAGAATAGTGTGGAAATATTTGACACTATCTGCAGTGGTCCAAAACAACTTCTACACGAGATAAACTGAAGACCACTTGAACCATTATAAAGTAATGTCCAGCTTGAACCGAGAGTAAGTGCTGTTCCAATCGAATTGCTTCCTTCAATAGTAATAGTAAAAGGATCACGAGCCTTATGTTTATTAAATGTGCTGAAAAAAAAATCCCGTTAAGATAACCGAATTATTTGTTAATGTAAAATACAGACCAGTATTCTCTCCACATGTAAGAGTTGCTGAACTCGTAGTGCTATTACAAGTACCATGGCTCGTATAACCTGACGTAAGATTATTATCAAGTGCCGCATTCGGTGGTTCAGTAGGCCAATATGTGCCTGGATTTATGCCTGATACTGCTGCTTGACTGTTTCCTCCAGCTGTCGTATTATATATAGCATGTACTGTCGTGTTTGTAAAATCGATTAATTTTACAACTAAATGAAAGTAAGACCTTATGATAGAATAGGAAATATATCGTTAATAAGTTTGAATTTACCTCGCCCATTTCGATTACCAAAAGAATAAACTGATGAATTGTAAATGCATGGTACTACCCGCAATTGCCCTTGGTTTAGCTGTGCAATATAATGTTGACATGTTTCATTATCATTGAAATACACCACCGTGAAGCATGAATCAATAGAATTAATCGATGGAGACGTATAAATGGCAAAGCGGCCATCATTCGGTACAAATATTGCGTTATTGTATACAGTTAAAGATGATGCTAAACGCAATAGAAACTGAATATTAATAAATAGAACGCCAATTTCTTTGCAAAGCATACGTCTCGTCTTATTTTTTTTGAATAGTTGTCTGCACGCTCTCAAAGAGTGTTAATTTTCTAATTTTTTTAAAAATTATGTGTGAAATGTAGTTTGAGGACATTTACCTAGAGATCTTTCTCTCGTATTATTTTCTATGCTTAAGATATATCTATGAATTTTGTTTTCAAGTTTTATGTTGAACACTTTTATTGAACTATTTTTACACTTATATCAATGAATATTTGGTAATGTAATTGAAAAAGAAATGATAATATGACGTCGGTATGTTTCTCTACTAATAGAAATTTTGAACATTCTTATTGAATTTTTATTATTTGTGACTAGTGTAAGTGCAATTTGGAAATAGAAAAATATCTGAATTGATTTAGTTCAATAAATGTAATTATAATAACATGAGTTCGAGATTAGATGAAAAGGGACCATGATCATAGAATGCATTTAACGCGAACTATCATCGACAACATGAGAAAATCCACCTGTACTACCAAATCCATTTGAACCACGTACAGTTTCGTCAAGTTTCTAGGAAACAAAGACTAGATCAAAAGAAATATTGAATTGATCATATACTTCTTCTTCAACCAAATCAACCATTTCAATTTTTTCACAGATCAATTGTGCAATACGATCACCACGTTTGACTAAATAAAACAAAACCAAATTGTTTATTCAGAGAGAAAACAAAATATGGTTTACTACTAATAAAATCTGTATCATTATGGTTGAATAACACCACACCAACATTACCACGATAATCTGCATCGACGACACCAGCTAATTCAAAGCAGAATACGGATTACAAAGAAAATTCATCTTTTATGATACCTCCTGTATCAATACCAAATTTAGCCGCTAATCCAGAACGTGGAGCTTGAACAAAAAATAATTCAATTCATCTTATTATTTTCGAATTAGACAAAAAGTTTTTACCAACTCGGCCATAACAACCCGTTGGTACAGCAATTTGAATATCCGTTTGTGCGATTAATCTGCCTCGTGCTGGGATTGTATAATCATATGCACTATCAAATCCATATTGAATTTGGAAATGAAATCGATTGAAAAATGTACCTTCGAAGATCCCAACCAGCGGCATATTCCGAACCTTTCATTGGTGGAAATGCATTTTCTGTTAGTTTAGCAAATCGTAATTGAGAAGTCTTTTCTGACATTGTCTTTATCTAGAATAATAAAAATAAAAATTGAAATTATTTTTATTGAAAAATAAAACGAAATTCATTCAAAGTTCTTCAATTTCTTCGACATCGAATAACGTATTTTTAGACCATTGTGCGATTGGTATAAAATTTTGTTGATCGTCAAGTTTAAACTTTATGCTTTTACATTTCAAAGCACATAATGTACCCAAATCGGAACGATCACTAAATTTTTGACAACCACCAAGGGAATTTCCGCATATACAATTGACATTACCAATGGTTACATTCTCTTGATAACTCTTTGGTGCTTTATCTATTGTACAATCGTTTTCTTCCAAAAATTTCGGTTCGTTTATGAAATAAGTAGTATTTCGTCTTCTTAACCATTCGAGTTTACCTAAGTCTCGACTACATTTAGTACAATGTATCGAGCCAGATTTTTTACCAACATTTCTGACGGCTTCTCGTTGTTGTATCATAGCTGTAATCTCTTTTTCCCATTTACCAATGAACTCTCTCTATAAAATAAGAACGATACTTTCTTTACCAATCCTATTCCATCGATTTTTTACTGTTTTAGCGTCGACATTATTTCGAAATGTTTGTTTATCCATTGTCGGCCACTTTTCAATGACGATTTCCATATCCGTCTCTCGTCTTTTATTATCTGTTTCACGTTTATGATTCGTTGAATTGATTTCAGTTATCAAATAGTATGAACTGTCTTGTGCACGAGCTCGACCTCGTGATTGAATCGTACCAATTTCATCAGACACGAATTCGTATCGAATCACATACGAACATGTCGGAATATCCAAACCTTCTTGCACAATATCTAAACAAGAAATCTCATCGTAAAATGTTTTCGTTCCTTTCAAATGTAAAAAAATGTCATTACCCGTAGCGATTAGAACGTTACACGTATCTAGAAATTTGAAATGAATCAAAATGACAGTGAACAAGAAAAGATCAGACTTTCTCGAAATAATTTTAAATGTGTTTCTTGGTCGTGTATTGTAAGAGAATAGTCTGAACTATGCTGACCGACAATCCATGTTGCTTTGATGATTTTCTTATGAGAAAACAAGAAATTTGATAATGATGAATAGACTCAATAGTTTTTATTTTACTGTTAATTCGGGATGATCGTTTATAAAATCATATAAAGTCTTTGCGAAGAAAGTTGTTTGAACTAAAATAAGTCCTTTTTGTCCAGTTGGCGCATATCTTGAGAGTAAGTTAACTAAATGATTTAGTTTCGAATTTGTTGTCGGATTTTCACTATGTTTCTGTATAAGACTATTAAGTCCAAGTGTACAATATTCAAAAAGTAGATCGTTTATTGGTGGTGATTGTTCGTAGGCTCGATAGTAATCAACTATTTGCTGACGTACATACACTAATACTCTGTCAAACGGGAGATCGTATAAAGCTGAATATTTCTTTGTCAATAATAATAAATAATCACTGATAATAATCGAGTCAGTTTTTCCTTGACATTCAAAAGAATGTTTTAAATTAATCACTTGTTGAATAAAACCCAACGAACCAATTTGATGTTCGTCTAATGTTTGACGATTATCTAAGTGAACTATTATTTGTTGAATAATGGCTTTATACGCTTCTAAATATCCATGAAAATATGGATTATATTCAACAGGTAAAACATATTCAAATTGATCGTTTTGCGGTCGACTGATTTTTTGATTGATTTCGTCAATATTGTTCGGATCACATACGGTTGAAATTAAGTAACAACCAAGTTTACTACATAGATTAATGAGATTTTGTTCAATGGTATCGTTTTTCTCATCTGCAGCTTTTGCACTGATTGTTGCTGTCAATCCAATAATCGATGGTTTCGGTCCGTTAGTTTGCTGTCTTATTGGACATAAATAGTATTTCATTATTTCACAATATGGATTTCGTCCGATTGTGTTATGACATTCATCGAAAATCATTAAATCAATTTGTGATAATTGAATTGTATTTTTATCCAGACAGTTAACAACTTTCTGTGGTGTCGAAACGATGACATGATTGTTGGGTAATTGATCGACTCGTTGATCGTCTTCGCAGACTTGAACGCGTAGATTACCGATATCGACTATGGCTTGTGCTTGTTGCAAACGAATAGCTTTTCGTGGTACGAAGAAGAATGCCAAGAATTTTGCTTCTGGGTTTTCTTTGAGTTTTTTTATGTAAAAATATTTAATTAAAACGGATGCAATGAATGTTTTGCCTGAGCCTGTTCGTAAACATACAATCGAATTTTTATTTCGAATTGTATCTCGAATAATTTCGATTTGATAATTTCGAGGATGATATGTTAAATTAAGTGATTTCGAATATTCTTCAGTCCACGGTTGAGAATCATCTTCGAATGGTCCTAAGCTGATATTACTAACATCCAATGGAACAGGCTCTGGTGGTTTAAAACCTGTTGGTTTCGAATCCGTTTCTATAAAATAAAAGTATTATTTGAAATACAGATACGAATGATCATCTTACGAGGCAATGTTATGCCATCCGTCTCAGCAAAGTCCCGCAGTAGCAGGTTTAGTGTCGACTCATTTGGAGGGAGTTTTGTCGGTTGAAATGCTGATTCATATGGAATGACATATTTAGGTACGAGTTTCTCGTAATCTATTGGAAACAAATGAATTTTCGTAATTCTTTTATGTGAAAAGAATTTGTTTACCTTCTAATCTTTTAGCACAATCATGACGTGCAATAGCTTTGAGTCCATTGATTAAATATTCAACATCAGTTGGCGATATTTTCGTACGATCTAACAGTGTTTGAACTACTTCGAGTGCTGTACTTAATGAACTATTTTCTTGCAAACGACGAGGAATATCTTCACCGAAATAAAAATGCAATTGTCTTCTATCGTCGTCCGATAGTGAATTCTGAAGTTTGATCATTTCATTACGAAATTTGAAGTCTTGATCTTCCATATTATAGATTTTACTTATTCTCTATGAACAACTTCTAAAATAGAATTCGAATTCGATAAAAAGTTATTTTTTAAAGCAAAAAAGCGAGAAAAAAATATTGATTATGAATCACTGGGGGAAATTTTCATAGGCATCATAAAAAACTTCGGTATTATTCACCGAATCGAGATCATCAAATGTAACTATTTCAAACGGCATTGCTGTCCATTGTTTCTTTGAAATGATTTCTTCTTTTTTTGTCTCTTCATCAATTCGTAAAATCCGAACTGATGCACATTTCAATGGATAGATTGGCGGAATCTGTGGGTGATCTTTGAAGGTAACAATACGGCCAAGTTCAGCACGACAACTTTTATTTCCACAGAGCGCTTTACCTGAACGTGAAAAATCCAATGAAAATCGATGATCATCAATAAAAACAAATAAAATCTTACCAAGGACTCGAGTTTTACCATATTCTTGTGGTTCATCATCGTTTTTCTCTTCAATACGATTGTAGAAATCAAAATCGCTGATAAAATACGATTGACCTCTTTGACGAAGTGCGTCTAATTTACCAAGAAAATATCCGCATCGACATTGAATTTTACCGTTCAATGACGTATTCTTAACGTTTCTCAATTTAGTTGTTTCTGCTTTGATTAAATTTTGAGTCCACTCAGCAATCAGACATTTCTAATCAAAAAATCACTCAGCTTAATAGATAATAATGATTCTATGCTAATTACTTTGCTTTCTAAGACTTGATTTTTGAATTCTTCAGGAGATAATTGTTTCCAAGCTCCCAGAGCTGATTGTAAATTTTGTTCACGTTCATGATTATCTTTTTCTTTCAAATAATTTGTCGAACTGTTTGTTGTAAGAAGATAATATTTACAATCAGTTGATCGTGCACGTACACGTGCTTGAACTGAACCGATACTATCCGGTACAAACTAAACAAACAGCCAACACTCTCAAGATATTGATTAATAACAAATCGAATTTACATCATAACGAAGAACTAATGAACACGATGGTAGATCTAAACCGGTTTGAATGATATCTGTCGAAACAAGAACATTGCAGGGACCTGAAAATGGGAAGATAAATGAAATGAATTTATGATTGATGAAGAGACAAACCGTTTCGAAACTGTTGTAAAACTGAATCTTCTTTTTTGTTTAATCTCTTCGAACCTGTACTGTTCTGACCAACGAGCCAACAAGGTTTGACAATATTCTAACAAAATATTGATATCGAATATGAAAACGAACGAAAACAAACAAACGAACTTTCAATTGAGTATGATTTTTAAAAAATTCGCAGATTTTATGAGTATAAAATGTTCGTTCAACAAGAATCAATACTAAAACAATTTGTATTCGAATAGATTTCGTTTTCTTTCGATTAGTTTTTACTTCGATTCTCCGGTTTTTCTGCATATGCCATCACTAATTCTGCAAGTTTATCTAATTTCGGATTCGAAATCATCTCTTGTGATCGTGCTAATTCTTCAAGTTTTTCATTCAATAAACTTCGACATTTCTCATAAATCAACGTATCGATCGGCATTGGATGTTCTCGTTTTCGATAGATTGAATCGTGTTCATTTTTTAAATTCGATAGAACTAATTCCGGTGTTAAATCACTCAACGGTTTGAAATGTCGATAGATCGGCAGAACATAATTAATCAAAAACACGAACGGAACATTTCTCGCTCGTTCTTCGTCACGTTTCAATAATTCTAAACATTGCTCGTATCCATTCTGGTCGAAATCTTTATCGGGAAAGATTTGCGATGGATTTGTATCCTTATCGAGAAATAATCGAAGAATAAAATCACGAAGATCTTCTTCGATTTGTGATCGAAGTTCTTCATAAGATTTCGATCGTTCAACACAGATAATTTCATCATCGGATATGTAAGTCACACATCGATCGAGTTCGTCTTTATTCTCGAATTTTGATACGGTTGTTACTGTTGAACAATTGAATCGTGCACAAAGTTGAGTTAGATTTCGAGAGATTTCCGATGAAGTCGAACGTTGTGAACCTTGAACAGAAGATAGAGAAAGTTTTGTGTAGAGAAAATCTACCGATGGTTGCTGTTAAACCGATGATAATCGGTTGCCGATCAACTGGAGGAATCGAATTCACTTTCGTACATAATAGATATTGCATGATCCCATCGTATTGATTCTGAGAAGCAGGATCATGACAATCATCAAAACAGAGAAGATCAATATTTGATAACGAGAGTGTTTTTGATGTTAAACAACTAATTATTACATAAAAGAGTTAAGATTTCATTGAAAAATAAATGTCTGAGTGGCATACTTAAGTAATTTCTGTGGTGTACAAGCAATGATATCGTATTTACCCGTGTATTCAACAAGATTGACGTATTCATCACATTGTGCTATGCGTAAATCAGCAAATTGCTTAGCTTTTTCGACTTGTTGTGCGAGCATTGCACGTCGAGGTACGATAAAAAAGGCGAGAAACTTTTTTGGTTCTCCATTTGATGACGAGATTTGTTTTAATAAATAATATTTTATTAACAAACTGGCAACGAATGTTTTTCCAGCTCCAGTTCGAAGACATATAATCGTATTGCTAGCTGTTATAGCATTTTGAACTAATTCACGTTGATATTCATAAGGACGAAGATTTATACGAAGTTTTTGTAGAAATTCGTCTGACCATGAATGTTTAGCAAAAATCTCGATGTCACTATCTTCGAGTGAAATAGGACTCGAGTCTGGTTGAGATTCTATACTGATATTTCTATCGATTGTACTAGTTACCATGATTGGTTCTATGATTTCATAATCTAAGTAGATTTATCTTTAGATTTATTCATAAAGATAGTTTGTTTTCCTACTAGTCAATTGTACTCTATCCAAATCTTGATAATCCTGTGCCATTGCTACGAGTATACCTACTTCACGGGAACTATTAGTTGATAAAGTATTTGATAGGGGAGTAGAATCTTCTGGTTGAGTACTCTCTGTTGTTGCTGTCGTTGTGGATAGCATTTCTCGAGGTGAACGCTCTTAGAAATTCGAAAGATACATCCATCAAACAAATCGTATGACAACAACAATCGATTACTGTTATCGTAGCGAGCAAGTTCAAAAGCCAATTTTATGAATCCGATTTCTCTCAAAGAATTTTGTAGATACGTAGTGTCACCATCCGATATAAGTCCTACAGAAATTAAATGGTTGAACACGGCCACGATTGATTCCTCTTGTTTTGGTTTTGGTATGTCGTCATCAAGCAAAAATAATAACCTTTCGTAGTCTGTTTTTGACAATCCATTGGCTACTTTAAGTAATACTTTTCGAAATTCATAATCCGAAGGCATGTTTTCTTTAATACAGACCGACTACAATCTAAAATGTGGATATCAACTATGTAAAATTACTGCAGAAAAAAAAAGAAGACTGTAAAATTAACAAAGAGATTGAGCTTTTCATTATATAAGAAGATGATACAAAAAGAAAGACAAAAGACTAAGCAGAATCAGAGAGAGAAAAAGAACTTTTGTTCACATTCAATTTGGACGTTCATGAACAGTAAATATAGACGATGCTGCAGATGCATTTGCTCCATTTGTTTCACCAGCAAATTGTTCGAGTCGTCGAACCAGATCGATACGACCGATGACTCGCAAACGAGCTGTAAGATAGCTAACATCTGTTCGGGAAATCTTTCCTCGATCGATCAATTCTTGCCATAGAATATTCATGGATGCTCGAGGATTTCGTTCGATTTCTTCACGAATACCACGTGGAATATCTTCACCGATTTGAAAGCAAAATTTCGAACGATCATCTGTCGATAATCGATCTTCTATTGCAACTAAAATCGTACGTAGACGACTTTCGTCTTGATTCATTTCTAGAAAATAAATGAAAAACTAGGAAAAAACAAAGATGAAAAGCTGTTGGACATAGATCAAATCTATGTTTGTTTGTTTGTTTGTTTGTTTATTTAATCTCGAATCAATTCAGAAATCATGCAATAAAGATAATAAAAAAATGTAATCATATAAAAACCTAATTTAATCCATCCTTCACGTTGTGCTAAGCTCAATACTTGAGCGTTCATAATCGATGTTGGATCATAAATACCGAAGCCACTTCTTAACGGGCGTGTTCGATATTTATTAATATGATACGCAATCAACGGCAAGTTTAACGCCAAAGTTATCCATTCGCCGCCGATAAGATAGAGAAAATTAATGAATATATGCGTGGCATACTCAGGTATGACCAGTGGATTGAGAGAATTGCATTGTTCAATTGGATTTTTATGATCGTTTTTTAATTCATCGAAAGCGATGATCTATTTCAAAACGAGAACAAAAAAACAAGTTTTCTTCTATCTTTCGCCGAAAATTTCCTACATGCCAAATGGCCAAAAAGATGAGCAATGCGGTAAGAATTAAACCGACAATATATGCAAACGCAACAAACGTGAAAGCCATCAGACTTCTCTTGCGAAGCAATATAAGTTTTTTTTTTTCAATATTTTTTTCTTTCAAAAACAATATCAATGGTCGAGTCAATGTTTCTATTGGTTTAACTCAATCGAATACAATGAGAGCGCTATGTGCAAGTAAAGAGAAAAAACGATTGGTCCAGCGTTTTATGACATGTCCTATGAGTGTGTACCTACTGAGTACAGTATGTCATATTTTAATTTCCCAAGATGCGAACTAAAATCGATATATTGCTTTTGCTTATCTTGATTTCTTATTCATTTTCATCATCATCGAATGAAGAATGTCAATTGAAAGATGATAATGATCTTCTCGATGATTGCAATTGTCACATAAGAGATCTTGCTGAACTCAATAATAAACGTCTTTATCCGTTGTTACGTCGAATTGTAACGAAAAACTATTTTCGTTTCTTTCCGGTTAATCTACGGAAACAATGTTTATTCTGGTCAGATGACGGGCAATGTTCACGTCGAACATGTGCGATTCAATCGTGTCCAATCGAGAAATTACCCGAAGGTCTACGTACGAAAACAATTCATTCACGAGAAGATTGTTCGACAACAAGCGAAACTGATAATTCAACACTTGGATTGATCAATAAAAATATCAGCGATGAACATAAACAAACAATCGAAAATTGGATTCAATTTGATGATGAACAAAATGAGAATTTCTGCGACATCGATGATGAAACATCGAGTGATTTAGAATACATCGATCTATCAATTAATCTCGAACGTTATACGGGTTATACGGGCCCGTCAACTCAACGGATTTGGTCGGCAATTTACAATGAAAATTGTTTTTTTCTGCCCGATTCGAAAGTTTACTATGATCTCAGAGAGAAACGATTGAATGCCGATAAAATGTGTTTAGAAGGACGAACATTTTATCGTCTTGTTTCGGGTCTTCATACGAGTATAACTGTACATTTATGTGCTCAATATTTCTTTCCGATGGCTGGTGGCGGTTATTCAGGTACGGACGGTCGATGGGGACCGAATTTTGACGAATTTAAAATTCGTTTCGATCCAGAATTAACCGGCGGTGAAGGTCCGAAATGGTTGAAAAATATTTATTTTATCTATTTAATCGAATTACAATCGATTTATAAAGCACGAGAATTTTTCAAAAGTCAAAACTACTTTACTGGTAACGACACCGATGATGGTGATACGAAAGATTTGGTTATCAATAAATTAATCAAAGAAATCGAACCGTATGCCAACTATTTCGATGAACATCATTTATTTCAAAAAGGAAATGAATTGTTAAAAACGGAATTCAAAGAACATTTTCGAAATATCAGTCGAATTATGGATTGTGTCGGTTGTGATAAATGCAAATTATGGGGCAAATTACAAGTGCAAGCATTGGGTACGGCTTTGAAAATACTTTTCTCTCAACATCCAATACAATTGCAACGATCGGAAATTGTCTCGTTAATCAATGGATTCAATCGATTGTCAACTAGTTTATATCAACTTGAAAATACATTTAAAACGTGTATTCAAAAGAAACCTTGAATCTCTATTTAATTTCGTTGTTATTGTTATTTATGTACAATAAATTCTATTTATTGGCAGACTTGTGAATAACGTCAGACGAAAAAGGGAATTCGAGAAGTCTTAAATAGTTGTTGCTAATGAGTTAGAACAACGACAACATGTTATTTCAGATGTTAAATTATAAATATGTACCGAAATAACATCCGTTGAAAAAGAAGCTGAACCACAATTTTTTTTTCTTTCTTCCTTCTCCTTCTTTTGAAACCACTCGAACTTGAAATATTTTCTTTCTCAACGAGAACGAGAATTCTCTCTCTCTCTCTGTCTCTCGTTTCTTTTCAGTGTTAAAAATAGGAACACTCGTTTTTTTTTTCTTTGATAAAATACAATGGAATTACAACAGAAGTCTGTCGTACGCAACAACTCGTTTCTTTTTTAATTGGCTAACAACTTTATTTGACCTTCTATGAAATTTATTAGAAAGTGTACATGTACCCAGCCATGTGTATGGAATCCTACTAGTTTCTTTTTCTCTATCTTTGAGACCAACGGCATCTTTTTTCCCTATTCTTTTCTTCTGTTCTGTTGTAAGAACAGGCAGTTAATAACTTCTATGGAAACAAGACGAGCTGAAGTAATTTTCTTGGATGTATATGTCTCTCTCTCTCTCTATAACCATTGGATGATGAAAGCAGAACATTTTATCCAAACAAGATTAGCTGTATTTTTCAATGCGTTTGTCAGCTATTGATTGCTTGTTTACGCGATGTCTCTCGATAGAACATTGTAACAATCGATCAGAGCGCGAAATTTATGTATTTTTTCTTCAGAATAAACAAAAAACATTTCGTTTTTCTTGGCAAATAGAAAAAATAAATAAACAATGCAACAAATGGAAATTGAACGACCGAAATCGGGTTTGCAAGAAAAATAACTTCAACAATCGAAACTATAAATATCTTTTTCTCTAGTCCCTTTTTATTGTTCAATACGAGTTGCTGTCGCTTTTGTTGGATTTTTGGGCATGGTTGCACATTATTCACAAAAGATTAGCATTGGTATTGCACTCGTTTGCATGGTTAATCATACAGCTATTGCTCCACATCAGCATTCAGTTGATACGCCATTGACACAAGCCGATATCGATTGTCCACGAGCGAGTGACGCGGCTCATCTTGTAAGAAAACAAGAAAAAGAATAACAATTGAAGATTTCGCTTTTGCAAATTAGGAAGGACCGTATGCGTGGACAAAAAACATTCAAGGTATCATCTTAGGCGGCTATTTTTGGGGCTATTTAATAACTGAAATACCTGGCGGATATTTGGCCGCTCGTTATGGAGCGAGATTTATTTTCGGCATTGCCATGATTATTTCAGGTGTATTCACCGTTCTTATGCCGTGGGCAGCTAGTTTACATTACGGTGTACTTTGGACATTTCGATTAGTTGTTGGTCTTGCACATGGTGTTATCTGGCCGAGTATGACTGTTATTATGGCACATTGGGCACCTCCGAATGAACGAGGCAAACTTGTTGGTTTTATGAATGCTGGTAGTTGTTCGATTTTGTTGAAACCAATGTGTATGAGTGTTTGTTTTTTATGGAATAGGTGCACAAATCGGAAATGTTTTAACATTGTCTATCGGTGGATTGATGTGTTCATGGGATCTGTTCGGTGGATGGCCGTTAATTTTCTATTCAACAGGTATTATTGGTCTTGTTTGGGGCATTTTTTGGATTGTATTCTATGCTGATTCGCCACGTGATCAACGTTGTATTAGTAATAATGAAAAAGAATACATCATTGAAAGTACTCAAGAACAATTAGCGGGCCATAGTAAAAATGAATTCGAAGCTCCTTGGAAAGCAATTTTAACATCACCAGCATGTTGGGCACTTTTTATTATTCACACTTGTAATAATTGGGGAACATATACGTTCTTAACATCAATTCCGAAATATATGGCTGAAGTATTACGATTTGATATTAAATCTGTGAGTTGAAATTTGATTTCAACGGATCGAAATCGATTGTTTCTTTTTAGAACGGTTTATTATCTTCATTGCCTTACATTATGTTCTGGTTGAATATAAACATATCAGGAATAGTCGCCGATACATTTATTCGAAAGAAAACTTTAACTCGAACACAAACAAGAAAACTGTTCAATGTCTTAGGAAATCTTTGTCCAGCAATATTCGTTATTGCTCTCGCGTTTATGACCTGTAAATTGAAGTATGTTGCAGTTGCTCTATTAACAATCGGCATTACATTTACGTAAATAACTTCTTCGTTATCGTTCTTTGATAAGATTTGCTTTGTAAATCTAGTGGCTGTTGTTATGGCGGAGGTTTTATGTTGACTGCAAATGACATCGCACCAGCTTATGCTGGTATTGTTTTCGGTATATCGAATACATTCGCCACTTTACCAGGTATTATCAGTCCGTATATTGTCGGAGCTTTGACTGCAAAAGTAAATACTTTCTATTCGATATTTGATTTTGAAATATAATCAATTTAGGATCCTGCTAATTGGCGAATTGTTTTCTTTATTTGTGCGACCATATATATTATTGGTATGCTCGTATTTTTATTTATCGGCTCTGGTGATGTTCAACCATGGGCTAAGAAACATTCGAATGAACTCAAAGCATCCGAACAAGCACCTTTATCTGGTTTGATAAAATCACTAGAAAATTATCTTGAATCAAATTCGATTTGTTTTTATTTTAGAAACGACTAACGATAGTCAAAAAGTGGCCTAATTCAATTCCTATCTCGACCTCACAGTGATTGTCCTCTCAAACTCATATAAAATCTGTCTTTTTCATCGTCAGTGCATGTATATTAGAATTAGTCTCTAGTAATTTAATTTCTCTTTACAGAAAATGAAAATATCAAAGAAAACCATTTGTCATCTTCTGCCATCTATAGTTTTCTCGAAAATCAATTCAACTTATTTTTACATAGAAAAATCCAAGTTTTCTATGAGTTTATTTGAAAAAAAATTCCATTGAACTACAATCATTGATTCGAATAATAATGAGCAGACTCGCTCGAGAAGATCTATTAAAAATCTTCTAGAAGGATATATTGTGAATCATTTTTATTCTGACATACATCGAAATAAATAAATGAATGTGTTCTTGACTGACTGGCTGGCTGCCCGCCTATTTCGGTTTCTTCCTTTCTAATTACACAAACAACACAACACACATTTCAGTTACAAGATATCGTTTATTTTGCTTTTAATTTCATCAAAATACACGCACATCTACATATATTAATTTCATCTTTCTCTGCGTAATTTTCCAGAGGTCGCTGATTTTATGCTAATTTGTTGTTCTAGATTTGATCTAAAAGATTGTCACAATGTCGCAAAATATACCCGCTGAACATATACGTTTATTGAAACAATTTGTTTCATTATGCACTGCACAACCTCAATTACTTAACGCACCTGAATTGGAATTCTTTCGTCAATGGTTAACAACGTAATTCATTGAACTTGATTTCAAGTCAATAGACATCGTTGTTGTTGTTGTTTTTCTTCAGATTGGGTGCCACTATTCCAACACCTGAGCCTCAAGCAAGTTCAGAATCAAGTAAAACTCATGCTCATGAAGGTCATTCTTCATGCAATCATGACCATGGCCACGGTCATCATCACCATCACCATCACGAAGAAGAAGAACAACAACAACCCCCCGAACCACCAAAACCAGAAAGTGATCCCGAAAGCGAATTAGGTTCGTCCATGAATGATTTCTCGATTTTTCTCATCAATTCTTCGTTTGTTTTGAATAGAATTGGATACAACAGGAGTTGTCGAAGGTGATAATGATGCACCTCAAGCAATGGGCGATCCAAATGCTGAAGTAACCGATGCTATGTTAGAACAAGCTGATGCTAAACGAGGTGAAGCACAAGCTAAACTTTCTGAAGGTGCATTCGAAGACGCTGTTTCATTGTTCACACAAGCTATTGAAAATAATCCTCAATCGGCTATTCTCTATGCTAAACGTGCGCAATGTTATATTAAACTTCAAAAACCAAATGCAGCTATTCGCGATTGTAATCGTGCTTTGGAAATCAATGAAAATTCTCAACAAGCACTTAAATGGAGAGGAAAAGCCAACCGAATGTTGGGCAATTGGGAAGCAGCTTACAAAGATTTCTGCAAAGCTCAAACATCGGACTTCGATGAAGATGTTCAACAATGGTGTAAAGAAGTTGAAATCAATGTAAATTCGATAGTTTTCATTTAAATTTTATATTTTGATTTTGGTTTTAGGCGAAAAAAGTTGCCGAACATAAACGTAAATACGAACGACGACGAGAAGAAAAAGAAATCGAAGCTAAACGTGAACGTGTTCGTAAAGCTCAAGAAGCTTATGCTAAAGCACAACAAGAAGAAAACGAACGACGAGCACGAGAACAACAATCACGTGCTGCAGGTGGACACGGCGGATTCCCAGGCTTTCCAGGTAAATTTTCAATATTTTTTCCCTTTCATATCAACTATTCTTTCTGTTAAGGTGGAATGGGTGGAATGGGTGGAATGGGTGGAATGGGAGGAATGGGAGGAATGGGCGGTGGAGCTGATTTAGGTGGATTAGGTGCCATGATGAGTGATCCAGAAATTATGGAAGCTCTTCAAGATCCCGATGTACAAAAAGCTTTTGCTGTAAGATATTCATTGTCGAATTGAATTCTAGAAAATAATTTCTTATTAATAGGATGTGAGTACAGATCCATCGAAGATCAGTCTTCATCAAAATAATCCAAAAGTACGTAAAGTCATGGAAAAACTCGCCAATAAATTCGGTGGCGCCGGCGGACCAATGGGTGGAGGTATGCCAGGCTTTCCTGGTGGAATGGGCGGTGATTTTCCTGGTAGTGCACCAGGTGGTTCAGCTGCCAATGATCTTGATTAATCTTTGCTTTCTTTCTTCATTGGACACCTACACAATATATCAGCTTTGATTTGGTTTGAACAAAAATATTCCAGAAAGATTTTGTCATTTTTTTGCGTTGCCGTCAAACCGCTCTGTTTTACTTCTTTTTTTTTATAGAATAAAAGACAAAAGTTTAGTCGATATTGATCTTTTTTCATGTGATTCAAGACTTTCAGTTATTTCCTTTGTTTTTATCGGGCATTAGGTATTTATGTGAGTCAATGTGAGAAGATGAATCTGTTCATTTTTACACGATGTGCTGGCTTCGATGCCTTCAGCTGTCCTGGGTAAAAAGCTCTCGGCAAGATTTCATGAAATGGTTCGTGCTAATTGTAAGAATTGCGATAAATATTTCCATTGTCAAGGAAATTACGATGCCGTTTACGACTGCTCAGGAAATCGAGCAAATAACAGACGTATTACCGAGAAAAGTTAGTTACATCGTTCATATAAAATCAAAATAGACTCTTGTTGATCTATTTTTAGTTAGTAATTGCTGTGAAACTGCTCTGCAAAGTCAACTGCAAATACAATCCGAAAAATCGAACCTGCAAACCTGAGAATTGTTGTAAAAAATGAAATTTTTGTCAGTTGAGAATATATATTTTCTTTTTTTTTGTAACTGAATAAAGGAAAACACAGAATTTTCCTAAACGAAAAAATAAGAACAAAATATACGTGTTTGTCTATCAAGAATGTATGAGTGCGTGTATACGAAATAAAGAAGAAGAAGAAGAAGAAAAAGAAATCCAAAAGTGTGGATGACAGTCAAAATAACAAAAAGTTTACACACACACGCACATACATTAAATGTATTTCGAAATCAAGTTGGTGGATGATTTGTCTATTTTTGAAAATAATATCTATATATATGTGTTTTTTTTTCTCCGTTTGACTAACAAAACGTAACAACAAACATCGAAAGAAAAAAAATAACAAGAAAAAAAAAGAGAGAGACAGAGAAAAACATAGATGACTGGAGTAAATTTGTCATACGATTGTGTTTGTTTTTTTTTGATAGATAAATAAGTAGATCTCGTTGAAGAAGAAGGAAAGAAGGAAAAAAAACGAAAAAGACAAACAAACAAAAATATATATGTATGATGTTAGTTATTAGTTTATTTGTTATCATCAGAATGAATAGAAGAAGAAGATGGTAAAAGTTTCTTTTTTTGACACTGATGATTATTGATGAAATAACAAGAACATAAGTATGTCTATCTTTAAATAAGATCGGCAACGTTCATTGGCATTTCTTGAACTTGTGTATTGTAGAATTGTTCAATATCACGTAATGTTCGTCGATCATCATCAGTTACGAAATTGATTGCAACACCTTTACGACCAAATCGACCACCACGACCGATACTAAAACGCAATCGAACTCTCAATTTTCAATAGATTTTCATTTCTCATATCATACCGATGAATATAATTTTCTCGATTATTCGGTAGATCGTAATTAATAACGAGACTGACTTGTTGTACATCAATACCACGTGCAAGTAAATCAGTCGTGATTAACACTCGACTCGAACCTGTACGAAATTCTTTCATGATAACGTCACGTTCTTTTTGATCCATATCACCATGCTAAAACAAAATCAACGATCATTGTTCATCAATTTTTGTTCACACTTGAAATATTTGAGTTCAAAGAATGACTTTACGAGTGATGAATATTCGATATTTGGCCAAGTCCAGTGCATTAAATTTATCGAAACAAGGAAAAGTAATGTTTGGTAATATTGGCCATCAGTGAAAGTCTCTCGTCTGTCAGTCAGTTTAGGAAACTTACCATTGCAGATACGGTAAAATCACGTCCACGCATTTTTTCCGTTAGCCAATCGACTTTTCGACGTGTATTACAGAAAATAACAGCTTGTGTGATTGTTAATGTTTCGTATAAATCACAAAGTGTATCTAATTTCCATTCCTACGAGCAAAATAACAATTCAAAAACATTCGAACTCACTGCATTTACCTCACGTTCGACAGTAACATAAAATTGTCGAATACCTTCGAGTGTTAATTCTTCTTTTTTGACGAGAATTTTAATTGGATCATTCATAAATTTCGTTGTTACTTCAAGTACCTCACTTGGCATGGTGGCTGATAAAAGAATAACTTGAATATTTTGCGGCATCGTTGTGAATACATCATAGATTTGTTCTTTGAAACCACGTGATAACATTTCATCGGCTTCGTCTAATACGAACATTTTGATAGTTTTACTACGGAGTGCCGAACGATTGAGCATATCGTAGACACGACCGGGTGTACCGACGACGATTTGAACACCGGCTTCGAGTCGTTTGATGTCGTCACGAACATTGGTACCACCGATGCAGGCATGGCATGTTACACCCATGTAATCACCGAGTGCTAATACTACCTTTTGAATCTGAACAAAGAAAAAAAAACGCAATGAAGGTAGAAGGTTAGGTGGGGAGATGAAATGTGTACTTGTTGAGCCAATTCTCGTGTAGGTGCTAAGATAAGTGCTTGGCAATCTTTCAATTCAGGATCGAGTTGTTGTAATATTGAAATGGCAAATGTTGCTGTTTTGCCTGTACCAGATTGTGCTTGGGCAATAACATCATGACCTGAAGAAAACCGAAAGAATTTCACATCGAAACGAGAATTAATTGTAGTTATTTACCCAAAATACATGGTTTGATAGCACGTTGTTGAATTGCAGAAGGTCGTTCGAAACCATAACCATAAATACCTCGTAGAAGTGGTTCACGTAAGTTCATTTGATCGAATTGTTCGACCACTTCTGTCCAATTACTCTCGATTGTTCCATCTAAAATTTGACAATAATCGAATTGAATAATTTTCAATATTCAAAAGTTCTTTACCAGGTTCCATCGAAGGGACACCTGTGCTCGAGTTCTGGTTGTTGTCATTTCTACATAAACAAATCAAAATGATTAACAAACAATGATGATTTGTTTCTTACTTCTCCCTAGACATTTTGTGCGATTGGTGTCATAATCTACAATCACAAACAAATCGATTTATTAACGAATTCAATGTTTATCTTTCGACTAAGAAATAGAAAATGGATAAACACCGACACACTGTTCGAGAGTCCGGCTTGTATATGAAAGCAAGATGGCGGATCAGGAAGATATATACTTTCTTAGTTCTCTCTGTTAAAATCTAGATCGATTAGTTAACATCGGCAGAGAGGGCCATTGTGATTTTAGAAAATTTTATTCGAAAACAAAATCAGTTTGATTATTTTTCAATGAATGAACAAAAGAAAAAACTCATTTTCGAATTATTTCTTTGAGTTCATATGCAATTGTCGCTCATAGGTAATAAAAATAAACTAGTAATGCATTTTGTTGATTGAGCGGCGATAAACGAGAAGAAGAAGAAAAAAAATTATCTCTTTCGCTTAGAAACACAGAAGAGAGTTCGAATAAATAAAAATAATAATTATTCAATTACAGTTTATTTCACAAAAAAAAGAACCGAAATGCTCATAAAATACAGAAAAAAAAATTACAGTCTGTTGTTCATTGTAATATCAAACTTTTCCTATTGAAATCAATCCATGTCTTTCAATTGCAAGAGAGAGAGTGAGAAATCGTAGAAATTCATTTTCATTCTTATTGGTGTACAATTGAACAAATAGAGCCGTGTACGATAGCATTGATGATGGACGATCGATCGCGCCGTTTTATAGAACGATGACAACGACTAGTTTAATGGTGGAGAGTGTTGATTTTTGATCAGATTAAAATAAGATGTCGTTTTTAAAAGGTGCCTTTGCATTCAAAAAAACTAAACCAAGAAAAGCAGTTTCAAGAAGTCCATTGAAATTAGATGCCGAAGAATCTTATCGAGAATATGGTCCGAAATGTGAAATTATCAATGTGAAAGTAGCCGATAGAAAAATCGTTTTTGATGTTACGAATGCCGATTGGAACACAGGTAGAGACATTCAGTTTTTTCGATTGAATGAATACGAAATGAAAATCTTTTAGCTGGCGCAGAAAGTCTCGGTGGAACATCGAGCGCAACAGCACGAGAAATTCAAAAACAAGTTGAAGTTTTACAAGAAGAAAACAATATGCTAAAACTTAAAGTTGAAGTTGTTTTAAATCTTGTGGCTGAATCTGTTGCAGAATTAACAGCAGCTCAACGTTAAACAACGATTTACTCAGGACAATTATGGAAAATTAATCTCGTTTTTTTTTATTTGTAATATTTAGCTTCTTGTAGATTCAAAGAATGTAATCATGCTTTTTATTGGTCGTTCGACAACGAAACATAAAATAAAAATCCTATTACTGTGCTGAAATCAGTAGCAGTTTCTTCTTTTTAGCCTGGTCTTGCGTAGGGGTTGGTGAAAAAACAAAAATAGCTAGAAAATTGAACACTAATAGTCTATGGGAAAGTATCATCGTTGAAGGAACCAGATATACATTAAAGATAATCGTCAGTATAATAAATCCAATATCCATTAATGAATTTGTATAACCTGGTGAGAATGCTTGTCTGTTTTTACCGTCGTTGTAAGTTAGCGGAATTCTCGATGATTAAAAACGGACGAATACCTGCTCCGAATAATAATATGTATACCACTGGGTAAAATACTTTCTAATTCTAAACAAATCGAACTAAAAAAAATGAATATTAAAAGGAAAATATCTCATTCTCACCCTCAAGACTCTTCGCTGGACACGCTTGAGTTGAATGAATACATAGGTCAATCGTATTTGCATACGATATGTTTTTATTGGCTCTTTTTGAATCGATGTCGTGCAACTGTTTAATGATACATAATTCTTTCAAAAAATTGCTGAGAAAAGTGGATTATAATACGCCCCAAGTGTCTACTTAAAACGATTGATAATAGTTATCGATATTAATCAAGATAAAAACGAGCCAATCCTTCGCTTATCATGAATCAAATCGATTCTATGTTTCTTTTCAAAACGGAAGTAGAAACTTTTGTGTTTCACTTTTCTTTAAATGACTAGATCTTATCAACTGGTGTCCTCTGTCGCAGTAAAGCCTTTTGATTCGTACGTCACATGTAACCAACAATATATAGATGATTTCTAATATTTTTTTGACAGATCCGTACCCTCAAGGGAAAGTTTAAAAGATACATATGCAATAAACCCTCACATATCACTTTCTCGTTCTCCCTATTTGCACATGTATATTTACTACTTGATCCAAGCAAATATTTATCTAGTGATTGAATGCGCATAGAGACAAATGAAAGAAAGTTTGTTTTTTTTTAAATCGAATAAAATATTGAGAAGTAATCATGCGAAGAATTCGAAGATTATTGATAAAAAGAAGCCGACGATGATTAGACTTGAAGAACTCTTTATCGTAACGGTAGGTGGTAAATAGGAAAATGAATCCGCTTTTTTTCTTCTCTCTTCTGAAAGAGAGAGAGAGAGAGTAATACAAATAACCTTTTAAAAAAAAGTGGGTGTGCATCGTGAGTATTCATTCTTATTCTTCTTTTCGAGAATGCAAATGAAAACATTCTATCATAAATTTATAGGAATGAAGAAAAAAATGCCTTTTTTTCTAACTGGTAGCTCGTCTTTTGTTGATAAAGTGTGATGAATATAGATTCGAATATATACAATTGATAGTCGACTCGATAATGACACAAATAGAGAGGGACAAAGATTTCAAGGACATTTTTAAAAGCAAAACTTTATTTATGATTTTATAAGAAATAAATATATCGACTTGCGAGTATTTTTCATCATAAAGAAGAAGAAGAAGAAGAAAAACAAAAATAATAATCACGTCGTTTTTTTATCCGAAGGGGTAACATTTGGTGTAATCAGTCATATTGATATAACACGTACATTTCAAGTTTCGAAGTAATATATCGAATGATTTTTTTTTAGATTGGAAGAACAGTATCCTGTACAGATCGAGTTTTATTGAATGGCCAATGTTTTTTTGCAGTTTTTAAGTGATGCCGAACATGGAGATTTGGCAGCCGTTAAACGAAATATTGAAAATGGTATTGATTTAGAAACACGTGATGAAGTAAGAAATCTACTTATGAGATTCAAACTATTTGTGTTTTTGATTAATTAGGATCAACAAACCGCACTGATTTTAGCCGCACGATGCGATCATTATGAATGTGTTAAAGTTCTTCTTGAGGCACATGCTGATGTTAATGCGGAGGACGTTGTAAGTCAGAATAATAAATTGTAAAAGTTGATGAATTTGGTTTTAGGACAGTTGGACAGCTTTGTTAAATGCATGTCAAAATGGAAATTTAAATATCGTACGTCTTCTAATTGAGAATGAAGCCCAAATCGAACATTATGATTGTGTATGTTTCACATGTTATGATTAGAAATAAGAATAACAACTTTAATTCAAATTTACTAGGGCCATTTTACACCTTTGATGTGGGCATGCTATCAAGGACATACACGAGTAGTTGAGTATTTATTGAGTTGTGGTGTTAATGTCGATGTTGTTGATGAACATGGAATATCAAGTTTAAGTTGGGCAGCAGGTCGAAATCATGTTGATATTGTGGCAATGTTACTTGAAGCTGGTGCTTCACCGAATCTATGTGATAAGAATAATACAACTCCATTGATTTGGGCGAGTAGACGAGGTAGAATTTATTTGATTTTCAAGAAATACTCAATTATCTAGATAAAATTCAGGTTTCACAGAAATTGTCGATGTACTATTGAAACATAACGCCAGTGTGAATAATATTGGAATGAAAAATATGACTGCATTATTAGCAGCAACTCAAGGTGGACATGCTGAAACAGCTCTACGTTTACTAGAAAACAAAACCATCGATATTAAAATTCAAGATAAAGTAATTCGATTGTGTGTGTGTGTAATCAATCGTATTGAAAAGAAATTACTCTAGGATGGGCAAACACCATTAAGTCACGCATGCGAACAAGGTCTTGTTGATGTTGTTTCAGAATTATTGCAGCTCCATGCATATGTCAATACTGTTAATAAGGTAGCTTTTATGAATAAATAAAACCAAACAAAAAAAAACAAACATTCGAATAGAATGGTGATCCGGTTCTTTTCTACGCTGTTAAAGGTGGAAAAGAAGATTGTGTAGCTCTTTTACTTGACAATCATGCTGATATCAATACGATCGGTGCAGTAAGTTAGAATAACAATTTTGATTTATATTCATATTGAAATGATTCGATAGGAAAATAAAACAGCGATTTGGTGGGCTGTTGAGTGTGGTCGTTTGAATATAGTTAAGTATTTACTTCATTATAATCCTGATATTGAAGTAGGAGGTGGTCCAGATGATGATACACCGTTGTTATTAGCTGCCAAACGAAAACGTGTTGGTATTGTTTATGAATTAGTTAAATATGGCGCAAAAATCTCGTCCGTCGATCGAGTTCGTTTTTGTCTTTGATAAATCAATAAATTGAACATGTTGAATTGATTTAGTTTGGTGATAATAGTCTTCATATAGCTTTACGAAATCGTAGTCGTGATATCGCTGATATTTTACTTTCAAATCCTCGTCATGCCAAATATTTATATCGACCAAATAAACACGGTGAAACGCCTTATAAAATCGATGCTAGTCTACAGAAAAGTATTTTGACGACCATTTTTGGGCAACGTAATGTTCACATTTCGTTTGATTGAAATTTTATTGGCGATAATTCGTTCTGTAGGAACATTAAACCTCAATGATGATTCGATTCTTGGATATGATATGTATTCATCGGCTTTAGCAGAAATTCTCAGTGAACCATCACTTCAAACACCAATCACCGTGGTAAACAAAATTCCATTTTAAAAAAAAAACAATCTTTCATTCGTTTCAAAATTCAATTTCTCAGGGTTTATATGCCAAATGGGGTAGTGGAAAATCTGCTCTTTTATCCCATCTAAAAGGTAGATAGATGCATACAAACAATAAATAAATCTCTCTTATCATTTCTATTACGTAGATGAAATGTACGGTTTTGCTCAACTCACCGGTACAAATCTCTTGATTTTCGTTCTATTAATAGAAATCTCTTCTAGATTTTCCCACGATGAAACTTTCTCCATTGCTTATTTCGGTTATCATTCTTTTTGGATTACTTATTGGTTTAATAGCAGTTTTTTCTCTACATTATATCGTTGGAATATCACTTGGCGCTACACTCATCATTCTTTGTTTAATATTTATTTCGTTAATTCGATATCTTCTCCAACATAAAGATTACCTTTGGACAGCAAATATAGCACAATTCTTAAATAAACGATTGGAAATGTTGAGATTTTTTCTTCAAGTTTTATTTATCAATCCGTACGGACATAAACGATTGAAAGCAAACGAACCATTCGATTGTAAAAAGATGAAGTAATATAGTTTCTTGTGCTTTGAATGAGCGTTGTTCGATTGAGAAATGAATATTTAGATTTATTTTTACGGAATATGGTAAAATATCAACGATCGAAGGTGAAAAAGCAAGTGCAGGTATGATTGCCGAATTGGCGATTAGTGTCGAAGAAACATTTGGAATTGTTGCAACACGATTTTGTCGTGCATTACATTCGAAAAGTTGTTATTTTGAAATTTTATTAATTAATATAAATACACGTATTTATCTTAAAATTAGATCTCACTCGTCATCGATTTCGACAGATATGCGGCGTGCCCGCATTCATTTTTGTTGCTGCTCAAATCGGTCTTTCCATTGCGTTGAGTATTCTCTTTTTCATCAATGGTAAAAACACGATGATATTTAAAAAAAACGAACAAAGAACTTCTATTTGTATCGGTTAGGCATTCCGTCGAAACACCGATCGGTGAATACGACGTATATTGTTTTGATAAGTTTATTGGCGAGTTCGATTGTATTCAGTTTGGTGCCATGTTTTCGTTTAATTTTGGCATTGATCAAATCACCGAAATCGAAAATAATGAAATTCTCGGATAATTCATCACGATTAAACGAAAGTTCAATCTATCGATTAAGAAAAGAAGTAAGTTCAGTTTAAAAAAAAACAAATCTATTTTTCATTTCTTCTCTCAGGTCAGTCAATTATCATAC
>Ga0209914_1000417_pt1 | contig 57478 bp, 45 predicted proteins | sample ThiBiot_500_plan_FD_183949 | JGI IMG/M metagenome (GOLD analysis project Ga0209914, IMG submission 183949) | Wastewater bioreactor microbial communities from Cape Town, South Africa - Thiocy_cont_500_plan (SPAdes) | ecosystem: Engineered > Bioreactor > Thiocyanate-remediating > Anaerobic-Aerobic...
ACACACACACACGTTCATTATCATTAGTCAATTCAAAAGAATAAGTAGTATCTAATCGACGAAGGTTAAATCATCATGAGTTATTTTACAAACGCTATCTAGCTCATCATCATTTACAATGTTTTCCTATATATGTTCGAGTAAAGAAGACTGATTTGCATTTTTGCCGGTTGGAAAAGAGAGAGAGCGAGCGAGACAGGGAAAGGGAAAGAGAGAGAGGAAAAAGAGAGAAAGAACCGTCAGTCAATAGAGACTGCCGGCACAATTGTTGTTGACGTGAAGAAGCCTGGCAGGATCATCCTCCGTAACAATATTATCATCTTCTTCTTCGCGCTCTCTTTTCTCTCGTGTATTATTAAAATACCAAGCATAAAAAAGAGACAAAAGTACTTTGGTATAGATTCATATGCTAACCAAGAAATTCCATCATTTAATAGATCCTGAGGAAACACAGATAACACATACTGATCGATAAGATCATCAATCTTTTTTTTTTGTTTGTTGTGTTTCGTATTCTTAGCCGTTCAATTGATTAAGTAGTTTTTTTTTCTTTCTATTATTTTTCATCTCGTTCATACTTGACAATCTCCGCTGAATTTCTTAGTCTTGATTGTCAAATGAATTTCAAGTGAACAATTCAATAGATGATGTTGTTGTTTATTTCATTCGAATGACGTGTGTGTGGCTTCTCGATTAACAAATACTCGATCAATATGATTACCAGATTTGCAGACGATATATTTCTTTTTCAAACCTCGAAAGACTTCGCTTATGTCAATCATTTTCTCAATGAAATACTTCAAATCAAAATCATTTCTGACAGCAGAACATTTTTTGTTCCGGAACACAGTAAAAAAATATCAACCTTAATCACGACTTTTGTCCTAATAAGTTACGTTTGAAATCAAGTCATTTCTATTCCATTGAGACGAATGATGAAATATTCTTCAAGAAAGTCAATCATAAATTTTCGTCTAATCAACACAAACTATTTGTTTTGATTATAAAGAATAACAAAACACAAAAATCGAATGAAAACATGTCACTTTATATTTTTGTCAAATAGAAAAAAGAAACACAACATTCTCAATCTAATCTTCTTTTCCGGTGATATAGTTTTTAATTAAATTCCTCTTTTTTTTTACTAGTTAAATCTCGTATCAATGAATATACAATAATGTTTGTTCGTTCATTCAAAAAGGTCTATCTTCGAGTAATTATTAAGAACTTTCTTTGATGACGATGACAATGTCGAACAAGGTGATGATGATGAATGTACTGTTGATAAACGTGTTATGGTAGCGGGCGATGAATTCATCGAATGATTCGTCACAATTTTCTGTTGTGGATAAACAAATTTCACACATTTAATTGAACGCATTTTAAATAGAATAATAATTAAAATAATAATAATTAACAATGAACCAACTAGTAAACTAATTAATACAATAGGTAATGAGAAAATCGATTGATTGATTTGTTTAGCAAGTAAGATTTGTACACAACGGTTATCTTCACAAGTAAAGCCATTCGGACAAGTTCGATTACATTCGATTATAGTCGATAATTGACAACGATAGATATTATTCAATAGAATACGTTGACTACCTAATGGACATTGACATGTTTCATCGAGTCGACCGGTAAGCAATTGTTTTTGAATATTACATAAATATCGACAACGTTCAGGTGTTAACGAACAATTCGTTGCTAATTCTGTATCAATACAAAATCGATTCAATTTTTCGATTGTATGCAAACGACATTGACATGTGTTTGTTAATGTTGAACATTGATACAATCGATCATGTGAACATCGATGTTCACATTTCGAACCAATGGTTTGTTCAAATTCGATTCGAAGATGAAATATATTTGATATGAAGAGATTTTCTTTGGATAATAAACGACAATTACGAAGAGTAATCGTTGATTGTTTAAAATATGCACCGTAAAGAGAAAGAATAGTTGATGATGATGATGATGAATCATAGAAATTCAATGGAACTGTAGGTGTACGTGTTGCTTCACTTGTTCGAACAGTTAAATCCGACTAAATAGAAATGACAGTAGATATTTTTGTTTTTAGTTTGATCGAATTAATTTACTCGAGTATCTGTAATAGAAAATTCACAATCTTTAGGCGCATAGATTTGTTCATAATTTTCACATTGAAAAAGAAATGGAACAGGTACAAGATATGTATCAGCAAAACGATGAATAATTCCAATAGGAAAAGTTTGATTAACCGATGAAAATGATTGATTTGTGAGTGAATATAATGGTCGAATAGTAAGAATTGTTTGATTCGAATCTAATTGAAAAATATTCGGATAGGTTTCATAGAAATTTGCAACAAATCGACAATTATTGAGAATTTTTCCGTAAATATATGGAGAACTAAATATAACGAACACGACTTGATACAGCAATTTGATAGTCATAGTTTGAATGTTGTTGTGCTCTGTGCTTTCTTCCTACTGGTGAGATTCGTTTTCGTTCGATATATACAAACAACAATTGAATATGTCCTTGCCGTTAGTCATTTTGAGAACGAGAGAAAGAGAATGAAGAGAAATTGATGTGTTCAAATTCAATGTTTATTCTTCTACTTGAATTTCCATATATGAGAATAAATATGCCGCTCATCATACAATCCGGATGTTGTTTTTTATATTTTTCTTTCTTTTGAATAGACAAACTAACGGATCAATACGGCGAGACAAAAATCTACAGATGAGAACGAATATATTAGCATAGAGAAAGAAGAAAAAAAAAGGTTAGACAATTTCTTCTTCCCCTTCTTCTTCCTTCGTTACTTTCGTTTCGGTTTGAACAACAAACCTTAGAAGTTTGTTTTTGTTATTATTCTATTGTTCATTAAAATTGATCGTTCGATGAAAAGTGTTTGCGTGTTTATTTGTTCGATATGAGAATAAAAATGAAGGACTTCTTCTTTTTTTTCTAGAAATAATTCGAGTTTTTTTTTCTTTTCTCGATTAAAATTTGACTTGATCCGATGAGATTCAAAGTGGACAGCTACTTAAATATCATCCTTGAAAATCATTTACTAAAGAGCACTTGAAATTGACGCACAGAAAAGAACAAATCAGATGGTAACCTTATCAGTCTTGTTCAGAGATATGTTCAAGGTGAAAAGTTTGTCATCAAACTGACATTTATCATTGACTTGTGACCTGAAACGAATTAAATAACTGATGTTTTTTGTTGTTATTATTATTGTTGTTGTTAGTTTTATTAAATACAAAGAAAACGAAACAAACATACAGAAAGAAAGAAGAGAAAAAAAAAATAAACATTTAAATCGATTCAGTAGGTGAACGATATTTCGATAAACGTATGGCTTGCCGTTTGTTTTCCGCTTGTCGCGATGATGAATCGTATGGATTCCATGTCAATGTTCGAACTGTTTTCGCAGCTATATCAGCTAGTTCTTTATGCGACGGACTAGGTGATGACATATCACCTGTCGTTGTCGTATTATTATTATTATTATTATTATTCAATAGAGTTGCTTTTAATAATTGATTTCGTCGGCGTCGTTCAAAGTTCGATAGATAATGTGACGTTTTATAAGCTGTTCGTTTACTGTGTTTGTTTGCAACTGAAAGATCTGTTTCAATAACATCGGAAATATGTCGTTCGAATCGATGAAATAATCTCGAATCAGGACAGCAACAACAAATATATTTATGTAGACAAAATAATGCTGAACCAAATATTCGATAGAAATGTCGACGTATAATACGTTTAAAATCCGAACGAAACCGTTTCGATGTTGCCATATAGAGAAGAAAATTAATGGCATGATTCGATTCACGCATACCTTTTTCAATAACAGTTAAATGTGGATGAAAAATGCCCATACAAGTTTGAATACTTTCATATAAATTTCGTGTAAAATGACATGAAGGATGATTATAAAAAAGATATGTTATACACCAATGTACATAGAATGGACCGAGTAGAAGAAGAAAAGCAAATGATGCAACAAATAACATGACTGTCGTGCCACGTTTATCGGATGTACTAGAAATAGAAGATGAGATCGAAATTCGACTGTTAGAATTGAAAATTACTTTGCAGAAACATGTGTTGTTGTTCCGCCTTCATCGTCTTTTGTTATGAAACGTTTCTTTGAATTTTTTAATTCAATTATAATTAATAAATTACTAATCAATATGCCAATAAATGGTACAATTGCATATGAAAATACCGTAAAAAATCCACGAAAGATTTGATATCGATCGGCATGTCGTGTTCTGAATGCTTCGCAATGTAATTTACCGGTTGTATAAAAAACAAAATCAAATGGGATCGGAACAAAATAGATTATCATGATGAAAGCTAATGATAATGAACGAAATTTTTCGAATATATATCGACAAAATGGATATTTAATAACGATACAACGTTCAATAGCAATAAGTAATAATGTTGCCGATGAACATTGACGAAAATAGAGAAAAAATATGCCAAACATTTTGCAGAATATAGGTGACGTTCTTAAATTAGGGAAAACTGTACGAAATAGAATGGAGAATAGACTCGATGCTAAACTTAAAAGATCGAAAGAAGTCAATGCAACAAATAATGTAAATGAAGTCGACCGTCGTAATGAACCGGACATAAGAACAAGAAAAACACATAGATTAAAGATTATACCTATAACAACAATACATGATGTAAATATGGCTAAATGCGTCGATGATAAATGACGAAATGAATCATATCGTTGACAAAGTTGTGTTAGATTATAAAGAAAATCATAATTATTGCGATACATAAAATGACGATTATCAATAAAACCATAAGCATCATCCCATAGAAATGTACCTTCTTCCGATGTGCTATCATTGGAAATAAAGATGCTATGACTTGAAAATGAAATTGAATCGCACATGGTTTGATTCGAATGTAGACAACAACCAACGTGCCAATGCGGTGTTTGACTTGAGAAATTCAGTGAAAATGCAAATGCATAATCACTAAATAGAAATAGATCGATATTGGTTGCCGACGGGAGTTTTGTTGCAAATGTTAGAGGTAGAAGAAAGGCAAATATAAATAGAAGAAAATGAAATGTCGATAGTGAAATACGAGATCGTGGAGAGAATTTGGAGATATAGTCAGTTGAAAGAAGACAATCGAGGAAGATTTCGCATTTTCTAATGACGATAAAATGATGACTTGATCGATGATGATGATGTATTCGAATGAATTTTTCGAGTAAATATTGATGAAACATGAGAATTTTGATTTGAAGATGATGGAATGGAACATTCGCATGTGAACGAACATAAATGAGTGCAGCAAAAACGGAAATAAACAAGAAATTGTTTGGGACACAATGATTGAGTATGATGTTTGTTTGTTTGTTGATTGTGAAATTTTTTGATATAGGTTGTTCTATCCATGGAATAAGTATTCGATAGGATGGATGAGGAATCATGATAAGATTGTATTCGTTTTGTTGTCGTTGTTGTTGTTGATGATGGGACAGATTTTTTCTTGAATTTAAACATGATGATAATTGAAATAAACAACAAGAATACGAATGAATAAAACGAAATTATAGTTAATCGAGAAACGAATTGAATTATTCACTAAAGAGAAGAAAACAACAGGAGATTTGATTATTCAATTTACTATACATATACATATATTATATATGGAAAGTGAACGAGAGAGAAATTCAAGACGGAATCAGTGAACGTGGTTGCTGTTCGTGTATCACATTCATGTTCTGTGAGTTCTAGTGAGAAAATCTTTTATTTATAGGAAAAAAAGAAGCAACAACAGCGCATACTAGTCTTTGTTAATGTGCACATTTATATTCTATTTCATCTAAATACATGTTTGTGCCTCTCTCTCTCTCCTTCTCTTGCTATTAATTTATTGTAACGATGTCAGATGAAAAAAAGATTTCAGTTAAATGAATCGAGAAGAAACAAAAAGGAAAAGCTATTAAGATCATTAAAAAAAGAATTATCACGTAATACAGAAGTTCATAGGCTGATACCCTTCAATACATTGTTTTGTATGTATGTATGTATGGTGACGTTGTTGTTGTTGTTGTTGTTGGGTTTTTCCTCCTATGAATCTTGTTAATAATGGCAAGTATATGTCGATTGAGAGGGGAGAAAACCTGATACACTATTGTGAATATTTGCAAAAAGAGCTGTTGGATAGCCACCAGCATAGAAGAGACAAACGATTCCTTTCGATAAGATGCGTATGCAACCGAACATCTGTATGTTTGCATAAGTCAATAGAACAAACACAAGGGCAGGGCACATACGTTCTTTTTTGGCAATATAAGAGAAGAAAAAACCGAACTAAATCCGATTAACATAATATATGATTCGAGAGGCCCTCAGGTACCAAACAAATTGTCGATATATATTGTTCTCTTTGTAGTCATATTTTAGTGCTAATCAAACGATTAGTCGAATTTATCTCATCGATGTGTTGTTTTTACCTCCAAAACATTAATGATCGAGGGGTTAATATTATTATGATTATTATTTTTATATTTATTCATTTGTCTTAATCGGAAGCAACTGAAATAAGTAATGAATTAGTCAATATTGACAAAATTCCAATTGCACGAGAATATGATTGAACAACACCCACGAAACAAGACAAAAAGACGAAGAAGAAGAAGAAGGAGAGAAAAAAAGCAACAAATCAACAATTGATCTTTGTTTTTTTCTCCTTGAAAAATTAGTAAAAAAACAAAAATAAAAACTTACTTTTTCTTGTGTTTAATTCAAAATATAACAAATAAATTTGTTCAAATAAAAGTACAATTTTTCGAATAATCAATGATTAAATCAGTAATTCATTTTTTTTTATTTCGACTGGCACTTATTCCTTTCAATCGAATATTTCTGTCTTATTTATGCGACGAATGTATTTCTTCTCTTCCTCTTCCTTTCTGTCTTTGCCTCTTTCTCTCTGTTTCTCTCGTTTTTTGTTTAATATTAAAAAAGAGAAGCAACGATTCGTTTAAGTAATATTTTCTTGATGATAATAATAATAATAATAACAATAGTACGCAGTATTAGTTGTTAGAATAATACAGAAACTCGAATAAATGCGTTGATGAAGAAGAAGAAGACGCGAAGAAAAAAAAGAGAGAGAGAACACTTCTGTCTACTCGAAGAATAATCAACCAAAATGTGTACACGCTTGTAGAAGAAAATAAGAAAAAGAAAAAAAAGAGAAACACAGAAGCATAAAAAACTCAAGAAGATAGGCGCAGAAAAAAAGAACAAGAAAGGAAAAGAAAATAACTGGAAAGTCTTTGTTCAGTTGAGTATAAGAGAGCGAGACAGATAGTACACGAAAAAAAGATTAATGATTGATTGACAACAAGAAAAAAAGAAAATCAATATCTGAATTGATAGAGTCATAAATCGAACATCGTTGATTTTCAGAGATAAGAACAATTATCTTATGTATATTTCTCTTCGGATTTGTTCTTTGACTTTCTCACAGGAAATCAAATCAATATCAGACTTTGTTGATTGTTTAGATAAATTTTCATAATTAACTAACGAATAATTTTTAAACAACAAATCAAACAAAAGAAAAGAAAAGAATCAAGTATTTTTATTTTGACTTTTTTTTTCTAATCTAATTATTAAACTAATACATCTTTTTCTTTGCTTTTTCGATCAGCCATAAGAAGTTCGGCTATGGTCAATGACGTTAATGAAACGCGAAGATATATCTACATGCACTTCGATCTATGAGTCTAATCGATCATAATTAGTTCGAATAATAAGAGCCTCGATTTTCTGACGAGATAATCAGTCAAATACAATATTTACATGCAGTGGCTCGTCTCTGTTAGTCTTCAAGATCTTACCTAATTAGTAAAATTCAATTGTGATATCGAAACAATTGTTAATAACTAACGTTGCTACATTATTAATTTAATCATAAAGTCAAGTTCTTCCAAATAAATAATTTTGTAAGGGCAAAGTTATGTCAACATGGTGCCAATTGCTCTTGACCGTCAAGTGATTTTTATTATTGAAAGAATAGATATTGTAATCTTAAAAGATGTTTCTATAGATAATAGGAAAAATACGTACATAAACAGGCAAAATAACTTTCGCAATGAAACTATATATACATATATATATATGTATGTATGTATGCGTGTATATATGTCGGAATATTTAAGAATAATGGAGCCTTCGTATGAAGAAAGACAAGGATAGAAAAAAAGGAAAAGAAAGGTTATTAGTTAGTTTATTCTCTTGCCACCCATCGTGTCAGTTATCCTTGTCTATATAGCTTATCTTCTCTATTCTTCTATTATATATGAATGCATATGCAACAAACATACAAATGATTGTCACATCCGTCTAAACTACTATGCATGGTTCTATTTAAGGTTTCTTTGTTTCAAAATAATGGAATAGAAGAACTATGAAGAAATCACTGAGTCAAATCTATATCTATATATATATCTGTCTGTCGGTGCATCCGAATTGTAAATAAACATATAAAAAATATTCTCAGATGACTATCAACAAACGATTAATTTGAATAGATAATCGATAGTTTCGATTGCGATTAGATAGATCCATCGATTATATATTATTTTATCATTTTTTTTGTTCTTCTAGATCTTTGAAAAGCAAAACTATAGTCGAATAGATAAGAAATTTCAATGGCATTAACTATATTTTGTTTTGTTAGTTATTCGTTGACATACATTATAAACAGTCTTCAGCGCAGATCATTGATAATATCAAGATATTTTCGAAGCAGTTGGAGTTGAGTCGGGATATTAATAGTATTTACAATGCAACTGTGATAGTTATATTCTGGGAAATGAATTATAATGAGATGAAAAGATATATTATCGACACAAAAAAGGAGGAAAAAAGAAAGAAAGTACGCAAATTTTTGAATTTCATATTTGTAACGCAAATGATTTTCTAATTCAATTCATCAAGAAATTTTTTTGTTTGTCATATTAGGCAAAAGGAAAATATTATCTATGCGTTAAAAGTCCTATTGATTAGCGTAATAATTTGACATAATTGTTTATATCATTTGGACTGGTGCAAAATTTTCTGACATTTATTTTATGTAAGATCTTTTTATCAATTCTTTTGTTGTCTTACATGTCATGTCGTTGTCCTCGTTGAATATCCACACAAAGGTGAATATGACCGAAAAAGCCAATAGATTTGCATTTGCAGTTCGTTGTTATGATGTATACTAATGATCAATAGATAAGAGATTCGATTTTTTGAAATGATCTCCTGTCAGTTAGAATGAATTAGGTATTAACTAATACTATCGACACATTAGATCACAAGAATTTTTCTTTCACAAAGTTTTTTTTTAAAGCTAATGTAATAAGTCATAGAGAGAATCTAGTGGAGAGGGAGGGTTTATAGATGTCACTTGATGAATCTACGAGATCGATCAATCAAATGATTCATTCACCATTCACATCACACAGAAGAGGAAAAAAAAACTTTTTTTTTTCTAATATATAAAAATGTTCGTTCCCCTTGATCGTCGTTTACTGTACGGTGTAGTTGTATCAAGCACAATTGTTATTATTGGTGGGATTATTTGGTATAAAAATCGTCGAAAAAGTTCGAAAAAACAACAAATTTTTTTACATTTTTTTTGCTGAAATATTCGACTGATCATCTAGATGAACAAATTCGTTTAAATCGTTCGGAATATCTTGTTTTAGAAATTCAAGTGCCAACTTATTGTGTTGGGAGTATCATTGGCAAAGGTGGAGAAGTAATAAAACGTGTACGAAAACAAAAAGAAAACATTCATTCATTGCAATTAATAAATGAATCAATCTAGTTTCAACAACAATATTCGATTCGTTGCGCATTTGCTAAAGAAACCGATGAAAATAATGATACAAATTTTCGTTTATTGATTCTTCGAGGTCAACGTCAACGTGTCTATGAAGCTGAAGTTGAAATTCGTCGTTTAATTGCTGATTTACCGCAATATGAACAAATTGAAATGTTCGTACCGGAAAATGTTTGCGGTTATTTAATCGGTAAAAATGGTTCGACAATCAAAGAAATTCGTGATATATCCAAAGCACGATTAAATTTCGATCGAAAAATTATTGATAATTTCGAAAATAAGAAATATTCGAGATTGACTATATTCGGTACGAGTGAACAGATTTCTGCAGCTAAAGTATGACGAAAATTTTGATCGAATTATGTCTTATGTGTTTGCGTCTTTTTTTAGACAATAGTAGAAGAACGTTTATATCAATTCGAACAGAAACAAAATCGTTCGATGAATAAACTTGTTTGACTTGGTTTTGTTTGGTTATTTTTTCTAGATAGAAAAAAAAATGTCGTTAGATTTAGATCTTGATCAATTTCATGATCATTTAAATGGGACGAATCTAGGTGTTGACGATGTCGATAGCCAAGATGTCGACATGCATGTAAATATTCGATCGGCAAACGGACCAAATCAAGCTGAAAAACGTGCACATCATAATGCCTTAGAACGAAAACGACGAGATCATATTAAAGAAAGTTTTAGTGATTTAAGAGACGTCATACCGTCGTTGAAAGGTGAAAAGGTAGAATTTTATCGTTTTGTTGTTTTAAAATATCGATGAATTTTCTAGGCATCGAGAGCTCATGTATTAAAAGCTGCCACTGACTATATTCGAACAATGAAAAATAATAATCATCAACATCAACAAAAAATTGAAGAGCTTAAAAAACAAAATGCTACCGTTGAAATTCAAAGTAATGAACGTTTCATATGAATAGAGTTTCTTTAAATTCAAATTCAATCTAGTTCGTCTTCTCGAACGTGTCAAAGAAACAGGCCAATATACACGTCATCTTACTCTTCATCATCAACCATCACAAGAACAAATGATCAAAACCGAGCCAGATATCAATGGTATTCAAACGACAAGAAATCTATTAACTAACGAAAATCCTTCAATTCATCAATAAAAAATAAATCGTTTATCTTTTGTTTGTTTGTGTGTGTGCGTGTGCGGATTCTAAAATTTTCCAATATAAATATTCGATTTTCTCAGTTATTTGTGCCGTATTTAAACATACTTTTCTTACGTTTGTGAAACAAAAAGAAAGAACGAAAACTGATAACAAAAAAAGGACAAAAGGATCCGTTCTTATCTTGATAAGATTCACCTTTTTATTTGCACCGACACATTTTTGCATTATTTCATCTGACAAACGAATGAGCAATAAACATGGTGGAAAATCACGTCATCCACCGGTGACATTTAATTCAATAAAAACCAAAATTCCACGATCACGTTCGGTTAATAATACAATAGAACATGAAGTTAAACTACAAACAGCTATTAAACGTAACCAAAACGATTCAAAAGTTAATGAAAAACAAACTAATGTTACACAACTCATTCAACATTTTGAAAAATCGCAATCAACAGAAAATCTATCGAAAACAACCGAGAAATTACAACGAAAATCATCGGTAATTTATACGTCATTGACAAATCCTTCGGGTAAATTCGAAAAGAATGTAAATTTCAAAATAAGTTTTCTTTTGTTTTTGCATTGAATTTCAGTTCAACAGACTGAAATACTTCGAAGACCATTGGTACAATCAAAATCAGTACCACATTATGTCAATCGTCAAGCAGAAACGAAACTCGAAACACTTGCACGTTCATCGAGTTCACTTTCGATTTCAGACGAAATTGTAAAACTTACAGATTTTTTCAATTCATATTATACTTTTTTTGTTTGTTTCAAAGAATCATTTAGGTGAAATATCGGATAATGAGTCAGTGATGACTATGACTCAACCATCGTTACTTATTTCAGAAGAATTTATACGATCACAATCAGTTGTCGCCGGTGATATAGAATTAAGCAGTTCATTTGATGAAAATGTAAGAAGAATATTGTCAAAATAAAATTCAATACGAAATTTGTTCGATTTAGAAATTAATTCTTGCCGAACGTATCAATGAAATTTGTGCAACAGAAGAAACTTATATCAAAACACTTGATATTCTTTCATCGAAATTTCCAATAAAAGTGCAAACAATCTTTCGAAAAGATGATCAAGTTAATAAATTATTCGAAAAACTCTATCGACCATTAATAGAAATTATTGATTGTTTACATGAATTTCATTCGCATATCATTTTACCATATCTTCGAACATATCGACAGCAACATCATCATCATACTCGAGAATTTACTCAAATTTGGTCAATATTCGAACAATATTTTTCAACAATTAAAGAACTCTACGAATCATTCTATCGTATATTTGATAGTTATCAAAAAGAATTAAAACATTTGAAACGTTCGTTTACATTGAAAAAACTTCACAAAGCAATATCAATTTGTGAAAATGATCTTTCACTTTTATCTCCCATATCAGAATTCAATGTACCAAATCAACGTTTAGTTCGGTAAAGAGAATCTTTTGTTGTTTGTTTGTTCATCACATTCGATTTCTTTTAGTTATATTCTTCTAATAAAAACCTATTCAAAACATTTCAAAGAAGATTCATCGGAAGCTAATTATCTAAAATCAATTCATAATGAATTCACAAATATAGCTGTTCATTGTGAAGAACAATTAGTCATATCGACAGAAGAATTTACTCGTTTAAAAACACGTATCGATTCGAAATCGATTTGTTTCAATAATCAACAATTGTATTGGCATGGTTCATTGAGAAAACAATCGTTACGTAAACGAAATGATATTACGCAAATTTATTTAATTGTTCTTTCGAATTTTGTATTGATTTGCGAAAAATCAGGACAAAAATTCGATGTTAAACGACAAATATCAATAGAAAGTTTAGTTGTTGAATCATTGGAAGATCGACGAACGATATCGAATAATATTTATTATCCATTTCGAATGAAATTCATTGAAAAAACATACGAATTTCTTGTTGAAAGAGAAGTCGAACGAGAAAAATGGATAAATAAAATTCAAAAAGCTAAAGAAAATTTTCATCAACAAACATTAATACCTAACCGTAAGAAAGAAAAAAGACCAAAAAATAATTAAAATAATAAATGATTTTCTTTTTCTAGTTCATCGTTCATCGAATCTATCGATTCAACAGTCAATTGGTATGCATTCACCGAACATCATCGAAGAAGGTGATGTAACACGTTGTCAAATTTGTCATACTCGTTTCGGAATGAAATTAATCTTATCAAATCGACATTATTGTCGTTCATGTGGTCAATGGATATGTAGTTCATGTTCGACAAACAAATTACTTCTACGATATCGTATTAAAGATGGTGAAGTACGTGTTTGTGATCAATGTTATTCGAATTCAACAGGTATTCATCGATATTCGATTGTATCATGTCAAATAACACGAAATCCCAATCGAACGATTCTCTTCGGAAATTTTCGATGTTTATCAACAAGTACAAATGTTTGGTGGGAATTGCAAGATGATTTTATTCTGCATATTTATGGAGGAAAGTTGGATCAAGTCGATGAATTAGCATTTGATCTTCCTGAATTACGTGATTTTCAATCGAATGAAGAAACACGAATGTTTATATTTATGACAAAAGATAAGCGATATAAATATATTCTCGAATCGAATCATGAAAATAATTATCAAGAAGAAAATATTCAATTCTATCGAAATAAAATTCTCTTCTGTGTTCGACTATGGTACGATGCTATACAATTAGCACGAATGAAAAAATTGCCAATATGGTATATGGAAAAACGTCATTCAGCTGATAGTGGTATTTGTGCTGTTTGAACAAAAAAAACGAAAAGACTTAATTTTATTGTAAAAAAAATTATTTGTAGAAAAACAAATGAGAATAAGTAAAATTTCAATGAAGTTTAATTGGTACTACCTTGAAGAAATTTTCGAAATTCAGCTTGATCCAATTGTCCATCACCATCGGTATCAGCTGCTGCAAAACTGGCTGCTATCGGATCAAAACCAGTACTAGTTATGCCAACGCTCTGAGTAAAAGCACTATCTGTCGCGATATTCGATGATGATGACGATGATGAATGTTCGGCTTCGACACTGAAAAGATTTGTATTAATACTGTTCGAATTTATAACCGATGAAGTTGGCGCTGTCTGAAATAGAATATTATCAAATAGAAAAGAAGGACTGATTTCGTTGAAGATAAATTACGATATCTTCGATGACACCGGCCGCTCGAGCTTGTTGAACAAGCGTCGCAGCATCGAGCAGTGAATCACCGAAACGAGCGAGATATGCTTCGGGATTTTCTTGAGTAACGCCAAGTCGTTGAAATTGTCGAACAACACGAGCTTGAACGTTTTCGTAGACGACGATTATATTTCGTGGTGGAGAATATTGAACAGCCGGCGGAGCACGTTGAATAATAGTACGACGTTTAGCTTGAGGGCCATAGGGAATCCATCGTTCGATAATAATATCACCTAGATAATTGAAAAATTTTGAATAAATAAAAAAGAGATAAAGTTTTAGATTTACGTGGTTTAGGAGGTAGAGGCGGAAGACGTTCAATAATTACTGATCGTGGTGGAACAGGAACAGCTGGTAAACGACGAATGACTGTGAAAGAAAGCGAAATCAAAACTTAACTTTGATGATTATTCTTATTCAATCACGATTGTTCACCTGTTTGACTTGCAATGACTTCAGGTGGTACAGGTGGACGTTCACGAAGAATCAGTGGAGGTGGAGCTGGAAGAGGTGGTGCTCGTTGTCGAACGACAAGCGGAGGAGGTGGAGGCGGTTGAGATGGACGTACTTCTTTGATAATTAACGGCTAACATATTGAAAAAACAATAAATAATTTCGAAAGAAAACGATTTTCTTGTGTTATTCTTACGCCTGGTGGTGGAATAGGAGGTGGTTGAAGAAATCGAACAGAAATCTTCTGCTGATAAGTAACTGGTCCAGTCGTTATCGCTCGTCGAACAACTTGCGGATTAGGATCATTAAAAATACTTTGACCTGATTGCGCAAGATATTGATTTGTTTGTTGTGTATTACTTGTTTGAATCGTTGCATTCGCATTGGATTCATTCGAAAGTACAACATAACTCGTATCAATGCTTGTAGTCGAACCAAGATTACTCTGTACACTCGTGTCTAGACCAGTTATACCTTCTTGAAGACTAGTAGGATTGGTTGTTGATTCATATATTGAAGTTGAATTTATGTCCGAACTATGCGTAGCCCAATTACGAAATTCATTTCGATCGATACTAGAATATTATTACGTTTGTGTTTTCGAACAAAAGATGTTGAGGGTGTTTCGAATTCGACTTACGTTCCATCATGATTTGCATCAATTTGTGCAAAAATCGCTTTAGCAACATCGAAATTTGCCATAATTTGCAAATCAATCAACTTCAACAAACTTTTTCTTTATCTCTGTTCAGATTGAAGAAAAGAATACTAACAATCATCAATTTACATATATATATATACGTATTTCTTTATATGTGTCATTAAAATATCAAATGATCAATCAACCATGAGTATCATTAAATATAAATATAAACATCATATATCAATTTTTATTATATTAAAATCTCCTTGAACGATACGTATACATGTAAGTATCCATTTTTTTTTGCTTTCTTATACTACTTTTTAATTTATTTATTAAGAACCAAGAAATTATCGCGTTAAAGTATAACGAAGGTTATCTAATTCAACCCTGAGACTTTTTATATGTTTCTCAGACGGCGACAATGAAGGTGAATTATTTCATTAGAAAGTCCGTTCAAAGAGAAGGATGATGCTGAAATGAAATAATCAATCAATTTGACTGCGATTCAAACTGACGACATCTACACATCTTTTCTTTTTTTACAGAATACATGTCTTGCATTGTTTCTACGGCAACGGTGAGATCGATGGATTGAAGGCAAAAGAAAAGAATGAGTTAAATTCTTATTGAATTAATTCACTATGTCAGCAACGAGTGAATCTCGTATGCTATCACGTTCAGGAATATTTCATCGACTTGGCGGTCTTCTATCTGATGTTTCAAGTACATATTCAACTGATTCACAGAATGCGTTTTTTACCGATCAAACATCGTCAGTTAATAGTGAATTTATACATTTCGATACATCATTTGCTAGTTTAACATATCGACAGGATTTATCTAATGTCGAACATGTACACATTCGTTGTCGTCCAGCATCATCATTCGATGCATCTGCTCATCTGAATCTTTGTGATGCTGTACTTGGACTTTTTCCTGATACAGATTTTTCAGCAGCATATTCGGAACAACCTGTTCTCATTCGAGGAGTTAATGAACGACGTCATCGTCGGATTAAAGTCGGCGATTGGCTCTTAGCAATCAATGGCAATCGGCTGAATTATAATAATCTCGATCAGATTCTATCGAAATATCGTTCAACTCGAAAAGTTCGTTTAACAATTCGTCGTGCTGAAACTTATACATCGACATTTTCATCATCATTACAACCGCCAATAACATTACCTACAATCGAAGAAAAAAAACTTTCGATTCCCGAATCGATCGATTGTATTCATTCAATTTTATACTATGAAAAAAAAGTTAATCAAGGTTTCAAATTATTATATCAATATCCGGTACAAAAGGATATTTTCTTTGCTGCTGGCGGTGTTTTTCCAACTTTGACACAACTTATGCACGATATGAATGCACATGATAGTGTTCTTCGAAGTGTATCAATTAAATTAGACGAACAAATCATTCCAATATGTGTATCAACTGATGATAATATTCACTATTTAATTATTATCTATCCACAAAATCAACAAATTCATGTACAACTTCTCGAACGATACACAAAACAAATTGTTCATTTAATAAAATTTCTTTTCGGTTCAATTGATCGAGCTCTTTTCTTCTTTCAACAATCGATTGCCTATTTTTTCGATATATTATTCTATCGTTTATATCATCTTCGTATAATCGAAGAATTTTTTCTTCGACAATTTTCTGACAATGGTCTTTGTCCAAAATTTCTTCTTAATAATCAACAATTAATTATCAATATCGATGGTTTATTAAATCAATTCGAATGTCAACATTTAAATCAATGTTCAAATGAAAATGATTTCATTACAAATCGTTATCGACGTTTATTTTTTACTCAAGGTTCAGTTCTTTTCTACCGACATTATCTGTTCTTAACACATCTATCAAATAAATTAACAACTGATATCTATTATTTTCTTCTTCATTACGGACATTTAAATTTCAATCGATATCTATTCGATTCATGGCATTTATTATTATTCAAAGAAATCTTTCCGAATGAAATCGAATCGAAACAACGAACATTTCTATTAGTTTGCTGTCAAGGCGATCTAACATTAGCAATTGTTCTAGAAAATCAATATGAAAAAAATGAATTAAAGTAAACAAACGAACAATTCGAGATCATGCAAATATTCTGTTTGTTTTTTGTATTTAGTATTTCACCTGATCATGGATTAATTCAACAGATAAGATTAGTTTTAAATGATATCTATTCAATATTTCCAAAGATGATTAGTAATGAAATACCATGGACAATAGCATCGCCAACAAGATTCGTTAAAAAACAATTGAAACGAACGATTTCTTTGCCTTTAATTGGAGGTAAGAAATTAAAAAAAATAGAATTTACTCATCAGATAATTCTTACGATGTTCTATTTTAGGATTCAATCAAACAAATGTCACCGATACAAATCTCGATGATAATATCTCGTATACATCTTCGCATCATCCTGATCAATCAGCAACGGATATTCGGGTGACACAATTAGTTAGTCAACCTGAATCACAAGATGAATTATATAAAAGTAGTCGACAATCATTTGTCTCATCGACATTATCACTTGATGAACATGAACAAAATCGAAATCGTTCGACGAATCTTCAAACGTATCGTCTACATCCAGGAGCATACTCGACTATATTTTATTATCTAGATTTTCAGTCCGTTCGCGGTCTACTTATTGCACCATATTTTACGTTAGATCGTTTGACGCAAACGACTCTTATCGATCGGCTATTATTTGAAACTATTCAACAAACTTGTGTCTATATTCGACAGAAACATTTTCTTAAACCGAATAAACAATCAACAGTAGACAATTTATATAGTACGAAATCTCGTTCGAGATATACTGAAATTGGCTGTCAATTTTCGATTCAAACTGATCCAGATGCTAAGAAAAAGAAAGACGCAAATTTATTTCAATTTTGGATTGTCGGCAAGAAATGTTTACAACCGATTGAACATGAATTTTTCGTTTGTTATCACGATTCAATCGCACAAAATATAACTGAATTAGCATTTACAATCGGTCTAGCAACACCATAAACAAATCATTCGAACTCAATAGTGTTTTTTGTTCTCTTCTGTTTGTTATTTAAATATCAATAAAGATTTTTAGATAGATTTGAAGATCTTTCTTCGTGGTTCGATGGATTTTTTTTGTTGTTTACATATTATTATTCTTTCTATTTGACTGTTGTTTTTGCCTACTCTGCGTGTCTTTTAGTAGACGATAGTAGATCGAGTTTCCATAGATTCATCATTGCAATATGAGTGTTCTCGAACTATCGAATACCAGCATCATCATTTATCTTCGGTTCGACGATATTGTGAGCGATTTCTATCTCACAAATTGTCAATTAGAAAACGATTAGTCAAATCGAGATAATCTTTTAAACATAAAAAAAACCAACAGACGAGAAAAAAAAAGATTTTCATTGAGAAATTCAAACTATATATTTTCTTCGTCGTTCGTTTGTCGTTTTGTATACCGCATACAATTAGACCGCTGTTGTTGTTGTTGTTGTCGTTGCTATTATTGTTGTTGATATTCCAGATAAAAACGACAACGACAACTCTCCGAAGAATGACAGTAACAGCAAAAGTATCTCTAATAGTTTTTTTTTTGCCTCTTCGCGTATTATCTTGACACGAAAGAAACGAACACAAACTAACAACATAGTCTATCTTCAGGTTCTGTTTTTTTTTCTTGTACATATATACAATAGATAGGAACATCTTTTGTTTTTCTCTCGTTCTCTTTCTGCTATATACATATACTCAAAGCATTTTCTTGTCTTGAGTCACTGTATCATCATTTGTCGATGATATCAAAAGAATAAAATACACACACGCACAGAAAATCTTTCTTTCTTCTTGGAACGCATCGGGGTTTTTTTTCGTTGTTTTTTTTGCAGTGTTGACGAGTAAATATATTACTTTCTACTTTCTTTCTTCTACATTTCCTACACACTCGACCTACGCTTATCACGATTATAATGATAAACACCAATGGCAACAGCCGTAGAAATCTATCGGAGCTGTGATAGTCTTGTCCAAAGGAGAAGAAGAAGAAGAAGAAAAACTAACATACGAAGTCGACAGAATGACAGAGCTAGTTTGTATATAAATAAACAAAACATGCATATGGCTCGGAATTTCCAAAGTATACATTAGAAATATTTGAACTATTGTTATATTCTTAATATTATCATTCTTATTCGAGGAAAAGAAAAAGCAAAAGAATGTTTTCTTAATTTTATTTAGACAATTTCAATTCATTTGAAATAGATAAGAAAAGAATTCGTCGTTTGCTTATTTTAGATGTCTCGATCTACATTCCAGACGACATCATATGATGTCAATGAGACACCTTCTCTTACTTCAGTGACTAATTCAAATCCTGATCATACACGTTCACTTCGACTTCACCATCGTTTAATGCCGACTATTTCAACGAGTAGTCGATCAAATGAAAGTTTACCAGTTGTTGTTGTTCAATCGACAACAACGACATTAACAGATTCAACTCAACGTAAATCAGTTGTGCATCTCAATCCCAAAGTTAAACGAAATCTACGAGGAAAACGTCGTGCTACAGGAATTCGACCGGATGAAGTATCGTTAGCAAGTGCAATTAATGATGTAGGAAAACAAGAAGAAAAAACCTATTTTTGTTTTCGAAACTTCTATGAATTTAAATAGGTTACTCTAAATGAAGATGATGATACCGAAGATTTACCAAATGCATCGAGTCAATTTATCACAATTACAGCGAATGAATCCAGTGAATCTTTCGAACCAAATCGAACTGTATTTAATAAACAAAATCGAATTGATTCGTTCTATTATTCCTTGCTTTTGTTTCTAGAGTCCGCCTAAACCGATGTTTAAAGTCAGTCGTATTCAGTAAGCAAAATATCTTTATCATAAATAGGAATTCATGTTTTTCATCTAGACCTACGTTTGACGACAAGTCTCACCATCCATTTGATACAATATCCGTTACACGTACAGGTATCTCGTTTGTTTTATATTTTCGTCGAATAAACTGCTAAGATAATATTCTTGTAGACTCATACTTAAAACCTTCACCCTTAGTATCATCATCAAATGTTTATTCAACGAATTCAACAAAACTCTTTCGACCTGAAGAATTTATTCTCCGTCGAGTAAAAAAAACTCATTTCGTAGTTAGAATACGTTCAATCGTCTTTGTTTTTGGTTTTTATTAGCAGGGATCAGAGGAAGATTCTTCATCAGCAGCATCAAATCGTCGTCATATACAAGATCGTGTTCGTCTACTTGAATCTCTTGTTTCGGATAAAGATTCACTTATTCAAGAGTTACAACGTAAACTTGAACAAACAACAAGGGTAATTGCTTTTTCTTTTCTTCTCTTATGTATATTGTTCTGTTAATTAGGATTTAAATGAAGCCCAACAACAAGTCTATATTCTTCAAAGAGATAAATTGACACTTATCAAAACTTTAGCAACTTTACAGGATCCAAAAGTGCCTCCATCGAATGCAACCGGAGGCGAATTATCTGCTAAACGAACTGGTTATATTACAAGGAATTAAATGGATCTATCTATTCTTTCTCTTTCTCTCTCTCTTTCTCTCTCTCTTTATATGTATGTGTGCGTGTGCGTTTTTCTCTACCACTTCTTTTGATGTATAAATCTAAAAAAAAAAGGCAAAATATAAATATAAATACTTGACTACTATTTTAGAGAAAGAATATGTAGCTATGTCATTCTAAGTGACAGAAATTCTCGAGTATATGTAAACATGATCTGTCATTCGAAGGCGAACAAAAATAAAGACACATATATTAACAGTCATTAGATGATCAGTTGTCACTGAAGAATGTTGCTTAATAAGATTATTATTATTATCCTACTGATTTTTGTCGTTTTTCGTAAGTAAATACAACAAAAAAGAAAAGAAACAATTCTGTGATATAAAATCTAGATAATGTTCATTCAATCGACGATGATCTTTGTCGAGTAATTGAATTGAATGTTCCTGAACAATATCAATTATTTTCTTCGAACAAACTCGAAGATCGATTATTCTATAAAACTGATTTTGTCTGTCAAAATAAGCCCGTTTATCGTTCATTAAAATTTCTGAATTTATATCAATTACAATCAGCAAATAATCGATGGTGGACATTGTACAACACAACCAATTCAACGTATGAATTAGGAACACGTGAATGGTGTGATGCTTGGAACTTTCAACCAATCTTAGCCATGCCACTTGGCATCTATCAACATCCATTGACGAAATCCAAACGAATACAACGTTGGCAACGAATGATATTTCATGAGAATAATCGAACATATTCATATAAACTACTAACAAGTAAATCCGATGATTATTTTGAAATAAAAATCATTTGAATTTTGTGTTTTTTTTTCTATCTAGATATTCAATTGAAATGCTATCGTTCTCCATCGATATCCAATTGTCAAACGGAACAATTAACATTTCTTTTCGATTTAACTCAAACAACAACAAATAAAGAACTTCAACAAATGAAATTACTAACTAAAACTTTAATTTGGTTATTATTCAATCAAACAAATATTGCTTTAACTTATTATCATCATGCAATTCAATTAATAAACACATTTGATAATCAAACATCATCGAAAAGTCTCGAATATCTCTACGATTCAATCGATGCATTGAATCAAAATACTGATGTTCCTAAACGTTCGAATGTTCGTTGGTCTGAAGCTTTGCCTACTATAGTTACAAAAATCTACAAACGACATTTCATTTTACCAACCATATCTCGAGTCGATCAATCATTAGTACAAACAAATGATTCGATGGAAGATGAAATCTATACGGAACCATATCCATTATTTTACAATGATGATGAAGCTATTAAAACAATTCTAAATATAACAACTTATATCGAACGTGAAAAACGTTCGTTAGATACAAAATACAATCGTCTTAATCATCTTCTTGTTATTCTAACATCTCGATCGAAATATCTCTACGATTATCAAAATCAAGATCGTCGTTTAGCACAATTTATTTCTTTATTACCATTGAGAATACTTGTTATTGATTTCAATCAAATGTCAAATAAAAAATTTGCTGAACATATTCATTCAGCATTTATTCATAATACAAAATATGCTCTCGCATCTCTACCTGTACCGTATAATTACATTGAAACATACGAAAACTATGGCGATACAATTCATGGTCAACAATTGTTTGATCATTATCAACGTATATGTTATCCAAGAGAAGATAATCATACGAGTGTTATCATCGAAACAACAACAACAACAACAACAAATGAAAGAAGCAAATCTGATTGTACTCTATTAACTTTAAATTTTAATCAAGAAACGGATTTAATATTAAGAAATAAATTTGAATATACATTCTATCCAACAACAGATCAATGTTATTCAGCAATAGTCTATCGATCGTTAGCCGATCGAAATTTGTATGCACAAAGAAAAGCGAATGGTCAATGGATTATTGTTCGTGTCGATCCACTTTTACCATCAGTCGTCAGTTTGCAACAACAATTCTCATTGACAACAACGAGCACATTACCATGTAAATATTTCGTTTTCTGTCATTGAAAATAATTCTTTTCTTTTTTATTTAGCTGAATTTTTCTATGCAACAGATTATGCTCATGGTCCTGCAATGGATGAACATACAAATGAGACATCATTGATTGATATACCAACAAGTATTCCACATTGTTCAAATAGTCCTGGAATTGAAATTGTTTGGGAAAGTTATGATAATAATAATAATAATGATTATTCTTTTCATACACCACGCCAATGGATATCAGGTTTCAATCAAACAGATTTATTAAGTCCCAATTGTAATAAATATCAAATATCTTGCCAAAAAAATCAATTCGATTTAGTTATTATAATCGATTCTCAAAAAGAGTATAATCTATTAATTCAAACATTTCTTCATGTTTTTCTTTCTTTAATACATCCTCAAAATCATCGTTTAAGTTTAGTTATTCTTTCATCAACGAATACTGATACATTTCAATATCATTTACCATTAACATCATTCAATCAACTTACAAATCAAATGCTTGATAATTATTTTATCTATACAGATCAAGAATATCAAACAATTCATTCATTTCATCAACATTTCGAACGTATTAATGATTATCTACGAACAAATCAACAACAACAAAGTTCATCACAATCTATCATTTTAACAATATCATCTCGATTAAATTTCAATGAAAATTCTATTCAACAGTATCCAAATATTCGTTATATGACTCTTGATCCAAAATTTCAAATCGATGATAATCCGTTATTTTCGTCTCAACGAATGTCACGTCTTCGTTCATTAACAAGTCAACCGTATAGTTCAAATTTATTTTGGACTTATTCAGCTAATCGCGATCTAACATTTCATACAATATTTCGTTTTATTGAAAGTTTATGTGGTAATCTACGATAGAATACAATCATCTAATTTCGAACATAATGTGGTAAACTATCAATAATAAAAATAATCTTTGTTCTCAATGGTTTCATTGTTTCACAAGGCGTAACTAAATAAATAATTCAATTCAATGAAATAGATTTCGATTTGTTTTTTGTAAATACATACATTCAACTTTTAATATAATGAAATACCATTTTTCCAAATTATGACTTAATTGATACTAAATTTAGATTTTAAATAGACAAAAACAAAATGTTCGAAATCGAATTACTTCTTGTCCGACATCGCATTGAAATGTTCCACCGAAATATGTTACGAATTTTTCGGCTAATTTTTGTAATTTCTCTTCACTCTTTCGGTTGCCGAGTTTCTTTCGAAATTCATTCATTCTATTTCAATATATGGCCTTTTTATTTCTCTCTTGGAAATAACTATGAAAACTGTACTAACTTATCTGTTGTAAGATTTAACCAGATTTCTTTGATAAATGGAGGTCTAAGATTAAAATTTCATTTCTTAGAAATTCGATCATTCGTATGAACAAAATTTACCGAGCATAAAATGGATGATCAACAATTGACGAGTTTGTTGCTGTTCGTTCTCGAGAAAGATCATGTGCATTTTCCGGCACTGAATAACGTGGCATGACTAAACAATGATAAATAATAGCTCGAAGATAATCATCATCATCATAAATCTGAAACCTCGAGATTTGGTTGCAAGCATATCTTGACTTGCAGATCGATGCATGCCACTAAAGTTTCGAAACCATGCAAATGGTTGAGTTTGTTGATTAGTTTTAGATTTCCTTTGTTGAGATTTATCACCTGAAAAATTCGTATAGAAGAAATCCAATGTTCGACTTTAATATTACTGAAATATGTATCGAGACCATCGCGAATCAGTTCAATCTGTTCTTCAAATGTTTGATTCGAATGTTGAAATCTTTCATTGAATTTCTCTTCGAATACATTCTGATATTCACTTGTTTCGACAGACCATCGACGTGTTTTAACATCATAGGATAGAATTAATTCCGAATGAAAATATTCATTTTCATGATAGAAACAATAATAAATATCATTCGATTTGTCATATCGAACTGAAAAATTGTCTGTTGATTTCACAAGATTATCATCATCATCATCGCTTAACATCGTATAAGAAAAATAACATTCAAATGTTTCTTTCTCATTCAGTAGAAATTAAATCACGTTATGTAAAGAAACAAAAAAAACATTTACTGATAAACGAAAAGATAAGGAAACTATTTTCTCGAATGATAAAACGAATCATTTGCATTTTTCTTGTTCAATTTCGACCTTCTTTATATATTTAATCACACATATTTCTATTCACTTTGATAAATTTCTAACCAAGATCAAAATCTGTCACAAATTTTAGAAAAAAAAACGAACGAAAAAAAAAAGAAACAAAAGGAAAAAACTAAACAAAAAAAAAACAAATGAAAACTCTCGAAAAACCAAAACACAATGCTAGAAACGTATTTTCCAAGATGAATAAAACGATTGAAATCAAAGCTTACAAAACAACAGTGAAAAATAAGAAACAATCAAACAACGAAAATTCGAAGATAAATTTGTTGGCCGTTTTTCTTTTGCTTCTTGCCAATACATTTTAAAACCAAACAAAATAAATTAGGTATCACAGATAAACGAGATTCTTTCAAATATATATATATAAAACACGTACATACATATACATTCACCAAGCGAGACAAATCTATATTTCGGCTTGGTTTGTTTTAGTCTTAGTTTTTTTCTTTATAGATTAACTGCAATTTGAGAATTGAAATAAAAATCACAGGCAAGATAGAATATGATTTAATCACGAATGTTTATTCTATCGACGATAGGTTTTATACTGTTCGATTTGTTGAAAAGCCGCCAATTCGTCCTTCTCTAAAAAAAAAAGAATGAAAATCATAATTTAGAATGAGAAAAACAAAAAACAAAATCTCGATCGATATCTTGAAAAATCAAAAGCAGCACGAGCGAGGATAATTATAGTGAAATGAAATCGAATATCGAAAGTTACTAATTATGAATACCTGATCGAACTTTGTGCCGATATTTTTTCCTTTCCATTTCACTAAATTATGACTGACTTATTCATTTTTCTGATTTCGATCGGAGAGAAAAGAAAAATCAAGATTTTTCATTCGATTTGACGATCTTACCTTGCATAAATGGTTAGATTTGTACAGAATTGATTCCATCTAAACGAAAAATTCATTTGTTTTGTTGTTATTCTTCTCAAAACAAACAAACAAACATACAATCCAACTTTGTATTCGGACATTTTCTCCGATGTTAACAACTGTATTGAAGTCATACTGATCGGTTGTTCCGTTTGAGATAGATCATCATCAACATGCGTCATAAATTGTTGAGGCGTAAACACTTGATCACAACGAAAACAATGTATACAACGATAATCGGGTTCGTTGAACCACGTCGGAAATAGCTGTCCCATGGTGTCAACCGTACGATTGGCGTAAGTTTTCGTATGACGAACGACAAGCTTAGGCAGTTTATCCATATCACAATAGCCACGTTCGATAATTGCACGTTGTAAATCAATACTACGTGTACGAACATGTGGAAGGGTTAATTCATGTGGAGTATTGGGTGGACTGATGAGAGTTGAGGAATTTTGTACAACGACAGGTGTCGATGATGGAGTAGGAGGAAGAGATGATTGTGCAGGTAATGGAGCTCGAGATGGAATTGGAATTGGACGACGTGGTTGAGGATAGGGTTCCATTTTACGAGGCATTCCATTGTGAGAAGATGGAGGTACGGGTAGATAAGGATAAGGAATCGATGGTTTGGTATTTAGATTTGATGATGATTGCGAAGGTGCGGACCAATGAGATGCAGACGACGACGATGATGATGGAGGTGGTGGCGGAACGAAATAAGATTTTGATGAAGAATAAGGTGGATAGGACGGTGTTGATGATGGTGGTATTAGATCCATTCGACGTTGTTTTCTATTGATGATTGGTGATGAATTAGGTAATTCGAGTGTTTGTGATGGATCACGTTTAAATGTTTGCGGTGCTTGTACTGGTGTTGAATATTGTCGATAGATATTTCGTTCATGATTCATTAGTTTATCTGGTGAATGTTGTTGTCGTTGCTGATGTAAAACTGTCGATGGACAGCAGCATGGCAAACGGCAAGGCATTGTTGACGGAGGTGATGATGTTTGCATTTTAATCGATGCTTGTTGTTCAGGTGTTAATTGATGATAATAATTAGGCTTTCGAACGATTGGCATAGCGGCAGTTGATGAATATTGATGATGATTCGTATTGTTCATCATTGCTGTTGAATGATTTGGAGTGTTTGAATGTGATCGTACATCGTATGGATTAGGTATAGGAGAATCTTTGGGTTTTTTTACAATAGGATATTGTCCTGTTGATGAAAGAGGATATGTATAATGATTGCCATTCGTTGAATGATGATAGGCTGATGGTAAATTTTGCACTGAATCACGATATATGTGCGAATCTTGATGATAGATTGGATGAGAAGATTGACGGAATGCTGACGAAGATGATGATGATGATGATGATGATGACGATGATGATGATGACGGTGGTGTTGGTGGGGGAGGCGGTCCGTGATAAACCGGAATAGGTTTTGTTATAGTTGGCGACGACGACGACATATGTGTCGACGATGAACGTGTTTCGGAATCTGAACTATGATTTATTTTCGGTTGATTAGTTTTGAGTTTTTGTTGATGATGATGATTATTAAAATCGACATTTTCTTCGACATTAACGATCATTGGCATAGAAAAATTGCCATCGTTTAAATCGTTCGGTTCCGTTTTCGATTTCGTATTCATAATTGAATTTTGTTCTTTGATTAAATTCGATGAATAGTCAGTTGAAAGAATATTTATTACAGGTAGACTTGATGAACGACGACGAGAAAATGTTTTTATATTTGATTGACATAGGAAACTCAACGATTTCGAACGATATAACGAACGTATTTCATTATTTGATGTTGATGGCATATGCATAGTTGGTAGTGTTGACGATGGTGATGATGAGTCTGTTGTATCACTATTATACGAACTTAGTATACGTCGTTTAATTGACATATGTGATGATGATGATTTATTTATTTGACAACAATCTGTTGGACTAGAAAAATTTTCAAACAAAAAAAGAAGAAAGAAATATAAATAAGATAAAGGTGAAAGATAGTCTTTAAGCTATAACTAATAAATATTTAATTGATCTTCTTTAAATATAAAATATCATTGCATGATTTATAGTAATAATCATTATTAATCTTATTAGTTTGTTCTTGGAAAATGGCTGTTCTACGTCGATATGTCTGCTAGACATAATTTTTAATTCAAATATCTTTCACTAGAGATTAACAAATCGAAATTATGTCCTGAATATAAATGAGTTTGTTCATTGTCGAAAGAAACTACTGGGTATTTCTTTATCGTCAATTATTATGTCTGTCGAAATGTTACACCTATTTGTGTAGCCATCGTTAATTAACTGTTACAATGAAAGAAAAACAAATACTCGAATGTCTTCTCATAGAAACATAAAAAAGGCGTGTACGAATTCTATTCTTATTTTTGCTCAGACAATCATGCATGATTGGGAACTCTAATGCTCAATATTGTATGACTTTTGAAATATTTCCGTTTTCTTTCTTCTTCTTATTTTAAAATTCTACTAGTTAAATGAGAAAATCAATTAAACATTGAAGTAAATTGTAATGTTCTCAGTTTTTTTTTAGTACAGATATTATATAATTATTGATGTGTGTAATGGTAATAATATCTTACCTTTGTGAATCTCTTCGATTAAATGGCGATGTTTGTTCATTGGAAAGATTATATTTCATAAAATTTGGATATTGTTGTTGAATTTTATCGAAATAAATCTGCTGTGTATTTTCATTGGATTTTCTGCTGATTTGTTTTTTCGATGGATTTTCTGTTTCATTCTTATCGGCAGTTGTTGATTCCGTATTATTATTATTATTATTATTTGCTGCGGTTGTGGTTGTTGTTGTTGTCATCGTTGTAGTTGTAGACGAGACTGTTTCATTTGTTGAAAATATATTACAACTAACTGGACCATTACATTGAATAAATATGCCGAATTGTGCCGGTGCTAATGGCGGTGTTTCATTGGATTTTTGTTTTTTCGTGAGAATTTTCAAATGATCTCTGGATTCCTCATCGTCTTCATCATCCGTTGATAGACGTTTCGCCGACATTGGTGAATGCGAAACTAAAGAAGAAGAAGAAGAAGAAATTTTTACATTATAATATAAACATATGAATGCGTGTGTGTGTGTGTGCAAAAGAACACGAAGAAAAATAAAGTAAGCGAGAAATGTCATTTTTACCTTTGTCCTTTAAGAGAACAACTGTTGGTGTTCTTTTATAGCTACGCATTTCATCGACAATTTGATCTATACTTTGTTTACGTTCTTGTTTTTCATTTTCATCTATTCAAAAACGAAAATGAAACCAATTTAAAATCGTCATTTCAAGTTTGTTGAGTTCATTTTTAAATCTAACCTAGTTTGTCGAGTGTTACCAAGAGTTGCTTCAGTTTAAGTAAACATTCTGATGAATTTATTGATATTAATCGATAACGACTTTCATTATATTTTTTTAGAATAGGCGTATGTTGATCAATTGCCATTTTTTCACTTAATGTAACTTGTTTAACAAGAATACTATCAATTTTCGATAATAGATTGGCCAATTCCTCCAATGTACATAAGGATACGAATATTTTCATATATAAATCTTCGAGACAGTAAAATATTGAACCCATACGTGAAACAGTTAATATATCTGTATGATTATCAAATGAAATTTTCGATAGAATCGAATCTGTCGATGAATTTGATGTATTTTCATCGATTGAATGTGTTTTCGTATTCGTATTATTTGTTGACATATTTTCTGATGTTAATGCAAGTTTACGATGTGAGACTGTTTTCGATCGATTGCTATTGTTTTGTGTTTGTTCTTGCATAAAATTTGTATCGATAACAACAGTACGAAGATATTTATTATTATGTTTAGGACGAGAATTGACTGATAAAAGTAGATGCGTTTTCTTTTTCTTATGTGTTTGTTGAGTAAGTATTGAACTTTTCAATTTTACGACGGATTGTTTGACTTAATAAATAAACAACAAACGAATGAATGAACAGTTCGATTTTTATTTAGAAAAAAAATATCTACCTTTCGATAAATTTTGTTCATTTATTATATTCGTACGATCTAATTCATTTTCTTCATCAATATTTACATCATCATCATCGAGTACGATCAATAACGGTTGCTCAATATTAGTCGATGATTTTAGATGATTATTATTATCATGATCTTCGTTTTCAGTTTTAATAATTGTTTGAATAGTATTGTCTAAATAAAAAGTAAAATCATAAGATCAACATTTTCTTCTTGACATAGCTTTTTTCTCTAAACTACGAATATAGACAAAAGAAGAAAATAACAGAATCCTTGTCTATGAATACACGATGAAAAAAAAAGAAGCAAAATCACGTTTATAAATAAGAATAAAAGAACAATCATCGTTTTCATCTAATAATATGGAAAATATTTGAGTGAAGCTCAACAATAAAGTAACGCATTAACGACAAGAACATATTTTGATGATTTATTCCATGTCTCCTAGACGCACACATATATATATATATATATAATAGGAGGAGTCGAGAAAACCTTTCATAGTAATAACTGTAATAAAAAAAAAGAAGAAGAAAAAGAAAAAGAGCTCGTGATTATGCTCTTTTGATAAATAGACGCATGAACGACTAGCAATAATAGGACTTTATGAATATTTCGGATGTATGCAAATGAAAAGACAAATTAAAATTAATTAATACTTCGAAAATCTATCAGGGGTGATAGTCTAATTGTAGTATATATCAAAAGAAATGAAGATCAGCAAAGTACATATCATTAATAGGGTGAACATAAAGTTAGATAGAACAGATAGAATAGATACACACATCTAGAAATAAAAAGTAGATTAGTTTGATTAGTGTTAATGATAACATATACTGACAAGCATAAAAAAATACAAATCATATAGATATTTAATAATCACGTATTTGATGTTTACCGTGTTGATCTGACGTCATGTCCATTTTGATCTCATTAAATTGTTCTTGTTGTTTGCAAGCATCGATTGAAAATATATTCAAATGTTCAGATATTTTATTTGTATTTGCATTCATTATCATCTGTTCAATAAATATACACATATTGCTCGAGTTAATAAAATAATAAAATTGATTTAGTTTATCAGAGACAAAAAAAGAAGAAGATCAAGTGAAAAAAACACGAAGAACAATTAACGTCAATGATTTGACGAATCACGCAAAATATTTCTGCACAAATAAAAAAGAAAAAAAACGAGTTTTATTTTGTCTTCATCTTTCTTTTTTCCTTCTTGCAGTAAAAGTACTTTAAAATGTTTCAAGCAGAGAGAGAGGGAAAGGAAGAAAAAACTGAGTTTAATCAACTCTAAGTGAAACATGCTACAACCATCTACATTAGATGAACGCTTGTAGACAACTGTGACGCAATTTATTTGACAGAATTAGAGAAAGATACAAACGAGAGAAAAAGAGAATGAAAAAGAAGAAGAGAAAAGAAAACTTCAGACGTGTTTTCATAACTTCATTGGTCGGTTCAATAGTTCTTCAAAACTGCGCGCACAACATCAAATTGTTTCAAGACATCCCGCTTTTTCTTGTTATTCTTCTGTCCTGTCTCGTCTACAAGGGTTAGCGATATATCCGAAGGATTAAAAGAAAGATAATCATGGTAAAAAAAAAAGACGAGCGAAAAAATGAAAAACTATACACGTTTACTAAAAGGATAATTATATGATATCAAATATGCAGTGAAGTAGAAAGGAAAAACAAGAGAAAAAATCTGCATCTTTATTTAATACTATTTCATTTTCAATGAATATTCAAAACTCCCTCAAGACAAATCATCATTTGTAAAAAATAAAACTATTCAAAATAGAAAGAAAAGCAAATCTAGGTCATTATTTAACCAACAATCGAACAAGATTGTACAACATTTTCGAAATCCCCTACCTTGGAATCGATCAAGCGTTTGAGAAGTTTTCAGTTGAAAAAATAGAAAAATGAAAGAAAATGATCTAACTTATGTTTTTTTATTTGCCCACAAAAAAAAGAAAACGAAGAAGAAAGAAAAGAAAAGAATGGAAGGTGGCATCGGATGATTAATATTTATTCGGTTTCGGCTACTAAATTTTCTCGTCTTCTTTTTCTTTAACGAATAATAACACAATGTAAACATTCGGATGAAATGAAGCTCCTTGTGTCTCTTCGAGCACTTTTTACTTTTTCTAACATAATTAAAATTTCATTTCATTTCTTTTTTTTTAATCAAATTTATTAATCACTCAGCAAACAAACTCTCAACATCATGTATACACATATATCGAGAAAGATCTCATTATAAAATCAAAAAACGAATCATTGTGACTTTCTAGAGTTCTGAAGAAGAAAAAATAATAATCAAATGACATTTACTGGTTTTCATTTCTAATTTAGTTTTTCTTATGAACGAATCATTGTAGTATTTCAATGCATATCATTAAAGAAAGAAAAGAACTACTTGAAAGTTAAATTTAAAAAAAAATTCGCTTCTTATTCTTCTTTTTTTTAATTATTAAAATAAATAGAAAACTATTGGCTGATGAACTAGTACCCAAACAAAGCAAGACTACAGTAGATCGAAAACAGACGTTTTTTTTACCTGAATAAACTGTTAATAGTACTTTTCTCTGATGTCGTCACTGAATTGAAACAATGAAACATCGAAAAAAATGCCCGCATTCGAAGATACAATCACCACCTTATTTTCTTTCTCTTTCTTCTAAAAACGTATTTAAACATACGCATAAAAAAAGAAGTTCTAATGCACATTTGCTACCATCGTTACCGAGGTTAAATAAACATGTCTTAAGTATATAAACATGCGAAAGCCATTACTATTTCCCCGAAAGATTTTCTCAAGATTGTTTTCAAGGAGAGCAGATAGCCTACAATGTACTAACCTGAGTCCATTGTCGGCATATTGGCAAAATGCGAAGGAGCAAATGAGTACGAATTAAGATGATCAATCGAGAATATGTGTGAAGTCAAGAAAACAGGATCATCATCAAGTACAGCAATCAGACTGCGAGATGCAGAGCGAAGAAAAATTTATAAATAAAACGCGATAACCTATCTATCAGTCTGCGTTATGAAAAGTAATTTTTCATTCACGATAAAAAAAGAGCAGCGATGAAATTCCCCCCTCCTCCTCCTCTTCGTCAATAAACGGCCTAAGCCATAGTCAAGTACAACGATAATTTTTCCTTTTTTTCTATCTTCGAACAAAAGATATAACTAAAACAATAGAAATCATTCGTGTTGTTTGTTTTATTATTGAAAATATTATTTTTCTACTTTTGTTTATCGTCTATATATTATGTTCCGCATGATTAGCTTGAACAAGATTGACATGTATGATAAAAGAAAAGGCCTCACTTATCTGTAATATTCGAATGCTTTTTTTCTTCATTTGCAATCACTAAATCGAAATTTTTTGCACTCAGTCAGTTACGCTTAATCATTAGCCTTCATGGTTCATTGTTTACGAAAAATAGCACATAATTTCGATTCAAATTTTCTATCTAATATGTCGTCTACAATAATAGTAACTACTTTGACTACACTCATAAATAAAATGAAATTTACTTCCTGTATCTACTTAGTAATATATATATGTATATATATATAGGACAAATCATCTATAAACATTGACACAGCTGTATTTGTACATCAATGAGAAACCAAACAGATTGTTTCTATGAGAAAATACAATCTGATGATGCCGATGATTGTATTCAACAGAAGAAAGGAAAAGGAGTACGGTGATTTGTATACATTGTTATTGTTTTGTGAATCACTGTCTATGTTTTTTTCATTCTCAAGTTTTGAAAAAAAAGTCTGTATGATTAGTTTCATAATGACATATCCATTAAGGACAATAAAAACGCTGTTTACTTACGTTCTGGTTCTGAAAATAGAAATGAAAAACGAACGAAATGATTTGTGTATTTTCATTTTACATTCAAAGACAATGATATCCTATGTGCTTTTATTTACATAGAAAAGATTAGAAGAATTCAAGGTCATATCTCATATTCCATATATTCATTGTTATCTCATTTCACTCGTAATTTTAAGTGCATTCATCTATAGTTTGATAAGAAATGCACAATAAGAAACCTGACTAACCTATGTACTATTACAAGATTGAAACGAATGTTCGTTACTAAAAAAACTTTTTTTCTTTTTTCTTTTCGTTTTCTTTTCTTTGTTCGACTTTAAAATGAAGAAGAGAAGAAAGAAAAACTTGATAAGAAAGATAAAACGACACAAAAGAATCGAATCCTACGCAATATCTAGTCATAGCTCAAATATCTCAATCGAAATATGAAATACTTTTTCCATTTCGAATATGATAAATGATGATATGAAAAACAAATATTTCTTTTTTTTGTTGTTGTTGATAAAAGAACATTAGAATACCGTCGTTTTAGTCTTATTTATTATCAGTAGTTTTATTTTCTTGTTCTTTCATCTCTGGTTATCTAATCATTGTTGGGGACACGATATATTCAACACGAAAATTTGCTCGAAAAGAAAACTAAAAGCGCACCTACCTCAATATTCTATAGTAAAATCATGTTGTCATATTATCAAATCAATTTATTCGAAATAGTACTATAATAGTGTGGGTTTTTTTCTCTTCTTTCAATGAAATTTGAATATATATAAGTCTATAATTACGTATAGTAAAAAAAAGGAGAAAAAAAAGCAAAATAATTGAGTTTAGTAGACATGTCTCCTTCTATTCTGAATATCAGTGTAAAACTTGCTTTACCTGCTTTTTACTCAAGTTCAATTAACTAGCTAAGTCGTTTTAAATGAATGTATCGAAGGATTTTAAAGTCGATTAAAAACTTAGCCAACAAAATAAAAATAGGATGTCTATGCAATGCTCTCTGTCGAGCATCGAATTACATATCTATCTATTCGAATGATTGCGTCCTTCACCATCGTTTGTACTGTTAATCTTACTCTTTTATTCACTGTTTTTTTTGTCTTCGTTTACTTGTGAATTAAATTATTCGATATCTTTCAGTGACATATCAATTAAAGTATGAGCAGAATAAATCTCGACTTATCTTATCTGCAGATGTTACTTAATTAATTTTTAATTTCTAAATAAATATTCAAACTGATACTGATAAAGATTTGAAATTAAAATAGGAAACATGTTTTGACGGTTGATTATTTTTTTTACTAACAATGACAGAAACTTAATATCGATTTTGTTGAATAGAGCGTTCCGAAGAATTCTATTTATGTTCTCGTTTTTCTTTGTTTTGTTTCGTAATTGAAAAAGAAAAAAGACGCAAGCAACAATGTAGAACTTTTATAAATCATGATTTACTTTTTCTGATTGAAATAAAAAGAATAAGAAAATGTGCTTGTTGAACCAGTAACTTATTTTCAAAAAAAAAAAAGCTTTTTGTTTTACCTGAACTCATTGTACTGTGCTGAAAATTGTATCGCGAACTTATGTCCAAGTAATAAGAAAAAATAATAACATAAACTCACGAGAAAAAAAAACGTGATAGATATTTATACGAACGCATGTATGATATTGACAATCTTATCAAATGCATGAGGGAATGTTGAGCTAGTAAGACATTTGAAGAGAAAAAAAAACGAGAGCAGACTACACCTTCTTATAGTAGTGAAACATATTGTTTTTCTAGACAATAGAAATACTTGATTGTTTGTAGTGTAATTAGAAAATTGGTAGGTTTTCTATGTCTGTTTGCTTATTCGATTAGACTTTATTTGGCCTCATGAAATGGGGTCTTTTTTTTTGGAATATTCAATTTTGTAGTTTTCCTGTATCAATCAAAGAAGGTTTTTAAAGTAAAGAAGAAAAAAAAGAAGAAGAAGAAATGTAATATTTGGTATGCAACAATGATGATGATGACGTGTATCAATGATTATCATGTATTACTCGTGTTTTTTTCCTTGCATATTTTGACCATATTTGCCCAAAAGGTAAAACGAGAAAAAGAAAACGAAAGAAAAAAGGTTATACCGATAGAAGCTTATTTGTCTCTCCGTATACGCGTAGTGTGTCATTCACGCGTGACAAATTTAATATATATATATATTTAAACTTTTAGTTACGTTTTTATCCTCTCTACTTGTGACTGTTACTTGAAGAAGACGAAAAAAAAAACTTATGTCAATCGAAGATATTGACGCAACAAGTGTAAATGATTTTGATATCTATCGTGCGACTGGTCTTTGGCATATACTCGCAACTAATGTTAATACATGGAAAGATAAACTGACACCAACAGTAACCTACAGTATTCATAATCAATTAACTGATGGTCGAGTTTGTTTGAATGATTTAGTCGAATATTATAGTAAACGGCCATGTATTGGCTATCGACCGTCAAGTATCGAAGGTTTGAGTACTCAATTGCCAATAAAATCAAGTCGATATCAATGGCAAGGAGATCGTCTTTGGAGATTTTTTACATATGATTTCGGTTTTATTTTTGTTGATGATCAAACATCACCCGATCGACCTTATCAATGGGTTGGAACTATTTCGAATTCGACATGGCTTTCAACGGGTGGAATTAATCTTCTTACACGTACACGACAACCTCCGACGCATGTTCTCAATGATTTCGTTCGATTCTGTCGCGAACATCCGATACTAAAACTTCAATCAGCTAATATGTTTTACACACGAGAAAAATCCGATGATGAAATCTATTATATACGTGATCTGCAAACAGATTGATCTCAATTTGTATTTTTCAATAATCTGTACATACGAGAAAACGAAAGATATACTCTTCAGTTAAAAAAAATGGTTCCAATTAAATATCGAAAATGTTGTTTTTCTTTTTCTTCATTTGTATCCATAGGCTAAAATAAATATCTACTTATGACTAATATTCATTCGAAACTACTTGACAAATTTCTATCGTTTTCTATACCTACTTGTGTCGATTTATCAGTTTATTCATAGAATCTTAGGCATGGTAATGTTGAGAAAAGAAGTTTTTTTTTAAACTAATTGAAAAAAAAGTAAGGTGAGAATTTTATTCAAACTATTTTCAGCAGACATGAAACTCCTTTACACGAAGTCAGGGTTACATTTTAATATGTATGTCTATGACCGTTAAATAATATGCGCTTATTCATTTGAAAAAAAGTTTGATTATATTAAAAGCATAAACTTATTAATAATTTAATTGTCAATAATCAGATCAAGCTTTCTCTTAAATTACTCACAGGCTTTTTTTTTTAAATATCCTTTGAAACAAGGGAAAGAATAACAATTAAGTAACAACCAAACAGATTATTTTCGAAGATTTCTAATTAAAAATCTATCCGTCTTTTTATGACACTTACTCGATGATTTATTGTCTTGTTCGATAAGTTGACAGTCTTAAAACAGTAAGAGCGTTTACTTCGTCTTCGTCTTATGAAAAGAAAAGTACATTTTTTTCTTATCTTCAAAAGAGTTCTTCCTCGCTCTATATCGTATCCATATTGGTTGACTTTTTTCTTTTAAGTGCTTACAACCATTAAATTGTACTTGAAATATAGAAATATACAAAGAACATTTTCTGTTATATCGAATCAAAATATTTTTCTATTTTAATAGTTACAATTCGAGGTACCGAGGATAATTAAAATAATCATTAAATTAAAAAGGAACCTGTCTGGTCGATACGTGCTCAAGATGAAGTCGATCGTAAAGGAAAATTTATCAGACATAAAATGATGATGATATCATATTTATAATGATAATAAAACTCGATTAAATCAAGACAAGATGACATGAATTCATTCATTTATCAATGAAATACTCATAAATCACTTGATATTGTTATCAAATTATAAAGTTCTTGGAAGAGAAAAAAGAAAAGAAAACTTGTCCTTGTCTTATATTTTTGAAATTGCTAATTGAATTGAAATTTAATCAAAACGTCGCGACGCATTTTTTTTTTGTATTTGCATGTCATTTGATAGGAAAAAAAATTATAATACACACATATCTGACATCACAGTGACGATATGCTAGTGGAGAAAAAAATCGACTATTCAACAGCAAGATAGATTAGTCAGTATTTTGTATTTTCGTTCGATTTATTTTTAGAACAAAATGACGACTGAAAAACGTGCCTTTCAAATTCAAGCTGTTAACCGACGTTTTTTGCCGTTCGATTCAGGTTTGTTCGGCAGCTTTTCTCTTGAAATAATAAACGTCAACATGTATATGTGTATGTACAGAAAAAGAAAAAGAATGGCAAGGACCATTTGTTTTCGCTCAAGGCGCTGATTGTCAACCAGGTTTAACTGATCGATGGAATGGTGTTACACGTAGTCTGTTTTCGCCTGATATGTCTATGAAGTACGAATAGATTTTGAACGTAAAAATAAATTTTCATTGATCGATTGATTTAGTTGGGATGTTGAAATCGAAGCAACACGTGCCGTTATTCAGAAGTTAAATCAAATGAATCCGAAACCGAAATTTTTCATTGTCTGTGGTGATATAGTCGATGCGTTTGATTGTAAATTATCATTTCAATAGAATATGAATTCGATTTCTTGATTATTCTAGTTGAAGAACCGTTTCGTACTCAACAAGAAATTGACATAAAAAATGTTTTCACCGAATTAGATCCATCGATTCCATTGGTTTGCGTTTGTGGTAATCATGATGTTGGTGAATTTCCGACACGTGAAAGTATCAAACGATATACCGATCATTTTGGTGATGATTATTTCGATTTCTATTGTTCGGGCGTTCATTGTATTGTTTTGAATTCACAATTCTATGTTGACGCAACGCATGTCGAAGATTTAAAACGAGAACATGAGAAATGGCTCGATGAAGTTCTTCAAGATAAACAATCGAAACATATTCTTATTTTTCAACATGTACCATGGTTTTTAAATGAACCAAATGAAGATAAAGATTATTTCAATGTTGAAATCAATGCTCGTTTAGAGATGTTAGAAAAATTTTCAAAAGCTGGAGTTAAGAAAATCTTTTGCGGACATTATCATCGAAATGCAGGCGGATTTTATAAATCAATCGAAGAAATCGTTACAAGTGCTATTGGTCTTTCATTAGGCGAACAAAAGTCCGGTCTCCGATTAGTACGTGTAACTGAAGACGATATTACTCATCAATATTTCGAAACTGAAAATATTCCAACAACATTTTAATAATGTTCTTCATAAGCGGACGCATATATAAGATTAATAATTTTTTTTTTGCAATTTCCATAACATATTTGACATAAGCTCATAAATAAACAAATTTATTTAAAGTAGAAAACAGGAGAAATACGACTTCGACATGTAGTAATTTTCTATTTATATCAACGATATTAGAAAGATATTAATACTTAAAGTGTAGGAAATAATAAAATAAAAGAAGTTCATTTCAGGATTGAAATGGCTTTCGTTATGCAAAATCATCCTCGAAGGATAGTTTCTTAATTAAAAATAAATAGACAAATCCATAGAAAATTATTCTCATGCACTTGATTGTTATCAATGGACAAGATCCTGATTATTTATTCGATTTATGAAATAATAATGAATTCAATCTAAGATTTTCTAGGCTTCATTGATAATTTCTATTTTAATTTTATTTCCTTTATCGTATCAAGATTCGATATACAATAATAAATGTATGAGCAAGCGGGTTGATATAGAAAACAAAAGAACAAAATATTCATTGAGCAGGATAAGCACCAGTTGACTAGAAATTCATTAATAGTATTTATTCATTCAGAGTATGACTTCGACTTTCTTTTTGATGTAAAGCATCACATTCTAGTTTCTAAGAAAGAAAAAATTTGATAATAAAAAGCATAAGAATCGACCTTGGCAAGTTTTACTGTTAAGGCTTCACGACGACGAAATTCCATTTTCGATTTTTCAATTTGTACCCAATAAGGAATACGATCAAAACTCGATCGTATTATTTTACAAAATATGATCAATAAATGCTAAAAACCAATTAAAAATTGTTTTTCTTTAGAAAAAAAAGAACATCTTTTTTTTTTGTTTTTACTTCAATGCAAACAAGAATAAATATCTCAGCTGCAAATGGTAAATCGGGCATCAAACGTCTAAATACTCCATGTATTGAACAAAATATACAATTGATTATGATCGCAACAATAACCATGTATTCCATAATATTCTAATAGAATTAAGGAAACACTTCGATCTTCTGTTGTTTCGCGAAAATCATGCTGATACTATTTCATACCTGCCATTGTCCGATATCTTTGACACGTTGTGAAAATGGCCGTTGATAGATCATGCAAAGTTTAAATGCATCTGTTCGTATTTCGAGAAGATTATTTAATAATGAGAAAAAAGCAGCAAGTGGAAATAAATTCGAAAGAAATATAATATAACCGAATTGAACAACAATTTCAAGATAATCATCGTATAAATCAGACCATTTCGGTTGTGAACATTCGATTTCTGCTTGTGACAATGATAGTTCTTCGAAACTTGGCGTCGAACCTCGACGATTCAATGTACTGTCAGTTAGAGTTGCATCAACAGCTTTCGTTGTATAATCATGTGTTTCATTTTGATTAATAAGATTTTTATCTTTCGATTTCGATTGATTCCAATCATCGAGAATACGTTTCAATTCACGATTGAGATCTTTTCGTTCCGCATAACGAACTCGTTCTTTTTTACTCATTTGTATTAACATAGATAGACGTGCATTGGATACAATATAAGGTATAACAGCTTCCTTTAGAATAAAACAATTTTTAATACGAATAAATGTTTCAATCTGTTTACTGTGATATTGCCCCAAAATTGTTTCATAACAAAAAGTGTTGTCAATTGCTAAAAATTGAAAAAGAAAAAAAGAAAGAATTATGATTTGAAACGAATTTTTGTTTCCTTTTACATGTGATAAACGAATGTATTTATGAGTGAAGAATGCGAAATAAAACACACTGAAATAGGAATTCACGCATGAGCACTACAATCAGAAAGATTCAAAACTTGTTTTTTTTCTTTAGGAAAATTTGTTATTTACAGCAAATAATTTCGCAATCATTTGATCATCGTGTTTTCGTTGTTCTCGATAATTTTCTGTCATAGACAGACAATATGATTAATCTTATTCGATTTTGTTTTTTCTTCTTACCTCGATTTGTCAACCATCGACAAATTCGTTTATAAACATCACTAAATGCCGTTGTTAACAACGCTAATAAAATCTTCGGCAATAGATCTGTTAATGTCATTAAACCTAAGAAAAACTCGTTCATTTTTGTTTTATTTGCAAACGTAAAAATGAGCTTTTTTTCGTACTAGGTAAGCGTCCGAGTTTCAATTGTCGATCGATCCAACTTTGAAATCGAATGATAAGAAGAATTAAACATGAAACAAGAAATATATTCACCAATAACAACGGTATGGTAACACATAAACGAAAGATTAAACGTTTCCAACTCGGATAGTATGGTTCGAGTTTATTTGTGATCGGCGAACGACGTAATTCACCTTTGAATGATGGTCGAATCTCTTCGATTTGTTCCATATCGAGTGTATTCCATCGATAAGCGAGAACAGCCTGTTGTCGTCGCCAGAAAATAAGAAAACTTGTTGCCCAGATAATATTAAAAAATGTATTGACAACGAATAATTTATCATCAAGTTCCTAGAATAACGAGAACAAAAACAAACTTTGCGCTTTATTTTATCTTTTAACATTATATTCATCATGCAATTCAATCGAACAAATTTCTATTCACTCATTAATAATTATGATTTTATTGAAAATCACACAAATTTCTGTCCATTGAAATCATCATGGGTCTATTTTCAACAATATTTTTTTACCGTACTCGGTTTAATTCTTTTGTGTTTATTAACAATTAAAATTCATTTAACAGAAAAACGTTTTCATGATTTTCATGCACTCATTCGTTGTTATATTATGAGTTTAACATTGACCATAATGTTTCTTGCTTCAATTCCTTATCGTTTCAATTCAATCGAATGGAATTGTCTATTCGAACAAGTTCTTCTTCAATATTCATCAATTATCTGTCTAATTAATCTCTTTCTTATTAGTCTTCTACGTTTAATAAAATTAAAAACATCATCGATTTGTTTTCTATTTCTTTCATTAATATTTATTCAAACATTTATAACTTGCTTATGGTTATATATTCTTTCGATTAAACATCGAACATATTCACGAATGATTTGTTATTATCATTTAGAAATTCATCTATGTCAACATGATTATCAACCATTAATCATATCGACAATTTTATTTCCGATTATTTTTATTCTCACATCATATAATGTCTATTATTTTACTCGGCCATTTGCTATAGCTCAATTTCTCGAAGCGATTATCTCTTCGATCGGTTTGGCGCTTGCAGGATCGATGTGGTATATGAATTTATTAATTTCAAATTATCCTCAAGTACCATATCGATATGTTGCATACGTAGTTTTATTAACTTATATGTTACCAAGGTAGAAATCTGCAGATAGAGAGAGTTCGAAATGGAAAATTAATTTTCAGAATATGGATATCGGAACTCGAACGTTCACGAATAACAGTCGAAGAAATTCGACCACTTTTACATGACGAAATCGAATATCGAAATGAAAATTGTCGAATACATTTTAACGATGATGATGATGATGATAATGATGAAGAGATTCATTGTCAAATCGAACAAAAATCGAAACCAATCATTCGAACAATGGATATGTCACCCGGTGAAATATTCTCATCAATGCTCGATAAATACGATTCCAAACCGAATGATTATCTTTGATAGAAGCACGCACAAACCTGAGTACGACCACTATAAAACCAAATTATAATACCATAGAATGCAGGTATACAGAGTGCTTTCGTATAACAACTAATTAATATAAAATAAATAAATAAATAAAAACAGATATGAATTTGACAAATCATACCTTAACCAGTAGAAATAAAGAGCAATTTTGACACCGAAATATTGTCGAATTTCCTCTAGAAAACAATTTTTATTCTATCGATATCGATTTTAAATGCAAAATTTGTGTTACCAAATGGTTGTGGTTTGAAAAATACCTTTGGCCAAACCCATGTTTCTCTCAAACGATTTAGAGTTTCTTTATTATGCAATGGTATAATCTGTTTAATAAGTTTCTTTTCAAGTGCTCGTTGTACTACAGAATTTAATTTAAAAAAAAAATGAATCGATCATCTGTTTTATTGATTAGTTTGAAATTATCTGAATTACTCAATGATTGACCGATTTTAAATTTAATTCCATTAATTTCCTGATTTTGTTCGATGCGTATCGAAAATAGTAAATGTCGAACGATCGATTGTCGTTCTTGTGTTGTTAAAAATTCGTCTTCATTTTGTAGGTCTACAAATAAAAATTCGTTTTTTATTTAGTTTATTTTTCGTGTCCTACTTTCGTAAAATTCTAAATCATCAAAGATAAATATTTTATAACCGCCCCCTAATTCTTGTTTAATCGGCTTTTCTAATTGAAGGTCATGTGCGCCTTTCAATAGTCTAGAAAAAGAATTAGTCAAATTCTTTTATCTTTGTTAAATCATGATTCTTATTCCTCACCTTTCATAAGTAAATGTTACATAAAATCCATAAACACCTACGCAAGTAAAATAAATGAAATACTAAATGCAAATTTCTTATCTTTGTTTGGCTTTTACCAGTCGTGAAATGATATTTTATCGAAAGAACTATATCGGGTGCTAATTGATGCAATTGTTCGAGAAACCAAATAAGTACATAGTCATCGATATGCGATGAAAATGTAAGAAGTACATCACATTGATAATTAGTATGTGCATTCAGCCATAGACGATTACTCATAGCTGACGAGAGATTATGAAGTTTTCGGCGTAAAAGTGAATTCACTGACAGAATAGAATAAAAAAAAAGCAAATAAATAAATAAATAGATTTTTGATTTTTATTTATTTATCTACCATTGCTGATTTGTTCATTTAGATTCTCTTTAGTCGAAGTCATTATCTAAATCAGAAATGAGTCATTCGTTGATTTTTTTGTACGTACAAACAGTTAAAATCGTTTATTTAAAATCAGATCTTAAAAAAAGTATGTATATGTGTATATTGCTCAACTACTACCACCGGTCGATAGACGAACAGAAAAAAATGTGAAAAAGAATAAGGAAAAGAACGGTTAGATCATCGTCATCGAGAAAAAGTTAAGATTCAAATGTGTAAATTAGTTAGTTTACATATGTATACATATAAGAACAATTTTGTTGTTTAAATTTGATTTTCTTTGATTAAACCAACAAAATCCAGGATTAATTGTTGTAAATCATTAGCTTTTAATTCACTTATACGTATGACATCTTCATGGACAGCTTCGACAGTCGAATCATATTGGGATAAACATTTATTTGTGATCAAAGCAAGACCAAGTATACGAAGACCACAATGTGCGCCAAGCGTAACTTCATGTACAACTGACATGCCTAAAAACGAGAAAGAAAAAACGAAAAGCTAGTCATGTCTCTACGCGTTGAAATCAACAACAAAAAGAATTTATTCCGGTTCAATCAAGCTTATAATAGATTTCCTTCGTTGATATCCGGCTTTTATTTATTAAATTTCTCACTTACCAACAGCATCACAACCGAGCAACCTAAGTAAATTGATTTCAGCTATTGTTTCATAACAAGGTCCACCTAAATCATTTCACGAAATGCACTGATAAAACCGAATGTACTTTTTAAGATTTACTTACCGAGTGCACAATAGACTCCTTCACGTAGTTCGATATTATGTTTATGGGCAACCTGTTTCATTTGGGATAAATATTGACGATCATATGCATGACCAACGGGAGGAAATCGAGGTCCTATCAAATGAAATGATCAGTTATTTACTTATGAAAATAAGGACTTTCTAATATTATAATACCGAATCTAAAAATAGAACGCAAAAACAAAAATGACCTTTGAGTACATTTCTTTCTTAATTGATTTTCATTTACCGCTCATCATTATGACCAATTAATGGATTATTTCCTGCCATACTTGGAAAATTAATATGGTCTTTAATTAGCATTATATCACCAACACTATAACTTTGATTAACACCGCCAGCAGCACTAGAAGTTCAGGTAGTAAATAGTTAGATATTTGACTTCAAATTAATCTTACCATGTCACAATTAATGTATGTGCTCCGAGCATATGCATGACACGAACAGGAAATGCACACTTGAAAAAGAAAAGAAACTCTTGAAATGAGATGATTGTGGTTTCTCTTTTTTTTCTCGGTACGTACAATTGCGGTTGTGTATCCTTCATAAGGATGAAATCGACCTTGCATACATACAATAGAAATTCCATTTAATGTTCCGAAAACAAGATTGCTTCGATGACCAGCAACTGAATGAGAAAGTATTGAGCAAAATAAATAGATTAGAAGAAAAAAAAACATCAAAATAATCTACCGGTTGATCGTGGAAAATGTGGAATATTCGAATAGGGAATAACGGTTTTATTAATAATTAGTTCAGCTAAACCGCCCAGACCTGAACCACAAATGATTGCAACTTCAGGTTTTGTTGGAACAATCGTTTGAATAAATTGAACGATTTCTTGCACTCGTTCATACGTATAAAATCTAGAAATTTTGATTTCAATCAAAAATTTATTCTTCAAATCGATTTTGTTACCGATTGGTGATCGCATTCGGATGTTCACCAACGGATTCTGCCAGACTACAACCAGCAGTCGGTGTTGTCTCAGTAATTGTTTTCTTATTTGTTGACATTATTTAATCTGAAATCAAAAAAGAAACATAAGTCGAGCAAACTTCGATAAGAAATGGCGTATATTTAGACAAATAGTCAGTCTTTATATTCGCCCTGTTCCCAGTGACACAGAAATGATCGAGAAATGGATCAAACCCTAACTGTTTGTGTATGTTCTATACTCTGTCTTTTTATTTCTCGCCGTTTTTTTTTTCTTCCTCTGTCTATCATTGACTCTGTTTGGCTTGTTTTTGTAATAAAGCAAAGAAACAAAAAAAAACGAAGAAGAAGAAGAAGAAGAAGAAAAAAGGAAGAAAAGAAAAAAGAAAATATGTAATAACGACAATATGCATCCAGCAAATAACTATATCATAAACGTACGCCAATGCTAATTCTTCATCATGCGCAAGGAGCAGAGAAAGGTGTGTGAGTGTATCCACTGAATAATCGAATAAAGAAAAGCAAGAAAACAGAAAAAAAAGCATAATTACTATTTCTTTTTTTTTCAAAAATCTATTCAAAAAATCTGCTGTTTTTTTCATCATAAGAACATAAAGACAAAAGAAAAGAAATTACAACAGTTATTATTATTATTATTATTTTTGTTTCTAATCACGCATACGAATGTATAATTATCTGACAAAATTTTGATTTTCATCTCTAAATCTACTGACTAATACCAAGATGAGTTTCGATTGCCTCGATGTAATCTTGTTTTTTTGTGCCCGACGATTTTAATTTCTTTTCACGGCAATATTCTTTTAACATTGGAATAGTTAATTTGGTTAACTAAAAAAAGACGAAAACAAATACAAATAAAAATTTTTTGTCTCTCATGCTGTGATTATTTTTCAACAAACCAAATTAGTCTTTGCCGCAGCTTCAACATCAACATCATCATCGATCTTCGATTTTTTCCCATTACTAGTTGAAGTAGTTTGATCACTCTAGATAGTTGATTAATAATTAAGTAAAAAATTAATTTAGAAAGAAAAAAAAGAAAAAACACACACACGCATACACTTATATATAGAGAGATACACTCATTAATATTCCTTTTCATTTTTATTATCTTTCATTAGAGTTTATTTTGAGTACTAAAAAACAATCTCGTTTGCCTTTTTTTTTCTCGTCGAACTTTGGACTTTGAATTTCAAATTAGAAAACTTTTTCATCACGAGAAAAACAATCTGTGCAAATAATTGATGAGTCAATAGAAGATATAAATAGATGTTTTTCTTCATTTCTTTTAATCCGATTTTCTAGTAGAAAACAAAACGCAAGAACGAAAAGCAAATATCATTTTCGAGGCATATTGAGGACAAAGAACATCATTTTACTGTCATTTATGCGCTATAAATGTCATATAAAAAGACATATAACCATTATCGATAAGACAAGAAAGGAACTTTTTGTTTCCTCGTCTCATCAATGTTTGCTTTTTGAAATAGATGAGAAGCCCGAAATGAGAAAAACAAACCTTTCGTTTATTTGCTGATCGTTTCGTTTCGCCCATGACATATCCCGGCGGAAAGATCATTTGTTTAAGTTCATCAATATATCCTTCGACTTTTCGATTTTGATTTTCAACACTCGGTATAGTTAAATCAATGAATTCATCGGGTTCAGCTTTATTTAAAGCTGTTGCTTCGATACTACGCCAAAGTGTTTGTAATGCCGGATTTTCGAAACGATCAGCACGATATTTAAATTTCAAACCACGTATTACATTCTTAAATAGATCGACTTCATCATTTGCAGCACGTGTTGTATCATTTTTCGGTAAATTACGCATATCATCCGCATAAGGAAGATAATGTACGTGAAAACCATTCGATGCAAGACGATCATTTTTAACTTTTTTATTTAATTCTTCAGCTTGTGGAATGAGAGCAACTATAGAATAACAACAAAGAGAATTCAAAGAAGATCTATTTTTATATTTTGTTTTTACCAAGACGTGGTGGTGTATTTCGTCGAGCAGAAAATTGACAAAGAATAAACATTTGTTTTTCTAAACATTTTTTTAAAAGTGCATTGAATAAGCATGAACTTCCTTCCGTATATTTCTCGTCAGGATAAATGAAATGTCCTGGTTTAACATAATATTGTGGTTCTAAACATGAAAGACTTTTAAAGCCAAGTAATTCAAAGCCTGGATCGGAGAATTTTTTAATTGCTTTGATTTCATCGGTATCGAAGAGAATTCGACGATTGGATACATCCAAACCGTATTGAATATCTGACGGCATGAGAATTTCAGCTAAAGACAACAACAAAAACGATTCGTATTCGAATATGTTAACAACAACGAAGAAAAACCTGTTTCAGGAAGATAATGTTTTGTAACAATTTTGGTTTCTAAATTTGTTTTCATATCTAATTTAATTTTTGTTGGCTTCGGGCATGGTCGAACCTAATTTAATTAAATACGAAACTTATATCGTTGAAATAAAAATTCTCTTCCTACAATATTATAAACCGAAACTGAGAATTGTAAAGGTGTACCATCGGTTGTTTTGCCAAGTGAAAATGGAATTGTACAATATGCTCGTTTTTTATGTTCTTTCATATAAACAAATTTTAATAATTCATCTAATCGTCCTGTTGATTGTTGATTATTTCGAATATCTAAATCTTCATCACTTAACATGAGAATGTCTTGAAAGAATTTTTTATAATCAAATTTTGTTATGCTTTCAGTTAGAATAGGAAACACTTCCAATTGTATGCCAACATCATGCAAATCCTTAGCTCGTTGTTTAGCTTGTCGTTCTAATGTTAGATTTGCTGCATGTGGTTGATCATTACATGTAAATATAAATATTCGTTTAATTGTTAAACGTTGTGGTGAATTCGAAAATAGATTCGAACATGTCCAAAGTGCTTCATTGAGCGAATAGCCCGTTGCTTGTGTCGAACCAAATAGTTCAGCATACTTCGAACGAAATGTTTCTCGTTGGGAAAGACTTTCCAATTGAATAATACGTTCAGCCGATGGTTGAGCTAATTCTTGAAGAATATAAATATGTTTAAATTCGAATGCATTCGAACTTTTCTCCGTTCCATAAAGAATGATGCCGCTAAGATCTTTATCATTGGAAATGATTTTCGATTGATAAAATCGTTGACAAGCTCGCATAACTAATTGAAAACCAGTTGTTATTTGAGCATCGTCATCATCGTCGTCATCAATCGATGGATTAGCTAATGTTTCGAACATTTGAGGTGCACATTCGATTAACATCAATGTACCATCACGAGTTGTTGTAATCTAGAAAAAGTTTTCATGTGAACATGAAAATTCTAGATTTAAATTTTGTACTTGTCGTCCTTGTTGATTTTCATCTTGAATTTCATCATCAACATTGCCACCTGCACTCCAATTTTGATCGAGTAATGACATTCGAAAGATTTCAGTAATCAATAGATTGTATTTTTCTTCTTCGTCGTCGTCGTCGTCGTCGTACGTTCGAATGATGAAAACAAAAGACCAAAAGAAGACGAGACTTTTCTCATTGGAGAAAAACAAACGTAGAATATATTGCGGGACATCTGTTGACTGTCGCTGAACTCTAATAGCCTTTCGTTTGTCCGTTTCGGCTGAATAAATCCAATGAACTATGTTTTATTTTGGTCGAGAGAAAGAAAAAGAGTCAAATGACAGGTGATAAAATCAAAAGTAAAGAAAAAAAAAACACTAGATAAATCAAGCAAGTGATAATTGTTGAGGTGTAGCAAGTGGTGTTGAATTTAAATAAGTCGTATCAATGTCCCAACTGTGTGGTTGATTAACTTCACCATAGAAATGCTGTTGATTTGACGCAATAGTTCGATGAAAATCGATTAATTGTTGTTCTTGTAACGAATTTTCCAATGTAATGGGTCTAATAAGACGTAAATGATTTACAACATAATCGGGCGGTACTTGCCAGAGTGCAAGAAGAAAACAACCGACTAAAACGCCGGCACTTCCTTTACCACGAAGACATTCAACAACAACACCCTATTTTAAAATTCAACTGAAATAAATATCATCGAATTCGAGAAATTTACTTCGCCACGTTGTCGAGCAAGTGTCATACTTTGAACGAATTGTTGACATTGTTGCATTGTCGGTGCACTACCTTCAGGAATATTTAATGTATGAACATGAAGATCACCACGAGATTGATTAGGTATGCCTGAACCGTAATTATCAACAATCGAAATCACTGTGTGAATACGATTTTCAAGAAAATAACGAATATGTGCCGCATGAAATGGTTGAGCACATATGGCTAAATTTTTATCAATAATCCATTGAAAATAAGGAGGCATCGATGGTAGAGTATACATGTTTGTTTTCTCTCTCTTGCGAAAATGTGTTGTTATTTTCTATTAATCGACAGCTTGTTCTCGTTTTTCAATTGCTTTTACTGTTGTTTAGTAACAGCCTCCTTGAATATCAAAGAAGGAAAAAAAATATTTTAACATTAACTTCTAGGCAAATATTTTTTTTCTCCTTTCAGATGAATTGACTTCGAACTCGTATAGAAATTTTTAAAAAAAAAGTACATTTTCCTCAAAACAGTTCCATATATAGATAATTATTTATTCATATATATAGTCTTTACTGTTAACATCAAATGGAAAACCACACATTATGGTCAAGCAAAACAGAAGACTTCGGTTATGCTCATATATAATATATACAATAAAGAAAAACAACAAACAAACAAAAAAAAAAGAAAAGCGTAGAATAGAATAGAAAGTAAATACTAAAAGATCAAATCTGTACATTTTTGCATATATCTAACTGTTGCACGCATTAAATAAAAGATAATATGTATATATTTCATGAAGATGATGATGATTCATTGCTACCTAAAAGACTTTGTTTGGTTAATAAAGATTTTAAAACTCCATTTTCTTGTTCCATGACTCGAATCTTGAAAAAAAAGGATGAAAGATTACAGTTTGGATTCCAAAAATAAATTTCAACAAACTCGATCTCGTAAAGAATCATTTTCATGAAGAATTATTCCAGCATCAACTGTTTGCTTAGCTAACGCAAGATTTTGCGTACGAAGTTCGTGAACATAGGCTATTGTTTTCTCGAGAACAGCTGTTTTACTCTAAACAACAAATTTCTTCTTACACAAACAACAAAACAATCAATCGTTTTACTTGATTTTTCACATAATTGCTACAGTCAGGTATTAATTTCGATAGTTGTTGAATGTGTTGATTGATTCGATCGCGTCGTCGTCGTTCAACAGCATTATGTGTTGCACGACGTTTTGCTTGAGTTATTTGTGGTAGATTATCTTGACTTGATGATTCGTGCTGTTGATTTGTTATCTTTTGTTTATTAACAAGATTTGCTGCTGCTTGCAAATCAGCAAGAATTTGCTAACGAAGAAAGAAAATAGAAAAAATTCAAATCAATTTGGTTTTGTTTTCTACTTGTTGATTCGTTGATGATGGAAGTAAACTCTGTGCTAGGGCTGTAAGCATTGAATTAACAACTAACGTTGGATTTTGTAGATTTGTTGATGAGTTCATTTTTAATTCCTGATTAGGACGAAAAAAAAAAAGAATTAAATTAAAATCAATCGAAAGATATCTTTGAAAAACAAACATTCTGCTCTTGTGAATGATCACGTCCGTTCATTTATTGTGATTTGACAATCGTCAATGATAAACTAAGATATCTCGAAATCTATTAATTTAGCACACGTGAGTGTCAGATATAACCAGTAACATGTGAATGATTTCCTATTGGTCATATGTCAAAAACAAGAATCATTCTCTACGCATCCCTAGATGTCACAAGATGATATTGATAAATCTGTTCGATTTTCATCAAACAAATAATAATAATAATAGTAAACTATCGTTTGAAGAATTATTTTTGCTTTTGATAAGCGATTTGTTTATTTAACTTTCATCATTAATAATCCGATTCGATTATCTGAAAATCTTTGATTTAATATTTGCAAAACTAACTAAATCACACTCTGTCTGTTTCTCCCGATTGATTGATTGTTTGTTGTTAATTATTTCTCATCGTCGTTCAGTTCAGTTAGAAGTTCGAGTATTGACAGATGTCACTTTTACTATAAATCGAAAAAAAGAAGCTGAATTTCGAATGAATTCTCGAAGTGATCGATGATTTTATTTCGATAAGAAGAAGCAAAAAAATTTCGAATTATTTTTCAACAAAAATATTTTCGACCTAACACATTAATTGAGTTTCTATAGAAACAAACGATTTACGTTATTTTCTCCTCATCTGATTTTTTACAAACGCATACATTAACTTTTAACTTCTTACAGAATATGTCAAAACAAGGTTTCGATAATAAACTTGAAGTAAGAAAACAAAACAAAAATCAAAGCAAAACAAAATCTTCTTCTTCGTTTTCTGTAGCAACAATTAACGAAAGAAAGACAAAAATTATTCGAAAAACTATCGGATATATTCGGACCTGAAACAGCAAATGATTATGTTTCACCGAAAACAAATGAAATTCCACAGCCACTTTCTCTCGACGAATTAAGACAACGTAGGTGATCATTCGAAGAATTTCGAATGATACGTCTTTTTTATTTAGAAAGTGAAGCATTTAAACAGTCTCCCCCACGCATAGTTATCTATACGACGGAAAAGGTCCGTCATCTTTTTTGTTCTATCGATAATCTTCATTTTCCCTTTCAAAAAATCTCTAATCTATCCTCCTAAATGTTTGTCATTGATGCTTTATATCCTATACGTAAAAATCCTTCTCGAACCTTATCATTGCAGTCAATTATCATGAACAAGATGATTATTTTCAGCGACTGCGTTCGATGGTACATTATCAGACCACGACACAGTCGCTTCCACGTGCTGATCTTGAAGTATGCGCGTATCGTTTTTATTTTTTTGTCGGTGTTCTAATGCTTATTGTTATATGCACGCTTTGAACGGTTGATTGATTGAAATTTTCAAAATCATTTTGAAAATATCATCTTGTTCGTCGTTGTAGGCTTCGTATCATTCATTTGTTCGTGATCAACTTATTCAACAATCGCCTCGTTATGAACTCGAACAATTCGTTCGTAATAATGCTGATATCGATTCAGCTAAACGTTATGCTGACATGGCAAATGATATTTTAATAAATCCACAGCAGGTACGTAGCCCTTCGAGAACAGAAACAAGTCTCGAAAGCTAAAGGACAATGTTCTTGTCATCTTACATTTATTAACCGTCGTCTTGCCTTTTCTTTAGGCTTTATTAGTGTTTCGTTCTGCGAAATTAAATGAACAAAAAGCAAATCTATTAAAACCGAACGTTTTTAGTCGAAGTCGACAGGAATTAAACGATGATCCAAGTATTCAAAAATATTTCTCTGAAAAACTGAACAATGTAAGAAATGAAGATTATTATGTCGATTGTTTGACAGAATTTTGTTGTCTATCTTGAAGAATACTTCGAAATCACTTACTGATGTTGATGATGGTGATGAAGAAGAAGATGGATGTTTCAATAGTAAATCAAATTCGAATCGTTGTCGATCAATGCATCTTCGACATAATGAGAAAAAATATCATGTTGAATTTTTGAAAAAATCTCTGCCAGATAAGTCAACATCGCCTCGACATTTACGTTTGCCTGACAAACGAATTCAACCGAAAAATATCGAATCATTATTCGAAACTGAAACATCAATATCAACAACAGCAAACGGCCCATCGACCAATGTCAATTCACCAGTTCTTCATCGTGAAAGTAGATATTTAACGAGAGATCTTCGATTGAAATTAATCGAATTTTATGTTTTGCTCTAGTTTTTCCACCATTATCTCTGCCTGCATTGAAAGAATATCGTCCGACTATTCAATCAAAAGCGAAACCATTTCGAAAAACATCCTCATCATCATCGTCAACAACAACAATTAATATTCGACGACGAGCAAAACCAATGCATAAAACAGATTTTCTATGGAACCAATCAATTGTTTCACCAACAAAACATGAATGAAAAACATTTATATTTATGTTTGTCTTGTCTTTCTTTTCTTTCTTTTTTTTTCTCGTTCTAATGTACTATAGTCTATCTGATGATTGACTAGAACGGTTTTTATTTTAGTCTATTGTTTGATCGTTTTATAGAAACACACAGCTGGGCTTTTCGATGTGCGCGCGCATGCCAGAACGGAAATGAAAAGAAAAACTAATAACAGATTACAACCATCTCTTGTATTGCAAGCTAGGTCGATGTAACAATTGTGCTAAATCTTTCAATGAAAAAAGAAGAAGAAGAAGAAGAAGAGAGAATGTGCTTGCTGGCTTGTTGATGATGAACGACATCTCAATATTTGCTTGGTGTTTTTTTTTCTTTTTTTTTAGCTTAACGACTAAGGGAATCAGAGAAGCAGAAGAGGAGAAGAAAAAGAAGAAGGAGGAGGCAGAACGACGAAACAAATTGAGCTTCAGACCTTGTTTTTTTTCTCACATTTTTATTCACAATGGCAGTCGAATTGTGCGCTCTCTCTCTCTCTCTCTCTCTTTCTGTCGTTTGGTTTTTTCTTCTTCTTCTTCTTTTCTATTAAGCTCAAAACTTAGTCGACTAACAATATATATATCTGATACGTTTTCTTGCTGGCTGAGAAAAAAAAGAAATCGCGCAGAAAAAAACAGGAAAAGAAGTGTCGTCATCGACATTCTCGTCGTTTCTCCGTCATTTCTAATTTCTCGTGTCAATTTTTATTGTATGGAAGTAAAAGAAAAAAAACGAGAAAAAGAGAGAAAAGAACGATGCTGAGCAAGAAATCGATGGATAAATCTATGGATAGCAAAGACCTTTCTTTCGCTGTCAAGAAAGCAAGAAAGAAAGAAAGAAAAAAAGAAAAATGAGAGAAAAGAGAAAAGAGAAAATGCCTACCAAAACCGTAAACAATAACAACAACTACGGCTAAAAGCTGACGAAGGAAAAACTGTCAGATATTTCTATTCTTTTTTTTCTTTCTTTCTGCTGTGTGTGTGTGCTCGTATCTGCCATTACTAGGCATCACTAGTAACTTGTGCACGACTATCTATCAATACCATGTGAGCATGTAGATTTGTCTTTATATTGACATAGAAATAGAAAATTACGGGAAGGAACTGAAGTAAGTTCATCTTAAATGGCAACTATTTAATGATTTTCGAAGAAAGAACGAAGGAGAAGAAGAAGAAAAAAAACGAGAACAGCAAAGAAGATCGTTTCTATTCTGAAATTATTGTCAATAATATAATACTCAGCCATTGACACACACGCAATAGATTTTTCTTTTTTAGATTTTTTTTTCTTATTATCATTGTCATTGTTTTCTTAGTTTGCATGTCGAATCTTTTGACTAGCGAAACTTGAGATGATGATGTTCGACATGAAGTCTACCTTGTCTAATTCAATATATATTTATATTTATATACATACATATATATATATATATATATATAGCATCTCATACATCTAGTTTTGTTTTTGTTCTCTTAGATTGATTTTTGGTGTTCTGAGAAGGCAAAGAAAAAAAAAGGGAGGGAGGAGAGAAAGAAAGAAGAAGAAAAAAAACTAATAATTGTAATCAATGTCTTTGATTGATACAACAAGTCGATGCCCGAGAAACGTATGTGTGTATGTGCGTGTATATGTCGTCATCATCGACAAGATAGCATTCTTTCTTTCTTTTTTATTTTTCTAACAGGTGGAATCATGCTTTCTGCATTTAACTGCTTTGTCTGATTGAAATACTAGAGAAGCAAGCAACAAAATAATAAAGAGGAATAGGAGAGAAGACAACAAAGAAACGAAGTTTCTCCTCCCTACTAATTACTCGTCGGTTCTTTGCCTCATTTTCTTTCTCTACAGTATTCGCTCGCTAACCCATTTGTCTGATGAGAAAGAAAGAAAAAAAAATGTTAGACAAAAAAAAATAAGAAAGAAAAGAAAAACCGAGAGAAAGAATGAGCATTGTTAGAATAAGTAGGGGAGGTAACAAAAGTCTTGTTGTTAATGTATTGATATATTTTAATGTGATTGACTTATGAACGAAAATTCAAGTAAGATAAATGAATTCTTCGTATGTGTATTTATGTTTTAATAAATAAAAAAAAAACGATTCTCTCTCGTTTTTTCTTCTTCAGTCATTGTGAATTAGTAAGACTCTTCGGTACATATTCGATCATTTATATCTCTGTTGAAAGAAAGTCTTGTTTTGTTTTGTTGAATAGATAGTCTAATTGAATTGAACGACTTGTTGAGAACGTTTTTGATAGAAAAAAAGAAGCAGCAAGTTCGAGTTAGTCGTCGTCGTCGTCATCGTTTTCTTCTTCTTCTTCTGCTTCTTTTTTTCTTGTTGCCGACGATGAGCATACGAATAGGAATTGTCACGTTCTCTGATCGATGAACAGACTCGTTCATCATCATCACTTATGAATGCCATTGGTTTTCTTGTCTTGAATTTTCGCATGAAATAAAGCAATAATACAAGACATTTTATCATCGTTATCATTATGATCACCACAGTATTTTTCTCGCTTACATGAACTTATTTCTCTGTTCACACAACTAAACCGATGCCCTCAAACGAAAAAACTAGTTAATGATAGTTTTAACAGTTTGCTCTCATTGACTTTGTAAGTCTATTCAACATTGATAGTTAGACAGACAGACAGGACAGGCAAATTTCGAGGTAATATCGATTCAAAGAATAGTAGCATGAGAAAAAAGAAAAGCTGATTGAACATGCATTTACATAAGATTGTCTTTCTTGTTTTTTTGTTCTCCTAGATCATGATCAGAGTTGTTGCCAACGATTGTTTTGATTTTTTTAGATATATATATATTATATATCCATAGGCACATTTACATTCATTTATTCTACTCGTTTTTTTCTTCGTCTTCAATTCGATACGAACCTGTGCCATTGATTTATCGTCATTTATTATATTTTCTTTCTTATATATATTTTTTTTCCTATTACATGGTAAGTCATTATTAGTTAGAATAAAATAAGAATGAACCACTCGAAGAGAAAACAGCACGTTTCATACGGACTCAAAAGAACTGATTTATTTCATTTTCGTCTCTTCCCTTTTTTTTTAAAACCAAATATATAGATATATGTTTTTATGCATGAGAAAATACTCGCTTTCGGTATGTCAAGCGAGAAAGTCTTCGTATTAAAAAAATTCTTGTTAGATATCTTAACCAATTTATTTTTGTCTTATTAATAGACGCTTCAATGAACGCTGACGAAACGCGAGGACGACTGTCGCATTATGTTCGTTTTCTACAAAGAAACACCACGAACATTGAAATACTCACCAATTAGGTATGAAAACGACGTTCTTTTTCTTTCTCTCTTCTTCTCATTTTCTTTTTTAATTAAAATTTTTTATTCTCATCTTACGTCAGCAGACAAAAAAAATAGAAAAGATCAAGAGACAGGAAAATTGACGTTTAGTTTGCAATTAAACATCGAACAATTATGTTTGTCTGAAATTTCATACGAGTTAGACAAATTTCCATATGTATTTTCTCAACATGAAAATGAAAAGTAAATTTACATTCAAAAAAAAAAA
>Ga0209914_1000435_pt1 | contig 55380 bp, 62 predicted proteins | sample ThiBiot_500_plan_FD_183949 | JGI IMG/M metagenome (GOLD analysis project Ga0209914, IMG submission 183949) | Wastewater bioreactor microbial communities from Cape Town, South Africa - Thiocy_cont_500_plan (SPAdes) | ecosystem: Engineered > Bioreactor > Thiocyanate-remediating > Anaerobic-Aerobic...
TCTTTATTGGGTAGTTTGTATGCGAATGTCTCTAACAGTCAACTACAAGAGAGATTATTCAAAAAAAAGAATTTGGAAATTTTTACATACAATTCGACTGCGCCTTGTTCATCGAATTGCAGCACTTCTGGGCCACTTGATAATTGTCGAGCATACTTGTACTTGGGTGTTGCTGCTCGACTGATTCTTCAAATTGAAGAGGCGTCATAACATTCGGAACGGTTTCATTCGACCAGGATGCTGAAAATAACGACACATTAAAAAGAAGAAATTGATCAATACAAGAAGCGTACTCGAGCCAGATTCGATTTTTTTAAAATGTATTGGGTGTTCGCAAGAGGTATCAGTCGGAATCCTTTCGCTAGGACGCATATGCACTCCAAGATAAAAGACTCGGTAATGACGACGAGAGTTGCCGAATGCCATTTCCTTTAGATCTTCAATGATCTCGTGGCTAGATTCGATGAAAAAGCGCTCTGCTTCACATCCTTCGTAAAGAACCCAAACTACCCGTTTAGAGCCGTGATGTGCAGTTGTAATTGTAGACATCTAAAACATACAACAATTCGGAAAAAATTTTAAAAATATATTTGAAACAAAAACAATGAAAAAAACGACTTTGACATATTTGACAGTCAGTTGGTAGAACGAATTCATAACTGTCTTATCATCGCCTTTTCAAAGTAAATTCCATTTGTTTTATAAAAGATGGCGCTACACGCTGGTTATGCAGTGATCTTACGCGAACAACATTTTTTTGTTAATGAAGGATATTTATGTAGACAGTATTGAGAGAGAAGAAAGGGAAAAAATAATTGTTAGATTAGGAACATATAGTATACTAGATTAAACATCCAATGCTTAATCATACAACAGAAAAACTGAACTAGTATTAGATTTGAGTAAAGTGTTGCAGACAATAATTTCGATCAATCATCTTTATTTTTCATAGAAAAAGAAAAGAAAATCGTATGAACTATGTTATTATTCAATTAGTAAATCCAAATGAACATCCATAAAGTAAATTGAAACGAAATAGAATATACAAAACAAAGCACCAACTGCACACATATACATATAAAACAATGACAAGAAAAAAAACAGAAAACAATTTGAAATAAATAAACGTAGCAGAACGTAGAGACAAAAAAATGATACATTTGACTGAGCCATAAAAAAGAAAAAGAAGAAAAATTCCGTCACCATCGAGTCTAATCTTGTGTCCGACGATAAAATGGATCGATTGTTCGATTCAATAAAGAACTGTCGATTTGACTATCCAACATAAATCGATTGCATTGTTCAGGTCGAAAGAATGCATTAATATCTGTCATATATTGAGCATAACGACGACGAAGTATGGGATTCATTGTGAGAAGATAGAGAGTATTGAATGTTATTTGACGTGTGGGTTCAAGTTCAGATATAAGTTGCATATAAAGTCCATCAGAATGTTGTCGAAATGTACAAGCTAAATTGTTTATTTCAATATTCGACTAGAATTTAAAAGACAAATTGATTGAATAAAGACATATAATTCGTATTTACTTTTTGAACAATCTTTCCTTTGTTATTCATGCATAGCCAACGATTCGACATATGACTTCGTATTTGAACACGACTGTATGCACCCACAGATCGAAAAGCAAATATAGCTTGAAGAAAGAAAGAAAGAAAGAAAGGAAAAAAACGATGTTGAGTTTTAGATATTCCATAAGAGAATCTTAATTTTTCTTTACTCGATGGATCTTGACGATTTTGTACAACTGTTCGAAATGGTTTGAGTTTAGCAAATCGAAGATAAAGTGCTCCAGGTAGAATATTACAATGAAATACGATTCGATAGTATCGTGTGCTTGCTAATTGCGAACCATCCGGTTGATTATGCAAAAAACTGACTAATGAAGAACGATAATGATGATCTTCTGCACGTTCATATTTTATATAAGTAGATAAATAATCTTGCTTAGAATTCGGAAGAGAAATTGGTGACGAACAGATTTCCTAAAATGTAATATTCGATCATCAGTCTTTATGACGTAATACAAACGATGATGTCTTATAAATCGAATAAAAAAGGAACAATTGACTCCCGACCGGAATTCGAGTTTGTTTATGTAAGACATTCTTTTTTTCTATACTCTCGACAATTAATGATCAACATTCATTGTACTAATGATATCATTAATCGTACGAAAACATTGTTCTTTTTTCAACGAGCTCGTTTTATTGAGTATTCAGCTGATTTTTATAATAATATTACACTGAAATATTTTCATACATACTTCACATACTATTCACACTCATCAACTCTCACACTTCGATTGTATTTTTCTTTTCTTTATTTTCTGTCTCAATTATGTTTTGTATCTGTATAAGCGCGCATACGCAAACGGAGAACAGAGTCGAAAACAGTAATCCAGTAAATGTAGATAATAATACCTATATGATTTGCCTCGATAGAAAAAAAGAAAGTAAATAAGAAAAGAGAAAAAAACGCATCTGCGCAAAAAATAACAAAATATTCTTCATGTGAATGTTGAAGAACATAAGTGAATAATTTATCATTCAACTGAACATGTTAATAACAGTAACCGTTATCGAATATGAACAGCAGTCTACTATTACAATCAAACCTTGACAGAGCCTGATGTTCTTCATTTATACAATGTAATCGATGAGAATATAAACATCACCTTCTGACGCACATCATGAACCGCCTCCTTCTCTTAATGGTTATGTTGTTTTCTTTTGTTCGTTATACGAAACTGCGAATTGAAATTTTCTGCGTGAAAAACATCGAACGTAAAAAGATGATTCATGCTGAGATTTACGACTCAATTCTAGCTACTATAATCAAATTATGTCATCATCGTCATCATCATCACTCCATATGTGGCCTCAATTTGAGAGAAATTAGTACGATTTTACATTAAACGATCATAAATCCTATAGGTTAATGCGCCTTTTCATTTCTAGTTTGAAATATAAGAAGCTTCTCTTACCGTAATTAATAATTTGACAAATAGAACAAACAGAAGAACAAGTCTTGTTGCCATCCATTCGTTGAACGAATTAAGAAACCAATGATAAAATAAAAACGACTGATTATCTTGAGGCGTCCCTGTAGACCTTTGGACTAAAACGGCAATTAAAAAATGAATGTATTCTCAATCAATGTTTGTCCCATGTCATATACGTATAGAATGTGAAAATAACGGATTAGCCCTGTATTTCTTCCTATTTATGAAAATATCGTACAAAGAGAAGAAAAAAAAGAAGAAAGAATCGAACAAGAAAATTACATATATAGTCTTTCTCTTTCTCCTTTTTTTCGTATGTATTACGCGCATCTCTCTCTCTCTCCTCCTCTCTTTCCCTTTCTCCCTCGTTCTCTTTTCACTGTTTCATCTAATGTGTGTGTGTGTATAAACGTAGGAGAGAACAAGCAAAAAACCTTTCTTGTTCAATTGATTTCGAATCTGTTATGACACTCTCTTGAAATCAAACTCACATATCTCGTTCTTAAATTACTATCTCAATGTCTGTCATTTGTTTGCTCGATGTCTATAGACTTGTTAAAGTCTTTTAACCTCGAATATGTCCATCATATTCTGTGATTGATCCTTCAAAAAGATAACAAAATGAATATGTGTTTTCAATTAACAGAGCAACTATTCAACAAGAAGAAAGAAAAACGACTCCGCAAGGTTCTTTTTGTCGTGATCACTCTATTAACTAGTCAATTGTTCGAAATTCAAATCAAAGCGAAAGGTAAATTGTAATAGTACCAATCAAGCATTTATCAATGAAACCCGAAATGAATTATATTCGAACTTGTATGTTTACATTCTCATTATGTACATTTCAAAAACGAGGTCATACAAGTTCAAAGACATTTTTTCAGTTTTCTTTTCTTCTTGTGAAATTATTTCGATTGATTGATTTGAAGAAGAAAAAAAACTATTCTGCGCGATGAATTTTCGTGATAAATAGATAATCTTAATTGAGATTCGATATAAATAAACGATGGAAATCAGTTGAGCTTTTGATTCTTTTTCTTTTATTTCATTACATGGCCAATGAGTTATTGTGCATTGAACGATGATAAGGAAAGAAGGTTATTTTACGACCTCACTTTTTTGAAACGTGATATGATAAAAATTTGTTTATATATGATGTAAGATGAAAGACTTTCGAAAAGAAAAACAATCTTGGGATTTATTTTATCGTGCAGCAATACAATTTTAAATATTTAATATAAAAAAAATCACCAAAAGGAAGTTAATAAGCAAAAAAAACACACAGGTAAAACGTCTTTTAAAATCCGGCTAATCGTTTCGCTTGAATAATTTTATCGATTATATACTAGAAGAGAAAAGAGAACGTTCGAATCGAAGAAATTCGAAATAAAAAAAAACGAAATTTACTTTGGCATCATTACGATTTCGGCATTTGATTAATTTGCCGTAGGTTTTGTGTGATTTCATTGTACCAGTTTTCTTTGTTTCCTAAAGAGAAAATCAATTCGAATTTCGAGAAAATTCTCATCGAAAACAATAATGAGCAAGAAGAATCATCAACTAGCAGATATATAAAAGATATTTCACTCGTCTCACATATTCTATGTCCTCGACAACAGACGATGATTTTGTCTTGAGCATTTGATTAAAGAAGGATGTTGAGGCTTTATTCTAGATATGTCAGTGGATCGGTTTTTATTGTCAATTAGTTTTAGTTGACTTTTTTATGATCGAAGAAGAAGAGAAGAGAAAAAACGAATTGAAAGTTAACATACTTTAGTAATGATTTGAATTTGATTGGTTTCTGTTTTTAATATTGGCTCATCGAGAATTTCATCGTAACCTATCTTCCAATCGACTTCATATAAATCGAGAAAAGATGTTTGTGTAATGAAAAATATTCGTCTAATAAAACAAAGAAAATGAAATATTGATGAAAAAAAGTCAAAACATTATTCAATACTGTGATGTAGCCATGAGCCACGATGGTGGATCTTCGAGACAAACTATATGAGCAACATACATATCACTTTTCGCGTATTTGCCTTCTTCGATTCGCTGAAAGATTTTTCGTGAAATCAATTCTAATAAACGAACGACAAACTAGTAAATTACTTTAAGAATGTAGAATCCCATAGCTTCATGAGCAAGATAAGGTCGAACGAGACAATCAACACCAATGTGACGCGGATAACGAACACGACGAACAATTTCTTCTTGTTGTGCAGTTCTATAAGAAATTCAAAAGTCGATTTTATAAAGTCGTTTCTTTTCTTTTAATTACCGTTTAACTAAATCTAATGAAGTACTTGCAAAATCAACAATTCCTCCTGTTGGTCTTGCGACAAGTCCAAGAAAACCTTTGCCAAGACCTTTGGCAAATCCACTAGCACCCCCTGATTTCGCTCCTGCAATTGGTTTCTTCACAACACCCGTCACACCATCGACAAAACCCTAATCATCAAAATTCGAAATCAATCTCAAAGTCAATTCTCATCATACCATAACCACATTCTTTCCTCCTTTAGCAATTTCTGTTGCTGCATTACCACCGGGTTCTTTTCGTCGAATACGTGATGCTTTGTAATCATCATCGAATGTCAATGTTGCTAAACTCTTGCCGAGCACGCCAGTTATCTTCGAAACAGCTCCAGCTGCTCCGCCAACAGTCGAACCGAACAATGTTCGTGCACCGGTCGCAAGACCTGCAACAAATTCTCCTGGTCCTTCGATTGCACCCTTCAAATCACCAATTTCTCAAATTAGTTTTTTTTTTCGATTACAATTCGATTTTATTTTACTTTATATGGTTCGTAGAAAAACGATTCGACACCTTCGGCAAGACCTCGTATAACTCCAAATGGATTTCCTAAGACGTCAAGTCCGAGAACTAATACATGCAATTGTTTCATAAATTGATTTTGATAATGTCCTGATATTTCATTCGTTATTTTTGTTACTGTATATTTGTCATTCTTTCGTTCATAATAACCCAATCTGAATTCACATCAAAATTGAATTATCTGACAAATCAATTCTCTTACCGTAGAATAACATCTTGAACTTCGGCTACATTCAATGTTTGCAAAAGAAAACCGACTAATGGATATTCAGCGAGTAGTTCTTGACTTGCTTTGTTACCATGCATTGAAAAGCTGACATGAATCTGTAGGAAAAACGAATGAGAATGTTGAGAATATGTCGAGAGACAAGTTTACTTTAAGTGGTGATAAATGAATTTCATCGAAGAACATTTCTGTTTCACCTTTGGGTGTGTCGATTTGTGCTTTGATGATTTCAGGTAATGGTTTCTTAATTTGTTCTAAATCCGTTTCCATATGAACAACTGGGGCAGCTGAAATCTGTGTTCAAAAGCAAAAAATATAAAAAAAAAACATAAGAATATTTCTCGATTATTTCAACGAACGCTTTGTGGTGCTAAAAATGCCAACAATGCAACAATTAAACCTTGATCAATGTTAATTGCAAATTCTTGGATTAGAATTTTGAAATATTTGAATTGTACAATATTCGATTTAGCCGTTTTCGTTTCGTAGATACTTAATTCTAAGAATGCTTTATCAGCATATTCATTGGGCGATGCTTTTGGTGCGACTGGATGTAACATCACAGGAAAGATTGTCGAATCGAGTTCATTATCAATTTGAAGACTATTGATTCGAAGATGAATGGTCGTACATTTCGCTGACGAAAAATATTCGACCCAGAAACCTTCAAGTGCTTGTCGTTTAGCGATCTTTCGACGACCTTTGGCACTCACATATTCGACCGTGTCGTCGACGAATTGAATATCCGTAAGAGTTTTGCCTCGATAGTGTTTTGCTAAAATAGCTTTATCATTAGGATTCAATTGTCGTTCTTCTTGATGTTTCATATAGATTTCTTCTAGTTCAGCATTGATATCTGCGATTAACGGTTTGACACGAGATTTTTTCGCTTCTGTCCAAACAACTTTCGATTTTGTTAAACTTATATAGAACATTTCCTCTCGAGTTAAATCATTGACAATTGAAAGACCAATATCATGAATACCGAGTTGAATCGATTGACCTGTCGCTTCAGTTAATGATGAGACCTAGACAAGAAAAATGCTCGAAATCGAAATTTTGAATATCAAAAACACATCATACGCCTGAAGCTGATTCAATAACATTGATATCATCGGAAAAGAGAAGAACTGTTTGAACACCATCGACAAAGATGGCATATCGCACTTTACGATCTTTATCTTCGCTGAGTATGCCGCATTTCGACTGAAAAAAAGAGTTTAGTTTGATTCAGAAGCGAAAAAATGCTCGAAACTTTACATTCAAATCGATTTTAGCTGACTTTGGTCCACATGAAACTAGCATTTCTCGATTTTTTAATGGATCATTCCATGTATAATAAACATAATTCAATGGTGGTAATAATTCTGTTCCACTGAAATCATAATAAAAAAAAAGTCAACTTTCAACTCAAATCTAAAATTCTTTGTTCAAAATTACATGACACCACTTTGACAGAAAGTGATTTCTGCTGTTTGAAGACAATTAACAACCATAATTGGTGCATCTCCGATCTTATAATCACTGAAAATAACTCGTACACCATCGAAATCTGTAGCTGTCACTTCGACATAGATCGCCGGTCGTTCCTCATCTTCCATTCGTAGTAAAGTTCGATGTTTTTGTTTAGTTAGAAATACTGCTGATGTCACTTGATTGTGTGCATAACGAGCACGCATCAGACCTTCTTTGATAAAACGAGGCCAGAATGGAATTAACTAAAACGAGAATATTCGATTTATTCATCACGCTTCTTTCTTTTTTTTTACTTCTGTTGATGTGATTTGTTTCCATGAACCTTGTTCTTTCTCACCGACTAATTCGACGACTTCAATATCAATCTATTCAACAACAAAAATAAATGAATTATTCTTGAATAAAAAACAATACAGATGATTGATTTGAAATAATCATTGATGGTAAAAGTGTGACAAGTTTTGTTAGACCAAATGAACTCGTTGCAATATCGACACAAATCTAGAGGTATTCATTTGAAAAAAAAGGTAAAATCTTAGTTTTCCTAATTTACCATATATGTTCGATCATTTGCTACTTTACAACTTGTCATACCAGTACTTTGTATGACATCAAGCGAGAATTTTTCTGACCATTCGGATGAAGCATTCGCTTGTTCAGTTGGTAGCACACGAATTTGACCCTGAAGGAAACGAATAAGAAATCAGTTTTTCTTAATTGATGAGATCAACTTTTTTCGTTGCATCAACGTCGTATTTTTCTGGACAAAGTAAAAACGGTGTTTCTGTGACACTAATCATTGATTTAGTATTTTCAATCTAGAAATTCATTTCCAATCTTCATTTATTTAAAATTGTCATTTGTTTTTCTTTACTTGAAATTCCATTTGAACATTTGTTCGATTCAACACCCAATATGGTGAATACAATAGAATTCGATTCGATTCATGATATGTATCAACACGTAAAACGAATCTCTGAATAGAAATAGAATTCTCAATAAGATAAAAAAATCAAGTTTCTTTCGTTTTACCAATATTTGAGGATCTCTAGCATCATCAAATTTATGAAAGACAACTGTATATTCATTATGATCGCCTCTGCCTTCCTCTTTCAGATCAACTGGATCGGAAATCCATTTAATATTATCATAAGATGGAATCTAAACAATTGAAATCGATAAAAACAAAGAGACGTTCAAAGAAAACTGATAAAAATTACAGTGAATGTTAACATGGATTGTTTATGTCCAAAAGTAATTAATTTTAATTCACTTGATTTTAAATCGACTGCTTCTTGATTCTAAAAATAATCTTCGATAAGCAAGAACAAAACAAAATTTCGATTGATTACATCAACTGAACATTGAATATCGATTGGCAATAGATTTGTTAAATGTAATGCAGGATGAATATGAAGACTCATTGCAAGGCAATTTTGTTTATCCGTATTTTCTGAATAAGATTCGTGAATTTCTTTGAAAACCTGAACAAGAAATCGGAATAAGATTGAATTCAATCAATAAGAATTCCTCTTACGACGAAATGTGCTTGACGATCATTACTAATTTTTAATTTTTCTTCTTTTGCAAAATCATCTTTCCAACTGTATGTAAAGAAATTATCTTCATCCTCGATTCTACAAGAAAAAATAAAACAATTCAGAAAAAGAGACCCTTCGTTTTCTTTACGCATCAGTGCCGAAGAATAATGTTGCTTCGGGATTTGCATAGAGTAAATCAATGGGTAGATAAACATCTTTATTGACATCGATTTTAGCAATTTGTTGTTTTGGTTTCGATGACGATGAATCACTTTGAAGAACAACAAGTGAAACTAATGAATTGTTGAAAACACGAACAATTGAACTGAGTATAACACGTCGACGATCGTTTTCAATAAGAGTATCACATAACATTTGAATAGGCCATTGTGGAATCGAACTTTCACCGAGAGTATAAACACGTTTCCATGTTCGACTGATATTAACTGTTTTGACGAGATCACCAATCTAGAGAAAATATTCGTTTTATTTTTATTGAAGTCAATAAAACTGACTTTGACAGAAAATTCTTGACGTTTTTTATTCAATTGGTCTTCGATTACTGAAAGTCGTCCAGATATGTGACGTTCATTAACTGGAACATGTAACGGGACTGATTCATTCGGTTGAACTGTTAGATTTGTTGCTGTTTTATCATCGATTAACTGAGGAGAAGAAGAAAAAAACAGTTCGATGATTCAATTTCAACAAACAATTCAACATACTTCAAGACCTTCGAATCGATCAATGATGACTTCTTTTCCTGTTCCATTCAATAATGATAACATTGGAAGATTATCATCGTCAGTCGGCGGTAGACGTTTGTTATAAACATCGTTAAACAATGCAGATAAACGTTGAACTAGATCGAGACCGGTTTTTGTGATTGTTAAATTTAATAATTGATCTGCTCGAATAGTTACAACTTGTTTCGTCGCTGCTGGTACACCGTCTTTTCGTTGTTGTTCGCTGATAGCTGTTTTTTCTGGAACCGGAAGTGCCTTGAGAAAAACGAGATGATCAGTTCATATTTTCAATTATGAATAGAAGCTTTTTTTATGTGATTAGTATTCTAAGGGTTAGTGAAGGGGTGTTTTTAAGCATACGTGATAGATAGATTTTATTCTACGATGTTTATCATCATACGGCTAGAATAAAATTGAGTAGTTTTTTTTTATTGGTTTAAGTTTGATAATTCACAAGGTTAATTTTTTTAGGATGCAATAAAATGCACACTTACTGGTAAAATTGAACAAGATAAACCCCAAGGTACAACAGGTCGTCCATGAACATCTTGTGTTGGCTCGATTAATGGTTCCCAACTGAGAATACGTTCATTGTATAGAGCAGCTTCAATGTTAACAGTTGAAGTCAAAGTCATCTGCAATTGAAATTATCGAAATATTCGAAAAACAAATAACTAAAATATTCATTTACATCAGATGACCAATTTTGAACATTAGCATTGAAATTGGATAGACACATAGCAACGACAGATTTGGTTACTGAACCTAAGCCAACTTCGAGTTTAAGTTCGATTGTTTCTAATGATAAAATCAACTAAAATAATCACAATCGTTTTTTATTCAGATAAATCCCTCCGTCTTTCTCTACTTGTTGGTTCATTGGTTTGACTATTTCTTCTTCTTTTTCTTTAAGTTCTTCATCTCGAACAGCTTTTTGATCCGATGGTATGCCGCGAACAGCTTCAAGAACATCAGTTGTTTCGAAATCTATATTCAACAAAAAAACAAGAAGTACTCATTTCATTTGAATTTCGAACACAAATAATCAACCTTTAATAAACCAAAAATTTGCGTCTTTAAATGGTTTTGCATTGAACAATGATTTCGAATTGATTTTTTCCGTTTCTTGTACCGCTGTTGTCTAAATCAATGAAATTTATTTCCTCTGAAAATCGTCTTCTTTTCGTTTCGAAACCTGTAATGTTCCCAACGAACTTGTCACGCCAATCATTGTTCGAATAGCTGCTGGTGCAATGCTAAGAACAATATCGGAGATATTCATTGAAATCTTTTGAAAATCACTGCCCATTTGCATGAAAACATCGGCTTTTGTCGGTTGAAGAATCTAGCACGCAAATACATTCTTTTCGAAGCTGAGATACTCAATTAACTTACACGATATTTCACTTTTGAATCTTCATCTTTTGAACCTTGTAATTCGGCCAAATTCGAACTGTAAACTGTTAGATTATCGAGTAAACCGGATAATTGAGTGATGTTTTGAATGATTGCCATACGTAATTCCAAGTGCAACTAAAAGAAAACGTTTATATACAAAACAAAAGCAAAACAAGAAAAAAGATTTACATCGAGCACAAGACAATTGGAATTGGCGTTATGTTGATCTTCGAGAAGAATGATTGCAGGATTTTGAATGGCAACTTTGACACGTGTTTCAACGTCGTCTTCAGGTGCAGCTGGAGGAGTTGCTGCTAGAATAATTATGAATTCGATTTCGAAGAGAATTTAAAATGAAATCACATACGTTTTACTGGTACAGCAGCTCTCGAAGCCTCTGACTTTCGTCTTGATTTCGTACTTTCAACTAATTCAGTCGTTGGTGTACTCGGCGTCGGTAGACCCGAAACAAAAAAGTCTTGTAATGTCATTAAATAATCCAAACTAATGCAAATATAAAGACTCTTCAATTCAGCAGTTACTTAAAAAGAAAACAGTAAAAAATAGCTTAAAAAAAGATTTCAATCGATTTTACAATCTCTCAATGCAACAGCATCGACTTTCTTTGGTGTAAATTCAAATGATGCAACTAACATATATGCATCGGGATTGACAGTAAAATGACGATCCATCATTCGTGTGACACTGTCAGCTTTGTTCGATGCACGTAAATCATCAAGTAAGAAGTTTTTTACACGTGCAACAGCTTTGTAATAACCGTCCGATTGTTGACGAAAAACAGCGTCGAGTGATTCGATTTGAACATTGGCTAATTTTAAGTTTTCATTTCGAGGAGCATGACGAACAGACTAAATTATCGAAAAAAAAACGTTCAAAAAATTCGTTTTTGATTTTTGTCAAATAAAACGAACGAAATCTGATTCGCCAAGATAAAGTGTCAATGCTAAGGTTTTGATTTCTGCATGAAGTTTTAATATTTGTAGAATTTCTGTACTTTTCGATGCTGAAAATGAAAATTGAGAGAGAGAGAGATTTGATAATTGAATAACAACAACAACTGTAATATTCAACCTTCTTCTTGTTGTTTTTTAATAACAGCATTTTTCATTTCATCTTCTTCTTTCTTTTGTTTTTCTTGTTGGTAATGATATTGTTCAACTTGATCACTATCTTCGATTTGATTTCGAATATTTTCCGCGAAATTTTCCGTTAGAATTCTCATAACACATGTATAATCATCTTTCGTCAATTGAAACTATTCAAAAATAAAATTCAAATTTCGTTTTTCTTGTTCGTTATCGTCATTATTTACATGAACTGAATCCCAAAAGACTTTGATCGATACAGCCGCTGATGTTTTAGCTCGTTCAGGAAAAAGTAATCGATTAATTTCCGTATTCAAATCTCCGCATTTAAGTAAATCAGCTTGACCTTCGATTTCATAACCTTCGCCAAGTTTAACTCGACTAGCTACAATTTCTTGCAAGCAAATCTTTTGCCGTTCGATAAGAGATTTCCTCGGATCATCATTAAATTCTGTTTGCATTGTCAATTTGCCCAAATCAATGAAAAGTGCTTCGTTCGAATAGGAATTCGCTGGTACAATGATATTCGGTGCATTGAATTCGATAGCAAGATGAACTTTAAATGCTTGTTCTTGCAATTTTTTCGCTTGTTCGAGTGCAGCATCGGCTTGACTCGATGCAACATCAAGTGCTGCTTTCGTTACATTTAACATATTGAGAAAACTCTTGAAAACAAAAACGATCATTTCATGAAAATTTCTATTGAAAAATGTCGCCTTACGAGCAGAGCATCGATATGTTTGAATAGAAAAACAATATTTGCTTTTGCAAAATCAACTTTCACATCGCAATCGTAAACATCGATCGGTTTTATATAGTCTGCAGCGTAGTTATACAAGCATAGATTCACACGGAATAATTCTTTATCATTGCCTTGTTGAGAAATAATCTTTTGAATAAAAAGAAAATTTTGTCAATTTCAATTGTTAAAATGAAAGCGTACCTTTGGATATCGTGCTTGTGGATATGGATCAATAATGCATAAGTCAGTGAGAATGAGACCGACGACCATTTTATCTGGTGCTTGTGAAACATCGGCCTTGACACCTTGAATTTGTATGTCGAATATTCGTGTTTGTTGTGAAGCGAGAACGATTCGAAATTCTTCGAGAACAGCATTGATTTTCAGCGAAGGTGCATCTGAAATTGAATATTGTTTTTAATTTGAAAATTGTCATACGAATGTTGAATTTACTAGTTTTCTTGACGATTTTTTTATTTTCTTCTTCTTTTTGTTCTTTTGTTGGCTCTGGTTGTTCATCTTTTTTCGGTTGCTCAACAACTGGCTCCTGAGGTAATTTTTTCATGACTGTATCTTGAAATTTAAAGATCGATAGAAGAGCTTCTAACTGCAACATAATCACGAGTTTATTAACTTGTATTTTCGCTTCACTTTCAACACCATTGTACGGTGCTAATGCAAACAATGGATTTTCTGCTGATGTATGACGAAATGAGAGGTCAACAAGCTTTTGATTTTCTTCTCCTTCGGCTTCGATCACTTCTGCTGATAGTAAACGTAATTTTTGACCGTCTTTACCAACGAATTGTTCGTGATAAACAATAAAATCAGTCAATGACGCTTCGAATTCCATGTCATACGTTCGAAGTTTGGTTTTAGCAACGATTGTTTCAAATGTTAGATGAAGAAATTCGGCGTCAGCCTTTGGATCGTCCGTTGCTTCATCAATATGTAAATCGAACTGAAATAGAACAGTAAAATGAACTTCACAGAGAATTCGAATTTATACTCGATCAAGACGAAATGATGCTTCGAGTTGACTTATCTGTTTTCCTGTTTGTTCGCTCTCTTCTTCCGGTGGTTTATCTTGATTTTCTTCAGCTTCGACTTTTTCCTTGGTTTTCAAAACCGGTGTCATGCCTTCGACAGCTTGCAGAGTTTGTTCTGCACCGCTGAGAGTTGGCTACAGATAAAAAATCAGATCTTCTCTTTTTACTTTTGAATTCAAATACAAACTTCAGGTTCGATTGGCGGTGCTTCAATAGCAGCAGGTGCGTTTGATTCAGGAAAAGGAATTGATTTGACAAGATTGAGCAGTTCAAATAAACGTTGATCAGAAAGACGTAATGCAATATTCGGTATAGTTCCAGCGACTTTCCAACTGGAAAAGAAAAATCCATTTTGATTTCTAATGGATCAAGAAAAAGAACGTACGCGGGTAGAACGGCATCGTCACTGTAAAAACATTTGCCGAGATCGAGTTCGATTTCCATGGGTTTTAGTAAATGCAAACGTGAGTCCTTCTCAATACGAGCCAATTGCCAACTTGCACCTGAAAATATTTCAATTTTCCTTTATTAACTCATCGAAATAGTCAAATTAATTACTATTATTGGCGTAGATTAATTGAAAGTGCTGCAATTTAAGATTAAATTCCGTATACGAAAGTTCTTGAGCTTGTTCCATCGACTTCAAAAACAACACATGTCAAAATGTCATATCGAGCAACTTCATGATATTTACCATTGCTTTTTGCATCGTAGTCGTTTTCTCTTTGTCTCCACTGGCGTCGGATTTTCTCTGAATTGTTAAATGACCAAAATCCAAACAAAGTGCTTGAGCATCACTAGACAACAGACAAATTGTTTAGAAAAAAAAACGAACAGATCGTCTAATTCATACTCTCGATAAACTCCATTTTGTGTTAAGATAAAATACGACGATTGAAGATCAACATCGATATCTAATTGCTTGATTTTTTCGACATTATGTTTCATTAAGATATAAGAACGTTGTTTAACATCCGTATAAGTTGAATAAGCAACTTGTTTGACACTGAAATCGATGTTTTACAAATAGAAGCTCAAATAGCAAGTAGTTCGAACGAATTACCCTTGCAGATTTCGTTGAGTATCCTGTTCGAAACATTTAGCTAATTGATTGATTGTTGGCTAAAGTAATCGAAATGAGCTGATTCAATTTGAAAAGCTGAAAAGATTTCCTACAGCATCATATTTGATTTCTAATGATTGTGCTTGAACTTTGACACGATAATCTGCTTGAAGATTCAATGGATTCGTTTCGAATTCGATTTTCAAAAGTTTATCTTGGGCTGTCGATTTCGATGAAGTAACTGGTTGAACGAGAACAGGACGCTCGGTATTTCCTATTTCATTATTCGTCTTAGTTCGTGCAATACCAAGAATTTGAAATGAACCCAAATCAACAAATACACTAAATCAATAAAAATATAAACGAAATTGAATTCAACTCAACATACGCAATAGCATCATTGGCGGGTCGACGTCGAAAAACGAGACCTGTATTCGGAATTGCTATACGTGTAACAATACGATTGCTAAATCAATGAAAACAATATATAGAAACATTTGTTTTTTTTGTTGATATTTCGAATTTACATCGCATCGTGTTCGTCAAGTTTCGACCAAACATTAATATCGAGCAGTTGCAAATGAATAGCGAGATCAATATCAATGTACTAAAATATATTCACAAAGAATAATGATGAAAAAAAAACAGCTCGTTCGTTAAATCGAACGTACATTTGATGGATACGATGTTGTCGAGGTATCTTCCCCTTCGTATCCAATTGCATCGTATAATTTTTTCTTTTCATCAGCTGACATAACATTATCCAAGTCCAAATCTAGAATTGACATTCATCGATCGATAGATTAGACTGTGTTAGCAATTGATTTCAAGATTAAACCTGGTTCATCTTGTGGTTTACTTCCACTCCACCAACTCGACACACTGTTCCATAAACCTTTCGGTTCTTGAGCTTTCTTTTTCTTAGCTTCGATTTCTGCTTTTCGTCGAATATATGTTAAATTGAATATGTCGATCTTTTTCTCGAGCTCCTTAAATAGATTCATCGAAATGAATTTCTTAATTCAATGAAAAACCGAATTCTTTACTTCAGCACGTTGTTTTTGTTCAGGTGTTAATTTGCCTGCTGTTAATTCTTGGAAATGTATTGAACGATATTCTCGACATCGATCTAAATGTGCTTTGATATTCACCCATTTGTAACAATCACGTCTTGGTCGTACAAGTTCATTTAAAACTGCATCACCAGCAAATTTCCAACTAAATTTATATATTCGAATCGATTTTTTTTGTTATCCGAGGAAATCTGTCTATGTACTTCTTTCGAACAGATGTTAATCCAGTATCTCGAACTTTATATTTGATATATTTCGATTGTGAAGCGAGAAAATCTTGAAATTCGAGTAGATCAAGAATATCCAAATACTAGACGAGAAATTATTCACTATTGAGAAAATGAAATCCATAGGAGAATTACTTGATCTCGAGTGAGATTTAGACTGATATCATCTAGCTCGACTTTGATATCGAACATTGGTTTTGTATAATTTTCTTGTCGAGGTTTCATAAGTAAAATCACTCGAGCTGTGATATTCAATGGACGAAGAACTGAAAAATCAAAGTATTTTAAAATAACACTAAGCTCGATTCTGTTTAGCAAACAAACTGTAGGAAATGTCGGTCGGAGCTTTCAAAGAATCTGTAGCAATTTGGTCTTGTAAAGTTTTCTAAACCGATTTAAACAAACAAAAGATGGAAAATGAATAATATAAAAAATAAACCTACGAGAAGTGTATCTCTCGGTTGACCTGATCGTGGATGCACATCAGTATTCCAATAAACTGAAAGACCACTCAATTCTCCGAGCTAAATTTAATTGAGAAAAAAAAACAAGAGTTTAGTTTTTGTTTTAAAATAAAACTGAATTTCAACTTTATGAATTAACGGTGTATCCTCTTTGAGAATAGTTGGTTCCCATTGTGGCGTTGTTGTCTATAAAGAAAACGAACGAATTCATATTTTTCTGAAGAATTTTCATGTTAATCAATGTGTTTTACATGTAATTTGATGTAATTTAATGTAATACCAAATGAAAATGGATGATCGGGCTTAGTCGATCGATCTTCGTAGACAATGTGAATATTTTGAATCGATAATTCGAGATTTCGAATCACTTGTAATTGCATTCGTTCAGCGAATGTATCATTGGTTTTATTAGCATCTTGATTATTTTCTATTTCGAGTGCAAAACAACGAACTTATCTTGATTTATCTACCAAAAATAGAAGTTTACCTAGAGCTTCTCGTTCTTTTCGAAGTTCTTCAACTTTTCGGACTTCACGCATTTTCAATTCGTGTTGTTCTTTTTCGTCACGTTTGGCATCATATTCAACTTCTATTCAATGATTTCAAGATAAGAAAAATGATGAATGAAAATACAAAAGAAACAAAACAAACCAGTTTTTGGTACAACTAATAAATAAAGTCCATCGACTGTAGCTTTCGTTGGATGAGTATACAGATTTTTCCATGGAACTTGTAATGTTAATTTTTCTGTCGAACAAAAACACGCACACAAATTAGATTTTTTAATTCATTAAAATTTTACGTACGAAGATATCCGAGAGATATAGTTACTGGAAGATTCAGATCCGCCTATGAATACGAGAAAACGAAAACATTTGAAGATGAAAGAATCAGTGAATTCATACGAGTGCATTCGGTTTAAGATAAAGGTTTTCCAGAACAACATTACCTAATGAATAAAACTGAAGAAAAATAATCGATCAACGAGAAAACTTACCACTCCATAGATCAACTTTTAATTTTTTTGTATCTAAATTCTCGATATAATCGCCTAAATATTTGTCCAATAAATAGCCAACTAAATTTTCGAATACCATTTTTCAACCGTTTTAAATACGCAATAAAGAAACGGCGAAAGGACAAATGATACTAGATAGCAAAATGCGTTTATCTTCAATAAAACTGAGGAAAAAAAGAAAAATTTTATTTATTTATTTATTCATGAGTATATATATACATGTATGTATGTATGTATTGAAGGTCTATGCCGTTTTCTTTTCTCTTCTACTACGAAGATAACTATCAGATGAATCATACACTAGATATTTTATCTTGTTCTGTGATGAGTCGTTTAACCAATAGGAACAAACAAGTACTTTGAATGTATGTCTTTTCAAAGAGTTTGAGTATTTGAAAAAATATTTTTAAAAACAATCGCAATTTACAATGCATTTATGCATTACTATGCACTATTTAAATAACAGAACGAACGAAAAAAAACAATGAAACATGTGTTGTATATACTTTAGTTTATTTCCATCAAAAAACCAACATTCATATGAAAAATCGATCGAATTTTCAAACCAACAAAAAAGAAAGAAAGAAACTGTACAGAAAAGAGCACACAATGTTCGATTTTTACGAAAGCATTTCCGTATTGAAATCCACAGGTCGGATTTTGATTGAACATCCTTTCATTGAGTATTTTCCACCTAACCAACTACTCCAGAAGATGCCTGTGGTTGTTGAATCATTACCTCGTAGGTAAAGACCATTTAAATTGGCCAGTGTACAACCTGTATGCCACCAGCCACTTTTATAATTTTCGGCACATTGATTTGATGTTGATTGATCATTATCTTGATCACGTGTTGAGAAACGCATACCTCGATTGTAATACAATGAATCACCGCCTGTTGATGAGGTTATATATCGGCCGAGATTCAATGTGTATTTGGTTTGTTCATTGGTAATGAAAAACCATTCGTAATCAACGAAACGTGATTGATTATTGAAATCTTCCATGTCGATATGAAGACGATATTCGTCTTGATTGGTTAGAATGTGAATTTTTTCATTGCCAAGCCAAAAATCACGTGTTAAATCACCGAAACCACGTTTGTACGATGCCCATGTAACGAAAAAATTCGATTGTTGAGGAAAATCACCACGACGTTGAAGAACTGTCCAGCCACCACCGTCTGTGTCCATATCACAATAGACACGAAATGGTTTTAGACTTGTTCGTGGCCTTTCATTCAAATGAAAAAGAAAACAAAATTCAACAATTGAATTCTAGAAAATTCTTACCAGATTTCGTAAATTCCACTTGTACGTTTGCCAGAAAAGTAAACTTCTCCACAATCGACATAAGCATATTCTCGTGCAGTTGCAGGCGATCGTTTGCATGGATTTGTTGAAATACTTGAAATATCATCATCACCATAACCCATTGCTGGCGTGGAACTGCTTGTTGCAGCACCATTGAGTGTTGTTAAACCCAAAGGATTATTTGAAGGCACAGTTGTTGAACCGGCTGGAAGATCGACAGGCGATGAACTCGAGGAGATTGCGTTTATAGTTGTACTTTCTTAAGAAACATAACTGAATGAAGATTTTTATTGAAAAATGTTGATTACCTGCGGTCGTTGTTGTTGTTGTATTACATTGATCCTCACAGACACGACCTGTTGGAGTACAAGTGCATACTAAAAATTTCAATAATATTTTTTTTGCTTAAATCGTCTATGAACAATTCAAACTTCGACAAGGATTTGATGCAAGTCGATATTTGCCATTAACTGGTATTTCCACTACAGAAAGAAGTATTAGTTGGGATTTAAAGTTCAATCAATTATTTACTTTTGCCATCTTCAGTCAAACATCGATACTGATCTGATTGAGAACCAATATTATCTAAATATCAATTCAATCCGTTTTGTTGTTGTTGTTCTCTCCTATATTTAGTCCAATCACTCACTTGTTCCACTTGAATTAAATATATAAGATGATGACATTGAGGGTGGAGGTGGTGGTGCACCAGTCGGATAAAGATTAATACTTAGTAAAAGAAATAGAATAAATTGATTCATGTTAATACGTCAAGAAGAATAAATGTATGTTGTATTTGCTCGAATGATTGTTAAGTGCATGTATATATATACATGTATATATATATATGTGCGCAGATTGATGTGTACATGTTCGGATCACAAGGATATATTGTATTTAGCAGATCGTCGTAAAAAGAAAAGCTCCTGATTTGTGACGTTTGCCTTTTCATGCGAAAGGTCGAGGGCAATATGCGTAAATGTATGATTCGATCAAGTCAACTGAAAGAAAATTAATTTTGCTCTATCCAGACCAACAAAGAGGACAAAACCCTCGATAATTAATGTTTAATAAGCGAATAAATGTCAATTATGAAACTGTCAGACTAAGCATTCAAAAAAACAAGAAAACACTTGGTATTCAGATTAACACATCCAGGGTGAGAAAGCGACAGACAGACGAACAATGTTTGTTTTTTGTCTTTCTTTTTTTTTGTATTCAAAATAAATGCTACATATGATTTTAAAAAAAGACGGTTAATCATCAGCAGCTATTTGAATAACAGCTTTGCCGAAATTTTTGCCTTTAAAAATACCGACGAGAGCTTCGCCAGCTTGTTCTAAACCTTGAGTTACATCTTCTTTAATTTTCAATTCGCCACTAGCAATCCATAGTGGAACTTTGGAGTAAAATTCAGGTAGAAATTTCGAATCATTAAAATGATCGGAAACAATAAAACCTTGAAGTTTCAATCGTTTACCAACAATTTGAATTAGATTTCGAATACCATGTGCATCTGGTTCATTGTATTGTGAAATCATTCCACATTCGATAAATCGTGCATAAGGTGCAGCTGCATCAAGTGCAGCTTCAAGTTGATCACCACCGACATTGTCGAAGTAGATGTTCAATGGTCCGAATTTAGCTAATTCCGTTTTGGCATCAGCAGTTTTGTAGTTAAATGCATAATCGAAGTTAAGTTCATTTTGAAGCCATTGAACTTTATCATCGGAACCAGCTGAACCGATGACTTTCAAACCTTCACGTTTAGCTATTTAAAAAAAACACGAGAAAGAAAATAGATCAATTTGTTAAATCATTTATCTTGTTTACGTACCAAGTTGTCCAACGATTTGACCGACAGCACCTGATGCACCTGTGATAAAAATAGTTTCGCCTTTTTTCGGTTCTCCAATTGTATAAAGACCATAGTAAGCAGTTTGTCCAGGCATACCAGCAGCTCCAACCCATGTTGTCAAAGGTAAACCGAGTTGTAATTGAGCTTCACTTAAGACATGAAGTGTTTCAGCTCGAGCTTGTGGAAAAACTGTATATTCTTCATAGACACCGATTCCGTAAACATATTGACCGGCTTTTAATTTCGAATTATCGGATTTAACAATTTTACCGACGAAGAAATTTGTCAATGGTTGATTGAGTTCGAATGGTGGCGAATAACTTTTCTTGTCAGCTGCTCGCATTCGACCACGCATATATGGATCAATTGAAACAACGAGATTCTTTGTCACAACTCCACCTTGTAAATCAACTGTGTCGAGATCGATTGTTCGATCTGTAACATATTTAATATGTTTACCAACTTCTGGATAACCAGTTGGTACTTCAACATATAAAAGAGCAGCGTTTTGAATAGGAGCCATTGTGTTGTGAAGAAAATATAAAGAGTATTCTATGTGTAAAAGATACGAAAAATACTCGGTGTTTTATATGACACCTCTAACGTGCTCGGTCATCGTGAATATGCAGAAATGCCACGTCATATCTAAACAAAATACCGTACTTATTGGACTTTGCGTGCCTGAAAGTACTAGAATAACATGAATGTCAATCGATCGATCAAGTCATTCAAATATTTTCATTCACGATTTCATCGATCCCTTATCAAACATATTTTCGTACAAATATTCGTAATATAATCACAACGCCATCTTCCGCCAAATATCTTGCTCTTGGTTCTTCATTGATAGCCAATAAATAAATACACAAATTCGTATGAAGAAGAATAATTGTTGTACATTTTATCATTTTCATCATGTTGTTAACTCGTTTTCTGTTTATTCGCCGTTTGGCATATTCAAATCAAATCTGGCGTCGAAATCAAACAAATCCTCTGCTCGTTCAAAGCTCGACATCTCATTCTCAAGAACTCTATCAATGGAATAAAGCTATGACTGAATCGAATAAAAATCAAACACCAACGCAAACCCTCGTTCTATTCGATCAATTAGTCAATCAACATTCGGATTTAACTCCCGATTTCATCACCTATCTTCTTGCATTGACGGCTTGCATACGTTTAAGAAATTTACACGAAGGCAAACGTATTCATGAATATATTCGACAACGATGGTCGTCAACATTAATTGAAAAAAATCAAGAAATCAAAGTTCAAACATGTCTCATTCAACTCTATGCAACATGTGCCGATCTAAAAACGGGTAAATAAATGTTCTTTTTTCTCTCCTACATGAACAATTCATTTGTAGCTGAAGAAATTCTTTACAAAGAAAATCTTTCTCAACGAGCTATTCCCGTTCACACATTAATGAAAGGTTATATTACTCATAATCGAGCTAAATCAGCCATTGAATTAGCGAAAAATCTCGATAAAACCGAACGAAATATTGTTACATATCTCTTATGGGCAAATGCAATAGCACAAATCGGTGATACAAAATTAACCGAAGAATTTCATATTGAATTCGATAGTCTCTCACCAACAATTCGAACCTATTTCTCACAAGATCAACGATTGCTCAATGCTTTGATCGATGTAAATATTCTTTTTCGTCTTCAAAATTTCTCTTGAAAACAAAATTTAGATGCATGGAAAATGCGGAAATATACTTCATATGGAAGAGATATTTCAATCAATGACACAATCAGATATTATTACATTTACAAGCATGGCTAAAGCTTATATTATCAATGTTTGTTCGGCAGATTTTTCATTTTTTTGAAAATAAACTCATGTGTTGTTTTGTTCAGAATTTACCTTTAAAAGCTCTTACCATTTACGATCATTTAAAGCAAACAACTCAAATCATTCGTGATGAAATCATCTATTTGGTTGCAGCGAATGCTGCTGGTAAACTAGGACTTCTATCACGTGCACGTTCGATTCATGAAGATATTGTTTCAAGTGGAATATCCTACGAAACCAATGTTAAAATTGTCAATACACTGTAGGTATGTGATGGGAACATTCGAATGAATGAAAAGCTAATCGAAGTTTTGATTCGATTTATTTTCAGAATGGATACATATGGTAAATGTGGAGATTGGCAATCAGCTCGAGAGATATTCGATCGATTGAAAGTCAAAACTAAACCGAGTGTTTCATCGATGAGTACGAACAATAATCAAACAGAAACAAAAACAAGACATTTTCTCGTTTAGTTAATATCTATGGAATTAATTCACAAGCGTTAGAAGCTGTGAGTTTATTCTATGAAATCAAAGATAAATTCAATGGAAATCTTGATTCGATCTATATCAGTGTATTAAATGCTTGTGCACACGGAGGTTTAGTTAAAGAAGCACAGAAAATATTCGACGAAATTCCCGAAAATAAACGTTCGATTAAAGCATGGAATATACTCGTATGTTGAGAGAATTCAAATTTGTTTTTGTTCTATGATAATAATTCTAGGTTGATGTTTACGGTCGAGCAGGTCAATTGACAGAAGCTTGTTCACTCGTATCTCAATTCGAGAAAACTCATCCGTTAACTCCCGTTCTCTATATTTCCTTGTTAGCTGCTTGTCGAACACATCAAAATGCGTCATTAGCTTTAGAAATTCATGATAAATTATTTGCTGTTAACACACCGTTAACATCCGATCAACGATCTGCCATCATTGTTCTTACAGCAAACGTTTTCTCATCGATTGGCGATCATCGACGTTCGTTACTTCTTCGCGAGAATCTTTCTCGTCAACAAATTCCTAAATATTCCGGTGTAACATGGACAGAAATCAATGGACAAATGCATGAATTTCATGCACATGATTCTCGACATCCTCGTCGAGACGAGATCTATGAGCAATTAGACAATCTTCATGAACAATTGAAACAATTAGGCTATCGACCAAATCAAAGTGTTTTGACAAAAAATGAACGAAATATTGAATCGAGTATCTATGGTCATTCGGAACGTTTAGCTATTGCGTTTAGCTTAATCTCAACAAGTCCAGGTACGACAATACAATTGACAAAAAATCTACGCATGTGTATCGATTGTCATGAAGTAACAAAATTAATTGCTAAATTAACTCAACGAGAGATTATCGCTCGAGATCGATTGAGAATACATCATTTTACAAAAGATGGCCGATGTTCATGTGATAATCACTTCTAAACAAAAAAGCCACTGTGTTGTTGTTTTTCTTTGTAAATAAACAAAACGAAGACAATCAATTTATAAAGTTCTGAGTTCATCGGTAATTTCTTCGAATATTGATATGAGATTATCTAAACCGAATAGATAACCATCTTCATGTGAACCTCGAGTCCATGGTTGGAGATGTGTGATGCGAATATCGGGAGGCAATGGACGAGTTTTGCCAAAATCGATCATCCATAATGAAGCTTTGTGATCATCATGAACGAAAAGAATCGATGAACCGATTAACTAGAACAAAAAAAAAACGGATCAATTGATAAAAAAAAACGACAACTACAATCGAAAGAGCAAACCTCATGAGTTCGAATAAATTCTGAATTTGAACAAACTGTTCGTAGTTCACGTAAACGATTTAAATAAGCTGTCTGTTTAAAAAAATAAATACAATCAAGAAAAGAAATATTGAATTCTTTGATGAAACTTACAGCACGTGACGGTGAACGAGCGACGAATTCTAAGAAATGATTTTTCACATCAGTTCGTTGTTTAACTCGTTGAAAATCTTTCGACATTAAATCACGAGATTTCTATTTAATGTAAATTAATTTCAACAAGAATAAGAAATTCATCGATTGTTTACTTTAATTGCTTCAATTCGAAAGCCTAGATCTTTTGTTGAACTTAAACTTTCTCTCCAGATCATATAACGTGGTTTAAGAATTTTTTCAGCTTGTCTTTCTTCATCTGTCGGTTCCGATGGATCGATAGCAATCATTTTTTTATACAAATCCTATTGAAAAATCAAATTGAATTGATTCTATCCATCAATCGAACGTTCTTACTGCTCGAGGTTTTGGATCACATTCGGATTTATCTAATTCGTCTTCTAAATATGTTCGTACACCGATTTTACAATCCATAATACATGGTTCACGGAATGTTGCTAATAGATCTTCTAATTCAATATAGACTTCAAACGCAACAAGAGAAAAAATTCGAATTCAAATCACATTTTCATTGTCCTACATTTCCCATCGTCATCTTGACGAAGTCCGTTGTATTGCGGAACGAAATCTTTGAGAATATCATCTTGAAGTTTTTCGAAACAAATTCGTTCGCCATCATCTAATTTCTTAAGTACAAAACCATCGCGAATTCCTTCTTTAAATGTTCCTGAAAGTCGAAAAGACGAGATCATCGAAATAAATCAAAACAAAAATGCTTCTCATTCTACTACCAGCATGACCAACTAATTGTATCCATTCGTAACGCCCTCGGCTTGTTCGCGTAAAAGTTAATAAAGCGGCGACAACTTGAGAAAAAGCTCGCCAACGGGGTCTTGCCTTGAGAAAAGCAAAAATAATGAACAAATAACAAAACATCTCGATCGATTTTACTCGTCTGACACACTCTTGGAAATGTTTCGGTTTAATAGAGGTCGATTGGATTTCATCAGTGTCTAATCCTTGCCAAATATTGATAAACGTACTTTTTACTGACGAACAGCTTGTCGATCGTGAGAATTGACAATGTTTGTCAATAGTTAAATAATCTTTCGTAGGCGATGAATCACGAACAAATGTACGATTCTTTGTCAGAGAACATTTGGGAAATGAAATCGAAACGGATGATAGATGAAAACGAGATTTTCGATTGTAATAACATTCTTCAGAATCGGATTTGGAATATGTTTGTTTGATCATCGAATGTGTTGATGATGAAACGGGAATTGTTAATTGAAATGTAGCATGAAAAACAACACTAGCAATCGACGATTGACTCGTATTACTATGATATGTTGTCTGCATAGTTTATCTAAAGTAAAATTAATGAAAATTTTCAAGAACGTTAGTTAACGTCATGCGAATGACGACATCTGGTACAATAACGTAGAGAGATATTTATTCATGAGAATAGAAAAAGAAGAAGAAAAACGAGAACAAAAATCAAATGATCGCCTACGTGTGTTTTTCGCCTAGTTATGTGTGATACTCTTATATTTTTTTTGTTGTTCTAATGAGAATCAATCCCACGATTTCCTTCTCTGGTTATTTTGACTTTCATATCGTATACTGATAGAATAGTTACTTTTTCTTTTTATTCAAGTACAAGAAAAGGTCGATATTCGCCAATAGAAATATATATATAGAATAGAAATATGATAAAATAGTCAATTGAATAGAATATTAAATGCGCATTTACTTTCATGCGCTGTCTTGAGATACGTATATAAGTAGATAATGAAGAAATCTCTATCTGTAGTACGTCAATTGAATGAAACGACGAGAAGATCTATGTTAGTTTTGTTTTTTGTCTTGTTTCTTACCTTCATGTTCGTTTATTTTGGAGAAATGAAAACAAACCTTTGAAAGAAAAATAAAAGTCGCGTAGATTATTCAGAAGATTTTTTGATAAGAACTTCGAGTATTATTACAAATATTTATTCAAAAGAAAAAATTATGATACAAGTCAATGAAATCATGAATGTACACTTGTTTAACATAATTGATGTGTTATTATTCAATTGTAAAACTAAAATTTGCCGTCAGAATGTGTTTTACAGCTCATATTATCAAGTAGAATCATAATTGAAAGAGACAAGAATATCTAAAGAACCGTTTGATGTTTTTCGATTGTAAGTATAGATTAAAATCAGATGATGAATTGAGTTTGAATGAAAAAAAAAACGGTTTGAATATCACGGAAATTTGTAATCACATTTATTATTGAGAATTTCCTAGCACAACGTGTTAACTTAATTGTTCCATCGAAAAAAAAAATGTTAATTAGAAATTAGTAAGTAAATGTTTAAAAGGTGAAAAAAAAAGAAATTACAAATAGATACGTAGACAGACAGACAGACAAGCGTCTTTGTTCCTTCTCAATTAATTGATTTTCGAACTGGTTTATTTCTTGCGTTTGACAGAATGAAAAATTGTCAATTCCTTTCGGTATCTGCCTATCTATTGATGAATTGATTCATTAATATACACTAAAGTATCATTGAGATTTATCATGTCAAATGATTTTTTTTCTCGAAAAAGAAGATTCCGATATGTGTGCGTGTGCGTTTAGACATCCAATTGACTTCGAGTTAAGACCGAGACAAAAAAAAAGGGAAAGTTTTTCCATTATGTTTTGTTCTGATAGATATAGAAAACATTCTTAGCTTTTGTTTTCTTGTGCGTCATCATTGATCTTACTGAATGAGAATAAGAGAGAATACATAGAACAGACACTTTCAATAATTTCTTATCTCTGAGATGCACTGAGAACAATTGTTGTTAATGTAAGTGCTTGGGCTTGTCATTAGAACTAAATATAGAGTCTTGAAACTGTCATTTTCTCTTTTTGTTTATTCATCGAACTATTATTACTTACGCATAAAATAGTATCGAAAATTCAAATTGATTGAACATATCTCGAGAGTATTGTTTTGACATGAGTGAAGTTCGAAGACAAAACAAGAGCCAATTGAGATGACGATTGGCAACTGTTTTCGAAATCTTATTTAACTTGAACACATTCCCCAAGTGTTTCGTAGTACTATTTGAAATAACAACAAGTATCAAGTAGATTCTTTTATGATAATCTAATATTGTCAGTTGTTTCTTTTTTGATCTCGTTATCCTCCTGTTTTTTTTTCGACATTTTGTCTTTATCCAATTTCATTTGCATAATTGCGTTTAAATATTAATCAAGAGAAAACGTTTGTTTATGTTTTTTTGTTCGTTCAAAGTAATTTGATCTATATTTCAAAATTTAGAATTTACAAATCATATAATCATTTTAATTTTACATAAGTTTGTCTGCTCTTTTTTTTCCTCTATAGATTTCATCATTAACATACTAAACTACATTTTTTCCTTTCTCGAGAAACAAAATTTGAGACGAAGACAAATTTTTTTTTGTTGCTACAAACTTGTCGGGAGATTTAATCAGATCTGTCAGTATCTCAATAATGATGATGAGAGCTTTTAGGTTTTGCTCGAGGGATAATATGTCAAGATAGAAATATCTACATATGAAAAAATACCCCCGTTCTCTTTTCATTCTATTCTCAATAGATCTCATCCGAAAGAGCAATGAACACATTCAAATGACGCACAAGAAAAACCATTACTAAAAATCAAAGGTAGATCTTATTCTGTTCTTGTTCTTTTTGTCTTCCTCTTCATTATTATTACTATTATTATATCAAGGAAGAAACTCGAATGGAAACAATATTCGAACATCTTTTGTTAACATGAAGATTTTCTTTCTTCTTCATCATCATCTTAGTTTTTGATTGTAAAGAAAAAACTTTTTTCTCTCTCTCTCCCTCTTCTAAGTACTGAGCAAATGCCAATCTTTGTCTTTTTTTAGCTCAATGAATGAAAAGAGAGACAACAACAGGATAAAGGAAGAGAACGATTTTGAACATTGCTTTCTTTTTTTTCTTCTTCTTTATCTTGTTTCCTCTCCTGTGTGAAGTTGATGATGATGATCGGATAGTGAATTCTATTTTCTTATGTCAAATATAAAAAAAAAGAACGGAGAGAAGAAAAAAGGAACAAAAAAAATGATTCTTCATCAATAGTCTCTTCTCATTCCCACTCTCTCCCTCTTCTAAAAAAGAAATAAGAGATTAAAGACTTGCTGTGCCTTTAAGCCTTTTTAATGCAGGACAATATCATTTATAGAACATAGGATGAAAAAGAAAATAAGAACTACTGCAGGCAATAGCGAAGGAGAGAAAGAAAGAGAGAGAGAAGTGTCACAATCTTGTCAATGAATGAAGTCGAGATCTATGTGAGTAAAGTCTCTCTTTTGAATTATCCTCTCCATACACTTTGTTTAATACCATTATATGCAATTGACTTTGGAAAAAAGAAGGAGACGCATATTGTCGACAGAGAGAACTCGAAGAAAATGAAATAGACCATGAGTGAATATTTATAATGATTAAAAATTAATGAAACAATAAAAAACAGAAAAGAGGTAAGGAAATGTTTCTTTTCATTGCAGTTCAATTCTTCTATTGTTCCGTATTAAAAAGACTCGAATTTCTCATTAGAAAGTCAAAGAATGATTTTAATTCCGATTTTTTTCCTTTCTCTGTCTCTCTCTCTCTCTCTCGCTCGTTCTCACACTTTTTTTTTATATACTAAAGAACGAAAAGAAAAATTCCTTTTCTCATTAACTAAAGACGTCAATAAATTGACGACATGCTTATCTATTAATGACACTGTCGACCTTGTCTAGACTTTAAATAACATCCAATTATTCGTTTAATCATACAATTTTTGATTTAACAAACGAAAAAAAAAAATGAATAAATTCAAAGTCAAAACAAATCAATCATTCCGTAAGTAAACATGCGACGCATTCTTTTTTTGTTCGTGTACCTTGAAAAATTGATTATTGTATCTCATCAACAATTATTGTTTTTCTTTGTCATTACTTATGTCAATATATTTGGAAAACAAAAAAGAAGAAAAAAAAACGAGAGACGAACCGAGAACAAAAAGAAATTCTTACGTGGGCTGAGAGAATAATTTTATGGGTGAAAGAATCTAATCGGCTGGTTAATTATACATCAACGATCTTAAAATATAGACCAACGCGAAATTATTGATGTTTGGTTTTTCTTTAAAAACAAAAATATATATGTTAATCAAGCAATGTGCTTTTGTTTGGAAGAAGAATTTTTAATATGAGATAGAGCAGATAGACAAATAAATCATTTGAGTACAGTTGGTTTTTCTCCCGACCTAGGGTATGTCTCGTTTGCTTTTTTTTCTACATCTCAAAACTTTTCAATTGGTTTTTGTTCGAAGAAATCAATTGAGTAAGTACATGTTCATCTCAAGAGACGAACCAATAATGTTAGATGAGGAAATTTGTTAATCAATTATTTAGTTTTAAGAGAAATTCAATTGACACGCATTTGAATTATCACAACTCTAACATTTGATCGAATATACTCGTGTTTTGTATTTACAAATATCAATTAAACACAATAAACGAATCGATGTGTTCAAATCAGAATTTCTTTCTTCTTCTTCTTCTTCGTGAAGATTTACTGAATATTCATAGTAAATTTTCGCACTCATCGATTGTGGCTTGTATTCCCATGTCAGTTAAATCTCCCATATCGACGTCAGTCAATCCTTCAATTGTGAGTCTTTATTCACACTATCATATGTATGTATTCGACTGAGTTCAATCGATTCTGATTATCCTCTTGTAGAACAAGATTTTCCGTTAAGCTTTCCTTTTGATTTCGTTCTTGTTCGCACCCTCGTTTTTTGTTTTGTTTTGTCTCTTATCCAAAAGGGAAAAAAAGAAGAAAGAGTTTTTAATAAAGAAAACCGAGAATAAGAAGAGAAAGAATCATCAATGAATAGTAACACACACACAAAAGTGAATGGGATTAGGCATGTCGTCAAGCTAAGAGAAAACGTCATGATGAATGAGAATAAAGTTCTACATGAAATTCTTATCAACAGGAGAATATTTACGATCAAGAGAGGAAAAGAAAAACCCTTCAAGTTCAGTTGTCTTCAGACTTTGTTCAAAGACGTCATTATCAGGCAAGACGTGTGTTGATGTCTTCCTATCGATAGACAGTTTTGCAAGGAGAAGAAAAAAAAACAACAACGCAAAGAGAGGGAATTAATGGAATAGACTTGTCATCTATTTTCATACAAATGCATTCGATGTATGTGTAGTGATCAATGCAGATATAAAATCTTGTCGGTTACGTCAATCAAATTTCTTTTTCTGCCGACTGTTGTTTCTTTCTCGTGTTTGTATCCTTCACGAAAATTGACTAATCTTGTTCAATCAATAACAAAAACGGTTTGAATTCTTTTTTTCCTCCTCTCTCTCTCTCTTTTGTTTTTCTTTTCGATTTGACAGTCATCAATAAATTGACATTATTATCAATTAATTTAATCAAGTTTAGTTTTTTCTTCTTTTTTTTCTTTTTCTTCGTCTTCTTCTGCTTTCTATGACAGTATTTTAATCTTTTCTCATTATCATATTTTTTTATCCGAAAAAAAAGAGAAAAAAAGAAGAAGAACAAGAAGAAGAAGAAAAAAACGCCAAAGCTTTTCCTTCCGATGAAGACTGATTTCATTTTATCTCTTCAGAATTTTTTGACCGTAAACGCATATAAAGAAACTATTACTCGTGTTTTTTTAATTAAAAAAAATCGAACAAGAGACCGTCGTTTCTTGTTCTATTTGACTAACAAAAAAACTAGATATATCGATTTTAGTTTTTCGATTATTTTTCTTTTCAGATATGTCTAGAAGATCGAGACATTTGGCATCTATATGACGACAGTAAACAACGATGAACTAGCCTATTCCTTAAGCGGTTTTCCACCGCAAACATCTCATCTATTAACGAATCCCGAAACTCGATCGATCTTTACGTCCATTATAATTCTACTCAAAGTCTATCCGGTGCTCATGCTTATCTTTGGTTCGGTGGGAAATCTTCTTTCATTTTGTGTTCTACTTCGTGCAAATATGAGACGGTATTCGACATTTTGTTATTTAGCTGCACTTGCACTTGTTGATCTAGCAGTTATTATAACATTTTGTACGAATTTTATTTTTCTCTATCATTTTAATACAGACATACAAGATGATCCATTTACATGTAAATTATTTGCATTTTCTATTTATTTTCTTCCTCAATATTCGTCATGGTTATTAGTTGCCGTTAGTATTGATCGTGTTATATCAGCGAAATATCTTCGTCTAGCTAAAACATGGTCGAAACCAAGACATTCAGTACTTGTTACACTTCTACTTGGATTAGTACTTGGCATTTTGAATAGTCATTTTTTTCTCTACGAGAATAACTCATTGAAAACGCGAACAAATCAAGCCCATTCAAGTCAAACAAATCAAACTGTTCTATATCAATTTCTCTCATCAGAAAGTCTTATACCTCCATATTCACCTGAATTTCCTCTGCTGCATACATTTGCTAATACTGAAACAGTACTTAGTTCATCGTTATCCTATGAATCATTTACTCCGCCATCGATTCAACGCGATACAACTCTACAGGATCAATACGATGGTGGTTATCACACGATTCAACAAGAAACACTACCACCATTAGATGTCAATCAGATCTATTGTTCAACGGAAAATTCACCTGAACATGCGTCTCTGCATGTCTATTGGGTTTGGATCGATTTGTTAATGAATGTTTTTTTGCCTTTTACAGGTAAATCGAATTAAGAAATTGTTTTTTTTTATCTCAAAATTTTGTTTTTATTGAACAGCGATGATTGCTTGTACAGTTATAATTATTTTAACACTTGTTCGATCATCGACTCGGGCCGGTTCAACATCGGCACGTCGTTCACGTCGTCGTCGAAATATATCTGTAATGTTAATAACTGTCAATCTTGTTTTTATTAGTTTAACAGCACCGATAGTGATTTTCTTGAGCATCTATGAATATGTTCGCGAGAAGGACAATCATAGACGTCAAACGATTTTAATTCTCATTAAAATTTTTTGTATTATTCTCATGAATCTTAATCATTCAGTTAATATTATTATTTATTCAGTTACAGCGAAAGAATTTCGAACGGAAATGACGAATTTTCTTCAAGCTGTTGTTTATTTTATTATTGGTCGACCGATTAATCCAAATGATTTTGCTTACATACATGATGATGGAACAATATCATCGCGTATTCGACGTCTACGTTATAATCTGTTTCGTTGTTGTCGAGAAAAGATGCGTTCAAATTCAACGAATACAACGGATTCGAGTGGTTTACAACATACGACTGCACATGGCATGAAAACATCGAAATACGATCAAACTCAAGGAAAGAAATTCACCAAACGTCAACAAAATCATCGACGAAAATCATCGATAGGTCGTTACAGTGAAACATCGACAACGCAACGTTTAAGTCATCGTTTAACTGTTCAATATCAACATGAAGGTGCATCGACTGTACTCGATCGAGAAGATTTATCTCTGCATGGCCTATCAAATTCAACTGAAGATTAAAAAATCTCGTTTCTTTCTTCTTGTCGTGTCTTTTTTTCGTTTTTTTTTTGCTTCCTATCCTTACCTTTAAATATGTATAGACTATTTACCAATGAGATAATGAAATAAAAATCTTTCTTTTCTATTTCTCAATGAAAAAAACTATCATGTCATTTGCGACGGAAATTCTAGACGACATTTGCTGTTTTCTCTGGCATGTTTTCACTATAAATCGGATACTCCTAAGAAGATTAATTATAATGCATATTAATTCAACATGATTTTCTTTTGATGCAACCGAATTAAGTCAGACAAAATGAATTTATTTGCAAAATGAAATGTTCTGTAAGTTGTATGTATGTGTCTTTGTTTATTGTTATCATAAATTAGAAAAAAAAAACGAAAACTGAAAAGCAAAAGATTTTCTTAATCTCCTCCACCTCTTCTCTCCCGTTAAGATTAATAGAATAATAACAATGAAAAAGAAAACGAACGGAGCATGTTAATATACGATTGAATAGAAAACAAAAAGAAGAAGAAGAAGAAAACTGAACGAAACGGAAGAGAAAGAAGATATATTAATTTTAATTAAGTATTAGTATCCATATGAAAGAAAAGAAAAAGCAACAACAACAAAAAATTTCGAATTAAACACGAAAATTATAATAAAAAAAAGAAAAGAAAAGCTTGTTCAAATCTTTCTCCTCAATGTTATGGGTTTTGTTTGTTTTTTTTATTATTTCACTACTCACTATCAGTGAGATTTGAGTTCAAGTAATTCGCTAATGAAAACAAAAAGTCTTTCTTTTTTTTTATCACTCGAGGAAAAAAACAAAAACAAACAGATAATTAATCAATTTTAATTGAATAAATCTTTCGGACAAATGCTTGAGTACCAATATAACCAAATGTTCCACACATAATGCCCAGGCCAAGAGAAAACAACGCCATATAGCCGAAGTAAAAAACTGTTTGAAACATTCCATACATTCTAAACGAAAAAAAAGCAACGAAATCGTGATACAAATAAGATCACAAGCTAAAGTATTCACTTCGTTTTAAAGAAGAAATAATAAATCGCGTATAAATAAACGTAGAAAGATGACGAAGCTCCAGCAAGAAAACTTGTCCATTGCCTGATAAGAAAACGTAGAAAATAGTTATTTATAAATTCATTCTTTTTTTACCATCGATAATCTTCAGCATTGAGCAGAAAATACGTCGCCACTATTGTTACACAAACAGTGACAATGGCGAGAATTATGAATACTAATAACATAAATCCGTAGACATAGTAAATCTACAAAGACGCGATTTTGCAAAAAAAAGTCATTCATTTGTCTGTTGCTTTTTGTTCTTACCTTATAAGCCCAAAATGACGTGAAAATGAAGTACCTAAAAAGTAAAATAATCTTGACCTTTTCTGCTGAATGAGAAAGTTTGTTTTTCTTCTTACATTTCGATAAAAATCGAACCGAATGGAAGTATTCCACTTGCGAGTACAATCATGGATGGTTCCATGAACCATTTCTTTTCTGGAATTGGTCGTGGCACTGCATTGGTTCGACATGGATGGTTAGTTTTTCCGCTTATATTTCGTCCTAAGACCGTGCCAATCGTTGTCAACGGTAGAATAATAAACAAGCAAATTGCTGTCACACTCAACTAGACAGACGAGAAAAAAAAACACTAAGAAAATCTTTCGATTTTATGACAAACCATCACAGTAAATGGAATTGATCGCGAAGAACCATAGTAAATTGAAATAAAATTAACGAGAAATGACACACCACTGATGGCTAATGGAACGAGAAATGCTCCGACAACAATTTGTTTCATCCATAATTGACCTCCCATTCGTGAATACAAACTACCGCCTGCATAACCATTGACAATCGACGAAACAGCATAGAGAAATATCGCTGTACTGAATAACGATGCACGTCTGCAGAACAAAAGCAAAGAAATCAATGAATTGAATTTAAACAGAAACGAATTTACTCAGTATAAAGATCGCCAAGAATGGTGAAAATAATGCAAAGAATTGTTACAGTTGCGATTTGATAACCTGAACCGATTAATGCAGAAAATAGGATTGGATTCGATGGCGGTCGAAAGACATCGCCATGAACTTGTTTCCATCCGTATTCATCGCCTAAATCTCGTTCCTAAAGTCAAATTTCCATATTAAAAACAAACAATCATTCAAGAGAACAATTATCTACCATGTCATCGAGTTCATCATCTTTGCCATATCGAGCATAATCTTTTCTCAATGTTCGTAGGAGAATCATGCTGACAAGTCCAACAAGAAATAGAACCATCATAAATGAATTGAATATTGAAAACCAATGAATTTTATGTTGAAAAAATCCGGCATCAAGATATTTATCGAATCGATCGGCGAATAGAACGTTCGATTGACTCCACGTGACTTCATAGGAAAAAACGAGTTTAATATCAGGTTTCAATTCGACTTTCGATTCCGATGTTAGATTAACATCAACAATATGCTTGCCCTCATAACCAATTTCGAATTTTTTATGCGTCCAAATATACGCTGATTTACCGGAATCATCCATTTCACCGACAACTCCTAAATAAATACAAATCAGTCAAATTACGCGTCAAGCAATCAACGTTTCACTCGAACCCCAAGTAGGCAAATCATCGATAAACATTTGATACCAATAATGATTTTTAATAGCATATAAAAATGCGTCGTATTTCGCCGGTGTTAATGTAACTTCACAAAATTCTGTTTTTTTCGTATTTTCTGCAAAACAAACAAATCAACTCGATTCAATCTCGTCTTTCTTCTAATCTTACGTTTGAATTTAATTTCAATGCCACTGTATTCTAATTCAACACCGAGAATATTCTCTCCTAAAGTTTCATGATAATGTGATAGTTCTTTTTTCGTTCCTCGACAGAATGGCAATGAAAAATAATTGTATGTTTCTTGTCGATTATGATACGGTCCGACTGTATTCATCCAAAGAACGACTTCTTCGTACTCATCATACTAGAAGAATAAGAAAAAAAGCCAAATTTCCTTTTCAATTCGATAGGATTTTTTTTGTTACTTTATGATCGTGTTCATCAGCCTGAACAAATGAACAACAAGCCAAAAGAAAAACAACGAGTTGATAGATATTCATATTCGTACAATTGAACAACTTGATATTTAGAGACTTGGCTTCATGTAAAATCTAAGAGAGAACGAAATAGTTTATCTATTGTTAATGGCAAACAAATCGTGATTTTGTTTCGTGTCCTTTAGATTGGGAAATCATCAGAATGTGACATGGACAGAAAATAAAATAGACGAATAATTATCATCCAAGCTTGTCGTTTTCGATTGGTCGAATCTGTTCTTCTAACGCGTCTATGCAGTTATGAAGTCAATCGAATATGTGAATTTCTTTGCAGATTGAATAAGAAATTAATCTAAAGAAATTTTCATCGAAATAGATTTTCATTAAATGAAACAAATTGATTTGAAGGTCATTTCTAGGCGAGTCTTTTTTGACAATGGCGTTTTGTATGTAGAAACTACCGGTAACTTGGTCGATTTTGACATATTTGTTAGAATTACCAAACAGATTAAGAAGAATACACAAATGACTTCGTCAAGTTACTTGCTCGATCGAGAAATGCTCGGCTCAGCTCGAAATATAATCGATGTTAATTCCAACACAACATTTTCTCAACAAACACATTTGAACAGTTACCGTGGTTCGTATGGAACAACGAGTTTTCATCACCATGGATACACAAACGGGAATTTAAACGATAGTTATGAAGCAAAAAAGATCATAGCCGATGTAAGATCATCATAGAAACTAACAAAAACTATTTTTGTCTTCTATCTCATTTAGTTACAAGATCAAAATCGTTTATTAAAAAAAGATTTAGAAAAAAAAGATGCTCTCATTCAGGAACTAACATCGTACAAGGATGTCAACAAACATGATTCCGTCGAAACAAGTAAATACGAGGCTCTTGCCAGTCAGGAACGAGTCGCTTTTGAATCAGCTAAACGCGAACTCGACCAAAGTCGAACGAAAATCGACGGTCTTTCGCATGATCTTCGCGAAGCTATAATTAAAATCACGGCTAAAGACGAACGTATCAACGAGCTCAAACATGAAATTGACTCGATACGAAACGAATACGAATCGAATAATCAAACGCATAATCAACTACGTATTCGTATTCGTGAACTTGAATCCAATGTGAATTCCTACGAAACAGTTGGAAATAAATCTTCAATCACAATTTCGGCATTACAACAGGATAACAAAGAGAAACAAGAACAACTCATTGAATTACAATCACGTTTGAGAACACACATGGAAGAACGTGAAGCAAGCGAACGAAAAGTTGAAACTTATCAAAAGAAATTACAAGAACTTTTCTCAACTCTACAAACGACACTTAGCATCGAGTTTGGACAAGTGACAACTTGTTCATTTGATCAACTTGTGACAATCGTATGTCGTTGCTTGTTTCAACGAAAAAAACAAATCCAACTATTGATTGATTTGTTTATTTAGATTAAAGATATGAATAATGAACATTTGGCAATCAAAGGTAGATTAGCACAATTAGAAGAAGTCAACCGTTCGATAGGCAATGAAACTCATGCCAATCGTTCGACAATTCAACATATGGCCAATCAACTGCATATTCACGAGCAAAATGCGGTTGCTCACCGTTTAGAAATCGATACGATGCGAGCTGATCGTGATGCCGCATTGAATGCGAGAGATGCAACATTCAAAGAAATTGAAACCCTAAAAGCTCGTCTCGATTCAATACAAAAAGCTTGGCAAAGCACACGTGGTGAACTCGATCAACGTGAAAACAAATTCTCATCGAATGAATCTCATGTTAAAAAACTCGAAAACGATCTTCTCTATGAAAAAACACAATTCGAATCGTTTAAACAACAAGTCGGTCAACTACTTTCCGATGGTTATGTTAAAGTTGATCCAAATGAAAATGAAATCAAGGATAAAATTCATTTACTCATGCAATCGAGCAAAGATCGAGGCGTTGTATGTTGAAATGAAATTCAAAAATCATTGAATTCGATTTTTCTCTTTGCAGATTATTACAAATCTTCAAAATCAAAAAGAACAATTGACGAAACAATTACAAGAACAAATCGACTTGAATAAAGATACGGAAAAGAAACGTCATCATACAGAAACTCATCTTCACGAATTAGAACATCGAGTTAAACATCTCGATAATGATTACACAACCAATGAAGTCTACCGAGAGAATCTCAAACAAGATAAAGCGAAATTTCTTCATTTTCTCGAACGACTTGCATCGATTATGAAAATCGAAAATGTTTCACATGAACTCGGCTATGAACTTAATCCCGATGTGATCTTAACACGAGCTGAACAATTAATGAAACTAGAAAAAGATTCAATTATCGATCAGAAAACATCGATCTACAGTTTACAACGAAAGATCAAACAATTAAAAGAACAAATGGAGAATAAAGATTTACATTTAGATTTACTACGTAAAAAAGTCATCTCGTTAGAAGAAGGCCGAGCGGCTAAAACGGATTTAGAACGTGAAATTGATGATCATGTTATGTTAGCAAGAAAAATGAAAGTTAAAGTCGATCATTTAACTCAACAAGTCAGTGAACTTAAACATGAAAATACACAATTGAAAGCACAAATCACCGATATACAAATCTTAAAAAATCGTTTAGTCGAACAAGATAAAGAAATTCGACGTCTCTTAGAAGATTTAGATAAATTACAAACAATTCGTGATAAACAAGCAGTGAAAATCACGAGTCTCCAAGATAAAATCCATTCAGTTGATGATCAAGCGAATCGTTCGTTGATTTCATCGGATAATGCCGTTCGAACATTATCGAATGAAGTCAGATTTTTGAAGAGTTCATTAGAACAACTCACCGAACGCGAACATCGACTCTTAGATTTCCGTTCATTAGTTGCTCGTATGCTTGGTCTCGATTCGAAATCATTATCAATTCCTGATTATGAAATAACAGCTCGTTTAGAACGTCTTCTCTCGCACGTACAACCAACAATGGCAATTCCAATTGTACCTGTATCACAACCGCCAACAACAACAACAACAACAGCAACTGTTACTCATCAACATGAACCACCTTATCATCACCATCATCATCATAATATTCGCTCTGCACATACGCGACATCGTAGTCCGAGTCCAGTAAATTGTCGAGCACGATCTCTATCGCCATTGCACGTTGGCATTGACCCTCGAACCTATTGACATTGATCATATTTTATTTTGTGTGTAAAATTGGGAACAGTATTTTAACTTATTTGTATTCGTCTTTTGAGAAATCACAGCAAAAAAAAAGAAATTCTGTTTTGTCTACATGTGAATTGGCTTTAAATCCGATTTTCGTTTTTTTCTTTCTTAGCAAAAATAAAATAATACAAACAAAAACGAATTGATTTTCTCTCCCATTCGGATTTATCAGCGCAGAAATTGTTTTAGTTTCTGTTCGATTAAACGTTTTTGTTTTTCCATTCGATCGGCATGCAGTTGAAGATGCAACCGATTGTCACTTGTTTTCGCTATGATCTGTCGAATCATTGGTTTCAGTGACGACGATTCATGTTCATCATTAATCGATGACGAAGACTTTCTTTTAATCGGTGGTAAACGTGTGACTGATGTTTGACTTGTTGTATTTCCCTCCGTTGACTTGCGTATGTCTTCTGTTGAATTGGTAACATTATTCTCTTCAATAATCGATGAAAGACGAGAATTTTGTACGCGAAGAATTGAAAATTTTCGAGAAAGAGGCGGTAAACTCGTTACTCTCGCTAAATCGCGATTGATTCGAATAAGATCACGTCTTATATCACGTTCATCACTTCTCAAACGTTGTAATTCTTGTTTACATTGCCAAGTTAATCCTTTAGGTCCATGTAAATCTCGATTTAATTTTCGATCATAAACTTTATTCGTTTTCATTCGTTCCATATCACTTTGAATCACTTGTTGCATACACGGAATCGATCGTTCTTTAATTCCAAGTATATCTTCATACAATTGTTCACGTTTAGCTCCATTATTAAGTAGAAGATGTTCGTACGATTGCAATGGAACATTACCATAATTGTAGACAATTTTCGATGTACTTTGCAGCATGTCTGTTTTATTGAAAATGCTTCAGTACCATTGTACTTTTGGAAGTTTTTTTTTCTTCTTTGTTTATATTTAATTTCTTCTTTTTTAATTGAAACACTCGATGTGAACGAAGTCATAGAAAACTATATAATAATTAATCACACGTATACACACATCGTGTTGATGTGATGAGCTGGTGATCATCATCGGTGAGAATTGAGCGAAACAAACAAATTAGTTGAACTGATCAATGCATGACGGACGAGAAACAAAACAATACTCTAGTCTAATTGTTGAATAAATTCAGTCGAATTCGAATCGGATATATAAATTCGAAGAAGCCATACGCATTTCTTCGTAGAATAACGTAAAAAATCTCGAGACTATAGTCATGGAAAACGAATATATTTTCAATTATGATGAAGTAAAACGAAGATTTGAAAGTGTGCCATCAACGAACTCATCAATGGCAAAAAAGTTCAAGTCAACAACCTATAAAACATTTTTTCAACCAAGAACAAAATCTGTTTCGAACAAAGGTGAAACACGCCCAAATCTACATTCATTCGTACGTAATCATATTCAACAACAAGAAACAAACAACAATCAAATTCCGAAAGTAACTCTACAAATGCATGTTGTTTGTGTGCAACAAGTTGTACACGTCGACGAATTGTGTCTACAAACACAACAAGGTTTTTATCTTCCAGCGCTTATTCAATAAGCAGTTGTTCGTTTTTTTTTATATTGTTAAAATACCGTTTATTTTACATATGTTACAAAATTCGCTGTGTTTTGTGTGTATAAGCCAGCTGAGTTCTTTAATAAAAAAAAGTTAGTCAAGTGCGTTCTTATCTCTGACGTCGAAATGTGCTTGGTATGTTTGAATAGAATGAATCAGCCAGAAAGTAAAACAATTGTTTTGTGTTGCTTAGTCTCAATGTTTTTTTCGTTGAATTCTGCAGAGTTAATTTTAGTATAATGCTTTATAATCTCATTAAAAAGATTAGCTTTTAAAGGGTCAAATGCACTTATTCAAGAAGAAGAACAGAAACGCATAACTACTCAACGTTTTTCTTCTGTTTAAATATTTATCGTTAACAGTTGATTTTCTATTTGCTTTTCCGTCGTTTAATTTTAAATGAGAATGATCGTATGATAAACGAATTGACCTGATCAAGTGCATTTTCCTTTGTCTAGAACGAAAGTATTCGAAATCACAAGTTTTTGCAAAGCATCAAATGACTGGATTGAATAATTCAAATATTGACACGTGCTTTCGTCTGTTCTTATAAAATATTGTTATCAAAATGCATACGAACAAGAACAATTTGAGTGCGAGTTATGTCGTGGAGTTGATGATGATGATGCTGTTGTCGTCAGTTTTGCTTACTAATTACTTGCTCAGTTTCTATTAATAGGATATGTATCGACGTGAAAAAAAAGAAGGGATTATTTCAGGTGTTTTTGATGACGTCAAAAAACTACGTAAGAGGAAATCTCTGAAATAAATTATATAGTTCTTCGGTGAGACGTCATTTGTCAAGGGATATATGATAATAAATGAAGACGAGAAAGGTTATATGTCGCAATTAGATGAGATTGCGGCGGAGGAGAGGATGGTGATAGTCAGGAATTTTTCGTGTGTGTGTACAGCTGATTACGTCTCCGATTTGTTTTTCTAACATTCTTTAAATTCCGTTAGTTTCTGTTTCCTTATTTTTAATGTTTCTTAAATAAATATAAATAAATCTTTTCTTGTTTTTTTTGTTCGATTCGATCGATTTTCTTCTCTCGACACGTATCATATGTATGTGCACTTGAATAACAAACGGAACATACGGAATACCCGAAAACATATTGACTTAAAAATGAAGCGAGACACAGAACGAGCAGAGAGAGAAACTCTCGTATACACCTTTTGTTTTACTCATTGATCAAACGGAATAAGGAAGAGAGGGAGAGAGAGAGAGTAATTGTTGTTAAATTTTATAGTTTCGTTTTATACGATGACATTTGCATCTTGAAATTTAAGTACGAACATGTGAGTAGTACGTTATTGTATTTACGAAGATAGATATACCTTTTCGTTCTTTCTTGCTTGTCATTGGTTATGATTTGTTTCTTTTTCTCTTATTCTTTATGTTGTTTTTTTACTATTTTCTTTTTCTTCTTCTTCTTCTTCTCCTCCTTGCCGTTTTCTTTTTATATACTAGGATAGTATGTGTGCATGTAATAATAAACTATCATCCCGTCTGTTGTGAGAAGCACGGCAAAGAAAAACGAAGAGAAAGAAATACATACTAGGTTACTATCACCATCGTCACTACGACACAATTGAGACGATTTACTCACACGCGTATTTGCCTTTGCGTTGTTGTCTATTAATAACATCTGCTTTTTGTCGATACATTAGAGCATTAGTCGTTTTTTGTGTCTCAAATCATCGAGTCATATCGATATTGTTGAAATATAGGTTTTGTTTTTCCTCATTTGATTTAGATTACTAATGAGTGAATTTTATACGATCGAAACTCCGCCATCATCATCATCGACGAGTAAAGATTCAATGAATGATTCAATAACATTGATTTCCAAGAAAAATCAAATGAAATTATTCTTAGATTCGAAAACCCATGAGGTAACCGCGTCCTATGACAAATACCTGTAGGAGAGAAAAATGTAAAACGAGAGAACGTTTTATTGAATAATCTTTTGTTTGAGGAAAAGAAGAAAAGGGAGAAGAATTCTATCTAATAAATATTCATTTTCACCCGATGATATTAATATCCGGTTCATTTAATAATCGACTAATCTTTTTTTGTTTTCTATTTAGTTCGAGTCAATTCTGCATGATGAAATGAACACACCATTACGTCGCAGTTTAGGAAATACGAAATTAAAAACTCGACAAGACGTTCGACGTTTTAGAAAATTTCTCAAACGAAATCATAATATTATTTCGACATCTTTGCTTGACATCGAACCTGATACAATGAGAAAATATTTAATTGATTATTTAACATCGATACGAACGCGTAAAGGTTCAAAATATGATCCTGAAACATTGAGATCCTATTATTTGAGTATACAAAGATTCCTCAAAGATTCCAATTATCCGTATTGCCTACGAAGTTCACCTCAATTTGCTCAATGTCGAGATTTAATTATTCAAATGCGTAAAGAAAAAAATCAAATTAAATTAAACGATCTATCATCGTTACAAAACAAAACTATTCTCAAAAAAACTCCGGTGAACGATAAACAATTCAATCGAATCAAGTAAAAAAACAACAAATCTTCAATTGAATTAAGTTCTGTTGTTTTTCTATTTCGATGTTTGTAGTTCAACAGAAAATTTCTCCGCAACGACCTACATCGATCTTCTTCCATCATCATCTTTACCTCCACGTAAACGTCAACAAATGAAATATTTTCTTGAAACAAATATTCCATGTGATGTTCTATTTTTTACGTCAATCTCTCGAACATCATCTTATTCACTACCATCATCGGTTCTTTCATTGGATGCCTATTTAATTCTAATGAAATTTACATCATCATCATGCACGTCTAGTCAAAATATGCTTTTATCATTTGAAAAATTTCTCGATGAATCACCAGCATGCGGACAAAAACAACGAACTATGTTGACAACATTGTGTCATCAATGGACAGGTGATATTCGAATTATTCATGCTAATCTTCGGCCTGAGGTCAATTCATTTCTACCACATATTTTATTGATCAATATTCTTGCGAAAAAATATTGATAGCTTCGGTGCTACTCTCAATAGAAAATCTCTATTTGACTTGAAAAGTCTTCGTTCAACACATTTTGTGATTTGTGTGATATTAGTTTTCATCAATCGATTTCTTGTTTTTTTCGTGTATATATGAATTAGCTATACGTATTGTTGATCGATGACAATCAAATTTTCTTTCTTTCTTTCTTTTTTTCTCTTCGTTTCTTTATAATTATCGAGTTATTTTACTGACGGTATTGTACGTGTGTTTGTATATGTAAACGTATACGTTATTCGGTTTAATTTTATCATTTTTTTTCTTGTTCTTTTTCAATGTGGCTTTGTGTAATTTAATTATAAAAGCATTCATGAAAAGATTTTAATGATGAAATTATCAATGATTTTTAGTCGAGAATACTGATAAAGTCAAGACACGTTGTCAGAAGGGAATAAAGCCAAAGAGTAACTGATAAGAATGATTTGCGTCACTTTTTTCTCTTACGCATTTATATAAACATACATACGTAAGTATTTATCATAGATCAACAACTTTTTTTTTTCATCGAAAGTGTAGTCGAAGAACAAATGGGTAATATAAACGGTTTATTTGATGATCCCTCGGAGAACGTACAATGGATGTGGAATGCAGCAGCAAATCCATTTTCGAAAACGTCAACTCCCGATTGGCGTCTTTATTCAGACATTGAAAATATGATTATTGAGAAGGCACTTCAATCCAATGAAAAACAAGCGATGTTAGATGATTATTATATTGATATACTCTCTCGAACGCAAATCTCTCTTCACAATAAACGTAAACAACGACCAGTTAGACGAGTTGTTCATAAACGAGACGATGAACCTATACGAGAAGATAGATATTTGTGTAATCCAGTTTTACCAGATCGTCCCTTCGCTGGTCAATACGGTTTCATTTCGCCATTTATCAAAGAAACAGTTAAATATTTGAATCTTTCGAGGGATCAACTGCCGTCGAAAGATGAAAGTCAAGTATCCAAGCTGGTTATGCAAGCTGCCCAAGGGATAATTGAAGAAGGAAAACAAGTGAACAGACAACGGGAAGCGGATGCTCTGACGCGCAAATTATTAGAAAAAAAGGACGCTGGAATGAAAGAAGTCTGGAGATGTTGTGCATATATTTACACGATGAATACATTTTTATACAGAATATTGAATGATACATTGAGGTTAATTGGAACGAAAGAACATGAAGAAAAATGGCGAAGTAAAATTAAAACATTAGGTCCATTTTGTTTATTACTATGGGATAATCCGTTTAATAACAAAATACTTGAACCTGGAACAAAACTTTATCGTGGTGTTAAATTGAGTGATGAATTTATAAAATTTTTTAAGAAAGATAGCTTGAGAAGACCGAAAGTATGGCGAACATTTCAAGCATTTACATCATGTAGTCGTGTTCGTTCTGTAGCTCAGAAATTTCCGAGAGCTAATGTTTTGTTTATCATGACAGCTGATATAGTTTTTACTGCTGATCTAAGTGAAATATCGAGATACCCTAAAGAAGCCGAAGAACTTATATTTCCTGGTGTTTCATTCACAATCGATAATGTTGAATACGATCAAGATATCGAAAAACATATCATCGAGTTAACACTTCGACAAAAACACAACAGTAAGCTAACTATGACGGTTTCAAATAGAGAAAATAATATGATTGTTCATTTAGGATCGGACCATGATCAAATCACTCCGAGTTCAAATGATCAAGCAGTAGACGTAGACAAGGAGGCAAAGGATAAGTTTGAATCTCTTATTACATGCTCATTGTTATCAATTTCTTATCAAGTACGTGTAAAATTCTGTTGTATAAACATTGAATTCAATCTTGCTTAAATCATCTAGTTGACATGTGATATTGAACAGGTAGTCATGATCTCAATTCTCTTTGAATTCTGTCCCAATGATCACGGAATACAGACTTCGTTATCATGATTTATTTGATCTCTAATTTCGAATATTTATGTTACCTGAAGTTATTTTCAGTTGTTCTTCCCACGATTGTTGAATATAAATCTCTTGAAAGCCATTCATTTAGTTGATGATGATGATTAATTGACTTCTTTGACATTCTTATAAACTTCTTCATTAAAATACTAGAACGTGACCGTGTTCAAGGTCATCCATTTACTATTTGAAATTAGGTCATGTTATAGTTTAACATTGTTTTCGAACCTAATTTATGCAATATGTGAATATGATTGTCGTTAAAATCATGCATTTGATGTAAGATTATTCAGTGATATTTTCATTTAAAATATTTTGAAATTTGACTTGTCAAATATGCGAATAGAATCTTGTTAGAAATCATTTATTTATTCCATGATGTTGAGTATTATTGTCGTGCGATTTATTCTCTTGTTTTATCAGCAATGCACGAGAATGTACTATTGATAGAAATCATTTATTTAATATATGATTGATAAACTTGTCTGATTCGAGATGTTTTCATGAAGTTTATTATTCAAATATTTGAATACTGTCATGCTAAAGTTTATCTAAACAATGCATGACATTGAATTATATTAAGATTGACAATTGATTTTAACTGTTGTCATTAAGATTTTTTAATAGAATTTTTATAATATTTGTTTATTTAATGAATCATGCGGAATAATATTATTTGTCGATAGTATTTATAGTTTCAGGAATCAAATATGAGAATATATTCTTTGTACTAACTGTTGATTTTATCTGTAATGTTGATTGATATTATCAAATCAAGACATCTTTTACTTTGTTGGTAAGATATGAAAATAATATTGTTATAATATTTGTTGAATTGTTATCTAATATCAAATCAAAGCATTATTTCAAACACTTTCGAATTCGATTATTTAAGTTTTTTGAATAAAATTTTGATGATAGATTTTGTTCGTTTAGTGTGCCACTTGCGACAATATACATCTCTACTTGATATTACTACCTTCAGCATTTAAATACAAAAATAGCTCTATTGTTACGATTATTCAATAGAATGATAGTCATTTATCAAATAGATTCGTGTTGTTTCTTAAATCTGTATGTTTAATATATATGAATGTTTAATTCGTATTATCTTTTCAATATCTATCCTATATTTTGCATTGTTCGAATGATCTACTCATCGTATCTAGTTTTGGTAATAATTGAATTCATCTCTCGTGATTAAAACGTTTTAAAAATGATTTGATTTATATAGAACATGAACTATTTAAAAACATTCGTAACAGTTCTTCAAAATAATTGAATATTCAAATGGTTAAAATCTTTCAAATTCTCTTGATATATTATCATCTCATGTAGATTCATCACTTTGACTAATGAACGACAAAAATAACAGAATAATAAAAATGGAAGTAGATTGGGAGGATTAATGACATTTTTTTTCTCCTTTTCCTACTAGCAATTTTCATTATTCATATATAATCTTAGAGAGACTTCATGTATTTATACGATGACGAAAAGTAAGAAGGAAAAGAAAAATAGAATTCAATCAAAATGTTCAATTAATCAGCAATATAAATCACTTGATGTTTTTCAAGAAGATTGATATCTTTTTCTAATAATTGCATTTGATGTTCGAGACGTTCTTTATGAATACGTTTTGGAACGGTATCAATGATGACTGATAATGTTTGATAATCATGATGAACATCTTCCCATTGTTGTTTTAAACCATCGATAATGGTTTGTCGTTCTTGATCGGTCATTTCACGCATAGCTCCTCGACGAAAATAATCAGAAACATAGTTTTGATATTCTTGTTTGGCTTTTTCCATTTCATCTTTACGTGTTTTGATATAAACTGGTACTTCACCGAAATCCTTGAAAATAGAAAGAAAATTTTCAAGTCTATCGAGTAAAAAAGTAGAAAATCAAAACCTTTTTGAGAACATATCTTGGTGCTAAACCACTGGAATCGATGCGAAATTTATCACCGAAACGATCGTCAACTACGTTTCGCTCGGGTTTTTTCGGTACGGTCATAACAACATCGAGAGCGTTGGTTTGAATGAAATTTTTCTCAGTTCGAGCGCCCATTTTCGGTGCATCACGAATACTTGGAACGCCTGGTTTACGCGGCAGAGATCGATCTTTGTTCAACGATGACGTTTCTCGTTCTATTTAGAAAAAAAATTAAATTCAACAAGGACGTACGAATTCAACCGGTTCACTTACGAATCGTAGCAGCGGGTTTTTTCTTTAGAAATTGTTGTGGATCAGGTAATGGTTCTTCGGCATAGCCCATGGTTCGATGCTGATGTTTGCCGTCCTTTGACGCATCACGAACATTGGTTTTAAATTTTGATTCGTAACTAATGATAATGAAAAAAGTTAAAAATGAATGATGTGCGACGAAAGAATAGATAAATCTACCGAGGAGGTCTTGGTGCTCGAACTTCAGTCCGAGGAATTAGATTATACACAGATTCTTCTTGTTGATTGACGTTATTCTGTCCGACTACCATTTCTGTTCAAGTATATTCAAATAAAACGAGACAAATGAACAAGTTGAGTAATGTTAATGTTAAGAAAACAACATTGTAACACACTGGTCTCTTAGCAACTAGTAAATCTTCATTTTATATTCAATTTTCATCAAATTTCGATAGACATAAATGAAGATATTCTTCTAAGGAATTATCTTAAATCATAATTAGATTTTGTTTAAGTTTTCTAACGAAACAAACAGACGAGGTCGCTACTTGTCAGTTTTACAATTACAACTATAGAGTTTCACTCTGCTGATGATAAACATAACGTACGAGTAACTACCTACATGTACATATATACTTTTTTGTAAACATGAGTAATTTGATCTTTATTGATTATTAAAATTTTTCAAACGAAACAAAATACACACAAAGAAATCTAATAAAAAGTAGGACGGCTGTAACTGTTTAAAATCACAGTGATAAACATAAGAAAAAAAAAGAAGAATATTTCAAACTAATGATATTAATATTCTGTGGACGGCATAATTGCAAATGGTGTGTGTCACACAAAGAAGAAGACAAAAAAATGCATCAAACACGCACAATTAAGAAAACATCAAAGTAAATATAATATTTTGGACGGAAGAAGAACAAAAAAAAAGAAGAAGAATAAAAAAACAACTGTTCCACAAAGGAAGACATAATACAACAGTTATTTCGATAGTTTCAAATCAAATGCTGCCTCAAGCGATGGCAGTTTCGTTTGAGTTAGACAATCTGTATTCAACCACCAAGCCGGTCGTTTAATACCTCGACCTTTGACCGTCAATGTTTGTGAATGTACTTGTTCATCGTCATCTTGTTCATCTTCGAACAACGATTGAAATGTTGAATTCTTCGTTGGATAATCAAATCCATCGAATGCACTCGAATCACCACCGGCAACTGCAACTTCAGCCGAGTATGTCAAATCGGTAAGTGCAGCATTGAAATCATTGAAAAGATCTTGTTCAGTTTTGTTTGATAAAAGTGGCTGAACATCGATATCATTCGGTGTTTCATTTAAATATGCGTCCCAATCGAATGAAACTGAGTCCAATAGAAGCATATCGGTTTCATCGAGTTTAGTCGAAAGAAAATTTTGTTTCGATGACATCGATGATGGCGATGTCGATGGTGATGGAGTGAGAACTGAAGAGAATTCATGTGTCGATGGTTGTTGAGGATTTAATGATGGAATTGTTGATGGATCAGGCGATGAAACTGGCGAGAGAAAACTACTTGGCATACGAATGTATGATACTGGATCGAGCCAGGATTCATTTTTAATTAAATCAGCTATTTGATTGACTCGTTTCGATGAACGAATACGTTTGTTTGACGATGAAGACGAATTTAATTGTTTGTCATTAGTTGTCGAACGTTGTCGTTGAAAATCAGGCGATAATTTCCAAAAGCCACCTTTGCCACCTGCTTCTTTTTTAGTTCGTGGCACTTTAATAAAACATTTGTTCAATGATAAATTATGTCGAATTGAATTCTACGAATGAATGAAAAAATACTTCATGCGAAGGAAGTGAAACAAGGTCAAGAACATTTTATTTCCTTATTTTCTTTTCCATTAAGTTCTCTTCTCTCTCTCTCTCTCTTTTTCAAGCGTGTCACAATCAATTACCTGCCATGTTGGTTCCATCTTTTTAAAATACGGAAAATTGTCGGCTACCCATTCGTAGATCATTTGTAGAGTCATTTTCTCATGGCCCGATTGTCTCATTGCCAAGAGAATCAATTGTGAATACGAGTAAACCGGTTTCGCTTGAGGATTTGTTCGATAAGTTTTCCAATGTTCATCATCGTCATCATTTTGTATAGGCAAATCATGATTATCATCAATATCATTTGGATAAACAGCACCAATCGATGATATTGATGAATTAGAAGTATTTGTTGTTGTTGTGGCGGTGAATTCTTTACGTTTATTATTATTTACTAAATTAATTTCGGAATGATTTGTAGATGAAGATGAGTTCATTGTTGGTATAGTTCGTTTAACAATATGCGTATCATGTAACCATGAAAGATTGGTTAGACTATCATCGTATGATGATGTTGTTGTTGAAACACGTATTTGATTTTGAGCTGTTAGTGGTGGCGGTGGTGGCACCAACGTGTAAAAATTTCGTTGGATGGGCCACTGTGTCATTGACGATCTAGAAAAGAAAAATAGTATTTGACTTTGACAAAACAAAAGAAAAAAAAATTCAATAACGAAACACGATATTTATTTATTTTTCTTTGGTTACGTATGATAGAAAAAAAATATTTTGTACATATAGTAGCACTTACCCACTGTTTTTTCAAGAGTTAAATTGCTTTTTCAATTTTTATTAGATTCTTTCTTTTTTTTTCTTCAAGGATGAATGTATATATATTCTCTCGTTAGAATATATTTTCTCTTCTATATTTTTTTCTTTTTCTTCTCACTAACATAGAAACTAAAATCGTTACACTTATGATTTGAACGAAATATCAAGGTCGGATTAATTCACTGTAATCTAGTACACATCTAGGATAATGTAACCTCTTCTGTAAGGAAAATATCAGGAGCAAGTACCGTCGTTTTGTACTTTCTTTCTTTCTTAGAGCGTAATGTCAAAAGATTCTAATGTGTCTTTTTTCCCTACATAATCAGTTTTTAGAATACAGAAGAGAAAGAGAGAATGGAGATAACCTTGAGTTTTTTCTAAGCGCATTCACGCACGCATCGACAAGCAATTATTACACTCATTCTTTCTCAACGTTTTTTTCACTCTCGTCGGAAACATTGGCACAGCAATAGGAGACCCAAATGACGAGAATAAAAGGAAAAAAGACAGTAAAAAACGGGAGAAAGGGAAGAAAGGTAACGGCATAAGAAAAAGTCTCTCTCACACACACACACACAACCGGAAATATCTATAAGGCATAATTGCGTGAAATCAATTATTTTTGTTAGTTCCAGATTTAAATAAATACATACACACACACACACACACACACTACCTTTTTGTCACGATGGTTAGATGAGCCATCGGTTTTACGTCTTTACTTTCTCTTACATTAATGCAAGATGAAGTGAAGTCAACATCGAATGAATTCTGATGTGTATGCACTAGTAGAAGAATCGAAATTCTCTCAACGTTTTCTTTTCTTTTCTTTTCTTCCTCAGCTTTTTTTCGATACACAAAGGGAGAGTGAATGAATGAGAGAATAAATTTTTCAAGTCTTTCTTCGTTTTTTTTTGATGAGATCGGTGATGGGATGTGTATGGAGCATTTATAAGACGCAACATAAGTCAAAGAAGAAAAAGAAGAACAACATACTCTTGAAAAAATAAAGTCGATAGGAAAAAAGAAAGAAAGAAGAACAAGGAATGTTGCTGCCTGCGGTTTTTGCGTATCAAAGAAAATAATGATGAATTTTAACAGAAGGCTACCTGCTGTTGAAATCAACAACAGACGAAAAATGAAATCATACGTTCATCTTATCTGATTGAATATGTGTGAATATGTTTTAATCTATTCACTAAATATATTTGCATATTAAGACAAAAGAAACTCATTGAAAACTGGTCTGATAATGAACAATCATTGGTCTTCATAATGGTGCAACTTGAGAATGAATATTACGTGTTCCGCATTTTCTTTCTCTTTCTTCTTTCTCGTTCTTTCAAACAAGTGATTGAGAAAAAAAAGAGAAAGAAAATGAAATCTTAGGAAAGAAGTAATGGCGAGTTGAGCTCATGATTTTACATCATCATTCTCTTTTTCTTCTTCTTCTTCTTCTTCTGAGAAATTCAGCTGGCTGTTCAAATATTCAAGATCAACTTTCACTTGAAGAGAAGCATGTCTATCAACGATTCAACTTGTATGTTTACATATCACGAATATAATCAAAGTATTTTCAATCTCATTTGTCTACTTCGACACTTCTATGACTTTGTTCAATTATCTTTGAGCATAGAAATTTTTGAACATGATGTCTAATCAACATTGTACATACATAAAAGATTTACCGTAGACATCTATGATTATGTTTAATCTGACCTTCGTGTTGATTTTTTTATGATTGTACGCGATAAGCAAGAGAAGAAAAAAATCGCGCGCGCACTTGGATAAAAAAGAAGAAGAAATAGAGAAAATATAGAAAAAGAAAACATAAACTCTTCCGTTTTTGATTATATTTAATAATACTTTTAATGACTAAACATTATGATAATTCTCAAGTTGAATACGAACGAAATAATCATAATAGCAGATTTATTCAACACGAAGATGTAATCGAATCGAATCATGATATTCATCCACGAAAACGACGACGCAATTTTCATTGTCATCAACATCATTCGCAATCGCAATCGAAACTTTTACTTGTTATTCGTTTATTAATTTTTCTTGTCTTATGTTTACTGGTTTATTATACATTCCTTTCATTCTATCCCAAACCTAAACAAACAAATTGGAATCGAATCTGGTCTTCTATGTCATCAATAATTTAACGAAATCAAAAGAAGAAAAATCTAATATAACAGTCATTTTCTCTTTTCTTTTCTTTTTCTTTCAAATCATGATTAAAAAACTAAATATTGGTTTTTGTTTTCTAATCAATATTTACAAACTAACATCTTCTAAAGAACATAAATAATCAAGTCGTACAACAAAAGCGCCTTCGACGAAACTCATTAAATCAAATGGATGAAATAACAATTGCTTGTTTAACTGTTTTTCTCGGAGAAATCTTTCTTTTTAGTCTAATGATAATCGGTACATTATTGATCTATTATCATTTTGCTCAACCCAATGAACCATCAGTTGATATCGATTCAATTGAAATGAATGAAGGAAATTCATTGAAATCGTATTTATCTTAAATGAGACGATGTTTTTTTTTTCTTTTTTTTCAAAAGATAAAATGAAGACGAACAACAAGAAGAAATAAGAGAAAGAAAGAAAGAAAGAAAAAAGTGATAGATCGAAATGTTTATAATGAATAAGACATTTGTTAATATCTGTTTTTGTTTTTTAAACACTTCCGTAATTATTCTTCAAATCTCGAAGAAGAACAATAGCCACAATTAAGCCAGCAATTTCAACGAAGAAGAAGACAAGTGAAACGCCACCTAATACGCGCGAATATCGAATGAATAAATTACGTGCCGATTCGTAGCAGCCTGAATCGAAATATGTTGTGCCATTGTTGAATGTTTGTGTAGAATTATTATTAAGATAACATGAATTTGGAATTGTACCATTGTTTTGTAACCAATCGGTGGCATTATTTACACCACAACAAGCCCGTGATTGTTGAAGATCATCCCATTCATGAACGACATCACCGTTGCCAGTTTTGTATACTGAAAGAGAGTCCATTAAATTGTTATGTAATTGAGTATCGGCTTTGGTACGAAGTGTAAAACCAAGGATAGCAGCAATTAATTGAAGTAGTAATATTAAAACTAATGTACCAATAAAGATTTGCAATAAACTTAAACGATTTTTATATGCACCAATAAAACCTATTTGAATAAAAATCACAAATTTTCGTATTGAATTTTTGACAGATGAACTTTTTCTTTACCAAGAAGTGAGAGAAGAAGAATGAAAACGCCTAAAGCGATAACTAAACCAGCACCAGTCATAATCGAATGTCCGGTAATTTCAGCATCTAGAGAGAAAACAAAACGAATGATTTTCTTTGGCAAGAATTGTTGATTTGCATGTTTTTACGTACAATGAGATGCATGTCGATGTGCAACACTGCCAGCAACTAATAATGAAAATCCGGCAATGAAATACAAGACCAAAAAGCCAAGAAAAAGAATTTTATTCAAACGCATTTTCCAACAAGAAGATTGTCTGAAAAGTTCAAATAACGAAAATGAATTCAAATTTCTGAATGTCGAAGAACACCTCGATTAGAATCTTATGCACACACGCACAGTCTATCGATCGATCGATCTATCTTTCTCTGATCACAAAATAAATGAAAGAATGTATTACTAACAAAGATATGGTTTCAACCAATTATTGCATGGTTCTACCGATTATTCTTTTCGATCGAAGACAGAGAGAGAGAGAAAACGAAAGAATATACGAGTGGGAGTCGAAGGCTTAACTATTTTCTCTTTTCTTGCGTTGCATTGTGTCGAAGACTGATCGAATGACCAAATAGATTCAAATAAGTTTTCTCTCTCGTTTTTTTTTCTCATTGTAATCGTGTAAATTCGAACAGAGATAGATAGTTGGATATTTTATCTCGTTTTTCTTTCGTTTCTATTATCATGACAGCAGAATGAATCATTCAAATTCGATCTGTCTTTTTGCAAGGTCAATCAATTGACTAGTTTTTATGCAATCATTTTTTTTATTTGCATAGAAAATAAAAAGAAATTGCTTTCAACTGTTTATTATGTTTTGGCGAAGGTAGAATGTAGATAAATAATATTGCTGACAAAGGTAAAAATGATAATAAATAACCAAATAAATGTACGTATCGTTGCCATCGATGTTTAAAACAAGAAAGAGTAAATGTTAAAACGAAACGTGGAATTTGTAATA
>Ga0209914_1000441_pt1 | contig 54902 bp, 42 predicted proteins | sample ThiBiot_500_plan_FD_183949 | JGI IMG/M metagenome (GOLD analysis project Ga0209914, IMG submission 183949) | Wastewater bioreactor microbial communities from Cape Town, South Africa - Thiocy_cont_500_plan (SPAdes) | ecosystem: Engineered > Bioreactor > Thiocyanate-remediating > Anaerobic-Aerobic...
TTTTACATTTCATACACATTCTCAGAGTATTTTCACTTATTATAAGCATCTGATTATTTATATTCAATGAAAATGTCTCTCACACTTCAAAACTTACCCATCGAAATGGTCTACCGAATATTGGATCATTTAAATGACAAAAGTTTATATCTATCCTTTATTAATGTGTGCCAACGTCTCAACCGAATCATTTATTCTTCCCAACGATACCAGGTAAATCATTACATCTTCTTAGTTTCTCTAACAAAGTAAAGTAACACAATAATAGCGTCATAAAACAATAACTAACAGTTTACACGATGTATATGATTTCAAAGCAGATGATCAGTCATCGTAACTTCAAAATAATGATTGAACTTTTCGAAGTATAAAGCTTCACAAACCGACTGCAATTTTCAATTATTTTGAAAACCAATAGAAATAAATCCAATACTATTTTCTTTCCACACTAAACACCTTACTTTCCCCTCCTGATAAACAAAAGCTCTTGAATGTGACCACGTCTTTTTCAGTCTAAGTGTTTTTCTTTCCTTCTCCAAACGTTTAATGATATGTTATGCATTTACTACAAGTGTAGCTAACATATTCGTAAACCAACCGACTGGAAAAACAAATCATCTCAATTGACATCAAAAGCCAACAATTGATGTTATATTTGTGATGATACATCTGTTTCTCTCAAATAAACGACCCAATCGGTTATTTCGTGCAAAAAATATCTCGAAGCACATTAGTATCCAGACCGAGCAATACACTAGACATCAAATAATTATTCTATTTAAGCCATTCGACCATTCGGATGATGCACCAATCTTCAGCAATTGAATATACAATACAGCTCAACGTTTGAGTAACAGTCGTATAACTCAACAATCAAAATTCATTCATCCGACGTCAACAAATTGCCTCAAAGTTCTCAAAAAAAAGATACATCTTCTGAGACACACTCACTACTCGGGACTCATCATGCACACCTATACTTACCAGAGACTCCTCCATATAGCTTGCACATTCACTCACTACACTTACCGGTAAAATCAGAAGCGTTACTTTCTTGCCTAACTAATAACACAGATGTATACGCAGAGATCCATCCTTTGTCCGAGTAGACGACATTTCATCATATTCTTCGTCATTCGCTCATTCCTGTCTCTTTGATACAGACACTCACTACACTCAACCTTCGCGGCAATAATATCGGAGCTCAAGGTGCGCAATATTTGGGTGAAGCATTGCGACACAATACGGTGAGATTATCACTCCTTCATGTTTTTACCATCATCTCATTCCTGTCTCTTTCATACAGACAGTCACTACACTCGACCTTTACTGCAATCAAATCGGAGATCAAGGTGCACAATATTTGGGTGAAACATTGCGACACAATACAGTGAGATTATCACTCCTTCATGTTTTTACTATCAGCTCATTCCTGTCTCTTTCGTACAGACACTCGCTACACTCAACCATTACTGCAATCAAATCGGAGATCAAGGTGCACAATATTTGGGTGAAGCATTGCGACACAATACAGTGAGATCATCACTCCTTCATGTTTTTACCATCATCTCACTCCTGTCTCTTTCATACAGACACTCACTACACTCGACCTGTCGTACAATCAAATCGGAGCTCAAGGTGCACAATATTTAGGTGAAGCATTGCGACACAATACAGTGAGATCAACACTCCTTCATGTTTTTACCATCATCTCATTCCTGTCTCTTCTTTCGTACAGACACTCACTACGCTCTACCTGTCGTACAATCAAATCGGAGCTCAAGGTGCACAATATTTGGGTGAAGCATTGCGACACAATACAGTGAGATCATCACTCCTTCATGTTTTTACCATCATCTCATTCCTGTCTCTTTCATGCAGATACTCACTACGCTCTACCTGTCGTACAATCAAATCGGAGCTCAAGGTGCACAATATTTGGGTGAAGCATTGCGACACAATACAGTGAGATCAACACTCCTTCATGTTTTTACCATCATCTCATTCCTATCTCTTTCACACAGATACTTAGTACACTCAACCTTCACAACAATCAAATCGGACCTCTAGGTGCACACTATTTAGGTGAAGCATTGCGACACAATACAGTGAGATTATCACTCCTTCATGTTTTTACCATCATCTCATTCCTGTCTCTTTCATACAGACACTCGCTACACTCAACCTTAAGGACAATCAAATCGGAGTTCAAGGTGTACTGTATTTCGTGCGCCTGAAGAAGACAAACAGTCATCTCAGAGTGTTGTGGTGATTCAAATGTAGATTTCAATTTTCTGGTTTAAGATTGATTACGAATAGGTAGAACTTGAGGGATATTCATAATTATGCTCTTGTGTGCGTTTGTTACATTTCATCGTAATAAATGACAATATTAATATTTTGGGTACAGATTGCTTGATTAATTTGAAATTTTTTGATAGTTACATTCACTTTGATTGCATGAAATGAAAACGGTGTGTAGTTGTCATTTTGTCTATTTTTTTTATTCATTGAGTTTTGAAGAAAAGTGTATTTCTGTTAAATTTAATTGAAATTGTACTTTAGAGATAGTGAACGCATCGTAGATGGACGATATCTAGTGTGTAGGAAGTGGGATATGAAAATGTTTGCACATGATGTATTATTTAAGGTTTTGATTTGTTATCCGAATTATTAGATTCGAATTTGAGAAAATTTATGATGAACGCGTAAAACATTCTTAAAACTGAGAAAATATTGAGATTTCAGTGTTTGAACGCGAAACACTCGTGAGAATAGATCAAAATATCGATAAAGAAAATGAATGCTTCTAATATCACTATTATGGTTATTATTCTGAAGTATTTGAATTCACACTCGTATTTCGCGTTCAAATTTAAACAGCTGGTCAGCGCAATCGCTTCTGGATTAAAAGTGTGAAACAGGAACTGATTGGGAAGTTTGGAAAATACTAATTAAGACGGAGTTTCAAATTGATGTGTAGAACTAATTTATTTTGTTAGCATGTTAATCGGATGTTGACTGTAAATGAAAATTAAGTTATAAAATAGGTTTAGATCACTGAAATAGATACATTAGTTATCAAATTATGTCTGTAATGTTGGTAATTCTGGAATGCGAGTAACACCTGTAATAGCAGTTCGGTTTCTGATATTACCTATATCTTTTATGTGAGTGACGTCTGTGAGAAGGGTATCCAAATTTTCTACCATTATATTTTTACACTCCTTTTCGGTTCGTATTTCACAAAGTTTTTGTTTAAACATGTCATATTAGCTTCATGACTGATCTTTTCAGCCTGCAGCTGATAAATCCCCTCCCGAAATAGAAGACCTCCATATATTAGAAGACCCTACTAAAATTCATGATGTATTAGTCGTATTAGAAGACCTGGATCACCATTAGGATTCAAAAATCAACTTCTTCGATTTTTTCTCTATGATGAAAAATCAAGTTTTCTGTTGTCTACAGGTGTTTTTTCTTGTCGGTGTTTGATTCAGATGAATCGAAATATCTAAAGATGAGAAGAAATGCTCATTGTAGTCATTTATCAAAAGAACATTTATATGATAAATAATACATATATAAGCGCCATCTGATCGAATTTATGTCGTTCTCAGAGTACTATACATATCTATGTATAACAGCCAATTGGCGCGTCTCGGCTTGTTTGTTCATTCATTATATTATGACCTTACTCGTTCGAACATAATGTTATTTTGATCATGTCGTACTATGAATGTGAAGCTGGCGAGCATCTCGCTCCCTTACCAAGAATTGGAGATGAAAATGATAGTGACAATGATTCAAATAGTTCGGATGATTCGGATGCCAACGATGGAGATGACGAGGAGGAGGACAATGAGAAAGAAAACGAACTTTCATCGACCACATTTGCTTCATATTCGCACTCAGATAATTCAACCGATATTATCTATCCAACAGCTGTTGCTGATACAACTACTCGATCAGGCCGTAATTCACTAATTAAAGTAAAGAGAAAACACTGGACGATTCGAGAAAAGCTCAAAGCAATTTCGACTTTCAACGATAACAACAACAAATATCAAACTTGCAAGAATTACGGATGTACACCTAATCAATTGAGACAATGATTGTCAGTCGAAGATCAATTAAAGATCATTTCCAAAGAAAAATTAGGTTTGTTAGTTCAACATGAATTGGTTTTAAATAAACTTCAATGGATTATTATTAAAAAATTCACATTTTAGGAATGAAAAAGAAAAGAATCAAGGGTGGTGGGAAAAAGTTGAAATACAAAGATCTTGATTCTCGTCTTCTGGTCTGGTTTCAAGAACGTCGATCTCCTCCAGCTGAATCATCGAATTCTTCGGCAATACTTCATAATCGTCCTTCATCGAAATGGTACCGGCGTTTTATGAAGAGACATCGATTGTCTTTGCAAAGACCAAAGAGACAGCAGAAAATTCCAATTGAAGAGGCACATCGCCTAGCTCATTCTTTCTATACATTCATTCGTCGTTCAAGTACATGGGCTCCGTCAAAGGGACCAATGGGATGTTTCACACCGAAAGATGTTTTTAATTTCGACGAGAGTCCTTTGGCATTGTTTGGCGATCAAACGAAAAGATCCATTAATTATGTTAACACATCCAATGACATACCAGGAAATCTTCCAAGCAAAGTAATATAGCATTTGTGTTATATGATGGTTCGAATTTGATTTTCTTATAGAGATTTGCTACTGTTATTCTCACAGTTTCTGCTGAAGATAATGATCGTCTTAGTCCAACATTATTATTTAAAGGACAAGGTCGAATAAGTCCATTAGAACGACAACAATATGCAAAAGGAATAGTTGTTAATTATGGATTTCGCAACGACTCATTTAAACGAAGATAGTATTCGTCGATTGAGAGAAAAAAGTGTAGTAGTGGCCATTGTTCCCGGCGGTACAACAATGTATTTAGTGTTTTTAAACAACACTATTATGATGTTGCTGAAGAATGGCTCGATATTGACGGTCCTCGAAATAAAGTGAAGTTATCATCGGCACAATCACGTATCTTATGTACACGTTTAACAAAGTCTGCGTGGTTACGCACATTACCAAGCATCGATCTCAAGGCGGCTTTCCATGATATTGGTTATACATGGTTTGATGAATCACCAATTTACCCACGTGCTTTAAGCGGATTTTGTTTTGATCCTTCTTCTCTTAGTCAATGTTTTTCTACAGATATTAGTGATGAAAACAATAATCGAATTCAACGTGAAGCAAATGCTGCTAGAGAAGAGACTCCCAAGAAAATCAGCGACAGCAGTAGAATGATACAAACGAATCTCAAACCGTTCTGGAAATGATCATTTGTAGTTTTGATTTAATTTATGGCATGAAATTTACCTTTTCGAAATATTTGTTATAAACTTTTTTTGTACTATTTGTTTAAAATAAATATAATAAGATGAAAAACCATCGAAGTTTCAAATGTTTTCGAATTTTCTTTAAAGGAAAACATATTAGAAAACCCCTCTAAATACAAGACCCCTTTGAAAATGGTTGTTGACGGGACACGACCAGGGTTGCCAGATCGAAATTTCGGAAATCAGGGATTTTTAATTGATAACCAGGATTTTATCAGGATATTTTTTTTTCAAAAACAGGACAAAAATCAGGAGTTTTTTTCTGACGTTCAGGAAATATTTATCAGTTCGTTAAAAGATCAAATATCGATATTTTTCCGTTGTATAATAGAAAATTAAACATTATAGATGCAACACAATGCTTTTGTAGGGTCACTTTTATATTCTCGTAGAAATGCCGAAAAATGAGGATTCAACAGCCATTCTTTCTTAAACTTTGACTGATAACGTTTGCTAAATTTAAATAATGATCGTTTCGTTTTTCTAATACTGAATTTAAAGAAGATAGAGACGAAATCGATGGTACGTTTTATCCAGGAGTTGTCTGAGATGATCCCGATGAATCATTATCTAACAATGACGATGATAGTGAACTTGAGATTTCGATAATTTCATCTTGTGACGAAGAAGACATTGAATAGAAAAATACTAAGATTTCCATGTCTAATCAAAGTTCGAAAAATAATTTCGATGAAGCTATGTGATTTTAGTTGAAATATTGTATACGATCAGAGAAGAACAATGAAAATAAGTAGAAAATATCGAAAATCAGCTCCTGAAATCAGGAGATTTTCAGTCAGGAGAAAAATCTCAAAACCAGGAGATCTGGCATCCCTGGAATCCACCAATAAAAAATGAAAAATTTAATTTTAGTTCAAATTATAAATTACGAGTTTATTCGTCAGATTGTTATTTCCTCAACGAGAACAATGAATGGAGCGATCGAGGACTTCGAGTGGGAAATAAAACAAATCATAATCAAACTCATCGTCTAAAGTGAACTGAATTCTAAATATTTATCTTTTGAAGTTTTTCAGACAACAAAACAAATGAATTTTATCTCGAATATTTTCCTGAATTAGTGTTGTCGGCAACAATTTCAGTTCTATTGATTAGATTGAAATAAGAGATTCGAGACGATAGAAAAAGTGTCTCATTCAAATATCGAATATATTTTTATCATAAAATTAGATTGTTGAACGATGTACCTAGTTGACAAGTTTAAAGAAATGACGTATCACTTTTTTTTAGAAAAAAACATAAAGTTAATGTTTCATTTATTCTGATCGTTGAGAATGTTCTTTTGATCCTCACACAAAATTGTAAAATTAAATTCAACTTTCAAGTTTGACATGTATTTTCCTACTGAAAAGACATATTCGGATAATTCTGTTTTTTTAATCACAGAGCTCATTTGAGTTGTTGCCTTCTACTTATCAGATAGAGAAATTTCTCGAAAACTAAGTCTAGAAGAGAGAATTATTGAGATTATTTCGTTATTTCGAATGATATTTTGCAAGTGTTTGAATTGATTTTTCAAGTTGAAGAGATTGTCGTGTCTGTTTTGTTCGATTATGGCTTTCTTCTTTGATTACAACCGGCCATTCAAACGTCGTCAGTTTTTATAACAATTTTCTTTCTTTCAAACTATTTTTTAGTTCAAGTGAATGTTTAATGATTTTAGCATCATTAAGTTCTCCTTCTCGAATTCTATGCTGTTCTCGTCTTGTTTATTCGACAATTGAAAACAAATTTTCATTGTTATCTTCGTTTTTGTTAAACTAATCAACTTTGAAAACAACAAACTGAACTTTTCTTCATTTTATTTAACTCAGGATAAATCAATAAAATACTTCGAAGACATGAGAACATTTGCTTTTTCATCATGATCTTCGTTAGTTATTGCATGATTTTATTTCTTCTGAGGCTAATTTTAGGTTAATTTTTGTCTTTTTCGAATGTTTTCAACGAAAATAAACTTTTGTTTTCCAAAGGTCAATCGTATAATCAACCGATGTTTCCGCCGAATTCAGCTTGGAATCAAAATGCAACGACATTTGCAAATAGTGGTCAAATCGGGACAATTCCTTTCGGTTTGTACATTGATACGAATAATTCGATTTATACGATTCATCGTCAAAACGGACGAATTCTCATTTGGATGAATAATTCCAATGATACAAATTTGATTTTATATACACAATTATCATCATCAGTATATTCAATATTTGTAACAACGAATGGACAAATTTATGTTGGAGATTCAACTTCAATTAAATCAAATTCATATTCAAATCAAACCATCGGAATTGCGACTGTTACTTCCTCTATTTTTGGTCTTTTTGTTGATATTAATAATACTTTATATTGTTCAATGTATTTTGGACATAAAGTTGTAAAAAAATGGTTAAATGATAGTTCATTAACAATGACAACTGTTGCTGGAAATGGCACTAATGGTTCTGCTTCGGATTTGTTAAAGGGTCCATATGGAATTTTTGTTGATACAAATTTTGATTTATACGTTGCAGATGCTAATAATCATCGAATTCAATTGTTTCGATTAGGAGAAACAAATGGAATTACAGTTGTAGGAAGTACATCTGCAAATCTAACAATTTCACTTAACTGGCCAACAAACGTGATTTTGGATGGAAATAAATATCTTTTCATTACAGATACCGAGAATAATCGAATAATAGGTTCAGATGAAAATGGTTTTCGTTGTATTGTTGCATGTTCAATGTCATCAGGTGCAACATCCAATCAATTGTTTTATCCACGAAGTATCGCTTTTGATAGTTTTGGAAATTTATTTGTTGCCGATCAATTTAATAATCGAATACAAAAGTTTCGTTTATCAACAAATTTATCCAATAGTAAAATAAAAAAAAACAACGATTCGATATTTTCATTTCATTATTTAGGTCCAACATCAACCTCAACATCGACAACAACAACAAATGTCAATCAAAGTAAATCGTTTAAAGAGAAATTAAAGAAGAAAAGTTTTTTTTTATTAAAATCTCAGCGTGTCGATCTCCTCAGATAATTTTAATTCCCAGTGGTTCAACATTAAGAAATCCTTTGAAATTTCGTCGAAGTCAAGAGTTTTACATTGTTTCTTTGATCGAATTGAATTGTAACGATTCAACATCAATTCAAACTCAATGGATTCTAAAGAATAATTTCAATGTCATTCCCTTCGATTCTCAAATTGAAACCACATTTAGTGAATTATTTATTCCAGCAAGAAAACTTCCTTTTGGAATCTTTGAACTCGAATTAACCATCACTCTCAATAAATATCCAACTTTAAATCATTCTTCATCAGTTTATGTTGAAATAACTCCATCAGGAATCACAGCAAATCTTGTTCAATTAGGAACTTCAATGATCACAAGTGGATTCGATCAAGATCTTCGATTAGATCCAGGAACTTATTCGATTGATCTCGATGAAAATACTTTTGATAAAGATGTAAGTGAAACATTCAAATAATTGAAATCAATTTCAATTTTGATTGAAAAATAGAAATGGATTTATAAATATTATTGTCGAATTTATCCAACATTTAATTTTCCGAATTTAAATGGTTTTTTATTAACAATTGACGATCAAACAAATGATTCTTCGAATCCTTCGTGTTTAACAGATCGAACTGGATTTCGATTTGATAATTCAATTAATTCTTCATTGACAATTCTCTCAAAATCTCTTCAATCGAATCGAACTTATCAATTTATGGTTCAAATGACAAATATTTTGAATTCTTCTCAACAAGCGACAGGTTATGTTCTTGTTAAAGTTGAACAAACTCGTCCACCAATGATCGCAGTTGGTTGTGTGATTAAGACTCTTTGTTCTCTTAATCTGCAATATCAATTCGTAAATCCAACAACTCAAGTTGCTCTTTTTTCTCTTTGTCTTGGAAATTGTTCTTCGATTCAAAAAATCCTTTGGAATGTTTATTCTGGACAAGCGAATTCTTCTCTTTGGATTTTATTTAATCAAACTCAAAACTATTTCTTCGGCAAGAGTTCGAGTAATTTCACAGTGACAAATCAATTATTTCTCCTCAATCCAAACATTAAATTCTGGAAATTCGAAGTTGTTTATTCATTTGCAAATGAAATAAGTACAAGTGCTTTAAATTTTGTGATCAATCAACCTCCTGTAAATGGTTCTTGTTCACTTTCTCCATCAAACGGAACAACAACAACTTTATTTCAAATTTCTTGTTTAAATTGGTTTGATGAAGATGGAATCAAAGATTATTCTCTTTATTCTTTCACAAATCAATTGATAATCGCTTTTTCCAGTGAATCATCATTTAAAGTTTATTTACCTTCAGGAGAAAATCAAATTTTATTTATTGAAATTCGAGATCAATTAAATTGTTTAACCAGATTTAATCTTTCTTTGATTTCTATTGAAGCTGATTTTCAACTGAACAATAATTTACTAGTAACTGGAAACCAAAATACTGTTTCACAATTATTAACTTCTTTTTCTCAACAATTTAATAAAATAAATGAAGAAAACATCAATCGAGCAGTTTCAACTGGAATCCCAATTTCAACAATTTCAATTTCATCTTTAACTACTCAAAATCAACCTACGAACAGTTCATTCAATCAATCAGCTCTTGTTGAATTCGAAAAAGAATTAAATTCTCAATCGGAAACAAGAGAATATTTAATTTCATTTACTCGTATTCTTCTGATAACAACAGTGAAAAGTATTGAACTTCAATCTTCATCATTAGTTCAACTAACTAAATCGACCAATGAATTAACTCGAAACACAATTTCAATTGCAGCTGATCGATGTTTTCGATTAACTTTAGCTTTACAATCGATTTCAACGAGAATTTCTCGAGAAGATGCTGAAATTTGTGCGACTCAGTTATTTCAATGTGCTTCAAATGTTTTATCAGCTGTCAATGGTCCTTTACAACAAAGAACGACGATTTTAGATTTAGATTCTAAAAGAGCAACAGAATTCCCTCAAGATTATGAAACAGATTTAGAATCTGAATGGTCGAAAATCAATCTTTTAAATGAAAATGAGAAAAATATTTATCAACAAAAAGAATTAGCAAATCAAATTGAAACGAAAATGAAAGAAATGATTTCTCGATTAAATTCAATTTTAAATATTCATTTAAATGTTGGTCAACAATCAATTGTGAATACTTCAGAAGTTTTCATGAGTTTACAGAGTGAAACAATTGAATCTCTTTCGAATAAACAATTTGCTCAAGGATTAATTCGATTCTCTTCAATCGAAACAAATCAAACCGAAAAATCAATTCGAATTCAATCGAAAGTCGAACCTTTAGCTTCATTTAGTAATTCAGTAAATACAAATGTTTCTCGTTCGATTTCTTTTTCTCTTTTCGATTCCGATGGAAAAGAAATTTCTCTCGATTATCCAATTCAAATTTTAATTCCTCGAGATCCAAATCGAATTCTTCCTCCAATGATTCTTCAAAACGTCACGTCTCGTCTACAACTTTTCAATTTCCATTATGTTAACATCACAACTATTCTTTCGATTTCAGTTCATATCGAAATTGAACCTGTAAATTCAAGCGTTGGTTATTTATTAATTTATAAATTCGATAAAATTCCTCAATTAAATGAAATCAATGGTTGGACTGTTTTATGTCCTGAGAATTTCCATTCGTTTTTCGTTGATAATGAACAAACTCGAAATCATAAATCTTTAGTTTTCGGTTTACGAGAATTAAACTCCTCTGAAATTCATCTTTACTGTTTAAATAATAAATCTCAACTGAATCCACCAATTACAAATGAAAGATTTAATTTTACTTCAAATTATGGATTGAGAGTTTATTCGTCAGGTTGTTATTTTCTCGACGAGAACAATGAATGGAATGATCGAGGACTTCGAGTTGGAAATAAAACAAATCACGATCAAACTCATTGTTTAACTGAACTTAATTGAATACTTAATTTTTGTAGTTTTACAAAATTCAGTTCTATTTATTTGTTTGAATTGAACGAAAGTGTATTTCGAATAAACAAACAGATGTGATATATCCACAAACATTCGTTTAAAAAAAAACTATCTACGCGAGGCACAAATGTGAAAAGAAAAGGAAAAGATATTCTCCAAACAACCGGGTTTGAATTAGTTCGATGGTAGAAGACGATCGAGCGTTTTCAAATGTTTACCAGTTGGTATCGACGAGCCACTAACGACGATTTCTTTTCGGGAACTATCCGAATCGCACGCGATTAGATACGTCTCGCTGCCTATTGACAAATAAAATTCGAAATTGTCAGAGAATAAATAAATTGTGCGTATTTTATTAAATATAAATCAAGGAGAAGAAGAAGAAGAAGAAGTGGTTTGTGGTCAAAACAAGATCAGGATCGTTAGCCGATCAGACCTGTGCGTTGTCGAATCAGTGTATTCGCACTTTTTCGAATCGATGCATCGACATTCATCGGTGTTTTCGGCAGAGGCATGAGATTGGTTTGAATTGTTGCGCGTAACGGCTGCTGGTATCGACCGGTACGCGAGCTACTTGTTGGCTAGAGAAATTTCAATGATGAAGACGAAAAAACAAATGTTTCTTCTCTACTTGTTGATTGGTAAAATATTGTTGCAGAGCTTGAGCGGATGCGTTGGGTAGGGCTTTCTGCGATCGATTGGGCAGTTTCGAATCGACGTATTGCATGAGAGAGAAATTTCTCGATGCGTCACTGGTTTCGATTTGAGGCTATAAGCGAAAACAATTGTGACGATATATGAGAATGTGAGTGTATGTTCTTTCAGCATGATGGTACGGTGCCTTTCTCTTTATTCAACACAATTTATATACCCATGTCAAACAATACGGTCGTTAACCACTAATTTACGATATAAAGCTGAGTCGAATACGCTCGTAATATTTGGCACAGAATTACGAAGCTACAGTAATGGTATACGGCCGTGCACCATGAATACACGATGCCGTATTACTGTGTCAAATATTTTTGGCAAATACCGACCGTTTACTTAATAGTGCGATTCATAAGCGGCAAAATTATGACCAAATACGGACAGTCGTTTTGATAGATTTGGGTAGAGATGGTTACACATGAGAGAACAGAGGATCAGTGTCCGGTATCGTATATAACGGTCGATAACCGTTACAATAGTGTGTTACCAAGAGAGAAACAGCAGACTACTAGAAACTTCAAAAGACTTTCCCCTATGTGACTTCGCTTTTTTCGAAATACTTAAATAGATTTCAAGAGATTTCAAGGACTTATGGGGACTTCTACGATTTCATTAGACTTCTAGAGACTTTAGCGACTTCAAGGGAGTTCAAGAGATTTCATTAGACTTTGTTGGTATAGGAGTAAACATGTAGAGAGTCTAAATCTCTAAGACTTAGGTTGTTGTATTTTCATAGTTGAGAGTGAGGGTGAAAATCGTGTCTTGGTCATTTAAAGCTTTTAAAAGGTCGTATTTATATTCGCCATCAGGGGACAAAAAAATAAACCTGTAAAAATAAAGATTCTTTTGTTAGAGTTATCGCAAGATCTACCTAAGAACGTCAAGCGTGTAATTGTTCATGGAACTTTAAGAGACTTCATTAAAATCTAATGGACTTCAGACCTATGCTTTGTATATCTCAAATAATTTTGTACTCAAAAAAACCTAATATTCGAAGAATGACAGTGTGCCTTGCGTTTTTTAAGAATATAAAATATAGAACCAAACCAGTTTTTAGCTTGTAGAGTTTCTAAAGTTGTATCGAATAGTATATTTTGTTTCTTGAAAATAGAGTGAAGGCATACTTCTGTATATGTAAAAGTTTTGAATCGAACTAAGCGGATACTCAAATTTCATTAAAATGTCTTTGGTGATTATTGTTGCCGCTCAACACACATCTCTACCGTTATTGTCTGATTAAAAAGTGTAAAAGAAAATTCGAGATTTTTCCTTTCGAGTTTAGTTGAGTTATTCCGAGGAAGACGTTGTTTTGCATAATTCCATACATGTCATACTTGAAACTTGAATTTTCAAATAGCTATACCCTAATTTGAACTTTCAAATTTCGAATGACTATTCTCGATAATTCCAAAGTGAGGGTGAAGGCGGGCATGTGTACACGGTAGCAAATTTGAAAACGGAAAGTTAAAAAGGAATTGCTTCGTTTTCTTCTTAAACTCCAATTTGAATTCAAGTTACGAGTTCGACACTACTGAAATTCTCTCTCGATTTACCATCGGATGATGTTGAGTAAACGGCACATTCGCCGTCGTTCCAGCCGTGCCGAATAGTATTCGATTGCACAGATCAGCAATACCTTTGTTTTTTAAAAATGAGGTGTTTTTGTTGCTGAAATGAATGAAAGATTAAGTTACCCATTCCACGGACTAAAGTCTCTCGATGTTTGAGTGCGATGAGTCGTTCCGTTTCTTCGGTTTCATCGATGTCAATCGGCTTGATGGTTTCACCATAGTTGTGTTGAGGTACTGCGATACTCTAATGAGAGAAAATCGTTTTGAAATGATAGACAAATGCTGAAATTTTACAGCAGCGAGCCGTCGAATATGAGGTCGAGTAAATGATGAACTACGCGATGATTTCAACGACGGCAACGTTCGTTTCGCCGGACTCTCGCCGTACGATTCACGAGATTGACTGACAAATGATTTACTCGTCTTCAATGGATTAAATTGATCTTGTTTCTTTTGCAATTCATCAATTTGTGCTCTATTAAACAGTCAAAAAATCTCTCAATTCAATTCTTTTTTTTTTCTAACGAGTATCCCAGGAATAATGGACCTCCCCAGGGCGAACATGCCTCACAAGATCTTATCGGATCCTAACAAAATCCGACGAAATCCTTGGTACAGGAATCCAATCGGAAGTTGTGGGAGATCGGAAAATGTTGGAATACTTCAGATCCGATAGGAACTACAACTAATCCAATATTTTCCCGACACCTATAACTTCCGATTGGATTCCTGTACCAAGGATTCTGACAAAAACAATCGAATTCCCATCGGATACAATAAAATCCGACAATTTTCCATGGTGAATCCGACGGGATCCGACAGTCGGATTTTTCGTCCTGGGTCTCAAAGTGTTTTACTGAAATCTTTATAAAAGTTATATGTCCTATCTTGTAGAGCGTGAGAAGACGAATCTTTTTGGTCCAAGATGAACAACGTTGCAATAACACCACATCTTGTCGAATTTTTTTAACCGCTCGTTTTATTTCTTAAATTCATCCCAGATGTAATAGTCCAAAGGATTTAAATTTTGCAAAGTGGTTCATCTTGGACTTGTTGTTTGTATCGCATTTAAAAAAATAAAAGTTATGCCCTATCTTGTACACAGTAGTGTCCGATTTGAAAGTTAAATTCAATTTTACAACTTTATTTTGTTCAGTTGAAATTTCAATTTTAGAAATATAAAATTGTAAAATTTAAAACTTGAAATTTCAACTAAACAAAATAAAGTTGTAAAATTAAATTTAGCTTTCAAGTTTGAGAAGTATGATTTTGTAGAGCATGAGAAGACGAATCTTTTTTTTAAAAAAAATTTGTCTCCAAACAGATTAAAATCTCAGGTCAAAGCGGATACATCGGATTCTAACGGATTTCTTTTTATTTCGTCAGGATTCGGTTGGTTTTTAACGGAAGATGTCGGATTGAATCATCTGGGACACTCGTTTTATGTTTCTCTACTTGGCTTGTTCGATTCGAGCTTTAGATGATGCTGTTTCGGAGTACAAAGTGCCTGATTGAGTGAAGAATTTGTCGTATTTTTCAGTGAGATTCGGTATGGGATAGATTCGTCGGTAGTTGCCCATGTGTTCATTTTCCCAATTTTCGATTTCGATTTGCCATTGTTGAGCGAGATCTTCTTGTTCCTTGCGGAATTCGCTGTCTTTCTTATTTACACGTTGAAATAAGCGTTCTTTGACACGGCGTTTTTCTTCTTCGAGAAAACGACGTTTATCTGCTGCTGGCATGTTCAATAGCTGTAAAGTGTCGAAGATGAGAGCATCTTTTATGTCTCGATCTAGTTTCGAATCCGTGGTGAAACTTGGCGAGTGATTAACCTTCGAGAGAAAGAGAAAATAATCGAGAGAGCTTTGTGAGACTTTTTTGTTACTTCGAGAACGTATGGTTTGAGTTTTTTGTCAACTAGAATATCGAAACCGAGGATTTCGAAGCAAGCACTACCACGATAATGATGTGGAAAGCATGCACGATAGTTATGTTTGAGCACTGAATGAGCTGAGATGAGAACTTTAATGATGACATCATCGATGTCAGCCCATAATTTGACTATATCATATCCATTTTCCACTAGCCAACGATTTATTGTCGTTATTCGACTAGAATTTAAATCAAGAGGGTTTACTATACAAAAATCGAAAAAAATTTTCTCTATATGAAGTTATCCCGAGATTAACGTCTTATTTCCTCTCTATTGATCTCGATTATAGATGAAGAAAAGAATAAAACAACAACAACTGCCGAATTACAACGACATCACCTGAGTATAAGAATCAAAACCAATAGACAAATAGTAATCTAAAATCTTACATGGACATAAGACGTGTCCTTTTATCCTGTTTTAACTTTTCCTTTTTCTTCTTCAGTTCTTTTCTCTCTCTCCGTATACTCGTGCACATGAAATGTTGATTATACAAATAAAAGCTTTGCTACCAAAAAAAAAAGTCTTATTACGCATATTTATTAGCTCAATTCGATCTTAGAGATGATAAATTACCGTTATTGTTATTGTTACTAGTGACACTGAGTAACAATAACTTCTGACACCGTTCCATACATGTCGAATTTGAAGCTTGAATTCAAATTCAAACTCAAATATCTAGAGAGTAAATCCATCTGCCAAAGTTGAGGGTGAAGGCGGAGATGTGTACACGGTAGTAAACTCGAAAACGGAAAGCTAAGAAATAGATATTTAAATTTGAATTCAAGTTACAAGTTCGACACTACTGGATTTTATGGGTTTTTTTTGCGAAAAACTTAGACTCTTTCAGACTAGATCAAATCCCGTTTAGAAAAGAATATTATTATACGAATAATTATAAAATAATTGATATTTTCAGTAGTGTCCGATACAAGGGGTGAACAGCGGATTTCAAGACTTCAAGTGATTGCAAAAGACTTTGATGGACTTCGAGAGACTTTATTAAAATCTAATGGACTTCAGAGCTATCATGGGACTTCAAAAGACTTCTTTGATTCAGATGGACTTCAGACGCGAAGTCTTAATTGTTTCCCCCTTGATCCGATATGAAAGTTGAATTCAATTTTAGTTTTTCATACTAACTGCGTATATAAGTGACGTATAAATTTGAATTAAAAATGTGTAATTTCGATGATTTGAAGAAACTGCATAATTTTGACTTATTTTCGAAATCGAATTAGGCAGCTACTCAAATTTACATATGTATTAGGCTTCGAAAACCTCATAATTCCTAGTTAAAATAGAAAAATTGCGTTTTTTTTTCGAGACGACATTCCCCTCTTATTTGCTCGACAATATTCTACTTGAAACGAACTGCTAAAGAGCTTAGGATTGCGTACCGTTTCGTGCCCGTGTCTTCATCTCGAATGAAGTCATCGGATCGTTTTTGAATGGCATAATTTGTCAAATGCATGAAGATATCTTTCTGAAAAACAACAAAAAGGATTCAAATTCTTTTCTTTTGGTTTTCTACGCACGCAATTAGCATTCGAAGGTTCTTCGTAATGTTGAGTTGTGAACCGTGCGAGACCGTCTTTGAAGACAAAGACTCGAAACGGATCACATGACGTCACAGCCACATAAACACGAAAATCGAACTTGTAACCATCGACTAGAAATGGCTGAAAAACAAAACAAAATCAAATCGATCAAGTTGTTCGACATACTCGATTGACATAAACTTGCACAACGAAATTATCAGTTCTAGAAAGCAAATCGATGAGTGTTCATAGGAAAAACATTTTTCGCCCTACGGTTTAATATCTTTCGACGGGTTCTTTGTAATAAAAATGCCTCGGCCTTGGCACCCGACATCAGGCTTTGATATGAACGTTTTACACTTTTTTTCGGAACAATATTTAGCAAAATCGTTATAACTAATAGGAAGAAAAATACATTCGAAATAAAACGATCAACTTCATACATACTCAGCCGGTAGACACCAAGCTTTCGGATAGAATGCGTAATCTTTAGGAAACATTTTCATCATTCGTGACATATTCCGTGTCAATGAATCCTTTCGACAGATTTCACTCATGCCAGGAAAATGATTGATTTTCTATAATTACACAAACAAATGCACATTTATATAGTTTACAGTCGTATTTTATCGTAAATGACTGGTCGAATACACTCTTATCCGATCTTCATTTCATTGTTTACCTGCCATTTTTTCATTTGTGCCACTCGTTCAATACCAACACTCGTATCTGTCCAATAGACATTCCAATCGTCTTCATCGGATACTTCGCGAAAATTCAAACGTTTCGATGCACGACGCACACAATCGTATTTGCACATGGACAAACAAATAAAAAATATCCTAAATCAACAACAGGTGTAATTCAAACAGAACAATTACTCTCAAATTGGTCACCTCTTTCGTTTTTTCTTTGCAAGTTGTTGCTGTTGTTGTTGTTTTTGATCATCATTGATAATTCCTGATGCAGATGATTCGAGAACTCGGGGTAGAGTCCGTCGTTCATCATCGGATTCACCTGAAAATCGATGTTTTTTTTATGAGACTAAAATCGAAATTCTCTACCGTATTCTTCGGGTAAATTTGGCTGAATTGGAATTGGCTCATCGGCCTCGTCATCATCTTTGAGTGTCAATTCCGTTCGTTTGATAACGGTCGATGGAAGACTGATTTCATCGTCGGACGATGATGACGATGACGATGCATCACTTGATTCACTCGAACTACTACGACGTCGTCGTGACACGGCAGCCGGCATGTTGTTTCGTTTCGTTTCGATACCAAGAGAGACTCATATTAAAAAAAAAGCAAAGAGAAAGAGAGAGAGAGAAAATTCAATTTTTTATTTTTGTAAGATGTGTTGTTTGTCTTTTTTTAGTATTATTGTTAAAAATAATCAAAACGACAGTTGTTCGACTTCATCGAACAAATAACAAAATGACTCGCAACGGAAATAAGTCCCTCTCAAGTAGTCATTCATCGGAGAAAAATTTGCTAGGCGACCACCTGCAAGCGTGTGCTCAACGACAAGTCGAGAGACATCTATGTGTGTGAATGAATTAATATTTTATTTTAAAAGAGAGAACAATACAATTTGTTAACGTAGAGAGTTTTTGATGTAGGCACGTGTTGGTGCTGCATGATTATGAGCGAAAAGTGCACGTAATTTCTGCTGAAAAAAGAAATCACCAAAGGAGATGTGATCGCGAATTTTCGGTTTCGGTGTTAGTAATTGAAGAAGATTCGAAGCTGCTGCTGTTGTTTGATTGACAGGTGATGTTAGATCACGACGAAATTTCGGGTTGATTTGGGCATAATCGATTATATGCGAATGATCGAATGAATTCGATGAAATTGAAGTCAACAGAAAACAAAAACTCATACCAACAAGTAGATATTTCATCGTGATTTGCTCGTATTTTTATGAAAAGACTACATGTCGTTTTATATTCATCAAAATAAATCGCCGATTAGTACCAGCTGAGACCCTCGTATGCTCTTTTCGAACGTATTCTCATCAAAACCTTGATGTATTTCAATGTCAATCGTTAGACAATGTTCTAATGATCGAGTTAAGCATTAGTTTTGATTAATATCGAGGAATATACTCCAGTTCCTGGTTCATAAGATTCATGACTTTGAATGTTGAATTAGTAATCATGTATGTCATTTCGGTCTTTAAAGTCTAAACATCACATTAATGTTTATAGGAGAGAGAAAAAAAATCTTCTTAAAACAGCAAAAAAAAAGAAAAATTACAATAGATGAAATTCTACTAGAAAAAAAAAGAAGGATTGACATGTACGCATGTGTGTGTTTATTATTCAGTAGTTCAAAGAAGATTACTGTGTTCGTTCTTTTCATCTCGACTAAGTGTTAATGATGAACATGACGTTAATTTCGAACGATTATTGATTACTTCCATATTTCGTTGAATTGGATTCGTTTTTATGAGTGATGTTTGACATGTACGTTCCGTTTTATGTCCATTAATTCTCGGTGTTGTTTTCATTTCCTTGTGAAACGTATTTTTCATCTGTCGTTTACAACAACAACGACACAATTGATGAAATATAACACGTCGAAATTCACTTCGAAACCGTGCACCACTGATAAAATAGAGAAAGAAATTCACGACATGCATTAAATCCGATGTTATATTCGAAACTAGATGCATGACAACCGATGTTTCAACATAACGATCGAGATTCTTATAAACATTCGCATCACATTCGACAGCTCGCCAATTTTCAATAAAAACTCGAAGAAATATAAGTAGATAATAGATGGCATTCGGAAGTGTAAGAACAAAGAATGATATTGAAATTGTTATTAACATAATTGTTATTTGAAGATTTTGTGATTGTACACGTGTACGATTATTTACAGATGAACGGAGTGCATTCGTTGTTGTTCGTTCGACGACAGTAGTAGTAGTACCAGTACTACTTGTTGGTTCATGTAATTGTGATGCTTCTTGACGTGCACGTAAGAGAGCAACAAAGATTGCTGCATTGAGAACCGAGATAACAATAAATGGAATAAAACAGCAAAAGAATGCATCGAGAATAAACACGAGTTTTTCATCTTGTACAGTTTCAAGCCAACAGTAGGAATTATTTTTGAGAACAGTTCGATTGGCATGAACAGATGCAACAAGCATTGAACATGTTATAACGGCGATGACAACAGCGTACGCTTTCTTTCGAGATAACAGATCCGATACACGTAATGGGAGACAGACAGCAAGGAATTTATCCGCATTCATCGCAGCAATTAACCAAACTAGATCAGATACATTCGTACTTGTCGTTTTTGTTATGCTAATCAAACAAAACAAAACTTACCCGTTGTATAGTTGACTGCATTAACCATTAGAAAAAGAAATTTACATAGACCAGTTGTTAATATATGTTTCTGAGCTGATAGACTCGATAATTCACCAAAGAGAACACGTAGTGCGAAAAAAGCTACATCACATAGTGCTAATACTTGCATATAGAATGCTATGGATGACGAACGATTCATCTTTGTTTGTCTTAGAATATAAAAAGCACATAGATTTAATATTAAAGCTGGTAACATAAAGAACCGATTGAGATTATGTGTTATGTAACGAATAATAATAAATAATGGTTTTTGAGAAATATATTCATATCGAAGTTGAGTGCATGTTAAATTAGTTGGTTTGAAAATAATTTGATCATTAAATGTTAATGTAAAATTATCGTCTAATAACGATAATGACGTCGATATCGTTGAAATATCGAAATGATTTAATAATGTGTTATTGAAATTTTCGGGCATGATCTTTTTTTGTCTATCTGCATAACGTTTTTTGCAAATCTAGAAATTTGTATGTATTAATTCTCCTTGGATATTTTCATAAATGTAAAGATGACGAGCAAAAGAAGAGGAAGAAGAAAAACAAATTCGATACGTCATTATCTTTTCTAGTTACGGAGGAGTGAAAGAGAAAAATGAAATTAAATAATAAATGTTATTAACTCCTTCATTTAGAAGAGTAAAAACGTTATTAAAAATAATATCAAAGAAATGTCTATACATTTTTTTTCTCTCTCTCTCTCTTTTTGCCTTATCTTCGTGTCATAAGAAAAAAGAAATCATTCTGTCCGAGAGCATGTATTTGAAGCAAACTGGTCTCTCAATAAGTGAATACAATAAAATAATGACAAGCTTGCTCAAGTGTATGTGCCTGCCAGCGTCACTAAACGGACCAGTTGTCACATAACTGATGGTGACGATGATGTGAATAGAAGCTTATATTTTGTATCTATTGACGTTTTCTATTTCTCTCGCATCTCTCTACATATATATATGTGTATGTGTGTGTCTTATTCGCCTTTCTTGTAAATCAAGACAAGATGAATGCTCGTTGACAATACATCAAGCGAACAGATGCATGTATATACACAAATAAAAATATATCGATTTTTTTTCTCTTTCTCCTTCTTTATCAAATGAATCAAATTTATTCGTATACTTTGCCTGTCATTATTATAGTTTTATGTGCATTCATTCTATCATGTTCTCCCTTCTTCTTCTCCTAGATACGCTTTTGTTATTCTTATTTAATCAAAAACAAAAAAAAAGAAAGAAGTTGTCTATTTGATAATCGTTCAAGCAAATATGAAATCAATATTCTTATATCCGTTTGCTACGAAGAATCTATCTAATTAACGACAAAATTTGTCAACAGATATTCTCTGTTATTATCATCAACAAGACACACACACACCGGATCTTTACATACTTATCTTTTGAAACGAGGATGTGATGATCTATTTCCTTTAGTTCTATCGGATGTTAACAGGTGTAGTCATGGATTTAAATATCAATTACAAAATCATAGATCTACTTAATCCAACACTATAAATTTGCTTGTCTCGAAGCATAACGTCCAATTGTGTCTTCCTTGGAGTGCTGTTCGTTCTCGAGTAGCTCTTTTTTTTTCGCGCACGACTGCCACTAATAAATATATGGTCCCAAAGAACAAGCAAAAAAGCAAGAGAGAGAATGTAATGAGAAAAAAAAACATATTTGGGGAATTCTAATTAGTCGTCAACGATTGTAATATTAGCGTGCTACTCTCTGTGACCATCTGAGAGAACGAAAAAAAAAAATAAGACTAATTCACTTTTCTTTCCATTAGAAAATAGTGAATTGAAACTGATTAGAGCAAATGCAATCATCGGATCGATATCGAAAACAAACAAATAGATCTCGTAATGGTTCATTAAAGCTCAACAAAACACACGCATTCGAGCATAGAGATTTCACCTCGCAGGTCGATCAAAATGACGTTGAAAAATCAATATCAATCGAAAAGATTTAAATGAAGTTCTTGAGTATTTTTCAAAGCAAAATAGAAACTAAGTTGCCAGATGTCAGTAAAGTTTGCACTAGACACGACGGTCAAAACTGAAAATTTTTCGATTTAAAATTCAATTATGCATAACAAATATAGCGTTTGACTTTCAAAAATATCAAAAACGATTCATCAATTGCAGTCGAATTTTTTTGAATGTGATACGTGATTTCTTTAAACTTGTCCGTTAGATACATCAAATAAATAGAAATGAAATTGTTGCCGACAACACTAATTCAGGAAAATGTTTGAGATAAAATTTGTTTTATTGTCTGAAAAATTCCAAAAGATAAATATTTAATGAGTTTGATCGTGATTTCTCTTATTTCCAACTCGTAGTCCTCGATCGTTCCATTGATTGTTTTCGTCGAGGAAGTAACAACCCAATGAATAAACTCTCAATCCATAATTCGAAGTAAAATTAAATTTTTGATTAGTAATCGGTGGATTAATATGAGAATTATTATTTGAACAATAAGAAACGATTTCAGAGGAATTTGATCGAATTTATAAATTAATAAATAAGCAATACCTGAATTTACAGGTTCAATTTCGATTGGATAATCGAGAGAAATTTCTTTTCCATTCGAATCGAAAAGTGAAAAAGAAATCGAACGAGAAACATTTGTATTTACTGAATTGCCAAAGAAAGCTAAAGGTTCGGTTTTAGATTGAATTCGAAAGAGATTCAATTGTTTCTGCACTTTGTAAACTCATGAAAACTTCGGAAGTATTTACAATCGATTGTTGACCAACATTTAAATGAATATTTAAAATTGAATTCAATCGAGAAATTATTTCTTTGACTTGATTTTCAATCTGATTCGCTAATTCTTTTTTGTTGATAAACATTTATCTCGTTTTCATTTAAAAGATTGATTTTCGTCCATTCAGATTCGAAATCTGTTTCATAATCCAAAGCGAATAAATAATTCACTAGATGTTGTTTCAATATACGGAATCCATTGAGTTTGAATTGATGTTGAATCGTTACAATTCAATTCAATCAAAGAAACAATGTAAAAATCTTGACTTCGACGAAATTTCAAAGAATTTCTTAATGTTGAACCACTGGGAATTAAAATTATCTAAGGAGATTTACACGCTGACATTTTAAAATAATGAAATGAAAATATCGAATCGTTATTTTCTCTTTTACTATTCGATAAATTTGATTGAGTTCGATTATTATTTTGATCTGCATCATATAAATCAAATTTCGGAGCAGAATCATTTCCAGCAACTGTTATCATTTAAGCATTTTTTTTACAACTTTATCTTGGGGATTGATTGCACAATATAAAGTATACATTTCCAAGAAAAAAGAATCCATGTAGATGGCGTTAGTATACACACCTCATCTGCCTTGTTATTTAACCTAGTGACCTCTGAAATCGCTCTTGCTGATTGCTTGCTTTGACAAAGACACTCGTTGAACAAAGGGCTCACACTCTCATCTCTCCCTAAAACATCATCTCATTTTCACAACACTGTCATCAATGGAAACTCCACCATCGATCATCTCGACTCCGGACGCTGATTTTCTCTGCACAACCACTGAAAACGTCTCGCACGTTCGTTTCGAATGGACAGTCGAAGATTTCTATCCTCAAATGTACGAATGTGGTGACATGATTCAAAGCGAAGAATTTCCACCGTACGATCTTCAAAAAGAATCGTGGACGCTTCGTTTCTATCCTCGAGGCTACTCAACCGACGAAAATCCATTCTATCTCACTCTCAATCCATCCCATCATTCCTCCAATCAACTTCAAATCCATTTTCGAGCGTCAATCACCTTCTCCAATTCGCACGGACGCATTTTACATAGTGAACTCGTCCCAAATTTCGGTGGAAACACAACCGATGAGCTCGTTTTGCTAAAATTCGATCGAAATTTGCTTTCACTCGAGCCAACCGACCATTTAATCATCAGCATCGATCTCGCTTCGATCGACAATCTCGGCAAAAAGAAAAGCTCGAAAATCATCAAACTCAAACTCCGCTGGAAAATCGAACGATTCGCCGCGTTAATCGCCGAACTTTCCGCTCAATCGTTCATCGAATCGTGTCTATTCACGTTCAACGAGCCCAACGAATTGCCGGCTCATCAATGGTCGTTGATTCTCTATCCCAACGGTAAAACCGATCGGTTCAAACACTCGCTCTCGCTCTTTCTCGAGCACACGTTCGGTCCGAGCGTTCGAGTGGTGATTCGTTTCTCTTTGATCGACGGTCGAGGCCGACGGATCAACACGAAACAGCTGCCGTCGCACGTGCTCGCCGTCGGCGAACGCTGGGGCGTCGGAGACTTTCTCAAACATTCGATTCTCCTCGCCAATCCATCGGACTTCATTCCGGGCAACGAACTTCGATTGTATTGTCAAATTAAGATCCTCGAACGGCAATCGGTGGACGAGAGAAAGGTCCTGCCTAAGGCCAGTTCCGTGGATAACTCGATTTGGCCGAGTTTACTGCTCGGAGCGTTCGAGGAGAAGAAAATGTTCGATATGTATTTCAAAGTCGAGCAGCAGACCTTCGCCGCGCACAAGATTGTCGCGAGTTTGAAGTCGAATGTGCTCGAAAAGTTGATTAAGGAGAAAGGAACGAAGGTTCCGGTGATCGAACTCAACGATGTCGAAGCACAATGGATGCCGTTTTTTTTGGAATTTTTATATACGAATACGATTCGAAAGGTGCCCAATAAAATGAAGTTCGTGTTGGATTTATTAGCTATGGCGAAGAATTATCAAATGACGGATTTGAAAGTCTATGCTGAAACGTTGGTTAGAGAGGTGATTCAAGTGGAAAATGCTTGGTAAATCACAAAACTTTCTTCCTTTCTTCTTAAGACTTTTCTTTTTCTTTTGCTAGTGAATTACTTTTATTGAATGAGAGTATTCAATCGGACGTGTTGAAACAACAGACATGTGATTTTATTGCGAATAATCTTGGCAATATTATGGAGACAACGGTTAGTTTCATTTAGTTTTCAATTTCGAAATTTTCGGTTTTTCTTTTTCTAGGGTTGGACGGATTTGAAAGCGCAACAACCTGAATTAGTCGATCTTATTCTTAAATCCTAGTTCTTTTTTTTTCTCTGTGTGTGTTATTATTGTTTTTCTTGTAAACGAAGTATTCATATGAAAATAAACGAAAAAACAAAAGTCATGAATGATTAATTGTTGTTTGGATTAAATGAATTGCTCAACTAATCTAAGTTTACTTTTCTTTCGTTTGATAATTATACTAAGAAATTAGCCAATTCTGTTTGACAACAATCTCGAAAAGATAATTAGATACTGCTTTTCTCCATTGTCATTGTTAGTTTTATGTATAGAAATACGACTTGAGGAAATATGTTAATGTATTACAATCTCAATTTGAATAAGAAAACATAAATATCGACGAATTACTTTATTATTATAGTTAAAAAACACTAACTTTTTTCAAATTCGATGCTGCTATCTATTACGAAATTTTGAATAAACAAAATAAATATTCAATGATAACCAAACCTGTGACTATAATCACTTATTTACTTTTTCGAGATTTTTCCATCATACCAATAATTCATTGTTTTACAAAAATTTCGTTTGTTCACTGAACAATTCATTATTTAACTGAACAATTAGTTTTTTTTACTGAATAATTCATTGTTTCACTAAAAGTTTAGTTCTTTTTCTAAACATTTAGTTTTTTTTATTGAAAATTTACGTTTCGACTAAACAGTTCATTGTTTAACTGAAACTTTAGTTCTTTTATTGAACAATTCGGCTCTTTTACTAAACATTTAGTTCTTTTACCGAACAATTTGATTTTTTTACTGAATAATTCATTGTTTTACAAAAAAATTTAGTTGTTTTACTGAACAACTTAGTTTTTGTTACCAAAAATTAGTGTATTAATATACTGAACCAATTCTACTGTATGTTTGACTAAATTTGATTCAATAATTTAAATATGAAATATCCTATTAAATAGTTAATAAGAATTTCATTTTTTTCGTTTATTATTCATCGAAATTTGATCTGACAAAAGTCTTTTCTTATCCTTCAAACATTGTTCCGGCAAATGACAACTTGAACACTGTTGGCAATGTTGTCGATCGGCTTTGACACATCGTTGACAACTCGAACAATGTCGATAATTGCCACCATCTTTCGACGTACACATTCGACATTCATAACAATGTTGATTTGCCAATAACGTATATCGATTGCATTCGAAACAATATTTATAATTATCCTCATCTAACGGCGGACATTTCGACGGGCAAATATCCGTAAACATCCGAACGGGCGAGCCTTTTTTGCCTTTGCATAAATTCATTTTCGAATTTGTTTCATATTCAATTTTATAATCCAACATTTGTAAACCTTGAAAAGCATCTTGAATCCATTTCTCCAAAAAATACGGATTGAATAGAACTAAATTTCGTTGAATATTCGAAGGAATTAACTGTTCCAATGAATGAGCCAGCGCTCGATGAAATCCACCGAATGGTGGGTCGATAACAACTAAACAAGTTCGAATAGTTTTCAAGAAATTCTTTTGGAAATATTCGTCGTTTGAAAAACAATGTCCGTTGAACATGTTGTAGACTAACATTTGTTCGTTGGAGTAGAACGAGCAAAAACGATGATCGTAATCGAGAAGAAACTTTTTTTGACAAGTCGAAGGAAGATTTTCGAAGATTGTTGGACAGCCAATGCAAAGAATGCCGTCCCAAGACTCGATTTGAATGAATTTCGCGGTGAAATAGTTGATAAAGTTCTTGGAGAAGAAATATTGAGCATCGCTTCGTTTGTTTTCCAATGGTTGGAGTTGACAAGGAGATGATTTGAGTGAAGTTTGAAGTTGTTGAATTTGTTTTTTAAAAGCGAGATATTGTTTTTGATATTTTTTTTTCGATCGATCGGTCGTTAATTCCGAATAGGAAATGTAGATTTGACAATCTTGACGATCTCGACAAGCCGAACAAGCGAAGAACTTCTCTTGTTTAGCAGGATCTTCGAATAAAAGACAAGGCCCGTGTCGACAATTGGGTGCATCGGGTACGAAATGAACTTTTAATGAAGAAGAATTCATCTATTCGACCCAAAAACTCGGAAAAAAAATGTATTTTGGAGAGAATTCCGATACGATTCACCTACTGACCAATATGATTCGACTTGAATCCTTTTTTTTATATAGATGTCCTTCATTGCAGAGCGTAATTTCATATTCTTGTTCAAATTTATAGATGAAAAAAAAAGAATTCGTGTTTTCAAGTTTTAAAGATAGAGAGCAGTGATTAGACCTGTGACATTTCCATTTCATTTCATCAGAAATGGAAACGTTGAGCATTTCTTTAGTTCATTTCAACGAAATATTGAAAGTGAACTGTCACAGGCCTACATCAAAATCAATGAACCACTTGTATCAAATTTTTAGAAAAAAACCTTTTTATTTATTCAACAAAATTCTGAGCACCGGTCATTTTCATGGAGTTTAATGATGAATGAGCGCGTTCAATTGAACAAAGATTCTTCCTTTTCTCCTCTTCTAAATGCAGGAATTTATGTCAAAATATGTTAAAAAAAACACTCGCAGATTTTTGACATAGAAACGGTTAAATGCGAATTCAAACAAAACAATTTTAAGACACGGAAACATTTCTTTTTTCAGCATGATCTTCATTAGTTATTGGACTTTTTTTATTCTTCTTCAGCAGATTCAAAGTTAATCACTAATCAGTTTATTCACGAAGATTTTTACTTTTATTTTCCATAGGTCAATCGTATAATCAACCGATATTTCCGCCGAATTCAACTTGGAATCAAAATGCAACGACATTAATAAATCAGACTCAAATCGGATCACAACCTTACGGTTTGTACATTGATACGAATAATTCTATTTATACAATGAATCGGGAGAATGGGCAAATTTTCATTTGGATGAATAATTCCAATGATCCAAATCTTATTTTATATACAAACTTATCAGTAAATTCATATGCAATATTTGTAACAACGAATGGGGACATTTATGTTGGAAGTCATCCTTCAGTTAAACAAATAATTAAATCAAATCAAACAATTTCCATTTCCATTCCGAGTGCTTCTTCTTCCCATATTTTGGGTATTTTTGTTGATATTAATAATACCTTATATTGTTCATTCAGTGAACAATATAAAATTGTAAAAAAATGGTTAAATGATAGTTCATCAACAATGACAACAGTTGCTGGAACAGGTTCTGCTGGTTCTGCTTCGAATATGTTAAATTGGGCACATGGAATCTTTGTTGATACAAATTTTGATTTATATGTTGCTGATGCTTCTAATAATCGAATTCAATTGTTTCGATTAGGAGAAATAAATGGAACTACAATTGCAGGAAGTACATCTGCAAATATAACAATTTCACTTAGTTATCCAACAGCTATAATTTTAGATGGAAATAAATATCTTTTCATTACAGATGCTGGTAATAGTCGAATAGTTGGTTCAGATGAAAATGGTTTTCGTTGTATTATTGCATGTTCGGGATCATCAGGTTTAACATCCTATCAATTATATGGTCCACGAAGTATCGTCTTTGATAGTTTCGGAAATTTATTTGTTGCCGATCAAGCTAATCATCGAATTCAAAAGTTTTGTTCATCGACAAATTTCTGTAATAATAAAAGAAAAAAAACAATGATTCGATATTTTCATTTGATTATTTAGGTGGACCAAGAACCTCTACAACCTCTACGACCTCTACAACGTCAACAACAACCTCAACTTCAGCATCGTCATCAACAACATCATCAACCTCTACAACCTCAACTTCAACATCATCCACAACAACATCATCAACTTCGACAACCTCAACATCAACAACATCGACATCATCAACAACGATCTCAACAACACCATCATTATCCTTGCTTGTCCCAACCTGCTCCAATAAAACAATGGGCCGAAATTGTAATATTTCCTCAAACCCCTGTGATTTACTAAAACCTTGTAAAAACAATGGAACTTGTGAAAATCGAAATGAAAGTTATGTTTGCAATTGTTCAAAAGATTTCAATGGTTCTGAATGTGAAATAGATAATCGTCGATGTAAACCAACAACTTGTTGGAATCAAGGAAAATGTAATCAAACAACCGGTGAATGTTCATGTGAAGAAGGTTGGACAGGGGATTTTTGTGAAAAAATGATAAATTATTGTGAAAATGTGACTTGTGAAAACAATTCTCCCTGTCGACCATCATTTCTTAACTTCACTTGTGAATGTCTGACTGAGAATTATTCGGGTCAATATTGTGAAATCGTTTCAACGAAATTAGCAACTCTTCAATTTGTCTCGAAATCTTTCGGTTATATTGCAATTCTTTTTCTCTTAATCGTCATTGGTTTTGTTGTTATTATGGACGTCCTCAAATACGGTTTTGGAATTGACCCAGCTAAACATGAATTAGAAAGAATTCGTCGAGAAAAAGCTCGAAAAAGAAAACATCGACCGATTATTCAACGATTTCATTACGTTAATTAACGATCTTCTTGTCTTGAAATTCTTTAGTTGACAAAACTTTGATCATGATTTATAAATAAACTAAGGGCAAAAAAGTGCATGTCAATACAAAGGATTTGAGGACGAGTTCTGTGTTTTCAGTAAAAGTCTCTATTTTTAGACTAATCAAATTGCAACTAATTTGTCTTGTAATACACACAATAGGAGAAAAGAAAAATTATAAGATATCATGTGCAGTTGAGTTAATTTGAAAACTACTCAATTATATCTGTTAATACACGAGACTTACTAAGAAGCATAGGTTAGACTTTATAAATACTGAACTGAACAAACATAAAGATGAAAAATGAAACTTTAGTCTTCGCACCAAACAATCCGTTTATGACAAAACAAAATAGATTTCGAAAGTAAATCTTATAGTTGTAGTTCAACATCAATGAATTTTCTGTTGTATTTTGACGTTCAGCTGATCGAGTACACCCTCAAAAACTAATTTTCAATATTTTAAGGAAAAAAACTGAATTTTTAGTAAATTTTGTTCAACTTTCAGTAAAAAAAACAAATGAGCCCAAGTTTTTAGTAAATTATAGTAATCTTAATTTTCATTGAATTCTGTCAAATTTTCAGTAAAAATCGCCTATTTATTCGTAAATTTCGTTAAATGTCCAATAGAAAACCAAATTTTCTCCGATTTTCAACAAAAATAACTAAATTTCCTCAAGTGTTGAATGAAAAAAAAACCAAATGTTTGGTAAATAAATTAAGAAGATGAAATTGCAAAGAATCATTAAGTTTTGCTAACGCTTTCCCAGTGAAAGAGACGGAGAATTTCATGTTTTATGCATAAAATGACGAGATCTGGTGTTTTTTTTAGGAATTTATCTCAAAATGTGTTAAAAATTCGTAGAACTTTAACATGACCGACTGTAACACGAGTTCAAATAAATAAATGAAATACTTTCAAGACATGGTAACATTTCTTTTTTCATCATGATCCTCATCAGTTGTTGCACTTTTATAATTTTTCTTCTTGGACAAATTCAAAGTTAATCAGTTGATTCACAAAGATTTCTATTTTTCAAATTTCCATAGGTCAATCGTATAATCAACCGACATTCACTTCGTATTCAACTTGGAATCAAAATGCAATGACATTTGCAGATAATTTCATAGTCGGGACAAATCCTTACGGTTTGTTCATTGATACGAATAATTCAATTTATTCAATGAATCGGGACAATGGGAAAATTTTCATTTGGATGAATAATTCCAATGATCCAACTTTTACTTTATCTACACCATTTTCATCAAATGTATTTTCAATGTTTGTAACAACGAATGGACTCATTTATCTTGGAGATGGCAAGTCAATTAAACAAATAACTAAATCAAATCAAATCATCGAAATTTCGAGTATTTCGGATTATATTTTGAGTGTTTTTATTGCTATTAATAATATTTTCTATTGTTCAATCAATGGTCTACATAAAGTTGTAAAAAAATCATTAGATGATATTTCATCAACAACGACAACTGTTGCTGGAAATGGTACTCAGGGTTCTTCTTCGAAGTTGTTAAATGGTCCATTTGGAATCTTTGTTGATACGAATTTTGATTTATATGTTGCAGATGAATATAATAATCGAATTCAATTATTTCAATTAGGAGATACAAATGGAATTACAGTTGCCGGAGATACATCTGCAAATCCAACAATTTCACTTAATGGTCCGACAGATGTGATTCTGGATGGAAATAAATATCTTTTCATTTGCGATAATTTGAATAATCGAATAGTTGGTTCAGATGCAAATGGTTTTCGTTGTATTATTGCATGTTCTGGCCAAGGTTCAACATCCGATAAATTGTATTATCCACGAACTATCGCTTTTGATAGTTTCGGAAATTTATTTGTTGCCGATTTCGGTAATAATCGAATTCAAAAGTTTTGTTTATCAACAAATTTATGTAATCGTAAAATAAAAAACAATGATTCGAGATTTTCATTTGATTATTTAGGTGAAATAACAACAACCTCTACAACAACCACAACATCGACATCATCATCAACAACCACAACATCAACTACAACAACAACAACCACGTCAACATCGACAACAACAACAACTACTACTACCACAACTACAACAACAACAACAACTACTACTACTACTACTACAACAACAACATCAACATCCACAACAACAACAACAAATGTCAATGAAAGTAAATCGTTTAAAGAAAAAGTCAAAAGGAAAAAATTTTTTTATTAAACTCCCAGCGTGTAGATCCCCTTGGATAATTTTAATTCCAAGCGGTTCAACGTTAATAAATCCTTTGAAATTTCGTCGAAGTCAAGAGTTTTACATTGTTTCTTTGATTGAATTGAATTGTAATTATCCAACATCAATTCAAACTCAATGGATTCTAAAAAATAATTCCAATATTATTCCCTTCGATTCTCAAATTGAAACCACATTTAGTGAATTATTTATTCCATCAAGAAAACTTCCGTTTGGAATTTTTCAACTCGAATTAACTATCACTCTCAGCATATATCCAACTTTAAATCATTCTTTATCAGTTTATGTTGAAATCATTCCAACGAATATAATTCCGAATCTTGTTCAATTAGGAACTTCAATGATCACAAGTGGATTCGAACAAGATTTGAAATTAGATCCAGGAACTTATTCAATCGATCCTGATCAACTTACATTCGACAGCACAGTAAATTTTCAATTAATCTGATTCCTCAATTTTTCTTCAAATTTCTAGAAATGGATTTACAAATATTTTTGTCGAATTTATCCAACGTTTAATTTTCCGAATATTTCGGGTGTTTTATTAAGAATTGAAGATCAAAGAAATGATTCTTCGAATCCTTCGTGTTTAACAAATCGAACTGGGTTTAAATTTGGGAATTCGTCATTGACAATTCTCTCGAAATCACTTCAACCTAATCGAACTTATCAATTTATGGTTCAAATGATAAATACTTTGAATTCATCTCAACAAGCGACTGGTTATGTTCTTGTTCAGATTCAAAATGTTCCTTCTCCGATGATTTCAATCGGTTGTGTGATCGAGAGTCTTTGTGCTCCGAATCTCGAATATCAATCTGTAAATCCAACAACTCAAGTTGCTCTTTTTTCTCTTTGCATCGAAAATTGTTCTTCGATTCAAAAAATCACTTGGAATGTTTATTCAGCACAAGCGAATTCTTCTCTTTGGATTTTATTTAATCAAACTCAAAACTATTTCTTTGGAACAACTTCGAGTAATTTCACTGTGACAAATCAATTTTTTCTCAAAAATCCAACGATTCTATTTTGGAAATTCGAAGTTGTTTATTCATTTCCAAATCAAACAAGTACAAGTGCATTGAATTTTATGATAAATCAACCTCCTCGAAATGGTTCTTGTTCAATTTTTCCATCAAATGGAACAACAACAACTTTATTTCAAATCTCTTGTCCAAATTGGTTTGATGAAGATGGAATTAAAGATTATTCTCTTTATTCTTTCACAAATCAACTGATGATCGCTTTTTCCAGTGAATCATCATTTATAGTTTATTTACCTTCAGGAGAAAATCAAATTTTATTTATTGAAATTCGAGATCAATTAAATTGTTTAACTAAATTTAATCTTTCTTCGATTTCTATCGAAGCAAATTTTCAACTGAATAATAACTTATTTTCAACTGGAAACCAAAATACTGTCTCACAATTAATAACTTCTCTTTCACTTCAACTCAATCAAATAAATCAACAAAATATCGATAAGGCTGTTTCAAGTGGAATTCCAATTTCAACGATTTCAATTTCATCTTTAACCACTCAAAGTCAACCTACGAACAGTTCATTGAATCAATCAGCTCTTATTGAATTCGAAAAAGAATTAAATTCTCAATCTTCGACAAGAGAATATTTAATTTCTTTTACTCGTAATCTCCAAATAACAACAGTGAAAAGTATTGAACTTCAATCTTCATCATTAGTTCAACTAACTAAATCAACAAATCAATTAACTCGAAACACAATTTCAATAGCAGCAGATCGATGTTTTCGATTAACTTTAGCTTTACAATCGATTTCAACGAGAATTTCTCGAGAAGATGCTGAAATTTGTTCAACTCAGTTATTTCAATGTGCTTCAAATCTTTTATCTTCTGTCAATGGTCCTTTACAACAAAGAACGACGATTTTAGATTTAGATTCTCAAAGAGCAACAGAATTTCCTTTGGATTATGAAACAGATTTAGAATCTGAATGGACAAAACTAAATCTTTTAAGTGAAAATGAGAAAAATATTCATCAACAAAGAGAATTAGCAAGGCAAATTGAAACGAAAATGAAAGAAGTGATTAGTCGATTAAATTCAATTTTAAATATTCATTTAAATGTTGGTCAACAATCGATTGTCAATACTTCAGAAGTTTTTATGAGTTTACAAAGTGAAACGATTGAATCTCTTTCGAATCAACAATTTGCTCAAGGATTAATTCGATTCTCTTCAATCGAAATAAATCAAACAGAAAAATCGATTCGAATTCAATCGAAAATCGAACCGTTAGCTTCATTTTCTAATTCAGCAAATACAAATGTATCTCGTTCGATTTCTTTTTCACTTTTCGATTCAATTGGAAATGAAATTTCTCTCGATTATCCCATTGAAATCTTTATTCCTCGAGATCCAAATCGAATTCTTCCTCCAATGATTCTTCAAAACGTCACGTCTCGTCTACAACTTTTCAATTTCCATTATGTTAATACCACAACTATTCTCTCGATTTCAATTCATATCGAAATCGAACCTTTGAACTCATCAGTTGGTTATTTATTAATTTATAAATTCGATCAAATTCCTAAATTAAATGAAATCGATGGTTGGACTGTTTTATGTCCTGAGAATTTCCATTCATTTTTCGTTGATAATGAACAAACTCGAAATCATCAATCCTTGGTTTTTGGTTTACGAGAATTAAACTCCTCTGAAATTGGTTCATATTGTCTACATAATAATTCTCAACTGAATCCACCGATTACAAATGAAAGATTTAATTTTACTTCAAATTATAAATTACGAGTTTATTCTTCTGGTTGTTATTTTCTGGACGAGAACAATCAGTGGAACGATCAGAGACTTCGAGTTGGAAATTTGACAAATCATGATCAAACTCATTGTTTAAACTGAACTCAATTATAAATATTTGTTTTTTCGAATTTTTTAAAATCATGAAACTGACTTAACTTTATGACAAAATCGGTAACAATTTGAGTTCTATTGACTTAATTTTGATTTAACATTCACAGTGCGAGAGTTTTCGATTTGAATGATGCACATCTATCATATTCACCAATGGAATACCCTCAATTGTTAAGCAAAGTCAATAGAATTGTTTGAATTTTTTCAGTAAAAAATATTCCTCATCAAAATCAATGAATCACTTTTAAGACAAGCAAATATTTTAGCTTTCATTTTCATCATGATCTTCATTAGTTATTGCATGATTTTAATTCTTCTTCACCAAATATTAGGTTAATTAATCTTTTTAAAATATTTTAAATAAAAATAAACTTTTGCTGTCCTAAGGTCAATCGTATAATCGACCGATGTTTATTTCGAATTCAACTTGGAATCAATATGCAATGACATTTGCAGATAATTTCATAGTCGGGACAAATCCTTACGGTTTATATATTGATACGAATAATTCGATTTATTCAATCAATCGTCAATACGGACGAATACTGATTTGGATGAATAATTCCAATGATCCGAATCTTATTTTATATACACAATTATCATCATTAGCAGTGTCAATATTTGTAACAACAAACGGACAAATTTATGTCGGAGATGGCAATTCAACTAAATCAAATTCATATTCAAATCAAACCATTTCCATTGCGAATGTTTCTGGTTCATGCTATGGTCTTTTTGTTGATATTAATAATACTTTATATTGTTCAATGTATTATGAAGATAAAATTGTAAAAAAATGGTTAAATTCAAATTCATCAACAATGACAACAGTTGCTGGAAATGGTACTCAGGGTTCTGCTTCGAATTTGCTACGGGGTCCATATGGAATCTTTGTGGATACGAATTTTGATTTATACGTCGCAGATGCTAGTAATAATCGAATTCAACTGTTTCGATTAGGAGAAATAAATGGAACTACAGTTGTAGGAAGTACATCTGCAAATCTAACAATTTCACTTAACTGGCCAACGAACGTGATTTTAGATGGAAATAAATATCTTTTCATTGCGGATGGTAACAATCATCGAATAATTGGTTCAGATGAAAATAGTTTTCGTTGTATTGTTGCATGTTCAATGTCAGCAGGTTCAACATCCAATCAATTGAATCAACCACGAAGTATAGCTTTTGATAGTTTTGGAAATTTATTTGTTGCCGATACTTCGAATACTCGAATTCAAAAGTTTCGTTTATTATCAAATTTATCCAATAGTAAAAGAAAAAACGAACGATTCCATATTTTCATTTGATTGTTTAGGTGAACCAAAAACCTCTACAACCTCTACAACAACAACCTCAACAACGATATCATCATTATCCTTAGTTGTCCCAACTTGTGCCAATAAAACAACAATGGGCCCAAATTGTAATTTATCTTCAACTTCGTGTGATTTACTAAAACCTTGTAAAAACTATGGAACTTGTGAAAATCGAGATGAAACTTATTTTTGTAATTGTTCAAAAGATTTCAATGGTTCTGAATGTGAAATAGATAATCGTCGATGTAAACCAACAACTTGTTGGAATCAAGGAAAATGTAATCAAACAACCGGTCAATGTTCATGTGAACAAGGTTGGACAGGTGATTTTTGTGAAAAAATGATAAATTATTGTGAAAATGTGACTTGTGAAAATAATTCTCCCTGTCGACCATCATTTCTTAACTTCACTTGTGAATGTCTTACTGAGAATTATTCAGGTCGATATTGTGAAATCGTTTCAACAAAATTAGCAACTCTTCAATTTGTTTCAAAATCTTTCGGTTATATTGCAATTCTTTTTCTCTTAATCGTCATTAGTTTCGTTGTTATTATGGATGTACTCAAATATGGTTTTGGAATCGATCCAGCAAAACACGAATTAGAGCGAATTCGTCGAGAAAAAGCTCGAAAAAGAAAACATCGACCAGTTATTCAACGATTTCATTACGTTAATTAACAATATTTTTTGTTTCTTGTCTTCAAATCATTTAGCAGACAAATAAAAATCAATATTTAAGAAGTGTCGACTGTCGTTGTTCTGTTTATTAGACTAATCAAATGAATTGATAAAAGAAAAAAAAAGCATTTTCTCATCCTATCTCGAATATGTGACGATACATGAGAGTGTTGGTGTATGTCCTTTTCAGGCTGTCTCTTTATTCAACACAGTTTATATAGGGATGGTTACACATGAGAGAACAGAGGAATAGTTCGCAGATGTTAAAAGTAAATATTAATACGAATGGCGGGCTCGATGTTTTTTTGCATTTAAACACTAAGGAAAAGTTTATTTTATAAAATAGTTTCTCATGAAATATGTCGAGCAATTTACTTCATATTTAAAAAAGGACAAAACATTGTCACTCTTAATACGTATATTGCCCTTTTTTACGGTTTATTTAGAATATACAAAGCATATAAATGAAATGAACTTTAAACGACTGTTCATAGTTCGTAACAGGTGGCGGCCATTTCTAAAATTCGAAAACGACGCATGTTTTTACGAAACTAAAATATGACATTTTAAGTTCGGTTGAAATTGAACAAATTTAAAAAGCTCATTACATCTCATTTGACAATTTAATCTTATTTTTAATTCAACAGCTATAGTTTCTGTCGATAAGCAGCCCATGTGCATGTTTCATGTGACTAAATAGATACATTCCACCATTTGCAATTGAAAAATCATTTTTACATATTATTATAACAACAGACTTCGATTCAGGCGATTCGTTTATTCTTTTCCAAGCCCGATAAACGAGGAGAAAACATATACAATATATAGACTAGTCGGGAGAGAGAGAGAGAGAAAAGAAAAAGAATAACATGTAAACAAACTGAAAAAAGGAGGATCGGCAAGAGAGATTTCAGTAGTGTCCGATTTGAAAGTTGAATTCAATTTTAGAAAATAAAGTTGTAAAGTTGAAATTTCAAGTTTGGCATGTATGAAAAAGTCTATTTCAAAGCGACATTTCCTTTGATAGTATCGAATTTTTTAAAAATAAATATTTGACATATTATGAAGTGAATTAAAATGTCAAATGGGGTACCGTTGACCGCCCTGGTTCGTAGTCCTTTGTATCATATCGTTCTGTTTCTCAATGAAAACATTTCGAGTAATAAAAAAATGAAACAAAACAGGCTCTTTTTTTTCTCTTCTGAGAGTTAGCAAACTATTTGAACTGAGCTATTGCTCGACATAGAAAAATCCCTCGTTTTCTAGAGAATTTCATGAGAAACTATTTTATAAAATAAACTTTGCCTTCATGTTTCTATATTTGACTTAAATAAATGCAAAACATTGAGCCGGACACGTTATAAATAAAAAAAACAATCGTTAATTATCGACTTCGATAATCAGCTAAAAAAATTAATCAATACTCAGATTATTGAAGATCATCTTTAGCTTTTTAATGAAATCGAAGGATTAAGAATAAGTTTAAAATTTGAATCCTAATAATTTCATATGACTTATTCTAACAAAATTATGATCATGCTTTCGATTATGATGAATGAATCGATCGGGATTTCTAATTTCTGTGATTAACAAAAGACAAAGAAAAATAAATATTTAATTAAGTTCAATGAAAATAAATAAATAAAACATTTTTAAGACATAAGAACATTTCTTTTTTCATCATGATCTTCGTTAGTTATTGCTTCTTTTTAATTCTTCTTCGGCAAATTTTAGGTTAATTAGTCTTTTTGAAATATTTTAAATAAAAATAAAGTTTTGTGCTCCATAGGTCAGTCGTATAATCAACCGATATTTCCTCCGAATGCAACTTGGAATCAAACTGCAACGACATTCGCATATCAGAGTCAAATCGGGAGAGATCCTATTGGTTTGTACATTGATACGAATAATTCAATTTATACAACTCATCGTCAAAACGGACAAATTCTTATTTGGATGAATAATTCCAATGATCCAAATCTTATTTTATATACACAGTTATCAGAAGCCTCACGCTCAATATTTGTAACAACGAATGGAGACATGTATGTTGGAAATGATTCTTCAGCTAAACAAATAATTAAATCAAATTCAAATTCATATTCAAATCAAACCATTTCCATTGCGACTGTTTCTTCTTCTTTCGTTATTTTTGGTATTTTTATTGATCTTAATAATACTTTATATTGTTCAATTCAAGGTCAACATAAAGTAGTAAAAAAATGGTTAAATTCAAATTCATCAACAATGATACCAGTTGCTGGAAATGGTTCTTCGGGCTCTGCTTCGAATATGTTAAATAAACCATATGGAATTTTTGTTGATACAAATTTTGATTTATATGTTGCAGATGCTGTTAATAATCGAATTCAACTGTTTCGATTAGGACAAACAAATGGAATTACAGTTGCAGGAAATGGATCATTAAATACAACAATTACACTTAATAGTCCAACACATGTGATTTTAGATGGAAATAAATATCTGTTCATTGCAAATTCTGATAGTGATCAAATAATTGGTTCAGATGAAAATGGTTTTCGTTGTATTGTTGGTTGTTCAGGAGGAGGTTCAGGATCCAATAAATTGAAGGTTCCACGAAGTATCGCTTTTGATAGTTTTGGAAATTTATTTGTTGTCGATCGAGATAATGATCGAATTCAAAAGTTTTGTTTATCAACAAATTTCTGTAATAATAAAAGAAAAAAAACAACGATTCGATATGTTCATTTGATTATTTAGGTGGACCAAGAACCTCTACAACATCGACTTCAACCTCTACAACCTCTACAACCTCTACGACCTCTACAACAACCTCAACCTCAACATCGTCATCAACAACATCATCAACCTCGACAACTTCAACTTCAACATCATCCACAACAACATCATCAACCTCTACAACCTCTACAACGTCAACAACAACCTCAACATCATCCACAACAACATCATCAACTTCGACAACCTCAACATCAACAACATCGACATCATCAACAACGATCTCAACAACACCATCATTATCCTTGCTTGTCCCAACCTGCTCCAATAAAACAATGGGCACAAATTGTAATATTTCGTCAACTTCGTGCGATTTACTAAAACCTTGTAAAAACAATGGAACTTGTGAAAATCGAGATGAAACTTATTTTTGTAATTGTTCAAAAGATTTCAGTGGTTCTGAATGTGAAATTGATAATCGTCGATGTAAACCAACAACCTGTTGGAATCAAGGAAAATGTAATGAAACAACCGGTCAATGTTCATGTGAACAAGGTTGGACAGGTGATTTTTGTGAAAAAATGATAAACTATTGTGAAAATGTAACGTGTGAAAATAATTCTCCATGTCGACCATCATTTCTTAACTTCACTTGTGAATGTCTTACTGAGAATTATTCCGGTCGATATTGTGAAATCGTTTCAACGAAATTAGTAACTCTTCAATTTGTTTCAAAATCTTTTGGTTATATTGCAATTCTTTTTCTCTTACTCGTCATTGGTTTCGTTGTTATTATGGACGTACTCAAATATGGTTTCGGAATCGATCCAGCAAAACACGAATTAGAGCGAATTCGTCGAGAAAAAGCTCGAAAAAGAAAACAACATCAACCGGTTATTCAACGATTTCATTACGTTAATTAACAAAAAAGCAAAGCAAAATAAAGACTCGAAATGAATTAAGTTAAGTAACAATGAGTTTGAGAAAGATTCGTTTTTGGACCAACTCGTAATCCATCTGATTTCCATTGGTTTTCTTTATTCAAATAATAACAACCTGATGAATAAACTCGATATTCGTATTCTTGATTCTTGCCTTTTAAACCAAAGATTAGAGTTCGATGACCCATTGTTTGCTGATTATCAATCATAAAAGTAAAATAACTTTGATTAACTTCAATTGAATTAGTAAAAGTCGATTGTCTATCGAATTTATAAACGAATCGATAGGAGAAATTAGCTTTGATTTCGAAATGAATTGAAATCGGGAGATCAGTTGTTAAATTCAAAGAATGAAACGTTCTATTCGTTAAAATCATTGGAGGAATTCGAAGATTCGGATCTCGAGGAATGAAAAATTCAATTGGATTTGAATTTGTTTCAAACGGAATTTCATTTCCTTTTTCATCGAGAATTGAAATCGACAAAGATCGAGAAAGATTTGTATTCGTTTCGATTAGAGATCTACCGTAAATAGCCAACGGTTCCATTATTGACTAAAAATCAAACGGAATTTAAAAAAACAAAAAGAGAGAGAAACGAACTCGAAATGAAACAATTTGATTCTGGTTTAAATTCGATGATAAATTCATTTGATTCGAAAGAGATTGAAGAGAAACTGTTTCCAAAGAGAGAAAAACTTGAGGTGTTTCAATTGAATAATTTTGTCCGAGATTTAAATGTAAATTTAACGAAGAAGTTAAGATGAAAATCATTTGATTTAGTTTGTCATTGAGTGAATCAGCTAATTTCTTTTGCAAATCAAACATTCGATCTTGTTCGAATGTTTCCAAAGAGAAATCGACGTCGTAGTCTAGAGGAAATTCTGTTGCACTTTTCGAATCTTTCTCGAGAATTTCAATTCGTTTTTGTAAAGGCCCATTGACAGCTGTTAAAACATTCGAAGCACATTGAAGAAGTTGAGCTGCAATTATTTGAACATCTTCGAAAGGCATTTTTTGCAGCCAAATTTGTAATTGTTTTGTTAATTCAAAACATTTCTCTGAAAGTAATGTTAAACTTGTTCGTGTTAATTGATTTGTTGAGTTAGTTAGCTGAACAAGTGAGAGAGATTGCAATTTCAAACTATTTGCCGATATTATTGGCAAATCAACGAGAGATTTGATGAGATCTTCTCGACGATTGGCTTGTTCGTTGATTTCTTTGAGAAATTCGAAACGAGCAGATTGATTTGTGACTTGATTATTGACAAGATTGACTTGACTGAATAATGACGAAACTGAAATAGTTGTCAATGGAATTCCATTTGAAATGGCTTTGTCAATCGTTTCACTTTCTTTTTCATTAAATTCTTCAGTAATTAAACTTATGGTTTGACTAATTTCATTTTGATTTAGATTTGAAGATAATAAACCAGAAAATGCTTCTTTAGTAACAGTAATTGAAGAAAGATTGAATTGAGTAATTCCATCTAAATAATCACGAATTTCAACGAAAAGATCAAGAGGATTTCCGATTGGTAATCGAACTTCAAACGATGGAATCGGAGAAAAAGCAATGATTTGTTTATTTCGAGTGAATAACGAATATTCTTTGATATTTTCTTCGATTTTCCAATGTGAACAAGTGACATTGAACAGAGTATTTGTTGTTCCATTTCGAGGATTGATTTCACAGGAACCGTTTGATGGAGGAGGATTTATTTCGAAATTCAACGCACTTGAACTGTTGATTCCTTCGAATTGATAAATAACTTCGAATTTCCAATGAGTTTCATTTCGAAAACGAACAAATAAATCATTTATCGAAGTGAAACTGGTCGTATTTCGACCGAAAAACCAAATATTTTCAAAATTTGTCATTTGCTCAAATAAAATCCATTTAGTAAAGTTTTGTGTTGAATTTATTCGACCGAAATAAATATTCCAAATGAGTTTTTTCTCTTCGGGACATTCGTTGATGCAAAAGGAAAATAAAGCGATTTGAGTTGTTGGATTTACTTTTTGAAATTCGACATTTGGAGAACAAAGAGATTTGATTACACATCTATACAAAAATATAAACATTCGACTTTTTCAATTTCAAAAAAATTACCCAATGGCAATCATTGGTCGAGTTGAATCTTGAACTTGAACAATAACATAACCTGTCGCTTGAAGAGAAATATTTCGACGATTTGACATTTGAACAACAAATTGATATTCGAAATTCTTTTTAAGAACATTTGCAAAGATTGTTAATGAAGATTGATTTCCTTTGTATTCAAATTGAGTTGAATTGAAAAAAACATTGATTTTAACTAATGATTCGACTGGAGGATAAAATCGACAAAAATATTCGTATTTCCAATCCGAAGAATTAAATTCGAATCCATCTGGATTTTTCGAATAATTTCCTGGATTTAAAATTAAATTCTGTTGATCACCACTTGTAACAACGGATGTTCCCAATGGAACGAGATTTGCTGTTACACCTGATGGACTAATTTCAACATAAACTGATGAACTATTTGTTAAACTTGGATTGTCTTCAATTGTTACTCTTAATTCTAATTGATAAATTCCATATTGAAGAGTATTTGATGGAATATACAATTCACTTCGACTTGTTATGATCTTTTTATCAAATTCAATTTCAGAAAAGTTCTCGTTTGTTGAGTTTTTAATCGACCATATCTTGATAGTAGACAAAGTTTTGTTACAATTGAATTTTATTGTTGATAAAATATAAAAATCTTGACTTCGACGATATTGATATGCCTGTGTTCGGAGATTTGACTGAGGAATTAAGTTTATTATTATAGAATTACAATCTGATCGATTTTTAACTTCCATCAATGTTGTTGTTATTGTACTTTCCGGAATAGTTTCTGAAAAATCAATTCAATTCGATTCATGTTTCTTTTTTTTAAAATAATTCAATTCACCTGTTGTTATTGTTGGTTCACTTGTGAGTGGAACTTCGAGGAAAACAGTTTTGATTTCAAATCAAAAGAAAAACAAAACTTACTGCAGACTTGGTTTTTCAAGATTTTTTGTACTCGATTATTAGTTCTATCGGTGACATAAATATTTCCATAACTATCGAATGACATTGTGATAGGATAAGATAATTTATCGTTTGTTGAACCGTAACCAAAACATCCAAAAATACATCGAAAACCATTTTCATCGGAACCAATTATTCGATTATTTCCAGGTTCAACAATAAAAAGATATTGATCACCATCGAGAACTATTCCTGTTGGATGATTAAGTTCGATTGTAACTTTTGTTGATCCATTTCCTGCAACAGTTATTCCATTTCGTTGATTCAATCGAAATAATTGAATTCGATTATTTCCGTAATCTGCAACATATAAATCTAAATTAATATCAACGAATATTCCACAAGGACCATAGAGCATATCCGATTGAGGTCCTGCAACACCTGTTCCAGCAACGATTGTTGTTGTGCCATTTGACCATTTTTTATCAACTCGAGCTGCATTATGCAATGAACAATATAAACTCTCATAAATATCAACGAAAAGACCAGAACACCATGATGGAACATTCATAACCGATATCCATCTTTCATTTTCTACAATCCATTTATCAACACGACCATTGTTTCCATTATCAACATAAATATCACCATTCGTTGTTACAAATAGTGATAATGGATCTGATAAACTACCCGAAATAGTTTTTGTCGAATTAACCCTTTACCCCCGACAGCAGTTCCAGAAGGGCCAGGAGAATAATGAATACTAGAAAAAAAACTGTTTTCTATCCTCATATATATTCTGTGAAGAAAAGGAAAAAAAGTCACGCCCTTATAGAATAGCATAATGTCCACACCTGTGGACATCAGGGGGGAGCGACTCAAATTCAAGCAAATTTTATCAATTTATTTTTCATGTTTTTTTTGAGATCTTATGTGATATTTCGTATTATTTTCAAATAATATTCATGATGAAAAAAATAGGTTATTTCATGCCACTCCCCCCGAATGTCCACACATGTGGACATTTGAAGATTTAAGGTTTTTTAATATAGTGTTTTGCCTAATTTTTTTTTAAAGTATACGGTGTAGTTCAGGGGCATATAGCATATAATTAGCAGTTTTCAGAATACAAAAATATTTCGAGCTTCAGTTAGAGCATAGAGAAGAAGGAAAAGGGGTACGTTGTTTGGATAGACCATAGATCATGTTCGAAAAAAATGACTAAGAGTTAATTGAAACAAATTGTTTTTTCCATGAATACAAAGCTTAGGAGGCATGCTAACATTATCATATAGTAAAGTTCAAATCATATCATTGGATGAGTAGTGACATCGTTTTTGCTGATGTCCACACCTGTGGACATCCGGGGGTAAAGGGTTAAGATGATTGTCATTTTGCCACATATGAATTTGATCAGTTTGTCGATTGGGTATGTAAATTGAATTGTTTGAATTGACAAATATACCATGCGGTTGTGTGCCCTGAAAACTTTGATCGGCAAAAGTCGTTGCGCTTGAATTCCAAGTTGTGTTTAAACAAAATCTTGGTTGATTATATGAAAGTGTCAAAACTAGAAATAAAAGTAACAATGGACTAATGAAACTACAGTTGGGGAAATTGTTAAATGGTGAATTATCTAAGAGTAGAATCGTTCGAACAGAGAGCGACAAAGAAAAATAGATGAAGTGTTTCTCGTTGAAGTTTAATAATTTCTCATTGAAAAACGATTTGGATTTCTTAAAGAGTAACGAGCTAATGGGGGAATTGGATTTTGCGACAAATTTGAAAATCAGAGAAATTCTAAGAAATTCAATTGATTTCCCATGTTGCACAAACCGGTCGAAAACCGCCGTCCGACGGTTGTTTTTCGTCAGATTTTCTCCTTTCAAATTGAACAAATTTTTTTTTAATCTTAGAAAACTGTCAGAATTTGAGTCAAAATCGGGTCTCCCTATATTTGTAAGCGTGCTGAAGCCACATCGCCCAAATTTGCTTAGTTTTTGATATTGAAATTAATTAAAGATGCCGCTAGAAAAAATACTGATTCATTTGTCTACTCAACCGACGAACTCATTTCTTCGTAACAATTCTACAATTCAAATCTTTAATCAACAAGAACATATCGTTCACCATCTTAAAAGACTATTAGCATTTAGTCATACGCAACAATCAACTTTAACTTCAGAGTAAAATTAAAGCCACAAATCTAGTCCTCGCGATGTTAAAATGAAAATGATCAAGAATATGTCAAAATTAAAAACATAGAACCATCAACACCGCAAGCACCACACTTTTCTATAACACTGAATTTTTTTTACAATTTATTTATTTCCTCTTAATTGATTTTTCTACAAATTTATATTCACCTTCATATGATCGAACTGCCAATATTCACACTCAAAATATTGAAAATACTTGGATGCGCGTCAAAAGAAAACAAAAAGACAGAGTGGTATTCAACGAAGTCTTTTAACAACTTATCTCGAAGAATTCGTTTGGCGTCAAAAATTTGGTGACAAACATTAAAAAATTTAATTCTTCAAATTCGATCTCTTTATCCTCTTCAATAATTGTTTTATCTGTTCTGTTGTTTCTTAATAAATATTTATTGTTCTCATGTGACATCTATGTTTCTCTCTCTCTCTTTCTCTCTCTTCATATAGCTAGTGATTGCATTGATCCAATGAAATTTTTATCCTGTTCTGTTATCTATAACAATGGTGGTGTCGCTAATCTGCAGGAGTACCGGAATAATCCCTCTTGGAATAATCTCTCTTGGAATATTCCCCGTTGGAATATTCCATGGTTTTTCCCAAACTTGTTTCTCTTAGGGAATGATACCACCATCGGATATTTCCAACACAGTTATGTATATATATATATATATATATATATATATATAGACATATTTCTTAGTTGTTATTCAGTTATTTTATTCTCATAAAATCAACAGATACATCGTCTACGAGATGTGACAGTCAGCAACTTGTAAAAGTGACAAACATGCGTAGTAAAACAACAAAAAAATCACTTTTATTCTCTCGCTCTATCACATACTGATTTTTATCGAATTAAACAATCTATTATTTTCTTGATCTATTTTTATTATACTTTTAGTCTTTATTATGATCCTGAACAATTGCTCTTGTCTTTGATGCTTTCATTCATGATAGCATTGGACGCACTGTCGTGTATCCTTGAATTCCCCATTACTACTTAATTCATTGTCTACTCATTAGTTTTGTATGTGTTTTTCTTATCTTCCCCACTTCTTATTTTCATTATTTATCTTATATTCTTCTCTTATGTTTCTTCGTCTTATTGTTTTCTTTATTTTGATCTTTTCTGTCGCCCCCCTGTTCAACACTATAGCTTCTTCTTTCAGATACCTAATATGTATCTGTGATGATTTTTGATGAAAGAGATGTTTCAACCCGATGTCATTCTTCTTTCCTTTATTTCTTTCTATCGGAAATCGCATTGTTTCCATAAAATGTGTACACTTATATACTCATTCGAGTGAGAGAGAGAGAGAGAGAGAGAGAGAGAGGGAGGGAAAGGTATTCTGAGAGCAGAGCAGATCAAAGTATAAGGACAACTTAGGCAAAATAAACATCACCTATATGTAGCGACAGAGATTGTCACAGTCTCAGATTATCTCTATTCCTTCTTTAAGTTGTTTTATTGAGAAACTATGAATGTCTTTTAGAAAACTATGACCAGCTTGGAACGACTGAAGAGAGCTGTCGAAACTGTTCGAAAGCGACTGAAATCTTCTGTTTCTTCAGAAAACCAACAACCAATAGAAGATGCCTTGCATGTGCTTGGTCAAATGGAGAATAACGGTCTCGTCAATTCGCTCGAACTTTATGATGCTTATCTCGAGCGATCGGCCAATGAAACCAACAACGCCGACGCACAACTAACGCACCAAAAAATTCTCACGCAGTTACGATTTTTCAATACGACCGATATTCCATTCGAACAAGTGGCCAATTTCAGTAAAGAATGTCGCAACATACTCGATTTGGCCATTGATTTTCAACTAGGCACAAAAATCAAGCCACCAATAACCGACCTCATGCCGATCTATCACGATCCAGACGATGAGCTCAAATTGCACATTCTCGAAATTCAAATGCACAATTTTCGCTTGCTGAAACAAAAAGACCTGACGTCACTAGTCAGTTTATTCGAGACGTTTTCAGCAATATTCCAACCGGACAATCAAATCGCTTTAAAGCGGACACATTTGACCGCCTTTCTCAACTACATAACGCTGAATCTACTTAAATTAAAAGTTGATTACGGCCAAGGCAAGCTGTTGACGAGCCTTAAACACCATCTCAATTTCGTCAAAAACGAATTCAACTGTTTGAACCTATTGGCCCATGAACCGCTGGAAAGTGACAAACGAAAAGTTGATCTAAGTTTATCTTTAAAACAACTCGATCTGATCATTCAATTCAAGGAGCAACAGTACGCACCGTATTACAACTGCATCAAAACGCTCAACTCGGGTTTCGAATCGCTCAAACGAAGCGTGGTGATGCAAAGCAAATCGCTTAAATATATTCGAAAGCACATGCGGCAGGAAACGCTGGAATTGGTAGCCAAAGTGCTTAACTCAAGCGACCATGTGGTCAAGTTTAACGAACGAATAAAAGATCTTTTGGCACACAGATATATCGACGAATCGCTCAAGCTAACAGTCGAAAAGTTCTTGCACGAGATTTTACAAAACGCGATCGATGAACGAATCAACAATCCAAATCTAAAGAATGACGACAAAAAAAAGTGTGCAAGTGTACTGAAAAGATTTAGCTTGAAAAAACGAAAGATCTTCGACTCGAAATTGGACGATTTATCAGTGAAGAAGGAAACAATAGTGCAATTGATCATGATCCTGTTCAAATATTCGAATCAAAGCAATTCGTCAAAAGTTCGTTTGTCATCAAGTCGCATTATCGAATTGGCACGAATGTTTGACAAGTACGAACTATGGATCCTATCGAAACAACCGAATGAAAAGACAAAGCAAATCGAATTGAAGATAGGAGTGAACAACAGCAATCAAACAACAATCATGATCGATCCATCAGACGATGATTTAATCAACAGTTTGACGACAAATCTGCCCAAAAAACTCGCTTTAAACAATCAGGACAACTTCTATCGACTATTAAAAGAAAAGTACGCCATCGATTTGGACTCGGGTCTCGACAGACTCGTTCAATATTTGACCGATCTATGCGACGAGTTCAATTTGGAAAAACTGAAAAGTCAACATCTTGGCAAATTCAATAGCAAACGAATGGGAAAAGCTCCAAAGCAAGAAAGTATGATTGCGTTCGACCAATTCTTAGAACGAATATATTTGAGCGATTCGCATGCCGGATCGTTCAGGTGCAAGCTGATAATGAGGAACAGCGACATTAAGCCATTGTCAAGCGAAGAAGAGATGGCAGTGAGAAATGGCAACGCAATCTATGTGCTTAGAAACAACCAGTCAGAGCAATTAGATATTTTTTATAAACTACAACAAACAACTGACGACACCACGATCTATGTTGAAACACTTGCGAAACCAGATGATTCAGTCTCAGTGGATTCATCCCAAAATGAAAGTAAAGAGACTGCAATGATTCGGATGAAAGAAAAAGCGCTCTATCAATTGTTATCAACCAACTTCCGTGAACAAACAAACACCAATTTTGTCGACAATGATTCCGAATCAATAATAAAATGTCTCAGCGAGTATTTAGCAATTAAAACCAAAAACTTGATTCACACATGCTTCGACAACAACAAGCTCAAGTCGTATCGTTTCGAAGCAGAAATTATTTTTGAAAAACTTAAAGCTATTAAAACGATCCCTGATAAATTCCAGTTCACGTTCGATAAACAACGAATTGAACAACAAGGCATCGATTATTCAGCAGTGTTGCAGAATTTGAACAAGTTCGCAGCAAATATGGATCTTTTGAACCAACTGAAACTATTGCTCAACGCAAGAATCGACATTCCCAAAGGATTACTTGATGAAGTGTTCGAAAAACTGCAAAATAATTTTCGTCTTAGTAAAAAATCGTTCAACTTTGATGCAATGTTCGATTTAATTCAAATTTATGAGAAGAACGACGAGATTCTGACATTTCAGGTGAATCATGAGGTTGATTTTCTCGATCAACTCAAAAGTCATCTCAAAGCGAACTCCGAAGCAATTAATCAAAGCTTGAATAATCTAAACGAGCTGATTAAAAACCAGCAGGAGCAAAGTAGCAACGATTTGAACGAGAACAAACTGCAGATCTTGCTCAGTCAGATGGTTCTTAACAGACTTTTCAATTTGAACGAGCAACTCTACAGAAAATTTATCATTAAGAAATGTCACATGACTCTGCACAAAAGACTCGAAGAAACCTTAATGAGCAATTCGAATTCCAACAGTCGATCTAAAATTGACGATAAAGATTTCACACTGTCGACTTATTACGACATGAGAAATCGATTGGACCAATCGATCAAGAATCTCTTCCAACAAATTGATCAATTTTGTGATTCAAACTATTTGGAGGCGAAACGTATCTCTATTTACACGCATTTAGTTGACGATCTTTTCGAAGAGATACGATTTCAGCCGGATTGTGCTCCAAACGACGATGGTTCCGATTTTCTAGCTGAAACATTGAAGCATTTCCAATCAGTTCGAAATCAGATCGACTTTTTCAAAGAGAGATGCATCATCAAGCTGAGTGGTCTAGTGGAATCAGACAATTCATTTGAAACTGAAATGACAACAAAGATACAAAATGTAATCAAGCAGTGCGTGATAAAACGGGCTGATTTAATTTTCGAATCAGCAAACGAAACTCAAGAGCAATTTACTCAAAGACTTGAACAACTCTCGACCGGCCATTTATTTGCGATTCTCATAAAGAAACTTGATTCGAATCAACACGAGATCTATTACGTACACGAAACAACGAACGAAATAAAAAACCTAGCAATCGAAGATACCGATCAAAATCGACTCATTACAGAAGAAATCAATCCGGAAAAAACTCACACTCAGTCATCAGCAAATTTCGAATTCATTTATGATGCAGTGTTTTACAACGATGGTCTCATTTATTCAGCGCCATCATTGTCTATGTTCTACTCGACGGAAATCCTTAATATTTTTTCAAAATTCTTAGAAAAATTTCCGTTACAAAATCCCTTGTCGATTGTGGACGATGACAAGCAATTCGAAAGATTGCTTAGGTACTTAGAAGCTTTCAAACTGTTAGTTGAGAGCTTGCATCAATCAGATCGCCAGATTCTAATACAAATCAAACGCTCGACTAGAACGCTCGTAAATGGAATTTCGTCTTGTGAAGAGCTCAATAAGTCTACAGATAAGCAACCGAATCAGCAAAGTTCTAGACTATTACTAACATTAGAATATTTTCAGCTGTTTGCTGATATGATCGATGCAAAGATGCAGCTTACAGTTGATCTATTAAGAATGGAATGCAAAAAGCTGCTTCAATCAGGCACAATCGAATATAAAAATCAGTTGCTCAATTTTGCAGCACGTCACAAGCCGAAATTAGAATTGTGTCAACCCGACGAACTCAGCAAGCTTGTTACAAAACTTGCTGAGTTTTTGTTCACAATTGACTATCGGTCGTCGACGAGCGTCGATTTGGACGATATATCGATAGAATTGGCCCGTTTTGAGGAAACACTTGCGATTCAATCGCCAGTCGAATGTCTACGAGAGATGCGAGACCAGATCGAGCATATCAAAGTCTATGAACGTCTATTTAGCATAAATGATGACGATACTTTGACGATTGGCAAAGAACAATCCGACCAACGATTAAACGATGAACTCAAGAAACAGAACACGGAAATTCGCAATGGAAAAATACTGACGACTAAAGAGCTGTTGAACTTGGTAGATTTGGTAGTTGATAAGTTAAATAAAGCAACTCAAATAAACGAAGAAAAGCCAATCGGAAATTCTGACAAGATGCAATATGAAGAGACATTGAGCAATCAGTTAATCAAAAATTTACGCTTAACGGTTTTGGAAAACAAAAACACGACGACTGACGAATCATTGATTATCGAGCCAGTGATAGAGCTTGAAAGGAGACTCGGCAAATTAAACACTGCAAACGAATTGAATACCACCGTAGCCAAGGAATTTTATAAGTTTATCAAAGATTCGCTACGGAACGCGATCGAGAAGAAACATCAGCTATTCAAAGACGAGTTCAACGCTAACCAAAATAAGATTGAGAAAAAAATGAAAGAAATCTCCGATATCTACTGGAAGAATGTCGAGCTCAGCGATCTGTACAACAAAGAACGCGAACGCGCCTATCTCAACGTTTGTCTAGTGAAAATAATCGAACTGGAAAAAAAACTCTTTTCTGATCGAAACCGTTCGATAACCGATATTCATTTCGAAACTCTCAGCCAAATTTCAGCACAAATCAACCAATTACAAACCAATCCGGACAAAATTGAGCTTACAAAAGTCTTATTTTCAAGTTTAAACGAGAAAGTCAACCGATATTTACTACAATTGTTCAACCACAAGAAAGTTGACGACGAATTTCAATTGAAAGTGCCAAAAATTTTGCCTAAGACCACTCTCTCGCAGTTGATCAAACCCAACGACGCATTAGAAAACATCGTCAAACTTTTCGAACAATTAGCCGATAGTATCAACAAAGAAGGTGATATGCGTGTTGATGAAATCGAAACAGAAGACTTTTTAAAAGGTTTCAACACGATTTTCGAGTATTTGAGTTGGCACAACGTGGGCCTGTGTAAAGATAAGAAAGACGAACTGAACAAATTGTATGAAACACTGAAAAAATCGGTGAGAAAAATCGAAAGCAAACAAAGCAAATCGAACGAATTGGAACGACTCAAGCAACTCATCTATTTGCGAACGAACGAGTCGCTCGTCCAAGAAGAATTGAACATGATAAAGCAGAAATGTCTGAAGCGTTTTCAAATGATATTCGAACTCATTCAGCTGAACAAGAAGAAAGTGGACGAGTTCCAGGTGACAGGAAATGCGATTCGATTGAGTCAAATAATAAGCGACAATCTAAGCAAGATAAATCTCGAGCAGAGTGAGAACGAACTAGAAGAGTTGTACATGACATTCAACAATTATTCAATAGTCAGCAGCCAAGAAAATCAAACAACAGACAATTCATCGCAACAACAATCGTACAACTACGATTTCGACGGCATGAATCAAAAGAAACTACCCACTGTGAAAGATATAAAAACGCCAACAACATCAAGAGACAACAAATTCAATCAAGACACACAGAGCAAACAACCCGATATTGTAAATATGCTAGCTGAGATAAAAAACAGTTTAGCAGATATTGATCGGACAACTCAAACCGAATCGCAGCAAAATTTGATTTTATTCAAGATCAAGACTTTGAACGAGTTTGCCTATGAAAAAGCATGCAATTTGACTGCTGTACAAAAAGAACACTTCGCAATCGAAATTGATAAACTTAGAAAAGAAATTGTGGATAGTTTGTTTAAAGTTTGTGCTCAGTCAAATTCAGGTGACAATTCATCAGCTGTTCTTCGAGAGAAATTGAATAAAATTTTAATGGAAAGCAGCGTTGAAGATTGGAAATACGAACTGGATCAGTTGACGCTGAGTCAATTCAGTGAGACACTGCTCAAACGATGTGGATTGACATTCGAAATATTTGAAGTCGATTTAAATCAAATGGCCGAGCCACTCAAACGATACGACGAACTTGCTAAGAATATCTGGTTTAAAGAGCTCGAGATGATGGAATTCAAAGGTGTGATAGTCGATGCTCTGAGTGATGTCAATGCCAATATCGACTCATTGATTAATCAATTCGACGAGCTCACTAGTTTGGTGAAGAACTTTCTGCTTTCGCAAAGTGACGACACTGACAGCAACGCACTCAATGAATTCGTGCTGTTCAAAAAGCATTCGAGCAAGTGCTTGCGGAATTTAGTTCGACTAAAACGATTTAAAAGCGCCATTCAAAGTGCCATCTTCTTTCTTGGAGTCGAGAATTTTTTAAAGATCGTGCAAATATTCTACAACAAGATTGGCATTCTCAAATTGAACTCAGTGAACAAGCAACCAAACGATGTTCAAATAAGCTTAGAGAAGCTTATCGATCTGTTTCAAGTGTTGCCAAACATGAGAAGTGCCGAACAGCCGATTCAAATAATGATCAAGTTCGATCCAACCAAATGGCAATATTATTTCAATTTGCAGAGACTCGAGCTGGCTATATTCAGTTATTTCGAACGTGTTCTCAATAATCTCGAATTCAAAGGATTGCCTGACGACAGTGTATGTAGGAAAAGCGAAGAAAACGGCTTCGATATGATAATTAAACATGTCGAGAGTGAATATCACGTCGAGATGAAAATACTAGCCGATATAGGCGAAAAATTACGGACTCATTTGGATGCCATTGACAAAAACGAATACTTGCGTCTGAATGAGAAGGAAGATGTGCTGAAATTCTTATCGAATAAAGTAAGTCTCGAAGTAAAAAAGCAACCAATAGCAATGATAAGTCCAAAAGAGTTGGAGAGCTTCATGAAACTTCTGATATCCACCAGGGTTTGCAAGACACTTACAGAATCGATGAAACATATCGACGATGATGGCTTAGATGAGTCGAACGAAACAGACGATGACGATAGTAGCTTGGCTACCAGTCAAATCGACGCTTCGAATAAACGCTTGTTCATACACGCTGTCGGATTTCAATCGTTGCAGATCGTCAAACCATTTTTGGAACGGGTCTGGATTATCGACTATCTCGAGCTAGAAGACTATTTACTCAAAACAGATCAAGAGAATCTAGTGCAATATTTGGATCAAATCAAAACCATACACAACGAGAGCATCATGTACAATCTGATTGAGTTGATCCACAAGTGCTGTAAGAA